>Ga0181521_10001289_pt1 | contig 31313 bp, 23 predicted proteins | sample PEATcosm2014_Bin_32_FD_119764 | JGI IMG/M metagenome (GOLD analysis project Ga0181521, IMG submission 119764) | Peatland microbial communities from MTU Mesocosm Facility, Houghton, MI, USA - PEATcosm2014_Bin02_60_metaG | ecosystem: Environmental > Terrestrial > Soil > Wetlands > Peat | place...
TGCCGCTTAAATTCCAGGGTGTGCCGACGCCACTTTGCCTTCTTCGCCATTTTTCGCACTCCATTCAATGCAAAGTGCGTCTATTCGGAGTGTCTCACTTTAGGGGTTCAGTCCATAAAACCTGGCCAAGACGGTGGAGAAATGTTGAAGTATTCCGATACAGATTTCTTCTCTGCGTATCTCCGTTTTTTTCTCTGTGTCTCTGCGGTGAAAGCGGATCGCCTTTACGCGAACGGGCTCCTCTTCACCGCGTAATCGATGGCTTCTTGCGGCACGCTGAAGTGCGCCACCGCGGTATTCCCCATGTACCCCAGCTCCTTAATGCCGATCGGGCTGGTGTAATACGCGTCCACGATCATCTGGCGCGCCCAGGCGAAGAAGTCGATGCCCGCCGCCAGGTCCGCATGTTCGGCCTGGTTCTCGCGGAACGCAATCAGGTCCAGCATGGCGGTCTGCCGCTCCGGCGACGCGCTCAGAAAATCGCCGCCGTTGCCGCGATGCCGCATGGCGTCATCCAGCCATTCCAGCCCGCCCGTGTAGATGCGCTTCATCTCGTCGCTGGCCGAGCACAGAAAGTCGAGAAAAGCCGCCGCGTTGGCGGCCAGAGCGCCCGGCGAGCGCTCGTCGGCCGGCAGCACCAGGCCGGCGATCCGCTGCAAAGTGGCGTACTCGTGGCCGGTCAGCGCCTTGGGCTGGTACGGTCCGTTTTGCGCGCTCTCTTCCTGCGCCACCGCCGCGTGCACGTGCTGCGCGTCCCGCGCCGTGAGCACGCGCTCGCCGGCCGCACCCAGGCTCAATGAAATCGCGATGTGGCGCAGCAGTTCGCGCCGCGAGTATTCCAGGTCTTCAGACATTGCCTTTGCGCATCTCCTCCGCCAGGTATTCGCTGGCCCGCCAGGCGAACGCCACAATGCTCAGGGTCACGTTCTTATCCGGCTGGCTGACAAACGGGGCGGCGTCGCACACGAACAGATTTTTCACTTCGTGCGACTGGCAATATTTGTTCAGCGCGCTGCTCTTGGGGTCGCTGCCCATGCGCACCGTGCCGGCTTCGTGAATGATGGCGCCGCCTTCGGAAATGCCCGCCGTCTTGGGGTCGGGCCGCCCGCCGCCCACGCGCCCGCCCATGGTTTCGAGGATCGCGGTGAAGGTGTCGTGCATGTGGCGCACCTGGTTGATCTCGTTCCCGCTCCATTGAAAATGGAAGCGCAGCACGGGAATGCCCCAGGCGTCCACTTTCACGGGATCGATCTCGCACCAGCTATTTTTGTTGGGGATCATTTCGCCGCGGCCGGAAAGCGATACGGCAGCGCCGTATTGCTCGCGAATCTGGTCTTTGAGTTGTTTCCCGTAGCCCTGCACGCGCGCGCAGACGCCGTGGAACGAGCCGATCTGCGGCATGTGGAAGCCGCCGCCGAGCTCGATGTGATAGCCGCGCGGGAAACTCTTCTTTTTATCGTCCAGCAGCCACCAGGGCACGTACACGTGCATGCCGTCGATGCCATCGCTGTTGTGGCGCGGCAGGTTGGCCAGCGCCGGCACGTAGCCGCCCAGCGCGTAGCCCACCGAATCGGTGAGGTTGCGCCCCACCATCCCCGAGCCGTTGCCGATGCCGCCGGGAAAACGCACGGATTTGGAATTGAGCAGCAGGCGCGCCGATTCGCAGGCGCTGGCCGCCACCACCACCGCCTTGCAGCGGACCTGCTTTTCCGTGCGGGTGGCCTTGTCCACGTAGGAAACGGCGGTGACTTTTCCCGAGCCGCCGGCGATCAGTTCGCGCGCCATCGCCCCGGTGATCATGGTGAGCTTGCCGGTTTTCATGGCGGGAAAGATCATCGCCTGGCTGGAGGAAAACGCCGATGCCGAAATGCATCCCCGCCCGCATTGCCCGCAATAGTGGCAGGCCGCGCGCCCGTTGATGGATTTCGTGAGCATCGCCATGCGCGAAGGAATGCACGGAATCCCCAGTTTCCGGCAGGATTTCTGAATCAGGACTTCGTGCACGCGCGGCGCGATGGAAGGCAGGAAGTTGCCGTCCGGGGCGGTGCGCAGGCCTTCCCTGGTGCCCGTGACGCCGATGAAGCCTTCGGCTTTGTCGTACCACGGCGCCATCTCGTCATAGGTCACCGGCCAGGCATCGCTCAGGCCGTCTTCAGGCTGAAAATCGTAGTCCGAAAAACGCAGCGAAATGCGCCCGTAGTGGTTGGTGCGCCCGCCAATAATGCGCGAACGGAACCAGCGCCATTGGTCGCCCTGCGCCACCGTGTACGGTTCGTCGGGGATCTCCCAGTAGCCCACCGGCGCGGCGAAAAAGCCCCACTGCTGGCGTCCGAAATACAACTCCGCATGCGCGCCCGCGCCGCGGTGGTCCACCTGGTACGGCCAAACGTGCTCTTTGAAATCCCTGGCCGGGTTGAGCATGGGACCGGCTTCCAGGAGCGCCACGCTCATGCCCTGGTCCGTCAGCACTTTAACCGCTGTGCCGCCTCCCGCGCCGGAACCGACGACCACGACGTCGAACACCTGTGGAGAACGATTGATCTGCATCCTGGGTAACCAGTTTATCCGAAAAGGGGACCCAGGATGGGGCATATCGCGCAGTAATTGGCCTAATAAGGTCCTAATTGTGGAATTTTGCCGCGTCTTTTCAACGGCCCGATGTGGTCATAGAAGTGCAACTCTCAAAGGTTATGAACTTCGATCAAAGCCCCATGCTGGTGATCTGGGAAGTGACCCAGGCTTGCGATTTGGCGTGCGTGCATTGCCGTGCTTCCGCCCAGTCCGAACGGCACCCCCAAGAATTGACCACCGAACAGGGGTATCGGCTGCTGGACGAGATCCGCTCCTTTGGCGAGCCGCTCCTGGTGTTCACGGGCGGCGATCCCTTGAAGCGGCCGGACCTTTATGAATTGATCCGCTATGCGGTGAAGATCGGGCTGCGCACCAACGTCACTCCCAGCGCCACGCCGCTCTTGACGGGCGAGGCCATCGAGGGCTTCAAGGAAGCCGGCATTTCGCGCATGGCCATCAGCCTGGACGGGCCGGACGCGGCCACGCACGACGAGTTTCGCGGCATTCCCGGGACGTTCGACCGCGCCTTGTTCGCCCTGCGCCACGCGCGCGATATCGGGCTGGATACGCAATTCCAGACTACCGTCACGAAACGCAACATGGCGCGCCTGCCGGAGGTGGCGGAGATCGCCCGCGAAGTGCGCACCAGGATGTGGAGCTTGTTCTTTTTGATCGTCACCGGCCGCGCCCTGGAAAACGACGATCTGGACGCCGCCGAGTACGAAAAGGTCTTCGAGTACATGTACGAGCTTTCCAAGACCGCTCCCTTCGGCATCAAGACCACCGAGGCTATGCACTATCGCCGGTATGTGGCGCAGCGCATCAAGGCGGAGCATGGGGTGACGGAAAACGAAAACGCCAAGGGCGTGGCGTGGCGCACGGCGGGCGTCAGCGACGGCAAGGGCTTCGTGTTCGTTTCGCACCAGGGGGAGATTTACCCCAGCGGATTCCTGCCGGTTTCCGGGGGCAACGTGCTGCGCGATTCCCTGACCGACGTTTATCGCAACTCGAGCCTGTTCCGCACCTTGCGCGATACCACCCTGCGCGAAGGCAAGTGCGGCATGTGCGAATACCTGAAAGTCTGCGGAGGGTCGCGCTCGCGCGCTTACGCGTTTACGGGCGATTACCTGGCGGAAGATCCGCGCTGCACCTACAAACCGCACGAGAGTAGGGCAGGTTGCCAACCTGCGGCGGGTTGTTAACCCGCCACGCGCCGGAATCCGCAAGACTGCGGGCAGCGCCGGTTACCAACCGGCGCGCAGGATGACATCCTGCCCCACGCGCCGGAATCCGCAAGACTGTGGGCAGCGCCGGTTGCCAACCGGCGCGCAGGATGACATCCTGCCCCACGCGCCGGAATCCGCAAGACTGCGGGCAGCGCCGGTTGCCAACCGGCGCGCAGGATAACATCCTGCCCCACGCGCGGGCGCAACTCGCGGTCGAGCGGCGGGTTTAGCAGCGTATTAAGATAACGGATTACCCGTGCGCCTTCTTACCGGCATTTCTCGTTTATCGGCAGCCCTCCTTTTCTGTATAGCGCCGGCGGTTCTGCGGGCGGACTGCACCACCACCGGGAGCGGCGCCTCCGCGGTGACGGTGTGCGTGAGCGTGAGCACTTCGTCCAACAACCTCACGGCGAACCAGGTGGCTACGTTGACCGCGCTGGTCACGGTGACCGGCACGGGAACCTCGAACGCCAACCTGACGGTGACCTGGAGCGCCAGCCCGGCTGTCAGCGGGGCTGTCCTGCCGGAGGTGGGAACGGCTTCGGGCGGCACCACCACCAATACCTACACCGCGCCGGCCACCATCGCCTCGCAGCAAACCGTGACCATTACGGCCACCGCCGGGTACAACCAGACGACTGCGGGAACCACCACCATTACGCTCAGTCCGGGCTCGACTCTGGACGTGGGAACGGGCGCGCCGGCTGCGCTGGTGCAGCAGTTTTTCAGCGCGTTTTACCGCAATGGGTTTAACAACCTGGTGTCGCTGCCGCCGCTGGGACAGGTCAAGGCGCTGGGAACCACCGGGTACGTGCAGGAATTTGACGATGCGGCCAAGGACGCGGGCGTCAAGTACGCGCTGGCGACCGCCAGCACCACGGCTTTGAATACCAGCGGGCTTGCCGTGGTGCAGATCTTCGGCGGCATATACGCTTACTACACCTCGATTGGCGCGGCCACCGCCGGCTATCCGCTGACCGATACGCAGACCTGTCCGGCTATACCCAACGGCAACACCTGCACCTACCAGTTCTTCGACAAGAGTTACGTCCTGGTGGTTTACAGCACGGCTTTGGCCTCGGGCGCGGACTTTTCCATTTCGGGGGCCATTTATACCGAGTGGTACGCGCAAGGAGGGATTCCGGGAGCGGGGCTTCCGGTTTCCGCGGCGGCCACCATAACGGCATCCACCGCAACCACGGCCAGCGCGCAGAGCTTTTCCAGCGGCGCGGTTTACTCGATTACTTCCGGCGTGAATAAGGGCAAGACCTTCAGCGTGCTGGAGCCGGTTTACGATTTCTATAACGCGCAGAACGGCCCGGCCGGATCGCTCGGTCTGCCGGCCAGCGAGATGCTGATTTACCAATCCGGGCTGCATGTGCAACTGTTCGAGCACGGCAGCGTGCAATACATGCCGGGCGCGGGTCCCACCTTGCAGGTTCCGGTGGCGGCGGTGGCGATTTCGGGGACCAGCGGCGCGGCCAGCACCACCTTGAATCTGGGACAGAGCCTGACGCTCACCGCGTCCCCCGAGGATGCCAACGGCAATCTCCTGACTACGCCGATTTCCTGGAGCAGCAGCAACGGGCAGGCGATTTCCATCCAGGCCAACGCGCAGGGGCAAACGGCGGTGATCACGGCGGTGGGCGCGGGGTCGGCCAACGTGACGGCTTCGAGCGGCGGCATCACCAGCGCCAAGCTCAGTTTCACCGTGGTGGCGCCCTGCTGCCAGGTGGGCGATGGCGCTCCGGCGGCCGTGCAACAGGCATTTGAGACCGCCCTCGCGCGCAACAACATCACGGTGCAGTTGCCCCTGCCGCAGCCGGCCGTACAGGTGGGCAACGGGTACACGCAAGCCATCCCGGCGAACGGCGGCACGCCCGCGCTGCTATTGGCGGAAGCCGGGCAGGCGGGATCGGCATACGTCATCGCGGGCGCGCTGCTGGCGCAATACGAAGCGCTGGGCGGACCGGCGGGAATGCTGGGGTATCCGCTTTCCGACGCCAGCGCGGCGGGCACGCAGTTGTTTGCGGGCGGGGCGCTGGGCGGCAATCCGGTGCGCCTGGTGACCGGACAGATTCTCGCCAAGTGGGCCGCTCTGGGATACGACGCGGGCGCGGCGGGCTCGCCCGCGGGAGACGCGGCGGCGTTCACCACCTTGGGCGGGAACTCGGGAACTTCGCAGGCATTTACCGGCGGAACGATCTACGGCGCCACGGTGGGGCCGCGGGCCGGGCAGACCTACTTCGTGAGCGGCCTGATTCTGACGGCTTTCATCGCCAATGGAGGGCCGGCGGGGAATTTCGGAATGCCCACGGGCGATGAAGTGGACAGCCCCGCCTTGCGCCAGCAGAATTTCGAAGGCGGCACAATTTCGTATGTGCCCGGCGCGTCCGTGGCGCAGGCCCAGCTTGCCCCCAAAACGCCCGCCGTGGTGGTGGCTCCCGCGACCATTGCGGCGGGCGGACAGGCGCGCCTCGCGGTGAGCGGTTTTGCCAACAACAGCGCGATTACGGTAGCGGTGACGGGCGAGCCGAACTTTACGGTGACGACGGCCAATGGCGCTTACAGTTGGGACATGTTCGTGCCGCTGACGGCGGCCAGCGGAACCGTGACCATCCAGGCGAGCGGAAGCGGCGGCGCCTCGGCGGCCGGCACGCTGACCATTCAAGGTTACGCCAACAACCGCCTGCAACTGGCGAAAGTGCAGGGCGACCTGCAGACCGGCGCGCCCGGAGCGCTGCTGCCGGTGGCCTTGCAGGTGGCGCTGCTGGATGCATCCGGGGCGCCCGTGATGGGCGCGCCGGTGGTGTTCCAGGGAGTGCCCGGCTTGCAGCTTTCGGTGACCAGCGCGGTGACCGATAGCAACGGCATGGCGTCCACCCAGGCGCGCCTGCCCCTGGCGGCGGGAACCGCGCTGGTAACCGCCAACTCGCCCTCGTTCGCATCCGCGCCGGTGACTTTTGCGCTGCTGGCGCAGGCCTCCAGCCTGGCGAGTTTCCCGAATCTGCAGGAAGCCGGCGCGGCGCAACTGGGGAACGGCGCGAGCACCATCGGACAGAAGGGCGCGCTGCTCACGGCGGTGGCGTCCATTCTGCTGTATCACCAGAATCGCGGCGACGTGCCGGCGCCCAACGGCGCGGCCAGCGCGGGCGCGCTGAATCAATTTCTGACGGGCTTCTGCATCACCGGGGCCGGCGGCAATCCGCTGTGCGACGGTTTTCTGGCGAATCCCAATTCGGGCGAGCAGGTGGTGAATCTGTGGCGCGCCGCGCAATTCACGGGAGGGCTGAACGTAACCGGAGTAGCCCCCACGCTCGCCAGCGTGGCCGACCTGGTGGCGCAAGGCGAGCCGGTGCTGCTCTCGCTGGCGCTTACCAGCAACGGCGCGGCGGCGGGCGGCAATTTCGTGGTGGCCACGGGGATCGGCGCCGATGGATCCATCGCGATCGCCGACCCCAATCCATTTTTCGGCCGCGCCAACCTCAACGATTATCTGAACGGCTTCAGCGGTTGGAAAGGCACGCTGGCGGGCGTGGCGCGCTTTCAGGTGAGTACGCCGGGCGATACGCGCTTCCTGCTGGGAGAAGTTTCGCAGCCTGCGCCGCTGGTCGCGGCCATGGGGTTCGGCATCCAATCCAGCGCGGGGGCGTGCGGCGTGCCGGTGCAGTTGCCGGATAGCGTCGATGCGGCGGGGAATCCGCCGGCCGCGGGGCCGCTGGTCTCGCAATTCACGGTGTGCGGCGGGACGCAATCGTCGTATGAAATCGATGTGGGAGGGGCGCAGAGTTTTAGCGCCTTCGTTACCGACCTGGGGCCCGAGGGCGGCTTCACGGATCTTTCCGGCGCGGTCCCGGCGGCGTATTCGGCGACCCGCCCGGTGCTGCCCCTGGTGGTGGTTCCGCTCGCGGCCGGCATTTCCGCCAATGGAATCGTCAACGCCGCTTCCTTTACGCCGGGAATCGCCCCCGGCGGCATCATGGCGATCTTCGGGCAGGGGCTCGCGGGAGCGGGCACGGCCACCGCGGTGGATGTGGACGGAGTGGCTTCGACGGTGTTTTCGGCCTCCGATTTCCAGGTGAACGCGCTCGTTCCGGCGGCGCTGGCGCCGGGCAATCATACGGTGCAGGTTCGTTCGGCATATGGCTCCGCGCAGCAAACGGTAGTGGTGGCGGCTCTGGCGCCGGCCATCTTCCTGGTGGGCAATCCGGCGGTGGGCGCGGTGGTGAACCAGGACGGAACCTTGAATGCCACCACCAACCCGGTAGCGCGCGGGCAATATGTGACGATTTATGCCACAGGCCTGGGAGCCGTAGCCGCGCAAGGCAAGTTATCGGTAGCCGAAACCACCGTGACGGTGGTGATCAATAGCACGGAACTCCCGGTGGCTTTTGCCGGGTTGGCGCCCGGATTTGCCGGGCTATACCAGGTGAATGTGCAGATTCCAACAGGGCTGGCGCCCGGCTTAGGGATTCCCCTGACTCTGAAACAAGGGGAAATCCTGAGCAATGTTGTCAATATTTCGCTCCAATGAATAAAAAAATGAGACCATTCGGTGTGAAACTATTGACGGGAAGGGGGCTGGCGTGCTTAAATCGGGCAGTATCGGAAAGATATGCTGGCGGATTGTGGCGCGGAGTGTTTCGCGTTGAAGGGAAAGAATTTCGCTTGACACGGGGCGGGCAATAGGTTATCAATATCTTTACCGCGTCTGTATCGGCAATTTTGTATTTGTACCCTGTGAGCACAGAAGAGAAGAGATAAAAGACACCATGTGCCGCAGGCGGCAGTAAGCTTCAGTCAAAACGGCCCGGTAGCCGGCTTGGTGGTTACCGGAAATCGACTCTCCGCCCGACACGGAGAAGTTCCCAAAGGTAGAACTGAACGGTAGTGAAGGATAGCTTGAGGCTCAGGTTGGAAGAGAACTTCGACCGATTCAATTTTTTGGCAATTTACAAGGAGAAGGAAATGGCAGATTTTCGCAGATGGATTACTGTGTTAGCCGTGTTAGCCCTATGTGTGGGGTTCGCCAGCGCACAGACAGCTCAAACTTGCACTTCAAACGCGTCCGTGACGCCGACGCTCCGTTCCGAGGGTTTCACGGAACTGACTGGCGATATCGTGATCACGTGCACGGGTGGTCCGACCGTGACGCCCGGCACGGCGATTTCGAGTGCTAATATTACGGTGTTTTTTGGCACGCAGATGACCAGCCGCCTGCTGGGAACCGGCGGCATCTCAAACGCTTCGGAAGCGTTGTTGATGATCGACGAGCCGAATAACCCCAGCCTGGGCACCTATGGTTCGAATCAAGCGATGGTTGTCTGCAGCACGCCGGCTTCCGGTTGCACGGATTTCTCGGCGACGGCCTCCGGCAACGCTCCCAGCGGCTCCCCCTATAGCAACAACGGCGGAAATGTTCTGGCTGCGGGAGCGGCTAACATATTCCAAGGCTTGGTGACCGGCAACTCCGTTACGTTCCAGGGTGTGCCGATTCTGGCGCCCGGATCGACCGGAACCCGCGTCTATCGTATGACGAACCTCCGCGTGAATGCCAACGCCCTGAATTCCAGCAGCACCGCTCCGGCCCCGGTCAACGCATTCATCTCCATCAGCGGATCCACCTCGCTGCCTCTCACCAACTCCCAGTTGGTGGTCGGCTATGCGACCTCCGGTCTGACCACTGCGCTGAAGACGGGTAGCGGTGGTTCTCTGTCCAGCAGCGGCACGTCGTTTAACCAGTGCCAAAGCCAGAACAGCAGCTCCGGCGCAAGCCCCAGCGGCACTCAGTACGGCAGCTTTGCAGCCCTCCTGCAATACAGCGCCAACTTCGGTACGGCGTTCAAGCAGAGGACCGCTGCCGGCCCATTTGGTCCGGGCAACACAGGCGGCACGTTCGGGCCGCAAAACACGCCCGGCACCATCTACAACAATTCGGAATCGGGCTTCATCGTCCCGACCCTTACGGATAGCTCCAACACGGCTCTGTCTGCCGGTCTGGCGGACTTCGGCACGCGCTTCAAGGCTGTCTTCACCAACGTTCCGGCGGGCGTAACCCTCATGGTTTCGACCGTCAACGTGACCAACGCGCCGCAGAACATTGCTCCTGCGACCACTTCCAGCTACGCCGTACTGATAGCCAGCGAGACCGCGCCGGAGAACAGCTACACGGGCCTTCCGAGCATCGCCTCGACCGTGACTGGCGCCGGCACCATCCCGTTCGCTCCCATCACCCCGGTGAGCGGCACCGCCACCGCGGTTTGGGAAGTCCTCACCAGCAACACCAATATTCTGCAGAACTTCAACTTTGCGGTGTATACGTTGTACAGCGCCAACACCAGCACCAACACTCCGGCTACCGGCCCGATGACGGTGAATTTGAGCTACGCGCCGAACCCGACGCAAGGCGCATTCAGCGCCAGCGCGGGCGTGAACGCATCGGCTACGTTACCGATTCCGCGCTTCGCCGATACTTCAACGGCGAAGACCTTCGCTAACGTCGCCCTTTGCCAGACCGACCTGCTGTTCCCGTACATCACGACCGTTACCGGTTTTGAAACGGGCCTGGCGATCTCCAACACCAGCGCGGATATCTTCAGCACCACGCAGCAAACCGGCGCGTGCACTCTGAACTGGTTCGGCAACCCGAGCGGCACACCCAACCCGGCGCAAGGCAATACCGGGACAGTGGCCGCCGGAACTACCTGGACCGGCGTTTCCTCCAACACCTCGTATGGAGCCGGCGCGAACTTCACCGGCTACATGATCGCCCAGTGCAACTTCCAGTATGCTCACGGGTATGCCGCCATCACCGATATCGGTGTGCGGAACATCCTGGCCAGCTATCTGGCGTTGGTCATGAACAATGGCAACTCCATCAGCGGCGGCACGGGCCTCGGCGGCCTGAACCGCGTCAGCAGCAACGGCGAAGTTCTAGTGCACTAGAAATCGCCGCAATGCGAGTATTACGAGGGGAGCTTCGGCTCCCCTCTTTTTTTTGGTTGGCACTCCTGGCTGGAGAGGTGTTACACTACAAGTCTCGCCGCGTCCTATCGCAATCCAACCGTGTTTTTTCTTGAGCGAGGAGGTTTTCTTTGAACAGAATCAAGCTTTTCGTATTCCTCGGGATGCTGGCCTGCATATTCGGCCCGCAGACTGCGTCGGCGCAGACGCCCGTGAATATTTTAGTGGTGTCCGGAAACGGCCAGGTGGTCTGCGAGTGCACATACTCCGGCAACCTGTCCTTCGCCGCGCTGGAGGCGCAGGTAACCGACGACAATGGCAATGGCGTGCCCTACACGACCGTCAACTGGAATATCAACGCCGCGGGCACCAACGCGGGGTTGGTATCCACGTCCACCACCACGGACGCCAACGGTTTCACTTCCAATAACCTGATTGCCAGCAGTTCGCTGTTCGCCGCCTCGTTCCAGGCGCCGTCGCAGTACGTCATCTCGGCGATCGCCGCCAATGGGGCGACCGCGACTTTCACCGAGACGCAATCTTTCGTCGGCTCGGGATCGGCCGCGGTTTCGGCTGCGTTCACGACTTCGGCCGGCGGCCCGGTGATTACCGGGACCACCATTAGCGGCACGGCCGGAGGACAAGGCTACACCTATAACGGCCAGACGTTATCCTCTTTTCGAGTCGGCGTGTTTGCCAATGCGGCGCCGCTGCCCGGTGTGAATCTCCGGCTGGTGAACAACCAGACCTCGCCTTCGATTGCCTGCGCCACGGGAGCGGGCGCCGATCCGGGTTCGGTTTTGACCGACAGCACCGGTTATGCCACTTGCGTGCCGGCCTTTGGGCCAGCCACCGGCGGCGGGAGCTTTTTCTTCCAGGTGGGCGGCACTTCGCCAACGGCTGTCTCGCCCTCCGCCGGCTTGCTGCAGTATCCGCCCGCGGGCGCCATCGATATGAGCGTGGCGCCGGGCGTTCCGACCTCGCTCACCATCGCTTCGGGCAATGGCCAGAGCGCCAATGCCGGCCAGCCGCTGCCGCTTCCCCTGGTGGTAACGGTAAATGGACAGAGCGGTGCGCTGGCCGGGCAGACCGTGAACTGGGCGGTTTCGCCGGCCGGCGCGGCCACGCTGAGCGGCACGAGCGGCACCTCGGACGTGAACGGGCACGTGAGCCTGTACGTCACTTTGGCGAGTACGGCCTCGGGCACGGTGCTGGTGACCGCCAGCCTGGCCGGCGGCAAAATCGCTTCGCAAACGTTCACCATTACGGCCGTGCCGCTGGTTTCGGTGACGGCCCTGCAATATGTCAGCGGCAATAATCAGAGCGTGCTGGCCAACGTGGCGTTCCCCAATCCTCTGATCGTCCAGGTGAACGGCAGCAGCGGACCCCTGGCCAACATCCCGGTGCAGTTTACCGTGACCAGCGGCTCGGCCATCCTGTCTTCGACCAGCGAAACCACAGCTTCCAACGGGCAGGCTGCGGTGACGGTGACGGCGGGAGGCGCCACCGGCAGCGTCACCATCATCGCCACGGCCGGCGGCTACACGGTCACGTTCAATCTGACCGTCAGCCCGCCCGGGCCGAGCCTCACGACGGGCTCGTTCGTGAATGGGGCCGACTTCCAGCCCAATTCGCTTTCGCCGTGCAGCATCGCCACCATCATGGCTTTTGGCCTGGCGCCCAGCCTGCAAGGAGTGGCCGCCGCCAGCATGGTGGGCGCGCTGCCCTATAGCCTGGGCGGCGACACGGTGACAGTCGGCGGCGGGCAGGCTCCCATCTACAACGTCGCCAACCAGAACGGCCAGCAGCAGCTCACCTTCCAGGTGCCCTGCAGCGTGCAGCCCGGCTCCAACCAGATTACGGTTGGCGTGGGGGCCGGTTCGGCGTCCACCACTATCAACATCCTGCCGGCCAGCCCGGGCATCTTCCAGACCGTAATGTCGGATGGAGTGACGCGGGCCGTGCTGGTGCGGCCGGATGGCAGCTTCGTGAGCATCCAGAATCCGGCGCGGCGCGGCGAGAACATCATCGCCTACGTCACCGGCCTGGGTCCCACGACGCCCTCAGTCGGGACCAACTCGCTGGCCATTCCGGGACAGACTTCCAACGCGAACTACACCGTGATCGCCGGCATCAACAATGCCGGCGCGCCTCTGAACTATGCGCGCCTCTCCGAAGATCTGGTAGGGGTTTACGAGGTTTCCTTCCAGGTGCCTTCCAACGATCTGACCGGCACTAACGTCGTGTTCTCGGTGGGCGTGGCTCCGCAGGGTTCGGGGACCGTCTACTATAGCGCTGCCAGTCTGATTCCGATTCAGTAGTACCTTCTCCTTCGGGGCCGGTCTCCCACCGGCCCCGCCTCTTCTTCGATCTTTCTTCGATTTTTCTTCGCCAAATAACAACCAGATATCAATAGGTAGTATGTGCCGCAATTAGTGTAGATCTGCTAGTGTGCGAGTAACTCCTTCTCTGGCAGCAAGTTCCTGGAAATATCTCTTGCAAACTTTCAGGTGGTCGTGGCACTATTGGTTGTGGCCGAAATTTAGCCCGAAAGTGGTCCGAAAGTGGCCGAGGAACTTCAACAAGCGCTCATGGTGGAACTCCCCAGGGGGATGTACCCGGGGCGCCTTGATGAAAAGGGCCGGCTGAAACTTCCCACCGCCTTTCAGCAGTACTTTGGCGCGCTTCGCGAGAAAACCCTGTTCATCACGAGCCTGGATCGCCATACAGCGCAAATATACACCATGGCGCGCTGGCGCGACGTGGAAAAGTTTTTCGAGACGCACCAGGAAGATATCGAAATGGCCCAAAGGGCCCAAAGGGCGGAATTCAACGCGGCCGAACTGGGCGCGGAAGCCGAGATGGACGGCCAGGGGCGGGTGCTGTTTTCCCCGGAGCTGCGCCGCGAATTGGAGCTGGAGGGCCAGTCTCTGCGCCTCTACAAGCATCGCGGCCGGCTGGATGTTTTGACCGAGAAGACTTATGAGGAACGGCGCCAGGAAGCGGCGCAGATTGGGCCGGCCGACATCCTGAAGCTGGAGCGGGCAGGGCTGGTCTGATGGCGTATGCATTTTCCTGTAATGGCCAAAGAGTCGCTGGAACTGCTGGCGATTCGCCCCGATGGGGTTTACCTGGATGCCACGGCGGGGCTGGGCGGACATACGGCCCTGATCGCGCAGCGGCTGACCAGCGGCGTGGTGATCGCCCACGATCGCGATCAGCAGAGCCTGGAGATGGCGCAGCGCAACACCGGGGAGTGGGCCGGGCGAATCCGCTTTCTGCGCGGATCGTTCAGCGAGCTGCCGCGGTCGCTGGCCCGCGAAGGTTTCCAGAAGGTGGACGGGCTGCTGGCGGACCTGGGGGTCAGCCGCTACCAGCTTACGTCTCCGGAGAGAGGATTTTCGTTGTTGGCGGATGGGCCGCTGGACATGCGCATGGATCAAACCACGGGCATGACGGCAGCCGATCTGGTCAATCATTCCGCCGAGAAGGCGCTCGCCGACCTGATTTACCAGCTTGGCGAAGAAAGGAGGGCGCGGAAGATAGCCAGAGCAATCGTCCGGGCGCGGCCCATACGGAGCACACTACATCTGGCCGATGTAGTGGAGCGGGCCGCGCCCAGGACGGGACGGCTGCACCCCGCCACAAGGACGTTCCAGGCGTTGCGGATGGCGGTGAACGATGAGCCCGGGGAGTTGGACCAACTGCTGCTGACAGGTCCGGATCTGCTGAACGGCGGCGGGCGGATGGTGACGATCAGCTTCATGTCGCTGGACGACCGCAAGGTGAAAGAACGGTTTCGGGAACTAGGGCGCTCGGGGCGGGCGGTAATTCTGACGAAGCATCCGCTGCGGCCCTCAGAAGAGGAAACGGCCCGGAATGCGGCTTCGCGGAGCGCGAAGCTGCGAGCTGTACAAACGATTTGACCGCCTGGCGCGGGTGAGAGAGGAACGAAAGAACCATGGCGACGCAGCCAGCTTTTTTGAAACGGACGGAAGTTCCGGCGGGGACTGGCGGGAGCGCGGAGGCTCCAGCGCGGCCGAGGCCCGCGCTGGCGGGGTCCGGCAACGGCACGCTGCGGCCCTTACCGCACGAAGACGTGTTTTTCTACTGCAAGAAAGTGGACAATTCCCGGCTGGTCCGCGAGCCTGATCCCAAAGCGGGGGGGGCCTGCTGGTCGGCCATCGGCGCCACGTGTGTCACACTGGCGCTGATCACGGCCATGGCGATACCGCGCGTCTCCAACGTTATTTACGGCTATAAACTGGAATCGCTCAAAGCCGAGGAACTTCGCTTGCTCGACGAGCGCCGCATGCTGGAACTGCAGGAAGCGGAGCTGCTCAGCCCGCAGCGCCTGGAAAAGCTCGCCAAAAGCCAAAACCTGGTGACGCCGCAAGCCGGGCAAGTGGTCCATCTGGACTCGAACAAACCCGATGGCGCGGTAGCCATGGTGAAATAGGCAGGCGCGCGGGCGCCATTGCCCACCCACGAATGTTATGGTGGAGCGTCGTCTGACATGCATCGCCCTGATTGTCCTGCTGTGGGGCGGGGGTATTTTCTATAAGCTGATTTCGCTGCAAGCGATCCATCATGCCGCCTACGCGCGGATGGCCCGCAAGCATCAGGAAGTGGTGCGCGAGATTCCCGCGCCGCGGGGCTCGATTTTCGACCGCAACGGGCAGCCGCTGGCCATGAGCGTGCCCAGCGAAACGGTGTACGTGGATCCCCTGAAAATCTCCGACCAGGCCTTCGCCGCCGATCTCCTGGCCGGCTTCCTGCACCTGGACCGCGCGGAATTGTACAGCCGCCTGAAATATGCCGCCGAAAACAAACGCGGCTACCTGGTGGTCAAGAAAAACATCACCTTCGACGAAGGGCAAAGCCTGGGCAGCCTGCCTCTGGACTGGATCCAGATTGCCACCGAAAGCCAGCGGCACTATCCCAAGGGAACCCTGGCGGCGCATGTGCTCGGGGGCGTGGATTTCGAGGAAAAAGGCAACGCCGGCGTGGAGAAGGCGCTGGAGGCGGACCTGCGCGGGGTACCCGGCGAGTTGCGCCTGCTGACGGATGTGAAGGGCCGCGGCATCGATTCCCAGGATTCCATTGAAGCGCAACCGGGAGCGGCCATCACCCTGACCCTGGACGAGCGGCTGCAGTATGTGGCGGAGCGGGAGATTGCCGCGGCGGTGGAAGCGCACAATGCCGCCAGCGGCTCGGTGGTGGTGATGAACCCCAACACGGGAGACATTCTGGCGCTGGCCAGTTATCCGACCTTCGATCCGAATGTGCCGCCGCGGGATGTGAGCGAAGTGGCGGCGCGGCAGAATCACGCTATCGCGGTGCCCTTCGAGCCCGGTTCGGTATTCAAGGTGATTACGCTTTCGGCCGCGCTGGAGACCACGCGGCTGCGCCCGGAGAGCATCATCGATTGCGGGCGCGGCGCCATCACGCTATTCGGGCGGACCATCCACGAAGCGCACGGCGGCTATGGCGCCATCCCCATGGCCATGGTGCTGGCAAAGTCCAGCAACATAGGGGCAATCAGGATCGGCATGCAGGTGGGGCAGGAGAATCTGTACGAATACGTGCGGCGGTTCGGCTTCGGGCAATACACCGGAGTGCCGCTGCCGGGAGAAGCGCGCGGAAGGTTGCGCAAACTCCCGCAGTGGGGAAAGACCTCGCTGGCTTCCATCTCCATGGGGCATGAAGTGAGCGTGACGACGCTGCAGTTGGCGCAGGCGGCTTCGGTGGTGGCCAATGGGGGGATGCTGGTGAAGCCGCGCCTGGTGCTGAAAAAAGGCAGCCAGGCGCAGCCGCCGGCGCCGCCGGTGCGGATCATCAAGCCGGAAACCGCGATTACCATGCGGCGCATGATGGAAGGAGTGGTGATGCCGGGCGGCACGGGGTATCCGGAGGCGCGGCTGGCGGGCTACTCGGTGGCCGGAAAAACCGGGTCGGCGCAGATATTCGATTTCGCCACCAGGCACTATACGCATAATTACAACGGCTCTTTCATGGGGTTTGCGCCGCTTCCAAATCCCGCTATCGTGGTGGTAGTGACGCTCAATGGCACGCATGGCAGCGCCGGGTACGGAGGCCGGGCCGCGGCGCCGGTTTTCCGCGCGGTGGCCAGCGAAGCGCTGCGCGTGCTGGATGTTCCGCAGGACATTCCCAACGATTCGCCCAAGACCCTGGTGGCGGAGAAAAAGGAAGCGGACGGAGACGACCTGGCCATCGCCGACCTGGGTTCGGACCTGCCCAACATTTTGCAGGACAGCGATGACGGCGACACGCCGCCGGCAACTCCGGGGACGGGTCCGACGGCGCCGAATTTCGCCGGGATGACCATGCGCGACGCGCTGGCCGCAGCGGCGTCCAAGGGCCTGGTCATTCTCCCCGACGGAAGCGGGCTGGCGCGCCTGCAATATCCGCCGCCCGGCGCGGTTTTGCATGAGGGGGAGCGCATCCGCGTCCAATTTGTGCGATGACGTTAGGCGAGATACTCTCGGGCGTTGGGCTGAAAGAACCCCTGGCGCGGGAGCTTGCGGGTATTCCGATCCAAGGCCTGGATTACGATTCGCGGCGCGTCGCGGCCGGGTTTGTCTTCTTCGCGTTCCCGGGCAGCAGGCAGGACGGCCGCAAGTTCGCCGCCGACGCGCTGGCGCGCGGCGCGGCCGCGATTGTCAGCGAATCGGCCGCGCCGGAAGGATTTCCGGCGCCCTGGATCGAAGCCGCCCATGGACGGCGCGCGCTGGCCCTGGCGGCGCGCAATTTCTACGGCGCGCCGGATGAGCGGCTGGCGCTTACGGGAATTACGGGGACCAATGGGAAGACCACCACGGGGTTCCTGATCGACGCGGTAATGCGCGCGGCGGGCCACACCACGGCGCTGATCGGCACCATTGAATACCACCTGGCGCAGCGCGTGCTTCCGGCCGTCAACACGACGCCGGAATCGCTTGATTTAATGCGCATCTTCGCGGACCTGGAGCGCGCCGGCGGGAGCGCCGCGGCCATGGAGGTTTCCTCGCACGGGCTGGCGCTGGGCCGCGTATACGGGCTGCATTTTCACACCGCGGTGTTCACCAACCTGACGCGCGACCACCTGGATTTTCACGAAACCATGGAGAATTATTTCGCCGCCAAGCAGATGCTGTTCCAAGGCGCGGGCGCGCCGCCGCCTCCCTGGGCGGTGCTCAATCGCGACGATGAATTCGCGCGGCGAATCAAGCTGTATCCCCGCACGCAGGTTCTATGGTACGGCCTCGGGCCGGAAGCCAATCTGCGGGCGCGCCACATTTCGTCGGGGTTTCAAGGGCTGAAATTCGAAGCGCAGTACGGCAAGCGCCGCTTCGCGGTGGAATCGCCGCTGATTGGCAAGATGAACGTGTATAACATTCTGGCGGCCTGTGGGGCGGGGCTGTCGTACGCCATCGACAGTGAAACCATCGCCCGGGGAATCGCCAGTCTGGCGGCCGTTCCGGGCCGCTTCGAGCGCGTCGACGAAGGTCAACCGTTCACTGTGGTGGTGGACTACGCGCACACCGACGATGCGCTGCGCAACGCGATTGCGGTAGCGCGCGGCCTGAATCCCAAGCGCGTGATCACGCTGTTCGGGTGCGGCGGCGACCGCGACCGTTCCAAGCGCCCGTTGATGGGGCAAGCGGCGGCGGAAGGCAGCGACCTGGTGGTCCTGACGAGCGACAATCCGCGCGGCGAGGAGCCCCTGGCGATCATGAACGACGCCCTGGTGGGCATCCGGCGCAAGGATGTGGCGCACATCGTGGAGCCGGACCGCGCGGCGGCCATCGCCCGCGCGCTGAATGCGGCCAGGGAGGGCGACATCGTGATCCTGGCGGGCAAGGGGCATGAGACGTACCAGGTTTTGAAGGATAGGACGATTCCGTTCGACGACCGGGCTGTGGCGAGAGAAGTGCTACGGGGTTATGGGTATCACAAATCCTAGCGAACCATGATCCTGAATTTACAAGAAGTTGCGCGCGCCATGCGGGCGCGGGGGGAAGCGCGGCCGGTCCAGGCGACGGGGTGGAGCGTGGACAGCCGGACACAAGTTCCGGGCGATTTATACTTCGCCCTGCGCGGGCCGAATCACAACGGGCACGATTTCGTAGCGGCGGCGCTGGCGAACGGCGCGGTGGGAGCGGTGGTGGAAGGGAGACAGACGCTTTGGTCCGTCAACCCGGGCGAGTTGCCGGTGGACAACACCCTGGCGGCGCTTCAGGACGCCGGCCGCTGGGCGCGGAGGAAGTGGGGCGGAACGGTGATCGGAGTGACGGGCAGCGCGGGGAAGACCACTACCAAGGATGCCATCGCGCATCTTCTGGCGGTGGAAGTCGCGACCGGAAAGACGGTGGGAAATTTTAATAACCACGTGGGCGTGCCGCTTTCCATTTTGCGGCTGCCGGACGATTGCCGCGCGGCGGTGCTGGAAATGGGAATGAATCACGCGGGCGAGATTCGCGAGTTGGCGTCGGTTGCCGAGCCGCAATTCGGCGTGGTGACGAACGTGGGATACGCGCACGTGGAGTTTTTCGATTCCATCGAGGGCGTGGCAGCCGCCAAACGCGAGCTGATCGAAAGCCTGCCGGCGGATGGAATCGCGGTGCTGAACGGCGACGACGCGCGGGTGCGCGAATTCCGCCGCGCGCACGCGGGGCGCAGCGTAACCTTCGGATTTTCGGCGGATGCGGAGGTGCGCGCCGAGGCGCTGGAAGAGACGGCGGAGGGCAGCCGCTTTCGCGCCCTGGGAGTGAATTTCGAAAGCCGCATGGCGGGGCGGCATTCGGCGATGAACCTGCTGGCGGCCCTGGCGGTGGCGCGGGAATTCGGCATCGCGCCGCAGCGTCTGCGCGATGCGGTAGCCAGTTTCGGCGCGGGGAAAATGCGCGGCGAACGCAGCCAGCATAAGGGCGTCACCATCTGGGACGATTGCTACAACTCGAATCCCGAAGCGGCGCAGTCCATGATCGACGTGCTGCGCGAAACCGCGGCGCGCCGCCGCATCGCGGTGCTGGGAGAGATGCTCGAGTTGGGGGACGCCGCGGAAGCGCTGCACCGGCAGGTGGGACGCTACGCGGCGGAGCACGGAGTGGATTTGCTGATCGGGGTGCACGGGCACGCCCGCCAGATGGTGGATGAAGCGCGGGATACCGGACTGGCGGCGGGCGCCGCATTTTTTGAGAATCCCGAGGAAGCGGGCGAATATCTGCGCGGGGCGGCGCGCAAGGGCGACGCGATTCTCTTCAAGGGGTCGCGCGGAGTGAAGGTGGAACGGGCGCTGGATAAGTTCCTGGAGCCGGGTTGTTAATTCATGCTCTATTTTTTACTTTACGAAAAGCTGCAGCGGTTCGTCAGCCCCTTCCGCGTGTTCCGCTACACCACGTTCCGCACGGCGTTCGCGAGCCTCACCGCCCTGTTCCTGTGCATCGCGCTGGGGCCGTGGCTGATCCACAAACTGCGCCAATTTCAGATCGGCCAGTTCATCCGCGAGGAAGGTCCCAAGAGCCACCAGAAGAAGGCCGGAACCCCCACCATGGGAGGCATTCTCATCATTATCTCGATCGTGATACCCACGCTGTTGTGGGCGGACTTGCGGTATCCGTATGTGTGGATCGCGATCGGCGCCCTGATCGGGTTCGGGTACATCGGGTTTCTGGACGATTACGCCAAGATCACCACGCGGCGCAACCTGGGGTTGACGGGACGCCGCAAACTGATCTACCAGTTCTCCATGGGGTTCGCCTTCGCGGCGATTCTCCTGGTCATGCGCACATACGGCGATTTCTCGACCGCCATGAACATTCCCTTCGTCAAGCAGTTCAAGCCGTCGCTATTGATCGAGTCGCTGCTCGGAAATCCCTGGACGTACGCGCTGGGGGTGCTGCCCTTCTGCATTTTCGTGGCGCTGGTGGTGGTGTTCGCCTCCAACGCGGTCAACCTGACGGATGGGCTGGATGGCCTGGCGATCGGCCTGATGGTGATTGCGGCGGGCGCGCTCACGATGCTGGCGTACGCCGGCGGCCACGCCCAGCTCGCCGAATACTTGCAGTTGGCGCGCAACCCGCACACTTCGGAGCTGACGGTGTTTTGCGGCTCCATGACGGGCGCGAGTTTAGGATTCCTGTGGTACAACGCGCACCCCGCGGAGATTTTTATGGGCGATGTGGGCTCGCTGGGCCTGGGCGGCGCCATGGCGGTGGTTGCGGTGCTGATCAAACAGGAGATTTTGCTGCTGTTCATCGGCGGCGTTTTTGTTCTGGAAGCGGCCTCGGTGATTCTGCAGGTGGGGAGCTACAAGCTGCGCCACGGGAAACGCGTTTTCAAAATGGCGCCTTTGCACCACCACTTCGAGGCGATGGGCTGGGCGGAATCGAAGATCATCGCGCGTTTCTGGATTGCGGGGCTGGTGCTGGCGCTGTTCGCGCTCACCACGTTGAAACTGAGATGACGATCGATACAGAGGGGCAGGCCCTGGTAGTCGGCATGAAAAAATCCGGGCTGGCGACCGTCGAGTTCCTCGCGCGGCAAGGGGCGCACGTGCGAGCCACGGACCTCAAGCCGCTCGAGCAGCTCGGCGAGGCGGCCGAAACGCTGGCGCGGCTGGGCGTTCCCTTCGCGCAACAAACCGCGGAGGTGTTCGAAGGCTGCAACCTCATCGTCACTTCGCCGGACGTGCCCAACGACCTGGCTCCACTCGCCGCGGCGCGCGCCCGCGGCGTAACCGTAATCGGCGAAGTGGAACTGGCCGCGCCGTTTTTGAAAGGGCGCAATATGGGCATCACCGGCTCCAATGGAAAGACCACCACCACCAGCCTGATCGGCCATATTTTGCGCGCGGCGGGAGTGCCGGCGCAGGTAGGCGGGAATATCGGAACGCCGGCCACGGCCATGATCGCCAGCTCGCGCGCGGACGGCTGGAACGTGCTCGAGCTCTCCAGCTTTCAACTGGAAACCATCGCGGAGTTTCGCGCGCACATCGCGCTGGCGCTCAACGTGACGCAGAACCACCTGGACCGGCATCATACGCTGGAGAAGTACGCCGCCGCCAAAGGCCGGCTGTTTGAAACCCAGCAGCCGGGCGATTTCGCGGTGCTCAACGCCGACGATCCCGTGTGCGCCGCCTACGCGGAGAAAACCAAGGCCACGGTCGAGTGGTTCAGCAGCCGGCGGAACGTGACGCCGGGCGCGAATCTCCGCGGCGATAAACTGATCCTCGACGGGCGGCTGCTGATGGCAGCCGCGGAGATTCCCATTCGCGGCCGGCACAACGTGGAAAACGCGCTGGCGGCATCCATCGCGGCGGCGCGCGCCGGCGTGCCGCCGCAAGCCATTGCCGCGGCGGTGCGCACGTTTCGCGCGGTCGAGCACCGCCTGGAATTCGTGCGCGCGGTGAGCGGAATCGATTTCTACAACGATTCGAAAGCCACCAGCGTGGACGCCACCTTGAAGGCCCTGGACGCCTTCGACGGCCATCTCTGGGTGATTCTGGGGGGCAAAGATAAAGGCTTGGATTATGCCGCGCTGCGCGAGCCTTTGGCGCGCAAGGCGCACGCCGTTCTGCTGATCGGCGCGGCGGCGGAGAAGATTGCCGCGCAACTCGAGGGAGCCGCGCCGCTGGTGGACGCGCGCACCCTGGAGGCGGCCGTCGCTCACGCCTTCGCCCACGGGCATCCGGGCGATACCGTGCTGCTGGCGCCGGCCTGCGCCAGCTTCGACCAGTTCCAAAGCTACGAACATCGCGGCGAAGTTTTCAAGCAGATTGTGAACCGGCTGCAACCGAGAGATTGATATGGCGCAACGACTCAAAACCGATTGGATTCTCTTCGCCACCGTGCTGGCCATGGTGTCGTTCGGGGTGCTGATTCTTTACAGCGCGTCTTCCATAACGGCCAAAATGGACCCGCGCTTCGGATCGAGCTGGCATTTCGTCGTGCGGCAACTGGAATGGGCGGCGGTAGCGGTGCCCGTCATGATGACGCTGAAAAAGACCGACTATCATAAGTTCCGCAACCCGGCGGTGGCCTTCGGAGCGATCGGGATCGCGCTGGTGCTGCTGGGCGTGGTCTATTTCGCGGATACGGCCCATCACCGCTGGCTGCGCGTCGGACCGGGCGGCCTGCAACCGTCGGAGCTGGCCAAACCGGCGCTGGTGATGTTCCTGGCTTTCTTCGTCACCTGGCGCGCGCGGGCCATCAACAATGCGCGCTACACGCTGGTGCCGGCGGCGCTGGCGGTTGGCCTGGTGATTTTCGCGGTGGTGATTCCGGACCTGGGAACCGCGGCCGTGCTGGGAGCCACGGCCATGATCGTGTTCTTCGTGGCGGGCCTGCAATTCCGCTACTGCTTCATCGTGGCGGGGATCGCGCTCCTGGGATTGATGGTTTCGATTTTCGCCGAGCCATACCGGCTGGGGCGCGTGATCAAATTCTTCGACCCGGATTTCAAAATCATCTCCCGCTTCGATCCGCACGGGAAACTCAAAGCGCGCACCGAGCAGACCCTGCGCACGCGCGACACCAACTATCAGTTGGAGCAGTCCAAGATCGCGGTTGGGGCGGGCGGCCCGTCCGGGGTGGGTCTCATGAACGGACGGCAAAAGCTGCTGTACCTCCCGGAAGCGCATACCGATTTTATTTACGCGGTGGCGGGCGAGGAGCTGGGATTGTTCGGCACCATGGGCCTCTTGTTCGGCTTCGCGATCATTTTCTGGCGCGGCCTGCGCGCCACGCTGCGCATGCGCGACGATTTCGGGCGGTACCTGGCGCTGGGCGCCACGGTGGTGGTGGTGGTGCAGGGCTTCATCAATATGAGCGTGGTGCTGGGGATGGTCCCCACCAAGGGAATCCCCCTGCCCATGATCAGCTACGGCGGAAGCTCGCTATTCAGTACGCTGGCGCTGCTGGGGATCTTGATGAACGTGAGCGAGCATGCGGGGTAAAACCGGGTGTTTGACTTCGCGGTTTCGCGCGGTTCCCGGCTGCCAAGCAATGTTTCCGCGGCTGTTGAGCGGGCGGTATTGGAGTGGCATGTGCGTTTCCTGATGGCTGGAGGCGGCACCGGGGGCCACGTGATCCCCGCGCTGGCGGTGGCGCGCGAACTTCGGGCGCGCGGGCACGAGGTGTTTTTCGCGGGCACGGAGCGCGGCCTGGAGGCTAAGCTGGTGCCGGCCGAGGGGTTTCGTTTGGAGAAGATCGCTATCGGAGGATTGAACCGCGTCGGGCTGGGGCAGAAGCTTGCCACGCTGGCGCGCCTGCCCATCGCCACGGCGGGATGCCTGCCCATGGTCCGCGGCCTCTCGGCCGTGTTCAGCATGGGCGGGTACGTAGCCGGTCCGCCGGTAATGGCGGCCCTCCTGCGGCGCGTTCCGGTAGTCGCGATGGAGCCCAACGCCGTGCCGGGGTTTACCAACCGGGCGATGGGACGGTGGGTTTCGCGGGCGCTGATTTCGTTTGCGGAGACCGCGGCTTATTTTCCGGCGGGGCGAACGGAGATCACCGGGCTTCCGGTGCGCGAGGAATTCTTCCGCCTCGCGCCCAAGCCGCGCGGCGAGGCGCTGAACATTTTGATTACCGGCGGCAGCCAGGGTTCGCGCACGCTGAACGAGGCGGCGCGGCGGAGCTGGCCCCTGTTGCGCGAGTGGGGCGCGCCCGTTCGCGTGGTGCATCAAACCGGGCGCGCGGGGTTTGAAGCGCTGCGCGACGAGTTCGCGCGGGCGGGGCTCGAGGGCGAAATTGTTCCCTTTATAACAGACATGCCGGCGGCGTTCGCCGCGGCGGACCTGGTTGTCTGCCGGTCCGGCGCGGGCGCCGTTTCGGAACTGGCGGCGGCGGGGAAGGCCTCGATCCTGGCGCCCTTCCCGTTCGCGGCGGACGACCACCAGACGCGCAATGCGGAGGCCATGGCGCGCGGCGGCGCGGCCCGCATGATTGCGGACGCCGCGATGACCGGGGAAAAGCTGGCATCCAGCGTCAAGGAACTGGCGGCGGAGCCGGGAGCGCTGGAGCGGATGAGCGCCGCGGCGCGGCAATTCGCCCATCCCGGAGCGGCGCGGCGGGCCGTGGAGATTTTAGAGGAGGCGGCGCGCGGCTGAAATTTCCGTTGACAGCAGGGCCGCGAGCCGAAACAATACTGAAAAGGAATGTTTTTTCGCCAACAGCAGTTGCATTTCACGGGAATCGGAGGAATCGGCATGAGCGGCATCGCCGAGGTGCTGCTCAACCTGGGTTACCAGATTAGCGGCTCCGATATGAAGCTTTCGCCGATTACCGAACGCCTCTCGGGCATGGGCGCCCGCGTCTTCGAAGGGCACGCGGCTTGCAATATCGCGGGGGCGCGCGCCCTGGTGGTGAGCTCGGCCGTGGACGAGCAGAATCCCGAGGTGCAGGAAGCGCGGCGGCTGCAGATTCCGGTGATTCCGCGCGGCGAGCTGCTGGCCGAACTGATGCGCCTGAAATACGGAATCGCGGTGGCCGGGAGCCACGGGAAAACCACCACCACCAGTATGGCCGCTACCATTCTCAATTACGCCGGGCTGGACCCCACGGTGGTGGTGGGGGGCCGCGTGGGCACCATGGGCGGCTCCAACGCGCGCGTGGGACGCAGCGATTTTCTGGTGGTGGAATCGGACGAAAGCGACGGCTCCTTTTTGAAGCTGGCGCCGATTGTCGCGGTGGTAACCAATATCGACCGCGAACACCTGGACCATTACCCATCGCTGGATGCCATTCGCGCGGCGTTCCTGGAATTCCTCAACAAGGTACCCTTCTACGGCGCGGCCATCGTGTGCCTGGACGACGGCAACGTGCAGGGCCTGCTGCCTTCCATCACGCGCCGCACCATCACTTACGGGACCACCGCCCAGGCGGACGTGGAGGCGTTGGAAATCGGCTGCGGGCATTTTGCCAGCGATTTCCGGCTGCGCTACCGCAACCGGGACATCGGCCGCTTCCACCTGCGAATTCCCGGCCGGCACAACGTCCTGAACGCCATGGCCGCGGTCGCCGTAGCCATGGAACTGGAGGTGGCCCCGGATACGATTCGTGAAGCGCTGGGGACTTTCAGCGGCGTCGATCGCCGGTTTCAAGTCAAGGGCAAGGAGCGCGGCATCACCGTGGTGGACGATTACGGGCACCATCCCACGGAGATTCAGGCGACCCTCGAGGGCGCCCTCGAATGCGGTTTCCGGCGCATCCACGTGCTGTTTCAGCCGCACCGCTACACCCGCACGTTCCACCTGATGGATGAATTCGCGCGGGCGTTCAACCAGGCCGACAGTGTGTTCGTCATGGACATCTACGCGGCCTCGGAAACGCCCATCGAGGGCGTGACGGCGGAAGCGCTGGCGGAACGGATTCGCCAGTTCGGGCACCGCGGAGTGGAGTACGTGGGAACCATGGAACGGGGCATCGACGCCCTGCTCCGGGCGGCCCGCGAAGGCGACCTGATTCTGACTTTGGGAGCCGGCAGCATCACCCAGGCCGGAGACAAACTGCTGGAGAGGCTGCGGCGGAGTTGATATGGCGCGCGAATCCAAAAAAACGTCGCGTTCCGGGTTCCAATGGCGGCTGTGGCTGGGGCTCGCGATCCTGGCAGGGGTGTGCGTTTCCACCGGAATGGCCGCGCTGCGGGTGCGCCGTTTCGCGGCGAATAGCGCGCAGTTTACGCTATCGCGCTATCAGAAGGGCGCGCTCCAAATCGATGGCCTGCGGTACGCTTCGCGCGCGCGTGTCCTGCACGTATTCTCGGGGGATTTCGGGCACAGCATTTTTTCCGTGCCGCTGGACGAACGGCGGCGCAGGCTGCTGGCCATCGACTGGATCGAGGAAGCTTCCGTATCGCGCATCTGGCCGGATCGCCTGGCGATTCGCATTCGCGAACGGCGCCCCGTGGCTTTTGTCTATTTCCGCGATGGCCTTCTGCTGATCGATGCCGGCGGCGTGCTGCTCGACCCGCCGCCGCAGGCGCAGTTCAATTTTCCCATGTTGAGCGGGGTGCGCGAAGACGACGACGAGGGGGTGCGCGAAGAACACGTGCGCGCCATGCTGCGGCTGGAGGACGACATGGGATACCAGGCGAAAGACATCTCCGAGGTGAACACGGACGACCTGGACAACCTGCGCATCGTCGCCAAGGTGGACAACCGCGCCATCGAACTGATTATGGGAGACGGCAACTTCGGCCGCCGCTATCAGAATTTTCTCGGTCATTATCAGGAGATCAAGAAACAGTCGCCGGACGTGAAGACTTTCGATCTGCGGCTGGACGATCGCATTACGGCAAAGGACTAATGGGCCCATGGCAGTAAAACCGATTTACGCAGCAGGACTGGACGCGGGCAGCCGCAAGACGCGCCTCGCCATTTGCGCGGTGGAGAGCGGCCGATTGCGCCTGCTGGGCAGCGCCGCCGTGGAATCGAAGGGCTGGCAAAAGGGGCGCATCGCCGATCAGCAGATGGTGGCCGATTGCATACTGGCGGCCCTGCGGGAAGCGGAAGCCAATGCGGGCGTAGCGGTGGATTCGGTGGTGGCCGGGATGGGCGGGCAGACGGTGCGCGGCGCCAATGCGCGGGGCGTCGTCGAACTGGGGCACGTTCGCGAAATCGAGCAGCGCGATGTGAACCGCGTAGGCGATCGCGCTTTGAAGGTGCAGTTGCAGGAAGACCGCATGGTGCTGCAACTGTTTCCGCAGGATTTCGTGGTGGACGATCATCCCGGCCATCGCGATCCCCGCAAAATGCTGGCGTCGCGCCTGGAAATGAACGTGCACCTGGTGACAGCTTCGGTGCAGGAGCACAATTCCCTGGTGGGCGCGGTGAACCAGGCGCACCTGGCGGTGGAAGAGACCGTATTCGAAGGGGTGGCGGCATGCTATGCTTCGGTCCTGCCGGAGGACCGGCGCGAGGGAATCGCGGTCATCGATATCGGCGCGCAATCCACCGAGCTGGCGGTGTATGACGGGGATGCCATGGTGCTGGCCTCCACGGTGAAAGTGTGCGGCGACCATTTTACGCGCGACCTGGCGCAGTTGCTGTGTCTCAGCTTCGAGGACGCCGAATTGGTGAAGATGGAGTTCGGCGGCGCCCTGGCGGAGCAGTGTCCGGAAAACGTGCTGGTGGAGCTTCCCACGCCGGAAAACCGCGAGCCCCGCGAGGCCCAGCGCCGCTTCGTGAACGAGATTCTGCAAGCCCGCTCCGAGCAGTTGTTCCAACACGTGCGCGCCGAATTGCTTCGCGTAGGGATGGATCGCGCCCTGATGGGCGGCGTGTTCCTGACCGGCGCCGCGGCGCGCTTACCCGATTTGTGCGATGTGGCCGAGCGCGTGCTGCAATGCCAGGCGCGCTTTGGCCTGGCGGAGGGGATCCGCGATTGGCCGGAATCCATGAAGGATCCCGAATGGACTACCGTGGCCGGCCTCGCGATGTACTCGGCGAATTTGAAGAGGCAGGCCGCGCAGGCCCGCGAAACTTCGGGCTGGCTGGGAAAAATTCTGAAGTAGAGGCGGGGCAGGCGGGCCCATAGGGCGCCCCGCCTGCCGACATTTTTGTTTTTCAAACGGGAGGCGACGATGGGGCTGATCGATTCCGATATGGACGATTTGAAATACGAAATCGCAGACGAAGCGCACCTTGGCACGCGCATCAAGGTGATTGGCGTGGGCGGCGGAGGATGCAATGCCGTTGCCCGCATGGTGGCGGAAGGGCTGGAAGGCGTCCAGTTCTCCGCTATGAACACGGACATGCAGGCGCTCTCCGCCTGCAGCGTGCCCAACAAACTGCAACTCGGCGAGAAGATCACGCGCGGATTGGGAGCGGGGTCGAACGCCGAAATCGGGCGCCAGGCGGCGCTCGAAAACGCCGACCGCATCGTCGAAATCCTGCAAGGCGCCGATATGGTCTTCGTTACCGCGGGATTGGGCGGCGGAACCGGCACGGGAGCCGCGCCGGTGGTGGCGAATCTGGCCAAGGAATTGGGCGCGCTCACGGTGGCGGTGGTCACCAAGCCATTCGGCTTCGAAGGGCCGCGCCGCATGCGCATGGCCGAAGAAGGGCTGGGCCGCCTGGCCGGCACCGTGGATACCGTCATTGCGATTCCCAACGACCGCTTGCTGGCCCTGGTGCCGCGCGGCACCAGTTTTTTTGACGCCTTCAAGGTGGCCGACGACCTGCTGCGCCAGGCCGTGCAGGGAATCAGCGACATTATCGTCACCCCCGGCTTGATCAATCGCGACTTTTCGGATGTCAAAGCGACCATGGCCGGGATGGGCTACGCCATGTTGGGAACGGCCATCGGACGCGGCGAAAAGGCCGCGGTGGAAGCCGCCCGCCAGGCCATCAGTTGCCCGCTCCTCGAGGATGCGCGCATTTCCGGATCGCGCGGCATTCTAATTAACATTACCGGCTCCAGTCGCCTGGGGCTGCACGAGGTAGCCGAAGCCTGCTCGATTATTCGGGAAGCCGCGGAGTGCGACGATGTGCAGATCAATTTCGGTGTGATCCTGAACGAATCGCTGGCCGATGCGGTGAAGGTGACGGTGATCGCCACCGGGTTTACGCCCGAGAACGCGCCTGCCATGGAGCGGCGTCCCGCGACCGCGCCGGAGATTCGCGTGCAGCCGCGCTTGCCGGAGCCCGAACCGGCGCCGGCGATCAGGCCGGAAGCGGAGCCCGAACCGTTGCTGGCGGACACCGAACCGGTGCTGGATCTGGACGATCTGGATACCCCGGCTTACTTGCGCCAGGGCCGCCTGTTGAACTAACGGCGAAAAAGTTGGTTGGCGGTGGGACGGACGCTTTCGTCTGTCAACCCAGCCGAGATTCCCGCGCCGCTCACCGTCAACGCAATCGTCTCGCCGTCCAGGCCGCCCGCCGCCGCGGCCGTATGGGCGAAGGCTGCCGGATCCCCCGTCACCAGGTGCACCACGCGCCCCAAGGCGAAGCACCGCGGCGGCGGAGCGAATGCCGCGCTCACGGTTTCCGCGATGGCTTCGGCGCTATCCACCAGGCGCACGCCTTTTCCCGTAACCCGCTGAATCACGCCGCGCAGCAGCGGGTAATGCGTGCAGCCCAGAATCAACGTATCGATGGCCGGCCGACCGTTCAGGTAGTGGCGCACCAGCAGCTCGGCCTCCTCCGAATCCGCCAGTCCCTCTTCCACCGCGTGCACCAACATGGGGCATGCCCGCGCCCACGCGTGAATGCCGCGCTTCTGGAGCGCCCGCTGATACGCGCCGCTGGCGATGGTTCCCGCGGTTCCGATCACTCCCACCCATCCCGTCCGGGTGGCGCGTGTCGCGGCTTCCACACCTGGGTCGATTACTCCCCACACCGGCACGGCGCAGCGCTCCCGCAAATTCGGCAGCGCCACGGCCGAGGCCGTATTGCACGCCACCACGATTCCTTCGACGCCGGTTTCGCAGAGCAGATCGGCGATTCCCTCGGCGAACGCGGCCACCATTTCCGGCGGCTTGCGCCCGTACGGAACCCGTGCCGTATCTCCCAGATACACGAAATCGCGATGCGGCATTTGCAGGCGCAGGGCCTTGAGAACGGTGAGTCCGCCCACGCCGGAATCGAAAACCCCCAGGGCATGGTGGAGTGGCGGCTTAATGGTCATCACGAATATCGGTGCACGTTCGGCGCCATCCTCGCGTGCGATAATCGAGGTTGCAGATGAAAGCCCGCGTATTCGTCTCCTTCAAATCCACGGTTCTGGATCCGCAGGGCCAGACCGTGTGCTCGGCGCTGCACAGCCTGGGGCATGGCTCGATCGCAGCCGTGCGGCAGGGCAAGTACTTCGATATCGCGCTGGCCGATGGACTTACGCGCGAACAGGCGCGGCGGGAAATCGAAAGCATCGCGCACGAGGTGCTGGCCAACCCGGTGATCGAGGAGTACCAGGTGGAAATTGTGGAGTAGCCGGGCTACTTGCCGCAGAGCACCGGATCCATATCGTCGCTGAATCCGGTTGTCACCGGCGTGGTTTTCCGCGTGGCCACATCGAAGGTCACCAGCCGCTCCACCCACGCCGTATGCTTGGGCGCCCATGGCATGGGCGCCGTGTCGCGCGGCGTCGTATAAAAGATGACGTCGCGGCCTGGAATCCAGGCGCCGTTGAGGCCGCTGCCGGCGGCAATCACCTCCTGCCCCGAGGCGTCCACGATGTGGTAATCGGACTGCGGCGCGCTGCTACTGGTGTCCTCGCCCAGGTTTTCCACCAGCAGCCAGCGGCCGTCCGCCGACCATGCGAGCGATTCGATCGGGCAATACTCGGTGCCGAACTTCAAGTGCGCCACGGGTTTGCCATCGCGCGCGAGGGTCAGGTCGTCGGCTTTGCCGCAGGCGCGCACAGGTCCCGCTTTGGCCTCCCAATCGCATTCCTTGCCGGGGACGGGTTCGGGCAGTTCGGGAGCATTCCTGGCTAGCGGGAGTTTACTGAGGCGATCCTCGTAAGCGCCGGCTCATTCGTAAGAACCTCTATATTTTCAACCTGATAGACTGCCTCAGGTCGATTGGTTTTTGTATTACCCTGTATAAAA
>Ga0181521_10001294_pt1 | contig 31278 bp, 29 predicted proteins | sample PEATcosm2014_Bin_32_FD_119764 | JGI IMG/M metagenome (GOLD analysis project Ga0181521, IMG submission 119764) | Peatland microbial communities from MTU Mesocosm Facility, Houghton, MI, USA - PEATcosm2014_Bin02_60_metaG | ecosystem: Environmental > Terrestrial > Soil > Wetlands > Peat | place...
CCGACTGGCCGGTCACGAGGCCGACTGGCCGGTCACGAGGCCGACTGGCCGGTCACGAGGCCGACTGGCCGCCTCGTCCGGCGGGGCGAGCAGCGCACGGCCGCGCGCGAGCAGGCCTCCCGCCCAGCCGGTGCCCACGTGTCGGCGCGCTCGGTCAGCCGCCGCGTGGCGGACGGATCCGGGGCCGGACCCGCATCGCATCCCCTGCACCCCCTGCCCCCTCGACCCCAGGCAGCACATTCGGCTCAACTGACAATCAGCTTTGCCTAATCGTGCCGGCCGGCCTTCGGGCTGGGCAACCGTGCCCCCCTGCCAGCCGGTAGTCAAGATGGCCGCAGGCATCGACGACATACCGTGGGGCTCGCGGGCAGAATAACGAGCGCGACCGCCGTGGCACCGCGGGCGCGCAGGTCGCAGCTTGCACGGTGCTGGGGCAGGCACCGGCACGATGGGTGAGAGGTGGCCATGGCGCACACTTTTCCGACCGCAGGGCCGGAGGTCGACCGATGAACACGACGACCGTCCGCGGTGGGCAGGCGGAGATCGCGGCGATCGACAAACGGGTGTCCGCGGTCGGAGCCGGCCGGGGCGGCGTCCTGCTGATCGAGGGTCCGGCCGGGATCGGCAAGTCGCGACTGGGCGCGGAGGTCGTTCACCGGGCCCAGCGGGCGGGAGCGCGCGTCCTGCGGTCTGAGCCGGTCCGTGGCCGGCGCGTGCCCTTCGGGCCGCTTCCCGCCGCACTTTGGGCGCCGACCCGCCGGTCGGTGACGCGCAGGCCCTGCCCGTGGCGAAACTGAGAGGCCGCCGCGCGGAGTGCGGTGTGCTCGACCGGCTCGCCGACGACGTGCGCGCGGGGGAGCGCCGGACCCTGGTCATTCACGGCGAACCGGGCATCGGCAAGACCGTCCTGCTTGAGCACCTCGCCCGGCGGGTGCCGGATGGCCAGGTGCTGAGAAGCGCGGGCGTCCAGTCCGAGCAGGATCTCGCGTTCGGTGCGCTGCACCACGTGTGCCAGCCGATGCTGGGCCGGATGGAGGCTCTCCCGGCGCCCCAGCGCGAGGCGCTGCAGATCACTTTCGGCATTCGCCAGGGACCGCCGCCGGACCGGTTCCTGATCGGCCTGGCCATCCTGGGCTTGCTGTCCCAGGCGGCGGAACGTCCGCTGGTGTGCCTGATCGATGACGCCTACTGGCTTGACCGCGCCTCGGCACAGCTTTTCACGTTCGTCGCGCGGCGCCTGCCGGCCGGACCGGTGGGCATGGTCTTCGCCACCCGCAGCCTGGACGGTGACTTGACGCGGCTGCCTTCGCTCGGCCTGCAGGGCTTGCGCGAGGCCGATGCGCGCGCGCTGCTGGAGTCAGTGCCGACCGGGCCTCTGGATGCCCGGATCCGGGACCAGATCATCGCTGAGGCGGGCGGGAACCCGCGAGTGCTGCTCGAATCGGTAGAGGGGCTGAGCCCCGCCGAGCTGGCGGGCGGATTCGGGTTCTCAGGTGCGATGCCCCCGTGGATAGACGGAGCAGCCTCTCTCGAGGCGAGCTTCCAGCACCAGTGCCGGCATCTCCCGGCCGAGTCCCGGCGCCTGGTGCTGCTCGCGGCCTGCGAGCCAACCGGGGATCCGGTGGTGATCTGGCTGGCCGCCGGACGGTCCGGGATCGGCACCGCGGCCGCCGGGCCCGCGGTCGAGGCTGGCCTGCTCGAATTCGGCGCGCGGGTCCGGTTCACCGATCCGCTGCTGCGCTCGGCAGCCTACTGGTCGGCATCGGCCCAGGACAGGCGAGAGGCACATCACGTCCTGGCGGAGGCCACGGACCCGCTGCTCCACTCCGCCGAGCGCGCCTGGCACCGAGGCCAGAGCGCTGCCGGTTCCGACGAGGACATCGCCGGGGAACTTGAGCGCTCAGCCACACAGGCTCAGGCGCGCGGGGAACCGGCGGTGGCGGCCGCGTTCCTCCAGCGGGCCGCGCAGCTGACGGGCGACAATGCCAGGCTGGCCGGGCGAGCACTGGCCGCCGCCCAGGCCAAGATCCAGGCCGGCGCGCCTGGCACTGCGCTTGACCTGCTGGCCGTGGCGGAATCGGGACAGCTCACCGGACCCGAGCGGGCCCGCGCACAGCTGGTCCGGAGCATGGCCGCGTTCGCCGCGAACCGGGCCGGCGCAGCCCCGCTCCAGCTGCTGCGGGCCGCTGAGGGCCTGGCCGCCGTGGATGCCAGCCTCTGCCGGGCGGCTTACCTGGAGGCGCTGCTTGCCGCCTGCTACGCCGGGCGCTTCGCCAGTCCGGGCGCGAGCGTCCAGGAAGTGGCACGAGCGGCTCGCTCGGCGCCGTCGGCCCCGGGCACGCCGGGTGCGGCCGATCTGCTGCTTGACGGCCTCGCGATACTGTTCGGCCAGGGATACGCGGCGGGAATTCCGCTCGTACGCGAAGCCCTGCAGGCCATCGAAGTCGCATTGCCCGGCGAGCGCGGTGTGCGCTGGCTATCGCTGGCGCACGGCGTCGCGGCTTACCTGTGGGACGACGCTCGCTGCGACCTGATCGCCGACCGGTGTGCCCGCCTGGCCCGCGAGTCTGGAGCAGTCGGCGACCTCCCGCTCGCCCTCGCCCCGCGGCTGAGCATGCTCTTCTGCACGGGAGACCTGGCCGCGGCCGAAGAGCTCATCCAGCAGTTGGAAGCCGCCCGGGAGGCGATGGGCGGTACCGGCAGGTTGTTTGGTGTGCGGCATCTCGCCGCGCTGCGTGGCACCGACCCGGAGGCGTCGGCGCAGATCGAAGCCGCGGCAGCAGAGGCATCCCGGAACGGTGACGGGTTCGGGATCTCTGCGGCGCAGTGGTCGGGCGCGGTGCTGAACAACGGTCTCGGCCGGTACCGCGAGGCACTGGTCGCGGCCCAGGTCATCAACGGGATCCCGGTCGAGCCCGGCTTCACGAACTGGGCTCTGGCCGAGGAGATCGAGGCCGCCGCGCGGGCCGGGATGCCCGCGGCGGCGGCTGGTGCTTACCGTCGGCTCGCCGAGATGACCAGCGCCAGCGGCACTGACTGGGCCCTCGGGATCCAGGCGCGTTCGGCGGCCCTGCTCAGCGTGGGGGACGTGGCCGACCGCCGGTACCGCGAGGCGATCGAGCGCCTTGGCCGCACCCGGGTCCGGGCTGAGCTCGCCCGCGCCCACCTCCTCTATGGAGAGTGGCTGCTGGCTGAGCAACAGGCGGGGGATGCGCGATCGCAGCTGCGGACGGCCCTCGGCATGCTCGAAAACATGGGCATGCGGGGATTCGCCGAGCGGGCCAGACGCGGGCTGCGGGCGGCCGGCGAGTCCATAGGCGAGCGAACCGCCCGCACACGAGCCGAACTGAGCGCTCAGGAAGCTGAGATCGCCGGGCTGGCCCAGCAAGGGCTGTCGAACCCCGAGATCGCCGCCCGGCTGTTCATCAGCGCGCGGACGGTGCAGTATCACCTGCGGAAGGTGTTCACCAAGCTGGGCATCAGCTCACGTGGCCAGCTGCACCTGGTCATGAGCTCATTATGGCGGCGTCGATCACGATAGCCGGGGACCAGCTACGGTTGCGGAGCGGCGAGGCGAGGCTGACCGGCCGGCTCAGCGAACGCCGCATACTCGACCGGCTCGCCCATGCCATGCGGTCGGGCGAGAGCCGGGTCCTGGTGCTGCACGGCGAACCAGGGACAGGGAAAACGGCGCTGCTCGACTACCTGGTCGAGCACGCGCCGGGATGCCGGCTGACGCGCGCGGCTGGCGTGCAGTCAGAGATGGAGCTGGCCTTCGCCGGCCTGCATCAACTGTGCACGCCCCTGCTCGACCGGCTGCCCGCGCTCCCCGCACCGCAGCGTGACGCGTTGCGCATCGCGTTCGGCATCAGCACCGGACCGGTCCCTGACACCTTTCTCATCGCCCTGGCGGTTCTCGGCCTGCTATCAGAGGCGGCCGACCGTCAGCCTCTGCTGTGCGTGGTGGACGACCAGCAGTGGCTGGACGAGGCCTCGGCGCGGGTCCTCGGGCTTGTCGCGCGCCGGCTGGCTGCCGACCCGGTCGGACTGGTGTTCGCGGCCCGGTACCTAGGTCCTGAACTGGCGGGACTGCCGGAGCTCGTGGTCGGCGGCCTGGACGAAGACGACAGCCGGTCGCTGCTGGAGTCGGTGCTGACCGGACCGCTGGATGCACAGGTCAAGGACCTCGTCATCGCCGAGACGCGAGGTAACCCGCTGGCACTGCTCGAGCTCCCGCGGGGGCTGACGCCCGAACAGCTGGCAGGCGGGTTCGGATTGCCGACCGCGCTGTCGCCAGCCAGCCGGGTGGAGGACGGTTTCCTGCGGCAGTTCGAGGTGTTGCCGCCCCAGGCCCGACGGCTCGTAGTGCTGATGGCGGCCGAGCCATCCGGCGACCCGGCACTGCTCTGGCGGACCGCCGCACGGCTGGGCATCGCGCCCCGGGCCGCAGAACCCTTGGTGTGGACGGGACTGGTGCAGCTGGGAACGCGGGTACGCTTCCGGCATCCGCTGGCCCGCTCAGCGGCCTACCAGTCGGCGTCGCGCGACGACCGCCGCGAGGTGCACGCCGCGCTGGCGGCGACCGCCGACCCGGTCGCCGACCCTGACCGCAGGGCCTGGCACCGTGCGCAGGCGACGGAGGGCCCGGACGAAGCCGTCGCCGCGGAACTCGAACGGTCGTCCTGGCGCGCCCAGGCTCGCGGCGGGCTGTCGGCTGCTGCCGCCTTCCTGGAACGCGCGACACTGCTGACCGCCGATTCCGGCCGGCGCGCCACCCGGGCCATCGCCGCGGCCGAAGCCAAACACCGTGCCGGAGCGCCGGATGCTGCTCGTGAGCTGCTAGCCGTGGCGGAGAAGACATTGCTCGACGAGCCGGCCCGGGCACGGATGAGCTTGCTGCGAGGACAGATGGCGTTCGCCTCCAGCGACATCACCGGCGCCCCGCCGCTCCTGCTCGAGGCAGCCACCCGCTTCGAGATGCTGGACGCGCGGCTAGCCCGCGAGGCCTGCCTGGACGCGTTGTCCACGGCGATACATGTCGGGCGTTTCGCGGGTCCCGTGAGTTTGCGTGAGGTCGCGCTGGCCGCGCGCCGCGCACTACTGGTCGAGCCGCACGGTAATCGCCCGCCAGACCTGCTGCTGGAAGGGCTGGCCACGCTCATAACGGACGGGTACGCTGCGGGGACGCCCGCCCTCCGCCGGGCCGCCAAGGCCTTCCGCGACGGTGCCGTGTCCGCGCAGGAGCGCGTCCGGTGGCTATTCGGGTTCATCTGCAGCAATCACCTGACCTGGGACGACGAGAGCTGCCAGTTCCTCATCAGCCGGCAGGTCAAACTCATCCGCGAGCTGGGTGCGCTCTCCGTGCTGCCGCTCGCCCTCAGTCAGGGGATCGGTATGCACCTGCACGCGGGCGAGCTGGCCGAGGCCGAGCGGCTGCTCGGCGAGTCCGCGGCGATCAGGGACGCAACCGGGAACAGCCTGCCCGATTACGACGCCATGGCGCTGGCGGCCTGGCAGGGCCGCAGCCATGAAGCTGCCGAGCTTATCGACGCAACCATCAGCGGAACGACCGCACGCGGCGACGGCCTGGGCCTGAACCTGGCCCAGTACACCGCGAGCCTTCTCTACAACGGCCTGGGCCGGTACGAGGACGCCATGAACTGGGCGGAGCTCCTCTGCGGCCATCCAGGGGAACTCGCCTTCGCGAACTGGGGCCTGGCCGAGCTGATCGAGGCAGCGGTCCGCAGCGGCCAGCCATCCCGGGCCGCCAGTGCGCTGGAGCGGCTCGTCGCGACCACGCAGCCATCAGGCACCGCGTGGGGCCGGGGAATCGAAGCGCGCTGCCGTGCCCTCCTCAGCGAGGGCGGCACGGCCGAGCGGCTGTACCGCGAGGCGATCAGCCAGCTCGCCTCCGCTCCCGCGCGAGCCGAACTGGCCCGGGCCCATCTTCTCTACGGCGAGTGGTTGCGCCGCGAGCGCCGGCGCGGTGAAGCACGGGAACAGCTGCGGATCGCGCTAGGCATGCTGGAGACGATGGGGATGAACGCGTTCGCCGAACGGGCCAGGCGGGAACTGCTGGCCACGAGCGAACACGGCCGCCACCGGCCCGCGGCGGTTCCCCTCCCCCGCGACCCTGGCACCAGGACCGGCCCGGCGGCCCGGGAGACGCTTACCGCGCAGGAGGCCCAGGTCGCGCGGCTGGCCCGGGACGGGCTGTCCAATCCGGAGATCGCCACCCGGATGTTCATCAGTCCCCGCACCGTCCAGCACCACCTGAGCAAGGTCTTCGCCAAGCTCGGTATCAGTTCACGCGGCGAACTTCACCGGGTCCTGTCCGGTGACCCGGACCACGGCGCGCCGCTGAGCTAACCGGGCGGCACCGCACTTACCCAGAGAAGCGCCAGCTGCACTTACCTGGAGAAGCGCCAGCTGCGCTGTCACCATCCGGTAAACGGGCCTATAGGGGTCAGCTACCCGGCTGGCTGTCGCTGTGATCGTGGGTCGGCGGCACGGGCTCGAAGGCCAGCGCGCACGAATTGATGCAATAACGTTTGCCTGTCGGAGCCGGCCCGTCGCGGAAGACATGGCCCAGATGGCCGCCGCAGCGGCGGCAGACCACCTCCGTGCGGCGCAGGAACAGGCCGTAGTCCGGTCGCAGCTCAACAGCCTGTGCGACGGCCGGCTCGTAGAAGCTCGGCCAGCCCGTGCCGGATTCGAACTTGGCGTCCGAGGCGAACAGCTCGTTCCCGCAGCCGGCGCAGCAGTAGGAGCCGTTGTCCTTGGCATGGACGTATTTGCCGGTGAAGGCGGGCTCCGTATGGCCGCGGCGCAGCACGTTGTATTGCTGGCGAGTCAGCTCCTGCTGCCACTGCTCGTCCGGCTTGCGGATCTCGGTCGCTGCGGTGGCCTGAGTGGCCTTTCTGCGGCGCATCGGTACTCTCCCCTGGCTGAGGCTTTCTAAGTGCTGGACCCATCACGGGCCGAATCGGCTGTCGCATTGCCCCGGCCCGTCACGCCAGCCGGGCGCGGGCAGGAGGCACCTGGCGCGACCGTAGTCCCGGTAACCACAGGACGGCCCATCGGGCCGGTCTCGGCAGCCGACCCCGGGAACCGCCCCGCGATACAACAAGCCGACTGCGCCTACTCATTCCGGACGGGCTAGCAGTTGCCGCCCGACATCGGCTGCTCTACCAGTTGGCCAAAAAGCCGGTATCGGTAGCGGAGACCGCCCGCGAGGCAGCCAGATCCAGGAACGCCGCCGCCCGCCCGAAGACCTCTCCCACGGTCCTGTCGGCCAGCCAGGCCGTATACGCCCGGTACCGTGTCATCTCCCACGGCCGCACCCTGGCGGGAAGCGGCCCCAGCGCCAGTTCCGGGACCCGCTTCCACATCCAGGCCGCCACCACGCCATCGTCAGCGCCGGGACACGCCGGCGGCCCGATGAAATCAACTCGCGCGGCCTGGTCACTCATCATGTTCCGGACAAACCGCAATCCGGCCAGCGTCCCCTCGATCGCCGGCCGCTGCACCGCGACACGGGCCGCGAGCACGCCGTCGTACAGGTCCGTGTACTGACGGACCAGGCGCGCGTCAATGATCGTGACCCACCACACCGCCTCAGTCACCGCCGTCAACGCCGCAGCCCGATCAGCCGGCTGGGACATGGAAAGCTGCTCTGTCACGTCACGCATCCCGGCGATGGACCACGCGAGTGCCCGGTCCTCAGCCGCCGAATCTTGCAAATGATCGCGATTCCAGGTCACCCGGCACCCCGGAGAGCAAAACCGCGCATGCTCGCGGCGCGGCGCGAACATCACGCCACACTGCCCGCAACGCCGACTGCCAGCCACCGACTCATGTTACGCGCCGCGGCACCCGCCCCGAGGGCAGCCACGGCAGGCACACCGCTGGACACGGCGGCCGTCGGTGACCCGGCACCGCAAAGGATGCGGTGAGTGAGGGCCACCCGGTTACGCACAGCAAGCCGCAGTCGCGTTCGGTGAGAACCGGTCTGGGCGCTCAGCCGGGGGGCGGCCGGCGGATTCTCGCGGCGAAGAGGTCGCGGAGGCTCACCACGCCGCAGACCGTCCGGCCGTCCACCACCGGGAGATAGCGGAATCCGTTCAGGAGCATGATCTGGGCCGCGGCTTCCGTGGAGGTATCCGGGCTGGCCGATTGAGGGTCGGGAGTCATCCAGTCCGACACCGTGGAAGCGGTGAGATCCTCCCCGGAGGCGGCGGCCCGCAGGACGTCGTGCTCGGTGAGGATTCCGGCGAGGAACCGCCCCTGCATGACGATGACCGAGCCCGCTCTGGCCTCCACCATGGCCGCAGCGGCCGCGGCCACGGCCGTATCCGGCGTGGTGCTGGCCACGCGTCTATGCATCAGATCGCGCAGCACGGTGACGGCCGTCGACCCCGGATAGCGCAGGCTCTCAGTCACTGCCCCCCACCTCGTCCAGCTCGGTGTCGAGATGGGGGCTGCCGGGGCCCGCCAGTTCCTCGGAGAGCATCCGCCACAGCGACCCGGCCCAGGCCGACAGGCCGGGCCACTTCTTCCAGAAGATCTGCAGGGTCGTTTCGTCGAACTCGGCGTGGGCACGCTCGGGGGTCATGGCATCCCTGACCTCCTCGAGACTGTGAATCAGATCGAGGAACTGGCCCGCCGCATCGTCCATGCAATCACCCTCTGCGCGAGTGTAAGCCCGCGGCCACGGCGAACGCGAGAGGCCGGGGACCGGCCAATCACCGGACCCGGACCATCCTGAGCCGCGGCGACGGGAGCGTCCTGCTGGCCCCTCGGTTGCCCCAGGGGGCCGGGGCACGCGGCCGGGGCACGCGGCCGGGGCACGCTGGGCGAGCTTGGCGGCCTGGCGCCGGACAACGAAGAGCGTGGCTATTCCCGGACGACTTCGAGCTCGGCCGCCGTCCCGCGGGAAATGGCCACACCGTCCGAGGCGACCGTGATGAGGCTGCACCCGCCGTCGCGGTAAAGCCGTGCGGTCGCGCCGTCCGTGGCGTGCACGCCCACCGGCTTGCCGGCGGCGGCGCAGGCGGCCCAGATACGTTCCAGGGCCGGCCTCAGCACGGGGTCTTCCGGGTCGAGCGGGCAGCCGAGCGAGTAGGACAGGTCCCGCGGGCCGACGTAAATCCCGTCCACCCCGTCCTGGGCCAGCGTGGCCTCCAGGTCCGCGACCGCCTCCGCCGACTCGGCCATCACGATGCAGAACGGCTCGCCAGCGGCCAGGACGCCCCCGGCGGACCGGTACCCGGCCGGCGGGTAGCGGCAGGCGCCTGCCACCTCGCGCGCCTGGGCCGCCGAGTTGACGTTTGGCACGATGACACCTTCGCAGCCAAGGTCGAGCGCCCGCCCGATATCGGCTGGGTGAGCGTGCCGGACCCGGCCGATGGGAATAGCGCCGGCGAGCCGGATCGCCGTGGTCAGCCCGGGCAGGTCGTGCTCGGTCGCTCCGCCGTGCTGCAGATCGACCACCACGTAGTCAAGTCCCGCCGCAGCCAGCAGGCGCACGCTCAGCGGCGAGGGGACCGCCGACCAGGCACCATAGAGGGTTTCGCGGGCGATGAGGCGGGAGCGGAAATCGGAATCGGTTGGGAAACCGGAGGCGGGTGACATAGGGCCAGCGAATCACACCCCGGGAGACGTTCGACGCCGCCATGACCTTTATCGGGCGCGGACGGGGGGCGCTGTCCCGGACGCGAGCCCCCGGCCACCCGGGGACGAGTCCTCCGATTTGGGCAGGCTTTCCGCAGCATTGAGGCTGCCGCTGCCCAGTTCCGGCAGCCCCGCCCCTCGATGTCCGCCTCGGCTCAGGACAGGACGCGCCGGCGGAAGTTGCGCAGGCCAAGCGCGAGGAAGCCGGCGCCGAAGGCGAACACCACGGGATAGACCACGTAGAGGTGCATATGCGGCGCCATCGTGAAGGCGGCGCGCATGCCCTCGTTCACGTAGATGAGGGGGTTGACGAGCACCAGGGTCTGCAGCCAGTGCCACCCGCCCAGGGTCACCGGGGCCAGCTTGGTCCACGAGTAGTAGGTGCCGCCCAGGAAGGTGATCGGCAGGATGATGAAGCCGAACATCAGCCCGATGTTCCGGGGCTCGAAACTGGTACCCAGGACCAGCCCGAGGCCGGCCATCGCGACCGACGCCAGCGGAACGAACGTCACGATGATCCACCAGTGCAGGGACAGGTGGGCCTGCACCCCCGGCGCGTGCACGACGGAGGCGATCGGCAGCACGATGATGGCCGACAGAACGCCCTGAGCCGCGCCGGAGAGAACCTTGGCCACGGCCACCAGCCAGATGGGGCAGGGCGCCTGGACCCGGTCCTCGATCTCCCGGGTGAAGCCGAACTCCTGGGCCATGGCCAGGGCGATCGACTGCACGCCCTGGAACATGACCGAGATCCCGACCACCCCGGGTACGAGAACGGTCGCGAACGCGGATTCAGCTACGGTGCCATGCCCGCCGCCGATGCCCTGGCCGATCTTGGGGAAGACGAACAGGAAGACGAAGCAGAGCAGGAAGGGCTGGATGAGCGTGCGGAGCACGAACTCCCAGAAATGCTTGCGCAGGACGACGACGTCGCGCAGCATCAGCGCGCCCAGCGCGGTCCAGCTCGCCGCGGCCACCGAGCGGGTGGGGCCCCCGCCGATCCGCCGGGGCGGCGCTTCGCGGATAGTAGACGCAGCCATAAGTCCCGTAGCTCCCGCCCCGTCAGGTTGATGAACACGGTCTCGAGGCTGGGCTCGGAGACCGACACGTCGTTCAGTTCGAAACCGCCCCGCTCGGCCGACAGGACGATCCGCGGGATCAGCCGGTCACCGCCCTGCATGTGCAGCTGAACTCCACCGTCCACGAGGCGGGCGCGGGTGACGCCCGCGACGTCGCGGCTGAACAGCTCGGCCAGCTTCGGGGCGTCGCCGCCGGTCTTGACGGTGACCACCGTATCGGCGCCCACACCCTGCTTGAGCGCGGCCGGGGTGTCCAGCGCCAGGATGCGGCCCTGGTCCATGATGGCGACCCGTTCGCAGAGCTGGTCGGCCTCTTCCATGTAGTGCGTCGTCAGCAGGATGGTCTGGCCCTGGCCGTGCAGCTCGCGCAGCAGGTCCCAGAGCGCGAGACGGCTCTGCGGGTCGAGCCCGGCCGTCGGCTCATCGAGGAAGAGCACGGACGGGCGGTGAAAGATAGCCCGCGCCACCATGAGCCGCTGCGCCATTCCCCCGGACAGGGCGTACACCGACGCCTTGGCCCATTTGGACAGCTGGAACTGCTCGAGCAGCTCATCGGCGGTCCGGCGGGATACCTTCGCCCCCATGCCGAACAGCCGGCCGTGGAAGTACAGGTTCTCCCAGACGGTGAGCTGCCGGTCGAGGGTGTTCTGCTGGGACACGATCCCGCTGAGCTGCTTGGCCAGTGCCGGGTGCGCCGCGACGTCCACCCCGGCGAGGAACGCCCGTCCGGAGGTCGGTACCACGCGCGTGGTCAGCATCCCCGCGGTGGTGGTCTTCCCCGCCCCGTTCGGTCCCAGCAAGCCGAAGATCTCGCCGGCCTGGACGTCAAGATTCAGCCGGTCGACCGCGGTGAAGTCCGTACCCGCGTAGACCTTGGTGAGGTCCTCGGTATGGATGACCGCACCGGGTGCGGCGTGGCGCTGATCAGTAGCGCTCGCTGGCGCTTGGGCCATGCTCATTTGGACACATCGTAGCCGGGTGCTGCCCCGGCTCCCGGGCATCACCCTATGTCAGGGGCGTCCAGGAGCTTACGGACGTGCATGCTGTGCGGCGAGCCGAGAAGCTTTGCCCCCGTTTGTCATGTGCCATCGGCCATATTCGACCACGACACGCTGCCCATCTTCACCTGCTTATGCCCGCACGCAGCTGCGGAAGAGTAAAGTCTGCCACCGTGGCAAATGCCAAAGGCGATGTCACCTCTGTACACATTACCCTCGGGCCCTCCCGCCCGTAGCGGCAGGAGGTGCGCGGAAGCCTTGTCAAGGAGAACTGATGTCATCCTCTACGCCGCCATCCTCCGGTGGTTTGGCCTGGCGCATCGCCCGGGGCTGCGACGCCAACAGCTGTGTCCGCGTCGCAGCTCACGACGAAATGATTGTCATTGGGGACACCAAGCGCCCGCATGGTCCGGTGCTTTCGTATGACCGTGCCGAATGGGCGGCGTTTGTCGAACGAATTCGGCAGGGAGAATTCGACGACCTGCTTTAAGCGGGCCAAAGATTCAGCCGACGGGGATCAGCGATTTGCTGGTCCCCGTTGTCATATACCGGGTTAGAAAGAAAGCTGGATGATGACGGCGGGACGGCGACGGAGGCGTAAAATTCTCATCCGTGGCACGTAGCGGTGGCGACAGCGAGCGGCAGTCCCCCGGCGCAGCTCAAATGCGCACCACGAGGAGGCGGGCGGCATCAGCCGGCGGCAACCCGACGGTGCGCCAGCGCGAACTGGGAATTCGGCTGCGCGAGCTTCGCAATGCGGTCAGCCTCACGGTCGAGCAGGTCGGGGAACGGCTCCTGTGCTCGGCAACCAAGATCAGCCGGATGGAAACAGGATCTCGCCGAGCCAGTCAGCGAGACGTGCGGGATCTGTGCCGCATCTACGGGGTAACCGACGAAGCCCAGGTCGACGAGCTGATGACGCTGGCCAGCCAGGCCCGCGAACCGGGCTGGTGGAACCAGTATGACGAACCCAAACTTTCTCCATACCTCGGCCTGGAGCAGGAAGCCGCCGCGATTACGGTCTATTCCATGTCCTTCGTCCCGGCCCTGCTGCAGACCAGTGAGTACGCCCGGGCCACCATCCAGGGCATCGATCGGAGGGTGGCCGCTGCCGTCCTGAATCAGCGGGTTGAAGCGAGAATGCGGCGACAGGAACTGCTCGAACGGCCGGACCCTCCCCGCTACCGGTCGCTGCTTGACGAGGCTGTCCTGCGCCGGCAGGTGGGCGGCCCAGCAGTCATGCGGGCCCAGCTGGACAGGATTCTCACGTATGCGACGGAGACAAAGGCGACCGTCCAGGTTATCCCTTTCGACGCCAACGAGTATCCCAGCACCGACAGCAATGCTGTGCTGTTCGAATTTCGAGATGATTCACCACAGCGGCCGGTGGTGTACGTCGAAGGCCTGTTCACTAATCGCTATCTTGAACGCCCGGACGAAATCGCACGGTACCGTGAGGCAATGGAGTACCTGCGCGATGCCGCCCTGAGCCCGCGCGATTCGCTAAGCTTGATCACCAACATTCGCGACAATTACCAGTCGTAGCGGCGCGGGCGTGGCGGTGGCATGAGCGGCAGGCTCGACGTCCGCTCGGCGGGCGGCCGGTCACGGGTCGGCGTTACTTGGCGGAGTCGTCGCCGAGCTTCTCGGGGTGGGCGCGGCGGTAGTGCTCGGTCAGGGCGGCACTCGCCTGGCCGGGACGGTAGGCCACCGTGCGCCGGCAGATTTGGCAACGGGTAACCGGCAACTGCGTGACGGTTACGGGATATCGCGGAGAATCGGAGCTGCTCATCCCGCTCCATTGTGCCAGAAAGTGCGGCTCAGCGGCGGAGCCGGGCACGGACCATCGCGGGGACCGCGGCGCGCCCGGTGATCGGCCGGAACCGTTCGGCGGCGGCGCGCAGAGCGTCATACTCGTCGGCGGCCAGATCGATGTCGGCCGCGGCGACGTTGCTCTCCAGTTGCTCGATGCCGGACACACCCGGGATCGCGGTCACCGCGGGGTGCCGGATGACCCAGGCCAGCGCGATCTGCGCCGGGGTGGCGCGGTGCGCGCCGGCCACCTCGCGCAGCACACCGATCAGGTCACGGGCGCGGTCCAGGTTCTCCGGCAGGAACAGCGGATTGCCGGACCGGACCCGGTTGGTGGGACGGCTGTTGCGGTCGTACCGGCCGGACAGCAGGCCCTGCGCCAGCGGGCTGTAGGCGATCACGACCCGGCCGCGGGCCTCGGCATACGGCAGCAGTTCATCCTCGGGCGAGCGGTCGGCCAGGCTGTACCGGACCTGATTGCTCAGCACGCGGCTGCCCAGCGCGTCCTCGGCCGCCTGCCAGCGCTGCACCGAATAGTTGCTGACACCGACCTCGCGGACCAGACCGACACGCTGCAGTGCGCTCATCCCCCGCATGATCGTGCCGTCGCGGAACAGCGGATTCGGCTGGTGCACCTGGTACAGGTCGATCAGGCGGGTGCCCAGCCGGTTCGCGCTCGCCACCGCGCGCTGCTGCACCACGGGAGCCACCGGGACGAGCGGGAAGATCTTGGTGGCGAGAAAAACCGAGGGCCGCCGGTCGCCGAGCGCCTCGCCGAGGATCCGCTCGCTCCGCCCGAAACCGTAGATCTCGGCGGTGTCGAACAGCGTGACACCCAGGTCGATCGCCCGGCCGACGATCTCCTTCGCCTCCTGCCCGGCGTACCCCTCGCCGTATCCCCACTCCTTAGCGCCGAACTGCCAGGTGCCCAGGCCGATCTTGGAGATCTTCGGGGCCGTGTCGATGTCCAGATACCGCATACCAGTCAGCTTCTTCCATCCTGCTTAAGCGCGGGCGGTCGCCTTTCCCGAAGTCCCTCCCCATGATCCCCCTCGCGTCAGCTTTCGCGATCACCGGCCGGCTGGCTGGCGGTCCGCGCCAGCGCCGCCTGCGCGGCGGTCACCGCCGCGTCGATCGCCGTCCTCGCGGTCAGCGCACTGGTGTGCGCGGACCGCCCGGAAAGACACCCCACAGCCGAACGGACCTGACGGGGGTTCACCCCCCGTCAGGTCCGTTCGGCGGGAAAATCAGACCCCGGCGGGGCTCGGCCGCACCGGTAGCGCTTCCGGCTCCGGGCGGGAGCGGCGCGGGGTGAGTGCGACGAACGCGGCGATCGCGCTGGCCAGGGCGACGGCGGCGGCGATCTTCATGCCCACCGACATCGAGGTGGCGAAGGCGGAGTGCGCGGCGGCGACCAGTTCGCTGCCGTGGACGCCACCGAGGCGGGCGCCGGTGAGGTTGGCCGCGGCCACCGAGCCGGTCGCGGCGTGGCTGACCTGGCCGGGCACGTGCGCCGTGGCCAGCGCGCTGCCGAGCCGGGACCGGTAGACCGCCGCGGACAGGCTGCCGACGATCGCGACGCCGAGGGCCCCGCCGACCTCACGGATCGTGTCGTTGATCGCGCTGCCGGCGCCGGCCTGGTGCGCGGGCACCGTGGTCATGATGGCCGTGCTGGCCGGGGCCATCACCAGCCCCATGCCCGCGCCCATGATCGCGACGGCGAGGGCGATGGACGGGTAGGCGGTGTGCACGCCCGCGGTCGAGAGGTCCAGCAGGCCCAGGCCCATCAGCGCCATCCCGGCCGGCATGATCACGCGGGTGCCGAGCCGGGCCGCGATCAGCGGTGAGACCGGGGAGACGGCGGCCATGGCGAGGGCGAACGGCAGCGCGCGCAGCCCGGCGGCCAGCGGGCTGTACCCCTGCACCAACTGCAGGTACTGGGTCAGCACGAACAGGCTGCCGAACAGGGTGAAGAAGATCACCGTGACCGACCCGGCGGCGGCGGAGAAGGCGCGCGAGGTGAACACGCGCAGGTCGATGAGGGGGTCGGCGATGCGGAGCTCCCACCAGACGAAGGCGGCGAGACCGGCCAGGCCGGCCGCCGCCATGACGAGGGTCACCGGCGCGGTCCAGCCGCGATCCGGCGCCTCGATGATGGCGTCGACGATGGCGAACAGCGCCCCGGCCACCAGTGCCACGCCGGGGATGTCGAACCGGGCGCGGGTCGGCTCGGCGGTCTCGGGCACGGTGAGCACGATCCCGGCCAGCGCGACAGCCACCAGCGGAACGTTAATCAGGAAGACACTGCCCCACCAGAAGTGGTCCAGCAGCAGGCCGCCGAGGGTCGGGCCGATCACGACGGCCGCGCCGGCCACCGCCGACCAGGCCGCGATGGCCTGCGCGCGCTCTTTCGGCGGGAACACGGCGTTCAGGATGGACAAGGTGGCCGGCATGACGAACGTGGCGCCGAGACCCATCACGACGCGCGCGCCGATCAGCAGGCCGGTGCCGGGCGCGAAGGCCGCCAGCGTGCTGCCCAGCGCGAAGACGCCCAGCCCCCCGATCAGGGAGCGCCGGCGGCCGAAGCGGTCACCCAGCGCGCCGGCCGGGATGAGCAGCGCCGCGAAGCACAGCGTGTAGGCGTCCGTGATCCACTGCAGCGAGCTGGTGCCAGCGTGCAGCACCCGGGCCAGCGTGGGCAGCGCGGTATTGAGGATGGTGTTGTCGATCACGACGATCAGCAGGCTCAGGCAGAGCACGAGCAGGATCCGGCGCCGGCGCGGATGGCCCGTGGGCCACCGCGCGTCGGCCTGGCCGCCGCGGGCCATCGGCTTCCGCTGGCCGGCCGGGCGGGCGGGCGGCCCGGCCGCCGGGGGGATGTCGGTGGTGGTCATCCAGGTTCTCCTTACAGACGATTACTTACGCTCGTTGCCTTACGTTCGTAAATATAACTACATGAGCTAACGGGTGTAAAGTGATGGCATGGTAAAAACATCGGCGGCTCCGGCGACGGAACGGGCCCACCGGCGGCGGAACGCCCGCGGGCAGGGCGTTCGGCTGGCTGACGACATCGTGGCGGGGGCACTGGCCCTGATCGAGCGGTCCGGCTCCGACGAGGCCGTCACGCTGCGCGCGGTGGCGCGGGAGATCGGGATCGCGGCCCCGTCCATCTACGCGCACTTCCCCGACCGGGACGCGATCGTCATGGCGGTCGTGCTGCGCGTCTTCGACGAGCTGAGCGAGGCGATCGAGAAGGGCACCGCCGCGGCGGGTCCGGACCCGGTCCGGCGACTGGTCGCGGGGTGCGAGGCCTACCTGGCCTACGGCCTGGACCACCCGGCGCGCTACGGCGTGCTGTTCGCCCAGCGCGGTATGAGCCCGGAGGACTTCTGCCGGCCGGTCTGCCTGGGGCCGGACGGGCGGCCGGTCATGGAGTTCGGCGCGGAGTCGTTCGCACTGCTCGTGCAGGCCATCGAGGACTGCGCGGCGGCCGGCGTCTCGGCGAGCACGGACGCCGTCGCCGACGCCACCGCCGTGTGGGTCGCGCTGCACGGCACGGTCACCCTGCGCACGGCGCTGCCCGGTTTCCCGTGGCCCGAGTTGGCCGCGTTTGCCCGCCAGCTGGTTCTGCCGCTCGCCCAGGTGACGGGCTGAGACCGTTTGCCACGGTCAGTCGGCGGGCCGGCCGTACTAGTGTTCCGGTACGTGCAATGCGACCGGGGGGGCGACCAGCGGACGGTATCGATGGCGACGCCTGAGCGCGGGTGCCGTCGGCGCGTACCGGGCCGATGGCGGACCGCGATCCCCGCCGCCGCCGGCGCCGCCGCATTGGCTGTGGCCCTCGCCGCCGCGGGATGCGGCGCGGCTCCCGTCGGCCAGGACCGGGGCACCACGTCCCCGTCCCGCCCGGTCAGCAGGCCCGCCGTGGCGGGCCCGGCGTCCCCAGTGCGCCCCGCGGCCCCCGCGGCCCCAGCGAGCCCCGCGAGGCCGTCCTGCCCGGCCGCGGTCTACAGCCGGATGACCGAGGCGCAGCGCGTCGGCCAGCTGTTCCTCGTCGGACTGGCCGCCGACCAGCTCGACCCGGCCACGGCCGCCACCATCCGGTCCGATCACTTCGGGTCGGTGCTGTTCGGGACGACCAGCTACGCCGGGCTGACGGAAACCCGCGCCGTCACGAACGCCGTGCAGTCGCTGGCGTCTGCGCAGGTGACGGCCGGGGTGCGGTTCTTCGTCGCCGCGAACCAGGAGGGCGGGCAGGTTCAGCAGCTGCAGGGCGCCGGATTCGCGGCCATACCCAGCGCGCTGGATCAGGGACAGGCCGCGCCCAGCGTGCTGCAGCGGGAGGCGGCCGGCTGGGGGCGGCAGCTGCGGCTGGCCGGCGTCAACCTCGATCTGGCCCCGGTGATGGACGTCGTGCCGCCCGGCACCGACCAGCAGAACGCGCCGATCGGAGCGCCGCAGCGCGAATTCGGCCATGACCCCGGCACGGTCGCGGCGCACGGGGTGGCCTTCGCCCGCGGGATGGGCCAGGCGGGCGTGGCGACGACCGCCAAGCACTTCCCCGGGCTGGGCCGGGTCCGCGGAAACACCGACTTCACCTCCAACGTCGTCGACACGGTCACCACTCCGGATGATCCCTATCTGCAGTCCTACGAGGCGGCTATCCGCGCGGGCGTGCCGTTGGTGATGGTCTCGCTGGCCACCTACACGCGGATCGACCCGACGCACCTCGCGGTGTTCTCCGCGCGGGTGATGCAGACGATCCTGCGGCAGCAGCTACGCTTCGGGGGCGTCATCGTCTCGGACGACATGGGCGCGGCCTCGGCGGTGGGCGAAATATCCCCCGCCGCCCGGGCCATCGGCTTCCTGGCCGCGGGCGGGGACCTGATCACGTCCGTCAGCGTGCCGGTCGCCGCCGCGATGGACAGCGCCGTGCTGCAGCGGGCGGCGCAGGACGGGACGTTCCGCGGGCAGGTCGGCGCCGCGGTCATGCACGTGCTGGCCGCCAAGCTGGCCTATGGCCTGCTGCCCTGCTCCGGGTAAGCCCGCCGGTGGGGGCGGCTCTCCGGCAGGCGCTAGGCTCGGCCGGCGGCGGCGGTGAAGACGGGCAGGTAGCCGAGTTCCTGGCCGTCCGCGTTCGGGTGGTAGGAGTCGCCGAACGGGAACGTGACGGCGTGCAGCCAGCTCGCGGAGTCGCAGACCTCGTGACCGGAGAACTGGCCCCGGACGTCGGCGAACACGTCACCGTTGCGGGCCGCCGCGGCGGACAGCGCCCGGTCCAGGTCGTCGGCGCCCTGGTTGAGCCCAGTCCGCTTGGTGGTGCCCAGGCCGATGCAATCCGCCGACTGGGACAGGTCGTACAGGTCCGGGTAGCCCACGACCACGATCTTCGCGGACGGCGCGTGCGCGCGGACGGCCCGCAGCGTGGCGTCGAGGCGGCCCGGCAGTGTGCCGGCGACGAAGGCCTCGGCCGACGAGACGGCGTCCAGGCACTCGCTGTCCCACTCGAGCACGCAGGTCTGCATCACGTGCGCGAAGCCGGCGTCGTTGCCGCCGATCGTGATGCTGACCAGGGTGGTGCGGGCGTTCAGCGCCGCCAGCTGACCGCTGAGAACGCCAAACGTGGTGGCCCCGTCGCAGGCCGCCGAGACGAAGGACGCCGGAGCGTGGCGATGGGCCCAGTGCTCGGGATAGGCATTGGTGCTGCGCACGCAGCGTCCCGTGGACGAGCCGTTGTCGCCGGCCCCGGTGCCGGCCGCATAGGAGTCGCCGAGGGCCACGTACCGGACGGCGCGCGGGGTGGCGGCCAGCACCGTACGGGCCGGAGCCGTTCCGGTCGCCGCGGTCACGGCGGCCGCAGTGGTCGCGGTCAGGGCGGCGGCGATGGCCACACCGGCGAGTAGACGCGAACGGCGCACTATTCACTCCAGGTACGTACAGGAAGTGACGGCTTACCTATTTTTCTTATATCAGCCATCACGCAGGAGACAAAATCAAACACAGAAAGTTATTGAAGTGACCGAACGGACCCCGATGGGGGCAATGTGCCGGCCGGGAGAACAGAGGTGATTCCGGACGGCGCATTCCCGGCCGGCGGCGCATTCCCGGCCGGCGGCGCATTCCCGGCCGGCGGCGCGGTCCCAGCCGGCGGCCCGGCCAGCGTGTCGACCGCTTCCCGCAGGCTGCCCAGGTGCCGGACACCCGGAGGCGGCGGGACCGGCCAGCCGGGGCCCGCGGTGTGCAGCCGCACCGAATAGGGCCGCAGGGCCCGCACGACCTCCGGGCCCGCGGTGTCCGGGCGCTGCGCCCACACCACGACGGCACCGGGGACGGTGTCCCGCACGGCCCGCACCAGGCTCGGCGTCGGCGTGGCAGCGCCCAGCATGCGGGTGGGTATCCGGTGCCCGGCCAGCGCGGCGGACAGCGCCGCGAGCGGGAGCGTGTGATGCTCGGCCTCCACGCAGGCCAGCAGGACTGGCGGCGCGTCCGGTGAGACCGGCGGCCGCGGGACGCGATGCAGCGCGCCGAGCGCCGCCCACGACAGCGCGTGCTCGATGTCCATGCAGTCCGGGTCGATGCGCTGGTCGGCGTCCACCGCGATCAGGGCCGGGCGGCACACCTCGTCCCAGGCGTCGATGACGCTCCGGCGCGACAGCACGCTGTCCAGCACGATCCGGCAGCGCTCGGTATCGGACAGCCGGGCGGCCGCGACCAGGTCCGCCACGTCCCGCTCCGCCGATACCGGCTCCGAATCTCCGGCCTGCACCGTGCGCGCGGCCTCGGACGCGAGCATGCCCAGGCCGATCAGGTCCAGCATGCGGCGCAGCCGCGCGACGTCCTCCTCGCCGTACCGGCGGTACCGGCCGGGCTCCGATCCCTGCGGCCCGATGCCGTACCGGCGATGCCATGAGCGCAGCGTCGACTCGGCGATGCCCAGATGCCGAGCCACCTGCCCTGCGGTCCACGCTGACTCTCCTGGTGATCCCATACCGCCTCACATCGACCGCAACTGATACCGGCGCTCAGCGTAGGCGAGGTCGTCGCGCCACAGCCGGGCCGCGGCCCGCCGCATGACCGGCCGCAACGCGGGCGCCATGGCCCGGGCGAGCGCGAACCCCGGCCGGCCGGAGTCGGCGACCACGGCCTCGATGACCGCGGTGCGCGGGCGGCCGTCGGTCCCCCGGCCCCGCGGCGTGGCGTGCGTCTCCACCACGCTGCCGGCCCCCTCACCGTCGGTGATCCGCATGACCACGGTCCGCGGCTCGGGGCAGCTGAACTCGGCGCGGACCGGAACCCCGAGGCCGGGCGTCACCCGGAAGGTCACCGACACCAGGAAACGGTCGTCGTCGTCGGCCACGTCCACCTCATCGGGCGCGGACAGGACGGAGAGCCGGCTGAACGAGTAGGGGTGGAACCAGGAGCCGTGCCAGGGATCGAGCCGGTTGGCGACGATATCCGCCGGCTCGCACACCCCGGTGAGGGTGGCCACTGAATCAACGCTGGATGCCCGGGGCGGCCGGGCGGGCACCACCGGCGCATCCAGCGGTTCCTCACCGCCCGCCGCGTCCAGCCGCACCCAGGCCAGCACGCCGTCGTCGTGAACGGGCAGCGGATGCCACCCAGCCCCGCGGCCGGGGCCGACCCGCAGCCCGTGCCACCGGCAGACCAGCGCGCCGCAGTCGACCGCGGCCAGCGCCAGCGGCGCGCCCAGGTGCGGGCAGGCCCCCGGCCCGGCGGCCAGCCGGCCCTCGGCGTCTCGCCAGGCCACGACCTCGGCCCCGGCCACGTTGGTCCCGAACGGGCGGTCGGCGTGGATCTCCCGGCTGGCGGCCAGCACGAACCAGTTACCCGATGGCCGAGCCTGGGCCCGCTTGACCGCCGCATCGATCAACGCGGGGCGGGCGCCGGCGTACGTGGGCCCCTGACCGGTCCAGTCCCCCCGCGGAAGCGGGCGCAGCGGCCAGTTCGGCGGCCACCGCCGGGCCATACGGCCCCTCGCGTCCAAGGTCATCTGCGCGCTCCTTCCGCTTCTCGCATCCCCTGCGCCGTGGGCGCACCCTGCGCAGCAAGCCAGCGGAGCGGGGCGAGCCGCCCCCGGGTCGGCACCGAGTACACGGTATGGCCGGCCAGCCCCCACCGCACCAGCAGGCAGTTGGCCGCGTGCCAGCCGGTGCTGGCGGCCCGCTCCATCAGCGCCACGGGCAGGTCGATGCGGATGCCGTCGCCGGCCAGCACCAGCCCCGGGAACGGGGTGACCACCTTCGGCCGTCGGGCGAAGTCGCCCACGCCGAACAGCGGGCAGTCCTCGCGCCAGAGCCCGGAGGCGGCAGCGATCCGCGCCGTGCCGGTCTCCGGGTACAGCTCGTGCAGCCGCTCGATCATCTGCTTGCCCAGGGCGGGGTCGTTCGGCGCGGCGTAGGCGTGCAGTTCGACCACGGCGCCGTGCTGCCGCCGGGCCCAGTCCCGGGCCTGCCGGTCGAAACGGTCGAGCACGCTGATGTTGTCCAGCGGGCCGAGACCGCCGGTACCCAGGAACGCCGGGCGGCTCGCGTCGACCGGCCGGTCCAGCCACAGCCGCTGCACCAGGAACGGCGGCGCGGTGCGCAGCCCCGCGACACGATCGCGCCAGTCCGGGCCGGCCAGATCCGGCGACCCGCCGACGATCGCGCGGAGCCCGGCCACATCGGTGGCCAGCACCACCGCATCGGCGTCGAGGCGCGCGCCGTCGCGGGTCAGCACGCCGAACCGCCGCGGCCCGCCCTCGTCCAGGCCATCGTGCGGGCCCTCGCTGACCGGACTTGCCTGGCCGAATCGGGTGCCGTCACCAAGCTGCACCTCGGCCACCTCAGTGCCGGTGCGGAAGGTCACGCCCAGCGCGGTCAGGTGGTCACGTAGCGGCGCCCACAGGGCCGCGTCAAAGCCGGCGTCGGGGACGTCGAACACCAGGCCCTCGCTGGAGCCGAGGAAGTAAATGTGGAACATCGTGGCCAGCTCGGCCGCGGACATCTGGCCGGGCGGGGCGAAGAAGCTGCGGGAGAAGACCTCGAAGGCCAGGTGCCGGGCGGCCGCCGGGAAATTGATGCGGCGCAGGAACGTCTCGGCGTCGACGTCATCGAGCTGTTCGTAGATGCCCGGCACGGACACGGCCGCCAGGGGGGCCGCCGCGGACGCATTCAGGGCGAGCAGATCCCGCGGCCGGAAGGTGGGGCTGCGCAGGGCGAAGGCGAGGGCGTTCCACGGCGGCGTGCGCGGCAGGCCGCGGAAACTGTCCCGCCGGCCATGGGCGTCGACCAGCGGATAGTCGGTCAGCGGGACGAGCCGGCGCAGTCCCGGGTCGGCTCGGCGCAGCAGCGCGCGGAGGTTGTAGTACTGGCGGAAGAAGGCGTGGAATCCCCGGCTCATCGGCAGGCTCGCCAGGCCGGTGCCGTCCCGGCCATCTCCGTTCGGCAGATCGATCCCGCCCGTCACTTCGTTGCTGCGCGGTGATTCCGTCCAGCCGCCCACCCGGCCGCCGAGGTACGGTTCGCGCTCGGCGACGGTGACCCGTACCCCGCGCTCGGCCAGCCCGGTCGCGGCGGCCAGGCCCGCGATGCCGGCGCCGACGACGACGGCGTGCGGCCGCCGGGGCAGCAGGCTCGCATCCGGCGCGCCGTCCGGGGCGCGGTGCCGTACGGCCCGCGGGTCCCGGCCGCCCGCTGTCGTCATCCGGTCCCCGAGGCAACGGGCGGTGCGCTGGCGGCATCCGGCGGCGCACCAGCGGTGGTAACTGGCGGTGCGCTGGCCAGGAAGGTGTGCACCACGTCGCGCTGCCAGCCGGTCATGGTCTCGCTGTGCACCCCGGTGAACCCGGCTTCGCGTAGCCGGCGGCGGAAGCGCCGCACCCCGTCGAAGCCCTCCACGCTGCGCCACAGATAGCGGTACAGGCTGGCGTCGCCGGTGGCCAGCCGGCCGGCCGGGATGATGACGCTCCAGCACACCGCGTTCCACGTCGCGCGGGCCCGGAGCGAATCGCGCACCGAGTACTCGTGCACCGCCAGCGTGCCGCCCGGCCGCAGCCGATCGCGCAGGACGCGAAGCTGGCCGTCGGGATCGGCGAGGTTGCGGATGAGATAGGCGGCCAGGATGCCGTCGAATGGCCCGCGGACCCCGGCTTCGGCCAGGTTTTCGACCCGGGCGTGCACGAAGCGGACGGACGACGGCCAGGCCTTCGCCCGGGCCTGGGCCAGCATCTGCGCCGAGGCGTCGATCGCGACGATCTCCGCGTACGGCGCGGCGGTGAGCAGGGCGGCGGTCGACGCGCCGGTCCCGCACCCGGCGTCGAGCAGGCGCAGGCCGCAGCCGTCGGCGGGCAGCCGCATCCGGCGGGCGGACAGCCGCAGGTGCGCGTGGTACCCCGGGTTGGCGCCCACCAGGCGGTCGTACGCGGCGGCCCCGGTGTCGAAGGCAGCCGGGACCTCCTCGCGCCGCAACACGGCGTCAGTCGTCACCGCGGCTCCCCTCTCAGATCATGGGCGGCCCGCCCGCGTCCCTGCCCGCGTCCCTGCCCGCGTCCCTGCCCGCGTCCTTGTCGCTCCCAGAGCAGCAGTGCGGCCGTGACCAGGGCGAACCCGAACAGGAAGTCCTCGACCGGGATGTCCCAGGGAAACCGCAGGCCGGTCATCTGCCGGGGCGCGTACTGCACGACCGGTGCGGACAGCTTGGTCAGCCAGCCGTCGACCGGGATCTGGAAAGCCAGCACGATGGCCACCGCCACCCAGTAGCTTGGCCGGCGGAACAATCCGGTCCGCAGGAAGGCCAGTTCCCATGCGCAGACGGCGGCCACCGCCAGCACCGCCGGCACGGTGTAGCCGACGCCGGTCATGACCGCGCCGCCCGTTCCGCCCGTTCCGGCCGTTCCGGCTGCTCGCGCCGCGGCGCGGCCCGGAAAGGACGCGGGCAGCTACGCGGACGCGGCCGGGAAGGCCGGGCGTGCCAGCGGCCGGCCACCGCCTGCACGCCGGCGTAGGTCAGTATCCCGCACACCGGTATGACCAGAAAGAACACCAGTTCCTCGACCGGGATCCGGAACGGCAGCCGCAGCCCCGTCACGTAGCGCGGGTTATAGGTCCAGACCCCGCCGGCGACAGCCAGGGCGTCCCAGATCAGGAAGACCGCGGCCACCGGCAGCACGGCCCGCACCAGCCGGGCGGGGCGCCGGTAGACCCGGGCGCCGAGCACCTCGAGCGGCGCAGTGACCGCGAGGCAGGCGCCCATCAGGATCAGGTACTGGTAGTGGTCCATATCAGCCCGCACCCCCGCCTCCCGGGGCGTCCATCGTCCCGGTCACGTCCACGGGTCCCGTGATGCGCCCCGGGGTACGCCCGCCGCGCCGGGCCCACCACGCACGGGCCAGGGCCGGGACCGCTACCCGCAAGCGCCGGGCCTGGCTGACCCGGGCCCGGCGCGCGAACACCGCGTAGTCCATGTCCTCGATACGGTCCAGTATCTCCGAGTACAGGGCGAGCGCGGTCGCGACGCACGGCCGGGACACCGGGTCCAGTATGGTGATCCCGCCGCGCGCGAACCGGTAGATGGCGCGGGTGGTGGCGTGCTGATCGGCCAGCGCGGCGCGCACCCGGGGATCGGTGCGCTGATGCGCACGGCACCAGGCCAGCAGGGGACGGTCCACGCCGAAGGCGGCGAGTTCGTCGGCCGGGAGGTACAGGCGGCCCCGGTCCAGGTCCTCGGCGACATCGCGGAGGAAGTTCGTCAGCTGGAACGCCTTGCCCAGGGCGGCGGCGTACGGGGCGGCCTCGGCGGTCGGCCCGACCGTGCCCAGCACGGGCATTACCTGCAGCCCGATCACTTCGGCCGAGCCGTGCACGTAGCTGTCCAGCGCGGCCCGGTCGGGATAGCCGCTGATCTCCAGGTCCATCCGCATCGAGGTCATGAAGTCCTCGAACAGGGACGGGGCGATCCGGTAGCGGGCCGCGGTGTCCACCACCGCCGCCAGGATCGGGTCGTCGCTGCGCCCGGTCCGCAGCCCGGCGGACAGGCCTTCGGCCAGCTCCGTCAGGACGGCCGCGACATGCCCGCGGTCGGCGCCGGGCAGGGCGGTGTCGACGATGTCGTCGGCCCAGCGGGCGAAACCGTACAGGGCGTGCACCGCGGGCCGCTGAGCCCGCGTCAGCAGCTTCGTCGCCAGGTAATAGGTCTTGCCGTGCTGGGCGTTCAGCTCCCGGCAGCGCTCGTAGGCGGAGCGCAGCCGGGGATCGGTCAGCCCCGCCGCGTCCAGTTCCGCATCGATCAAGACGGCCTCCGCACGGCCGGGGCGGTCGACCGGGCCGGCCGGGGTCCGGTGATCCGGTCTGCGGCCAGCCGGCCGGATACCAGCGCGGTCGGGACGCCGACCCCGGGCACCGTGCCGCACCCGGCCAGTACCGCGTTGTCCGTGCCGCGCGGCAGGTTACCCGGCCGGAACGGCCCGCTCTGCAGGAACGAATGCGCGAAGGAGAAAGGCGTCCCGGCGACCAGCCCCTGGGCGGCCCAGTCGTCCGGCGTGACCACCTGGCGCATGGTGATCTCCGCATCCAGGCCGGGCAGCAGGCGCTTATCCACGACGGAGGCGAGCTGGTCCGCGTAGGCGCCGGCGGTGGCGCTCCAGCCGATCCGGCCGCGTGCCAGGTTGGGGACGGGCGCCAGCATGTACAGCAGGTCGGCGCCGTCGGGGGCCAGCCCGGGGTCGGTCGCGGTGGGCCGGGTGACCAGCAGGGACGGGTCGCTCATCAGCCGCCCCTCGGTAATGATCTCGCGGAACGTTTCCTGCCAGGCGTCGCCGAACACGATGGTGTGGTGGGCGGCATCGGGCCAGCGGCGCCCGGTGCCGGCGTGCACGACCACCGCAGACGGTGAAGGCCGCAACGCCAGCGCCCGGCGCGGGGTCCGGCCGAGTAGCCGGTACGCGGTGGGCAGCTCGGTGGCCAGAACCACCGCGTCGCAGGGGATCCGCAGCCCGGTGCCGGTGTGGACGGCGCGGACCCGTGACCCGGACCGCTCGAGCCGGGTCACGGCGGTGCCGTAGCAGAAGCGGACCCCGGCCGACTCCGCGGCGCCGGCGAGCGCGTCCGGCAGCGCCCGCATCCCCCCACGGGGAAAGTACACGCCGGCCACCGTGTCCATGTAGGCGATGACGGCGTAGACGGCGAGCGCGTGCCGCGGGGACTCCCCGGCGTACAGGGACTGGAAGGAGAAGACGCGGCGCAGCCGCTCATCGCGGATGAACCGGCCGATCGCGGGTTCCAGCCGGCGGAACGCGCCCAACGCGGCCAGCCGGCCCAGATCCGGGGTGGCCAGCGCGAACGGTGAATCGAAGTTGGCCGCGATGAACTGGCCGAACTCGCGCTGGTACAGCTCGGTCAGCCAGGCGCGCAGCCGCCGGTAGCCGTCCGCCTCGGCGGGCCCGGCGAACGCGGCCACGGCCGCGGCCATGGCCTCGGCGTCGGTGTGCACGTCCAGCGCGCTGCCGTCGGCGAACTGGGCGCGGTAGGCCGGGTCCAGGCGGATCAGGTCCAGCCGGTCGGTCAGGTTCTCCCCCACCGCGGCCAGCGTCTCCGCCACCAGGCCGGGCATGGTCAGCACGGTGGGGCCGGTGTCCATGCGGAACCCGGCGACGTCCATCCGGCCGGCGCGGCCACCCGGCGTCGCGTCGCGCTCGATGACAGTGACCTCGCGTCCCCGCCCGGCCAGGTGCAGCGCGGCGGCGAGCCCGGCGAGCCCGGCGCCGACCACGACGACCTGGCTGGTGGCCCCGCTCACGGTCCGCATCGGTTACCAGGCCCGGTTCGTGTAACGGATGGCGAGGTCGCGGAGGGCGCCCAGGACGAAATCGTTCAGGCTACCGCCCGCCAGGCGATCGCACGCGGCGCTCACCCGGGTACTGATCATCTGCTCGATCCGGGCCGTGGCCCCGGTTTCGGCGATGAGGCGGCGCCACTGGTCGACGTGGTCCTCGTCGAGGGATTCCCGGCCAGACAGGTAGGTCAGCCGGGCTCGCTGAGCGGGCGTGGCCATCTCACCGGCCAGCACCACCACGCTCGTCGCCTTGCGCTCACGCAGGTCACCGCCGCTTGGCTTGCCGGTGACGGACGGCCGGCCGAAGACACCGAGTACGTCGTCGCGAAGCTGGAACGCCTCGCCCACCAGCTCTCCGTACTCGCCGAGGACGCCCAGCACCAGCTCGCCGCAGCCGGCCAGCGTGGCGCCCAGCTCCAGCGGGCGGCGGACCGTGTAGTTACCGGACTTGCGCCGGGTCACGTCGAGCACGTCGTCCAGGCTGGGGCTGCGCCGGGCATCGTTGACCAGGTCGGCGAACTGCCCGACGGCCAGCTCGCCGCGCAGCGTGTCGTACCGGGGCCAGCCCCGGCCCAGCGCGGCCGCGCTGAGACCGCTGTCGCGCAGCAGTTGTTCCGCCCACACCAGGCACAGATCGGAGAGCAGGATCGCAGCCGATTCACCGAAGCGCTCGGCCGGGCCGCTCAGCCCCTGGGCGCGATGCCAGTCGGCGAGGCGCGTGTGGACGGACGGGCGGCCGCGGCGCAGCGCGGACCGGTCCATGACGTCGTCCTGCAGCAGGGCGAAGGCGTGTACCAGTTCGGTGCTGGCCGCGGCGCGCAGCGCCGTGTCGCTTTCCTCCGCGCCGCTCAGCCAGCCGAGGTAGGTGAAGGTGGACCGGACGAACTTCCCGCCGGCCACGAATTCGCCGAGCAGCCCGGCCACGAAGTCCGCTCCGGGCACGCCGTGCACGTACTCCGCGCAGCGGTCCCGGACGAACGCCGCGAGCACGCTGGTCACCCGATGCTGGACCCCGGCCAGCCATTGGTCCAGCTCACGATCTCCGGTGCGATCACCCGCGAGGCCAGCCGGGGGGCCAGCTGGGGAGCGGTCCGGCTCACGGGACCCGAGGGACGCCCTGGGCGGGTGGGGCGCAAGAGGTGCGAGGGAACCAGGAGCCGCGGCCTCGCCGGAACTCTCTCCCAGAAGCTGACCCACCTGCATGCCTGCGGCCTCCGATCTCGCGGTCAACGTGCCGGCAGGTAACTGCCGGTACCGCCACGAAACGATGCACAACCGACGCAATCCATGCTACGTGCACCTTGGCGCCACCGTTGCGCTGGGTCACGCTGACCCGGCTCGCGCTGGTCAGCCGCGGTATGACGGCCCAGAGGAACCGCTTTGCGCGCGGATCGCGGCGGCGCGGATCCGGGTGGGGAGCGGGCTACACGGAACACGGGGTGAGACAGGTGTGATTGTAGATGTGAAAGGGACAGAAGGGCAAGGGGAGCGCGAGCAGGAGGAGGAGCGAGAGCTTTTCAACGCCGTTCGGCCGGCCGGGCGCAGCGAGTACAGCTACCAGGAGGTCGCCGACGCCATCCGCGGCGAAGGCGGCCCCACGATTTCCGCCACCTACCTCTGGCAGCTCCGCAAGGGGATTCGCGACAACCCGACCCGGAATCACCTCGCCGCGCTGGCCCGTTTCTTCGGCGTCAGTCCCGCCTACTTCTTCGATGACGACGCCGCGGAAGTCGTCGACGCGCAGCTCAGCCTGCTTGCCGCCATGCGTGATGCGTCTGTGCGCAGCGTGGCGCTGCGGGCGGCGGGGCTGTCGGTGGAAAGCCTGGCCGCGGTCCGGGTCGTGATCGACCACGCCCGCCGCCTCGAGGGCCTGGAAGCCGATTCCGGCGCGGCGGGTCCCTACCCGCTGTGGGACGGCCTGTACCAGGCGGTCCCGGGGATCGCGCTGCACCCGGTGCCGGCCTGGGCTGACCGGCTCGACCCTCGTGACCTGCGGATGCGGCTGTACCGGCGCGTCATCGAGATCCGGGACGGGTACATGGCGCTGTCCCCTGTGGACGTGCCGGGGATTGAGGAGACGGTGCGCGCCGCCGCTGGGCGGCGCGCTCTGTCGGCGGCGGACGAATTGACGGTCACCGCCGCCACCCGGCTGGAACTGGCCCGGCGAGCCGAGCTGCGCGGGGAGGTACGGGCCCTGACCGGCGTCCCGCACCCCGAGAAGGAGTTCAGTTCCGGGACCGACCTGGACAGCGAGGTGCGGCTGCTCCGGGTGGTGGCCGCGCACTGGACAACCATCCGGCTGGCCGCCGAGAGCATCGAGCGCGGCTCGCGTGCCGGACAGGCCTCACCATCGGCTCCCGTGCCGAACAAACCTTAATTAGAGCCCTACGTCCCTTCCCGGTCCGGCGTGTGGCGGTCGAGGATGACCTGTGAAGGCCGCTGGCCGACGCGCCGGCGGCCTGATGCTCAGGGACCATGGGAGTTGATGATGACGCGTTTTGATGTCGCAGAGCTATCGGCGCTGGAGATTCTTGATTCGCGCGGGCGGCCCACGCTGGCGGTGACCGTCCGGCTCGCCGACGGCACGACGGCGCGGGCCGGGGTGCCGTCCGGGGCGTCGACGGGAACCCTGGAGGCGGTCGAGCGCCGGGACGGCGACAAGACCCGCTACGAGGGCAAGGGCGTGCTGGGCGCGGTCGGCGCGGTGAACACCGAGATCGCCGGCCTGCTGCGCGGGCGGTCCTGGACGTCGCTGGCCGAGACCGACCAGGCGATCATCGAGCTGGACGGGACGGCGAACAAGGCCCGGCTCGGCGCCAACGCCACCGTGGGCACCTCGATGGCGCTGGCCCGCGCCCTGGCCGCCTCGGCCGGGATACCGCTGTGGCGGTGGCTGGCCCCCGAGGGTGTGCGCCCGCTGATGCCGGTGCCGCACTTCAACGTGCTCAACGGCGGCGCGCACGCGGCGAACGCGCTGGACTTCCAGGAATTCATGATCGCGCCGCTGGGCGCCCCGTCGATGGCCGAAGCCGTCCGGGCCGGCGCCGAGGTCTACGCCACCCTGCGGCGCGAGCTGACCAGCCGGAAACTGTCGGTCGGCCTGGGCGACGAGGGCGGCTTCGCCCCCGAGATCGACGACCCCGAAGAAGTGCTCCGGCTGCTGGTCCAGGCCATCGGCGACGCCGGCTACCAGACCGGGCCCGGGGGAGTCTCCATCGCCCTGGACCTGGCGGCGTCGGAGTTCCGCCAGCCGGACGGCCGCTACCGGGTCGCCGGTGAGCTGCTCAGCAGCGCCGACCTGATCGAGCGGCTGGCCGGCATCGTGGCGGACTTCCCGGTGCACTCGATCGAGGACGGCCTCGGCGAGGACGACGACGAGGGCTGGATCGCCCTCACCGCGCGCCTCGGGCAGACCGTCGAACTGGTCGGCGACGACAACTTCTGCACCAACCCCGCCATCATCACCAAGGCCATCGAGCGCGGCATCGCCAACGCCTCACTGATCAAGCTCAACCAGATCGGCACCGTCACCGAGACGCTGCGGGCGATCGCGATCTGCCGCGACGCCGGATACCGGCAGTTCGTCTCGCACCGCTCCGGCGAGACCGAGGACTCCTTCATCGCCGACCTCACCGTCGGCACCGGCAGCGGCCAGCTCAAGTCCGGCGCACCCGCCCGCGGCGAGCGCGTCGCCAAATACAACCGCCTCATCGAAATCGCGGCCAGCTCCCCCGAGATCCCCTACGGCCTGCCCGCCTGACCGGCCTGACCCTGCCCGGCTGACCGGCATGCCCGGCTGCCCGGCTGCCCGGCTGACCGGCTGACCGGCATGCCCGGCTGACCGGCATGCGCGGCTCACCGGCAGGGCGATGGGCCCCGACAAGACA
>Ga0181521_10001299_pt1 | contig 31229 bp, 21 predicted proteins | sample PEATcosm2014_Bin_32_FD_119764 | JGI IMG/M metagenome (GOLD analysis project Ga0181521, IMG submission 119764) | Peatland microbial communities from MTU Mesocosm Facility, Houghton, MI, USA - PEATcosm2014_Bin02_60_metaG | ecosystem: Environmental > Terrestrial > Soil > Wetlands > Peat | place...
GATTTAATGAGAATCCCGCTTCTGTTTTTCACACAGGGAGATATTTCGCTCGAAGAGCGGGATGAGCCAGTGAATGATCCCGGCCAAGTGGGTCCCAACGCTCTGAATGCGTGGACGCATGGCGACCTAGTTACCGTTCGTATGCTCGGATTGACCCATGGCGAATTCAGTTCGATGTTCCAGAGGGACGAGAACTTCTGGAAGCGCAACGAGCGGACTATGAAGGCCGACTACACGCGGGCCGACGGGATCACCGGCTACGCGTGGGTGGCGCGCTACACATTGCACTTCCTTGACGCTTACGTGAAGCACGATGCTGCAGCGATGGAATGGCTGAAGAAGACGCCGGCTGAAAATGGCGCTCCATTGCATTTTTTGACCGCAGGCTATCGTGCTGCTTCGGGTACGCCGGCCACCTTTGACGCCTTGCGTGAGGAGGTGCATCGAGCGGGCTTCGATCACGCAACAGAAATTTATGCAGCGTTCCAGAAGCAGGACCCCACGTTCAAGCTCGATGAAGGATTTATCAATCAATGGGGCTACGAATTGATGTCTGCCAAGCACCTGATCGAGGCAATTCACGTGTTCCAGTTGAACGTGTCGCTCTATCCAAATTCGGGAAACGTTTACGATAGTCTGGCCGAGGGATACATGAGTTCGGGTGACAAGCAACGCGCGATCGAGTTCTACAAGAAATCGCTCGAGAAGGACCCCTCCAACGGAAACGCGAAAGACAAGTTGAAAGAACTGGAAGGCCCAGCAGACCAGGACGGGAAGCTGAACGGAGCCATCCGTCGCTGACGGGATGATGGAACCCAGATGTGTCAGTTCACCCACCAGTTATGGCACTGCGGCGTCTGTTCCTGGATTACGCGCGACTCGTACGAAACTCGGACTAAAAACAGACATGTGTGCAATCGGAAATCGTGGCTTGGTAATGCCGCTTCACCCCCCTATCGTGCCGAAGCGTAGCTCCGCCCTCGTTCGATCACAGCCCGAACCAAAAAATTTCCACCTATTTATCAGATCCTTACAGCCCGCCGCCCCTTCGCCGCCCAGTCGCCAATGCTAGCGTGAGATCGGGAAGAGAAGCGCGTGGCCCCTGATCCGCCTGACAAATCCACAGCCGTCCCGGTCGCCGCGTGCATCGGCCGTGGGCATCGTACAAATCAGCCGGCAAACGCATAAAGAAAGTATGTCGAAATTGGCTTCGTTTGCTCAAAAAAGTAATTTGTCCAAAACTATGTCCACCCTGAAACAGATCGCTGCCAATCGTCGCAATTCACGTAAATCCACGGGCCCCAAAACCCCCGAGGGCAAGCAGTCCTCGCGACTCAATGCCATCCGTCACGGTCTGCGCGCCCGCACCGTCGTCCAGCCCGGCGACGATCCGCTGGAGTTTGAAAAGCTCTGCGCCGACCTCCAGAAAGTCTTGCAGCCCAAGGATAGGCCCGAGCAACTCCTGGTCGAAAAGATGGCTATCGCAGAGTGGCAGTTGGCCCGCTGGCAGCGCTCCGAGTCCACTCTCCTGATTTCCCTGCAAGGAACCATCGACGCCGCCCATCTCCCCGTGTTCGACCGCTTCTACCAGATCCAGGCCCGCCTCGAGCGCGTCTCCATGCGCGTCTACAAAGAATTGCGGCAAATCGCCAATACCCGGCCGCAGGAGAAAGAAGGTCCGCCCCGAAAACTGACCGTTACCTGGGTCAGTCCTGAGAGTGGGCAGGTCAACGACCAGATCATCGTGCCTCTGACGCCGGTCAAGCCAAATGGACAGGCCGGCTCATCTCGCACCGACCCCACGCCTCCCGCTCCAGATGCGCCGCCGAAACTGAAACCGAATTAGACCTTCGTCCGGCTCGCGCCGCGCGGCTCCCCTGCGTGAGGGTGCTCAGGTTTTCGTAGATTCGAAACGCAACACGGTGGGCGGCCTCCGGGCCGTCAGGCTCTTCGGTGTAATCGCAAATGTTTGTGAGGTCGTTTCCGTCCACTGAATACGCATCAGCCTCGATAACGGCTGTTGATCAGCTTCCCAATGTCTTCATGGTTGATGAGTTCACCACGGTCGGCGGCGGCAACGCCTTTATCTACTTCCCGAGAAACCACTCATCGTATTCCACGAAGCGCTCGATCGCCTCCTGCACGAGGATGCCAGCGTCGCTACTGCGGTCGGCCGCCAGCCGGTCAAGCTTGGCATGCAGTTCGGGTTTAAGATTCACTTCCATGCCCTCAAACGTAAGGGCAGAGGCGGCCAGTGTCAACCGCTCCTCCGCCCTAGCCCCGCGCGCGAAGCGCCCCCAAATCGGATTAAAATATCAGAAAGAGCTTCTCCCGGCGATCACCCATGTGGATTGTCCGCCTCGCGCTGCGGCGCCCCTACACGTTCGTCGTCATGTCTATGGTGGTCGTCATCCTGGGCGTGCTGGCGATCTTCCGCATGCCCACCGACATCTTCCCGGAAATCAATATTCCGGTAGTCAGCGTCATCTGGTCCTACGCCGGCATCTCCCCCGAAGAAATGGCCGAAGTCGTCACCATCCGCTGCGAGCGCTCCTTTACCACTTCAGTCAACGACATCGAGCACATGGAGTCGCAATCCCTCCCCGGCCTGTCCATCATCAAGGTCTTTTTCCACCCCCAAGCCAAAGTCGAAGCCGCCGTCGCGCAACTGGCCGCCGCCTCCCAAGCCGTGCTGCACTCGCTGCCCACCGGCATGACGCCGCCCTCCATCCTGCGTTATAACGCCTCCAGCGTTCCCATCCTGCAGATGAGCATTTCGAGCGACACCATGAGCGAGTCGTCGCTCTACGATTACGGCTACAACTTCATCCGCACCCAGATGGCTACCGTCCAGGGCGCCAGCTTCCCCCTGCCCTATGGCGGACGCCCCCGCCAGATCATGGTCGATATCGATCTGAAATCACTCTACGCGCAAGGTCTCTCCGCCAACGACGTGGTCAACGCCGTCAACGCGCAAAGCCTGATCATCCCCTCCGGCATCGCTAAAATCGGCCCCAACGAATTCGTCGTGCGCCTCAACAGCCTGCCTCCCTCGGCCGAAGCCTTCAACAGCCTGCCGATCAAGCAGACCAACGGCACCACCGTCTACCTCCGCGACATCGGCCACGTGCGCGACGGTTACGCCATCCAATCGAACATCGTGCGCCACAACGGCAACCGCGCCACGCTGTTGACCGTGCTGAAAAACGGTGGCTCCTCGACTCTCAGCATCGTCGCCAGGATCAAGGAGATTCTGCCGCGCATCCGCTCCACGCTGCCCGCCGCGCTGAATCTGAAGCTGCTGTTTGATCAATCCGTCTTCGTGCGCGCCGCCATCAACGGCGTGCTCAAAGAGGCCACCATCGCCGCCCTACTCACCGGCCTCATGATTCTGCTGTTCCTCGGAAGCTGGCGCAGCACGATCATCGTTTGCATCTCGATCCCGCTTTCCATCCTCACCTCGCTCGCCGTCATGAACCTGCTCGGCGAAACCACCAACGTCATGACCCTGGGAGGCCTGGCATTGGCGGTCGGCATCCTGGTCGACGACGCCACCGTCGAAATCGAAAACATCCATCGCAACATGGGCCAGCGCAAGCCCATCATCAAAGCGATTCTGGATGGCGCATCGCAGATCGCCGTCCCGGCATTCGTTTCCACGTTGTGTATCTGCATCGTGTTCGTGCCGGTCATCTTCCTCAGCGGCGCGGCGCGCTACTTGTTCACGCCTCTGGCGCTGGCCGTAGTGCTGGCCATGATGGCGTCGTACATCCTTTCCCGTACCCTCATTCCCACAATGGTCAAGTATCTGCTGCGCAGCGAAGCCGATCGCTATCAGAATGAGTCCGGTGAAATGGAAAGGATCGGCCACGGGTTCTTCGGCGGCATCCATCATGGTTTTCAGGCGCGCTTCGAGCGCATGCGCGACGCTTACCGCCGCCTGCTGGGCTCCGCGCTGGCGCATCGCAAGCTGGTGGCGGCCTGTTTCGGGCTGATCGTGGCCGCCTGCGCAGCCCTGATTCCGTTCATCGGCACGGATTTCTTCCCTCAAGTTGACGCCGGCCAGATCCGCCTGCACGTGCGCGCGCCGGCCGGCACTCGCGTCGAAGAGACCGAGGCGTACTTCAAGCAAGTCGAGGACACCATCCGCCAAACCGTGCCGCCCGCCGAGCTATCCGATATTCTCGATAATATCGGCTTACCCTATAGCGGCTACAACATTGCCTTGAGCGATACCGCCACCATCGGCTCGTTCGACGGTGAGGTGCTCATTTCGCTGAAGCCGGACCACGCATCCACCTGGAATTACATCCGCGATCTGCGCCATCGCCTGAATCGCCAATTTCCCGATCTGACCTTTTTCTTCCAGCCGGCCGATATTGTGGGCCAGATCCTCAATTTCGGACTGCCCGCGCCCATCGACGTGCAGGTGATCGGGCCACTGGGCAACGCACCGGCGAACTATGTGCTGGCTCAGCAGATTTCCGCGCGAATGGCGCGCATCCCCGGCGCGGTGGACGTCCACCTGCACCAGGTCGTCGACGCGCCCGAGCTGCGCTTCAATGTGGACCGCACCCGCGCGGATCAGCTTGGCCTCACCCAGCAGGACGTGGCCAACAGCCTGCTCATCTCTCTCAGCGGCAACTTGCAACTCGCGCCAAACTACTGGATCAATCCGCAGAACGGCGTGGACTATCCCATCATCGTGCAGGCGCCCGAATACCGCATGACTTCCACCGCGGACTTGTTGGGCACCCCCGTGCACGCTGGAGGCGCTCGCGCCGCCAACCAATTGCTCACCAATGTGGCGCGTCTCGATCGCGGCTCCACGGCTTCCGTCGTCAATCACTACAATGTGCAGCCGCTTTACGATGTCTACGCCAACGTGCAGGATCGCGACCTCGGCAGCGTGGCCGGCGAGGTGCATCGCGTGCTGGACGATTTCCGCGCCAAACTGCCCAAGGGCAGCTTCTTCGAGACTCGCGGCCAGGTCGAGACCATGCGGACTTCTTTCATCGGCCTGGGTGTTGGGCTGGTGTTCGCGGTCGTGCTGGTGTATTTCGTGATGGTGGTCAACTTCCAATCCTGGCTCGATCCGTTCATCATTCTGATGGCCTTGCCCGGCGCGCTCTCGGGCATCCTGCTGATGCTCTTCGTCACGCAGACGACGATCAATGTCCCGTCGCTAATGGGCGCTATTATGAGCATCGGTGTGGCCACTGCGAACAGCATCCTGTTGGTGAACTTCGCGAACGACGTGCGCGCCACCGGCGCCGACTCCATCACCGCCGCGCTAGAGGCCGGGTACACGCGCCTGCGCCCCGTGATTATGACCGCGCTGGCCATGGTCGTAGGCATGCTTCCGATGGCGTTGGGCATCGGTGAAGGTGGCGAGCAGAACGCCCCCCTGGGCCGCGCCGTCATTGGCGGACTGCTGCTGGCCACCGTCGCCACGTTGTTCTTTGTGCCGGTGGTTTACAGCGTGCTGCGGCGCAATCCGCCGACCTATCTCGAGCACGAGGCGGAAGTGGAGGCATATGATCGCTGATCGTGTGGGGCAGGCGTCAGCCTGCCAACCGGCGTGGCGCGGACCTCAGCACGGCGTGGCGCACGCTTCAGCTCGCGGCGCCCCCTGCACCGGGCGAACTTCAGTTCGCCGTCCTCCCATCCCGCCTTTTCACCTGTCGCCCGCGTATGACGCCGGCGCCTTGTGTCGATGTCGGCGAACGCTGCCCGCCTTCCGAGTGGCGCAGGCACCTTTGCCTGCAGGGGTGCCAACTTCGGGCCGGGCACTCCTGCCGGCGCAGGCGAGTTCTGCTCTCCCGGTTCACCAGCCGCATCCCGCCGTCCCCGATCGAGGAGGCGCATGATCGCTGATCCGGTGCCCCAAACTGCCGCCCGCCCGAGACCGCGCACCGGCCGCCGAGGCCTGCTCGTGTTTTTCGCACTGATCGGGATTCTCGTGGCCGCTGCCGTGATCGGAGGCATCCTGCCCCGCTTAACCCGCCAAAAGGCACTGCTGGCCGCCGCGGAAACTCAAACGCAGCAGCGGCCCATCGTCGAAGTCGCCACCGCCCGCCCGGCGCCCGCGCGCTCCACGCTCGATCTTCCGGGCGACATGCAGGCGCTCGTCGATTCTCCGGTCTTCGCCCGCGTGGATGGCTATCTGCGCACCCGCCTGGTCGACTACGGCGATCGCGTCAAGGCCGGCCAGCTTCTCGCGGAAATCGACACGCCCGAGCTCGACCAGCAAATCCGCCAGGCGCGCGCCACGCTTTCGCAGTCGCAGTCCGCGCTCAATGAGGTTAAGGCCGACCTGGATCTTTCCAAAGCCAATCAGAACATGGCGCGCCTTACCGTCGAGCGCTGGCGGCGATTGGCCAAAGGCGGCGTGGTGGCCCGTCAGGAAGCCGATCAGAAAGAGGCCGACTTCGCCGTGACCGAAGCGCAAGTCGCCAGAGCCCAGGCCAGCATCGCCACCACCCAGGAGAACGTGCGCGCCAGCGAAGCCAGCTTGCATCGCCTGGAGGAGATGAAGGCGTTCGCTCGCATCACTGCGCCTTTCGATGGCGTGATCACGTCGCGCAATGTGGACCCGGGCTGGCTCGTCAATTCCGGCAACGGCGGCACAGCCCGCGAGCTTTTCCACATCGCGCAGATTCAAGTGCTACGCATTTTCGTCAACGTGCCGCAGACCAACGTCGCATCGATGCACCCCGGCGAAACCGCCGAGCTGCGGGTGCAGGAGTTGCCCGGCCAAGTCTTCTCCGCGAAGGTCACGCGCATTGCCAACGCGTTGGACGTCACCTCGCGCGCCATGCTGACGGTGCTCGAAGTGCCCAATCCGCGCGGCGTGCTGATGCCCGGCATGTATGCGCAAGTGCGCTTTTCGACCGGACGCGCGGAAGCGGCCGTCATCGTCCCGGGTGACACGCTGATCCTGGGCCGCCAGGGTCCCCGCGTCGCCGTTGTCGGCCCGGACCATCGCATCCACCTGCGTCAGATCCGCATCGGCCAGGATTCGGGCTCGGAGATCGAGGTTATCTCCGGCCTGTCGGCCGGCGAAACGGTGGTGGCCAATCCCTCCGACGCAGTGCGTGAGAATGCACTAGTAGACGTTCGCAATATCGGCAAATAGTGTGGGGCAAGTGCTACCGCGCTCCAGCCTCCTTCGCCGCGCTCCCATTAACTCACCAGGCCCGTGGTCACGTTGAGATAGCGAGCGAAGACGGCCTGGCTGGCGCCCTCCCGCAGACGGAGCGCGCGGATTTCTTTGGGCTTCAGGAGCTGCATCGGCGTCAGGCATAGCTCATCGAATTCATCCATCGTGCGCTTCTCCATGCCTGCGAGCTTTCGAAGGAACTAAAATTAACCTGACGATATGTTGTCGGGGAATCTTCGCTGTGCCCAAGTCTACTTGGCCGAGAACAAACCAGGAATCGTTTCAGCGATGCACTTCAACTCCGCCGGCATCTACTATGAGCAGGACGATCCATCGGTCCTGACCTCCTGGCACGATTCAGCGGCGCTCGCTGGCGCTTTACGTTCTTCGCTGGAGCGGTTCTCCTTTCGTGAAGCGAACCTGCGGGACAGGGCAAAGATGGATTGGCCGAGCTACCGAGCTTCGCGATGCCGCTCGGTTCGCGAGTTTGAGAGTCTGTACATTTGTATTCATGTGCGCGCTCTCAACGAAGCCGAGCTCTTCTATGACGCTAAATCCCAGCCTCCAGGCGAGAATGACATCACATTGCACGTCACGATCGGCCGATATGTACCGGATGAGGAGATCGGGCGGCGACTATTGAAGCTCTTTAACGCTTGCCGCCGTTGGACTCCCGATTCGCCCTGACCCACGCAAACGCGGTATCGGACTCACATCTCGAAGCGGTCGGCGTTATGCACAAGTCCGTCGAGAAAAGCCGCCAGCCGCCGTTGGATCGCCGATCCGCTCGTACCAGCGAGCCACGGGCATCTGTGAGGCTATAGCATGAAGCTCCGTCTGGTAGCGATCTTCGCGGATTTCCCGGAATACCCGCAACCAATAACCGCGAAATGAGTTCGAAATATCGGTAAATAGCGGTCCGGAGCGTGATGGAGTATAATTCTCCCATCCGCGTTCTACGGAGGGGAAATGGAGCGCATTCATCGGACGACCGGACTGCTATCGCTGGCCTTGCTGCTGGCCGCGCCTTGCGCAATCGCAAACGACAAAGACCCGAAACACGATCCCGACCAAATCGGGGCTCGCGACGTCGGCAAGGGCGTCAACTTCTACTCGGTCGAAAAAGAAATCGGCTTGGGCAAGCAGATGGCGCAGGAAGTGGAAAAGGAAGCCAAACTGGTGGACGATGCGCCCGTCTCGGAGTACATCAACCGCGTGGCGCAGAACCTGGTGCGCAACTCCGATGCCAAGGTCCCCTTCAACGTCAAGGTTGTCGATTCGGATGAAATCAATGCCTTCGCGCTCCCCGGCGGTTTCATGTTCGTCACCTCGGGAATGATCTTCAGGGCTGAGAACGAGGCCGAACTGGCCGGCGTGATGGCGCACGAAATCGGGCATGTGGCGGCGCGCCACGGCACTCGCCAGGCCACCCGCGGCCAGCTCATCAACTATGGCTCGATTCCGCTGATCTTCCTGGGCGGATGGGCCGGATACGCCATTCGCGAAGCCGCCACGCTGGCTGTGCCGATGGGGTTTCTGAAGTTCTCCCGCGGCATGGAGGCGGAGGCCGATCTGCTCGGTCTGCAGTACATGTACAAAGCCGGCTACGATCCGGTCGAGTTCGTCAACTTCTTCGAAAAGATCCAGTCTCTGGAAAAGAGGAAACCGGGCGCCGTATCGCGGCTCTTCTCGACCCACCCCATGACCGGCGACCGCATCCGCGCCGCGCAGAAAGAGATTGAGCAGAACCTGAAGGCCCGGCCCGAGTACCTCCTCGACACCTCGGAATTCCACGACGTGAGGATGCGCCTCGCGATGATGCAGAACCACCGCAGGCCGACAGACGACCCGGGCCGTCCGGTCCTGCGCACGCGGCCGTCGGCCAAGGTGGATCAAGATAGCAGTGCGAGCGCCGATGCCGACCGGCCCACGCTGAAGCGGCGCGATTGATCGCCCTATTCGCTCTCCCCCGGTACTGACACCGCTTTCTGCTGGAGCGCCCACGCCATGAAACCCTCCGGCGCATTGCGCACGCCGTGGATGTTGGCCTTGTCGATGGCCTTGATATTCCGCCACCGGACGCCCTGGAAATTCACGTTGCGCAGGTCGGCGTCTTCGAGGTTGGCGCCGCTCAGGTCTGCACCGCTCAAGTCGGCGTTGACCAGGTCCGCATCCTGCAGTTCCGCATTTTCGAGCTTCGCATTGTGCAGATTGCTTTGCCGGAGATTCGCCGACTTGAGGTTGGCGTATTCCAAATCACAAGCTTCCAGATTGCTGTCCCGCATATCGGAAGCCTCCAGATTGGAACGGAGCAGGTTAGCGCCCCGCAACTGGACGCCCTGCAAGAATGCGCCGGCCGCATTCACTCCTACCAGTGGAACATGGTCCAGGTTCAGCTCCTGAAGAGCTTCAATCCTGCCGCCGCTGCCGCCTTTGCCTTGCGCCGTGTTGATGACCTGCCACGCTTGGTAATGCTTCTGCTTTTTCCGGTCGCCGGATTCGGCGAAATAGAAGATCACCGCGAACAGCACCGAAAGAACGCTCAAGTACTCCAGCACCTCCAGGAGCGCCCATCTGCTCAGATAATACGCGGCCCATTGCAGGCTCCATTCCATCGCGTGGAATGGCAGCAGCCACAGCGAACGGTTCTCCGTGAATGTGGGCCAGGTTTGCGGCCGCTGCCGCAGTTCGCGTACCAGCATCGGGCACCCCCGAAGAGTGAGGTTTATTGTAATAGTAAATGAGACGTGCCATTCTAAGCGCCGCCGTATTGCTCCTGTCGGCTGGGGCCGCGCTCGCGCAGCAAGACCCCGGCCCGCCTGAGACGTCCGCCGGAAAGCCGCTGTTCACCTTCCGCAGCGCTCTTTGGGTGAACCTGCATCACTTCCTGTACGTGCTCGGCCGCGCGTGCAACGGCACACCTGACAGCCGCCGCGCCGCAGTGAACGCTCCTGCCGATACGCAAGGCTTCGAAGCTCTCACCCCTAAAGAACGCCAGACCTGGGAGCATGCGATTGCCTACTACCGGAGCGACGTCTCGCCGAAGGACGCTGTCTTCGATCATGGTCTCGTGGCGATGACGAACGCCATAGCGGCGGCGGGGGATTCTCCCTCGCTGGCGGGTGTCGACATACCGGCGTCCCTGCGCGCCGTGTTGGAAGCCTCAACTCCGGTGTACCGCAAAGTTTGGTGGGAACGTCACGCGCAGTCGAATCGCGCCCGTATCGAAGAATTGCAGAGCCTGCTGGCGCGCTATGGCAAGCCCATCTCGGACATGCTCACGCACGTATACCAGCAGTCCTGGCCGCCGGAGGGGTTGACGGTTCAGATGTGCGCATACGCCAACTGGGCCGGCGCCTACTCGACGGAAGGCCGCCTCATCGTGATGGCGAGCGCCTATGACGGAATCTCCAAAAGCGAAGGCTTGGAAACTGTGTTCCACGAGGCCATGCACCAGTGGGACGATTCCATGATCCCGCGGCTACGCGATCGGGCGCAGCGCCTGAATGTGGAGATCCCCCGCGATTTATTTCATGCGCTCATCTTCTACACCGTGGGGTACGCGACAGCAAGCGTGGTTCCCGCCACCACCCGTATGCCGACCCGCTCTGGGCGCGTGGCTTGCCGGGGCGTGCGCAATTGGACCAATACTGGCTGCGGTATTTGCGCGGTGAAGGGACTCTCGACAGCGCTCTCGAACGCTTAGTCGGCTCGTTCGCGAAGTCTCCGAAGGGAGCGCCTTGATACACTGCGACTAGTGGGCCCGCACCGCCTCGTACAGTCCGCCTCATACGCCGTTTTGCTTGAAGCCGCGGCCGAGTTCCTGTACCTGGAGTCGCTCAAGGAGTATCCCGAGATCCTGATCCTGGCGCAGAGCCGCGGCGCCGCCGACGACTTCGCGCGCTCCGCTTGCCAGGCTGGCTTCCTGGGCGTCCACCGCATGACACTCACAGGACTCGCCGTGGATCTAGCCCAAGCGCCGCTGGCCCGCGCGGGGATTTCCCCGTTGAGTGGCCTCAGCGCGGAGGCCATGGTCGCCCGCATCATCCATAAGCTGAAGCCCGATTCCATCCCCTATTTCCGTCCGGTCGCCGATACTCCCGGCCTGGCGCGCGCGGTGGCCGCGTCGATTGCCGAACTGCGCCTGGAAGGCGTGCATCCGGAGCAGGTGGCAGCGACGGGGCCGCCCGGGCGCGATTTCGCACAAATGGCCGCAATGTTCGAGCAAGAACTGCAGGAAGCATCTGCTGCCGACTTCGCAATGCTGCTGCGGCAGGCGATCGCCGCAGCGCGCGAAGGGAGGCACCGCCTGCTTGGATTGCCGGTCGTGCTCTTGGATGTGGACCTGGATTCGGCGTTGCGGCGCGAACTCGCCGAGGCCGTTCTCGCGCGTGCGCCTGCCGTCTTCGCGGCGTGTCTCGCCGGTGACGAAAAGAACATCAAGGTCTTGGAACGGACGCTGCAAATCATCCCAAGACCTGGGACCGCAGAGGTGGGGCAGGCGCTTTCGCCTGCCAAGCCCGCTGACGGGAGCGGTCTCACCCTCGACCGCATCCGCCAATCCCTATTTGCCGAATCCGTCTCCCCGAACGGTGAACCAGATTCGAGCCTGGAATACTTCTCGGCAGCCGGCGAAGCGCTCGAATGCGTGGAAATCGCGCGCCGCATTCGCAAACTGGCGGAGCAGGGCAGCGCGTTCGACCACATCGCCATCCTGCTGCGCTCCCCGGACCGTTACCAGACGCTTGTCGAAGAAGCTCTCCGCAGGGCTGGCATCCTGGCGTACTTCAGCCGTGGCGTCGCACGGCCCGATCCCGCGGGACGCGCGTTCCTCGCCCTGCTAGCGTGCGCCGGCGAGCGCTGCTCCGCGACACGTTTTGCCGACTATCTCTCGCTCGGCCAGGCCCCGCCGCTCGATCGTCCACCGAAAACAGACGACGAAGGGCTGGCGCCCGAGGATGAGATCCTCCAGCGCCTGTACGAGCGCGTCGAGGCCGCGGAACCGGCGCGCGAGCCGGAGCCATCCGAAGGCGAAGATGCCGCCGTGATCAGCGGCACGTTGCAGTCGCCGGCAGCCTGGGAAAAGCTGCTGGTGGATGCTGCCGTGATCGGTGGGCGCGATCGCTGGGCGCGGCGCCTGCGCGGCCTGGAAGCGGAATTCCGCGTACGGCTCGCCGAACTGGGCCAGAAGGAGGAAGGCCGCCGCGAGCACCTGCTCCGCGAAATTACCCGCCTCAAGAACCTGGAGCGCTTCGCCCTGCCCTTGATCGATATGCTCGGCGCGCTGCCGCGGCAGGCCACCTGGGGCGAATGGATCGAGCGCCTCGAAGCCCTGGCCAACGCCGCGCTACGCCGCCCCGAATCGGTGTTGTCGGTCCTCGGCGAATTGCAGGCGATGGCCGAGGTCGGGCCCGTGGCGCTAGATGAAGTGGCCGGCGTGCTTTCCGATCGCCTGCGCTTCCTGCGCCGCGCGCCTCCCCTGCGCCGCTACGGCCGTGTTTTCGTCGGCAGCATCGATGAGGTGCGCGGGCGCGTGTTCGACACCGTGTTCCTGCCGGGACTTTGCGAAGGCATGTTTCCCAGCCGCGCACATGAGGACCCTATTCTGCTGGATGTCTATCGCGACATGGTGAATGCCGGCCTGCGCGTGCAGCATGACCGCGTAGCCGCCGAGCGCCGCCGATTGCACATCGCTTGCGCCGCGGCGCGCACGCGCCTGGTCTTTTCGTACCCGCGCATGGATGTGGTCGAGTCGCGTCCGCGTGTGCCTTCGTTCTACGCGCTCGAGATCGTGCGCGCGGCCTATGGACGACTGCCGGATCTCCGCACGTTTGAAGAGACCGCCAGCCGCGCTGCGCCGTCGCGGCTGGATTGGCCCGCGCCACAGGACCCTCAGGAAGCCATCGACGATGCGGAGTTCGATATAGCGGCGCTGGGCCGCAACGACGCCAAAGGCGCGGGACATTACCTAATCGCCGCCAATCGCTACTTGGCCGATTCGTTGCGCCGCTACGGCCGGCGCCACCGTCCCGCGTGGTTCCCCGCCGACGGCATCGTGGAACCGGACGCTGCCACGCTCGCAGTACTGGCGACGCAACGTCTCGCCGCGCGCGCCTATTCGCCATCTTCGTTGCAGCACTTCGCGGCGTGCCCCTACCGCTTCCTTTTGCACGCCATCCATCAGCTTCGGCCCCGCGAGGAGAAGGTCGCGCTCGAGCAGATGGACCCGCTGACCCGCGGCGCGCTCTTCCACGAAACGCAATTCGAGTTGTTCCGCGAATTGCAGGCCGCGCAACTGCTGCCCATCCGGCCGCAGAACAAGTCGCGCATTTTGGGGATTGCCGACGCCGTGCTGGACCGCGTGGCGGCGAAAAATGAGGAGAATCTGGCGCCCGCCATCCCGCGCGTATGGCGCAGTGAGATCGAAGACCTGCGCACGGACCTGCGTGGATGGATCGACCACGTCGCAGCCGCGGACGATGGCTGGCTACCAGTGCATTTCGAATTCAGCTTTGGCCTCGGGCCAGGCAGCGAAGCGGACGCCGCACGCGATCCCGAGAGCACCAGGTCACAGGCTGTTCTGGATTCCGGAGTGCGCCTCCGTGGCGCGATCGATCTGATCGAAAAACATCCCACGCGCGGCACGCTGCGCATCACGGACCACAAAACCGGCAAAGCTCCGCAGGAGCTTCCGAAGTATGTGGCGGGCGGCGCGTTGCTGCAACCGTTGGCCTACGGTATGGCGGCCGAGACAGTGCTGGGCGCCGCCGTGGAAGTCAGCCGGCTGTCCTATTGCACACAGCGCGGCGGATACCAGGAGATTCCGTTCCCCATCACGCCGCAGAGCCGGACCTGGTTCGGTCATGTGATGCGGATCATCGACGGCGAAATCGATCGCGGCTTCCTGCCCGCGGCGCCGCAGACAGGCGCCTGCGGGATGTGCGACTATCTGGCGGTCTGCGGCCCCAACGAGGAGCGGCGCACCGCGCGGAAGAAGCAGGATCCGCTCTCCGCCTTACAGGATCTGAGGAACATCCCGTGATTCCGGCCATTCAGACCAATGACGATGCCGCCCGCGAGCGCATACGCAATTCGCTGGGCGAAAGCCTCATCGTGGAAGCTTCGGCCGGCACGGGCAAAACATCTGAGCTGATCCGGCGCATCGTGCGGGTGCTGGCCGCCGGAACCAAGGTCGAGAAAATCGTCGCCGTCACCTTCACGCACAAAGCCGCCGGAGAGTTGAAAATCCGGCTGCGCCAAGAGCTCGATAAGGCGCGCGCAATATGCGCCGATGCCGGCGAGCGTGCCCATCTCGAAGACGCCCTGGAACGGCTGGAGGAAGCCGCCATCGGCACCATACACGGCTTCTGCGCGCAGATCCTGCGCGAGCGGCCCGTGGAAGCCAAAATCGATCCCGGCTTTGAAGAGCTCACCGAGCACGAAGCCGTGCGCTTCTACGGCCGCGCCTTCGATTTGTGGTTTCAACAAAAACTGGAGTCGGGGTCCGACGCTCTGCGGCGCGCGCTCGCGCGGCTGGCGTGGCGCGAGTCCTGGTTTTCCGATCCGCCCATCGAGTCGCTGAAACACGCGGGCCGGAACCTGGTGGAATGGCGCGATCACGCCGCGCCCTGGCGCAAGAAACCGTTTGACCGCGACACCCTCATCGATGCCTTGCTCGCGCAATGCGCCACGCTGGCATCCACTGCCGCCCAGTGCACGCGCACGTCCGACAACCTGATACGCAGCCTGCGTCCGCTCACCGACCTGATGAGCTGGCTGGCGCGCGCACAAGGCGCCGGCCCGACCGACTACGACACGCGCGAAGCCCGCCTGCTGAAATTGGAGCGCGACCTCAAACGCGACTTCAAAACTGGCAAAGGAAACTTCGCGCCCGGCATCTCGCGGCAGGACGTTCTCGATAGCCGCGACAAGCTGCTCAAAGAACTCGAAGCCTTCCGCGTGGAAGCCGGGGCCGATTTTGCGGCCGCCTTGAACAATGAGATGCAGGACTTGGTGACGGCCTATACCGACCGCAAGACCCGCGCGGGCAAGCTCGATTTCCTCGATCTGCTGGTGCTGGTCCGCAACCTGGTGCGCGAGAATCGGGAAGTCCGGAGCTACCTGCAAGATCGCTTTGATCGCATCTTCGTCGACGAATTCCAGGATACCGATCCGCTGCAGGCCGAAATCCTGATCCTGCTTTCCGCCGATGATCCCGCCGAAAGCGACTGGCTTAACGTGACGCCGGTTCCGGGCAAGCTATTCGTGGTAGGCGATCCCAAGCAGTCGATCTACAAGTTCCGCCGTGCCGACGTCGTCTTATATGAGAACGTCTGCGAAGCGCTCGAATCGCGTGGCGTGGCTCGCATCCACTTGACCCGGAGTTTCCGCGCGGTGCCCCCGATCCAGCAAATGGTGAACGCTGCCTTCGCGCCGGAAATGACCGGCGATCGCCACTCCGGTCAGGCGCGCTATGCGCCGCTGGAGGAATACACGCCGGCATACGATCGGCAGCCCGCCATCGTGGTTCTGCCGGCGCCCTTCCCTTACGCGGTGCAGAGAATCAGCAAGGCAAAGATCAACTCCTGCTTGCCGGACACCATCGCGGCTTACATCGATTGGCTGCGCGAGAGCGGCTGGCAGGTGCGCGATCCGCGGGATAACGCGCGGGTGCGGCTGGAGGCCCGCCACATCTGTGTGCTGTTCCGCCGCATGACGAACTTCGGTGTGGACCTGTCGCGCGACTACACGCGAGCCCTCGAAGCCCGCGGCATCCCACACCTGCTTGTGGGCTCGAAATCGTTCTATCACCGCGAAGAAGTCGAGACCGTGCGCGTGGCGCTGGCCGCCATCGAATGGCCGGATGACGAGCTTTCCGTCTTTGGCGCGCTGCGCGGGGCGCTGTTCGCCATCCCGGACAATCTGCTGCTGCGCTTCCGCTTCGAGGTAGGCCGGCTGCACCCGTTCCGCCAACTGCCCGAGAACACCGCGCCAGCCTTCGCGCCGATCGCCGAAGCCCTCGCCATCCTGGCGGACCTGCATCGCCATCGCAACGCCCGCCCCGTCGCGGACACCATCAACGCGCTGCTGGAGTCCACCCGCGCGCATGCCGGGTTCATGCTGCGGCGCGCCGGCTCGCAGGCGCTGGCCAACGTATATCGCATCTGCGACCTGGCGCGCACCTTCGAGCTGACCGGCGGTCTCTCCTTCCGCGGCTTCATAGAGGAGCTTGCGGCGCAGGCGGAGAAGTCCGAATCCACCGAAGCGCCGGTGCTCGAAGAAGCCAGCGACGGCGTGCGCCTGATGACCGTCCACTCCGCCAAGGGCCTGGAGTTCCCCGTGGTGATCCTGGCCGATATGACCGCCAATCTCGCGGCGCGCGAAGCCGAACGCTTCGTGGAAGGCAGCCTGTGCGCCACCCGTCTGTTGACCGCGGCGCCTTGGGAGTTGCTGGAGAACGAACAGCACGAGCACGATCGCGAGCTCGCCGAGGGCGTGCGTGTAGCCTACGTGGCTGCCACGCGTGCGCGCGATCTGCTGGTGGTTCCCGCGGTGGGCGATGAGGAGCGCGAGGGCTGGCTGGGCCCGCTGAACAAAGCCATACATCCGCCGATCGACAAGCGCCGCGCGAAAGCTACCGCCACAGGTTGCCCGCAGTTCGCGGGCGACCGCACCGTGCTCCAGCGCCCCAGCGACTATTTCGCTCAGCCTGAAAATTCCGTGCGGCCCGGACTGCACACCCCGCAAGCCGGAGATCACCAGGTGGTCTGGTGGGACCCCATCGCGCTGCGCCTCGAGGTCTCCTCCGGCTTCGGCCTGCGCCAGGAAGATATTCTTGCGCCGGAGCCCGCCGCGCGCGCCGCCGAAGGGATCGCGCGATACCGGCAATGGCAGACAGCGCGCCAGCAAGCCATCGAGAGTGCCCAGGCGCCGGCGTTCCGCATTGTCTCTCCGACCGATGGCATTGAAGATCCGCCGGAGCGGCGAACAATTCACGTGGAATCCGTTCCGCAGGCCGCGGAACGCCCTGGTGGCCGCCGCTTCGGAATCCTGGTGCATGCGATTTTGCGCGACCTGGACCTCGGCGGCACGCCCCATCAAATCGCAGCGCTTGCTCAAGTCCACGCCCGTCTTTTGGATGTGCCGCGCGGAGAAGCCGGGGCGGCCGCGGTGGCGGTCGAAGCGGCATGGTCCCACCCGCTCCTCGAGCGCGCCCGCGCGGCCCAGCGCTGCCACCGCGAGTTGCCCGTCCACCTGCCTCTCGAGGATGGGCGGTTGCTCGAAGGCGTGATGGACCTGGCATTTCTGGAACAGGATCGCTGGGTAGTGGTGGACTTCAAGAGCGATGCGGTCGATTCCACCCGCTACGAGCGCCAGTTGCAGTGGTACCTGTATGCGCTCTCCAGGCTTACCGGACGCGAGGCCACCGGCCATCTGCTGAGGATTTGAGATTTCCGCCCGCGCGCACGGCTCCCCCGCGACCGCTTGCTAACGCGCACGGCTCCGATCGGAGCCACGACCGTCAGGGAGTGGTCTCCCCGCGAATCATCCCTTGAGTCACTGCGCTTTAGGCGCCGGTTGCACGCCCGCCGGCGCCGTGCCGCCACGCGGAGCAAAAACGGGGTTCGCTCCGGGCGCCTTCTTCTTGGCCGCTTGGTCGTTCATCCAATCGTTCCAAAGTGCCAGAGCGTCGCCTGCCTGCTGCGACTGCGGGTCGAGAGCCACCGCTCTGCGCAAGGCCACGCCGGCTTCCTCCGGCCGCCCCATTTCGCCGTAAAGCAACCCAATCAGCCGGTACACCTCTGAGGTCTGCCGGATCTCCGCAGCCCGCAGCAACTTCCCGAGCGCCTGATCGTTCTGCCCTACGCACTCCAGAGTGCGGCCCCAAGCCAGCTCCACCGAGTAGTCGTTGGGCAGGACCTGCTCCGCGTGCTGCAAATATGGAATCGCCACGCTACAGCGCCGCTCCTCCACCAGTTGGTCCACCAGGTTCGCGTAGGGGCGCCCTTTGCCCGTGGACTCCAAAGCGGCCTCCGCCCAAAGTCGGGAAGGCTGCGCCCACAGCAGGTTGCGCTGGTAGCACAGTACGGAGAATACAGCCAGCATCGCGCCGCATACTGCGTAACCCGTGAAGGGCCGCACACGAATATGCTTCGCGATTTCGCATCCGATCAGAATCAACCCTACTAGCGGCAGGTACATCCGCCGCTCCACAAGTGAATCGCGGATAGGCACGATCGACGAGGACGGCGCCAGCAGGATCAGAGTTAGAAACAAGCCAAAACACGCCAGCGGATATCGCCTTCGCCACCTATAACAGACTGCGATCACTCCCGCTAATGCGGCCAGATAGAAGATGGCGCCGTGCTCCAGGATGGTATGCGAAACGGGATAATCGTGGTCGATCGATTGGCCGGCCGGAATCGCCGCCAGCCGCACGTAAGTAAAGAACGCTCGAGCCTGTGTGAATCCATATTGGTACCAGGTGACGTCGCGAAGTGAAAAGCCCGCCGTTGGCGCCCCGGCAAGCATTCGAAAGACCTGCCAGGCGGCCAGAATCGCCCCCGGCACCATGGCCACATAAAGCTTCCAGTTATTTCGTAACCCCCGCGTCGAGAATGGCTGGGGCCAGTACACGTCCGTGAGAACCAGTACTCCCGCCAGGCTGACCGCGTTCTCCTTCGTACTCACACCGAATGCGAAAAGCGCCAGCACCACCGCGGTTTCCACCCACGAAACGCCCTCCTGGCGCCTGTACAGAAACACTACATAGGCCAGCAGGACAAACATCGCCGAAAGGCTCTCCGACCGGCCCGCGATATAACTGACCGATTCAGTTTGCAGCGGATGGACCAGAAAGACCGCGGCTCCGATGATCGATGCGACCTTTATCGCCCGCGCACTAATACCGCCGGACAGGGCAAGCAATCGGCTGAGCACAAGAAAGACCAGGCCTGTATTAACCGCATGAATAATGAGATTCAAGAAGTGATAACCAAGCGGTGAGTCGCCTGACAGCCTGGCGTTCAACCAATAGGTCAGCATCAGGAAAGGCCGCACTCCCGATACCCAAGCCAACAAATCCTGCGGAAACTCGCGCTGATACGGCAAAAAGAAGTCGTCGAAGACAAACGGCGCGTTCAGCGCCGGAGAATAGAGATTCAGTGCTATAACAAAAGCCGCGAACGTGACGACAGCCGCCAATCCGCCAATCGGAATCGACTCACGTCTGGCGTCTGGGCGGCGGGTTCGGACACTAACTTTGTCCACAGTGCCCTGTGTCACAACTTGTCGCTAGCCGCGATTTTCATTTTGAACGCCTGGCCAGTCTCAATCGTGCACGCAGCCGCCTGCGCGCCACGCTTTCCTGAAATCCTTCCCATCCCGAGCAGCCTCCTCCGGGTACGGAAAACCCGGGCATCTCATTTTATTCTGGAGGCTGATGCCGCTCACCACCTTCACCGGCACCGAGCCGGCACGACTCGGCGGCGCCGGCCTCGAGTAGTTCGTTCCGGCGCCGCCAACATCGATCCTCTTCATACAAACGCAAGCATGACCCGGCAGTTTCAGAAATGGCGCGGCTACGGTGCGATCCGGCACAACTGTGCTCGCAGCCCGAGCGTGAATTGCCGGACGCGGCAGTCCCGGGCGACCGGGAGATGCCTGCCGGAAAATCCACCAGGGGACGAGTCGGCCGTCCGCAGTGCCCGGTTCCGCACGACGTTCTTTGCGTCACAGATTCGGCTTTCTACGCCGCTTGGGGCACCTTCCACGGCATATAAATGATTGATAATGTAGTGTGTTACACGTTTTGACGCGTGGCGCTATGCGCGCCCGTGTACAAGCCATCCTAGCACCCTTACATTAAAAATCGTTAAAATGAGACGATTCGGTGTGAAACCGTTGACTTGCGGGCCAGTCGCATGGTCTAATTCGGGCGTATCGGTCGTTCTGTGCTTTTGGTCTCGCGAGAGAGTGGGTTTCTGTTGATGGTAAACAATTTCTCTTGACACGGGCGCAGCGATACGGTATGAATTATCTTTACCGCGTCTGAGGTCGTGGCAATTTTCGGGCAATCCTGCGAGCCGGCGAAGGACAAAAACAAGAGACGCACAGCCCCATCGCAGGGCGTAGTTCGGCAGTATCCGGTGCCAGAGAGTTGGGGTCGCCGGCAAAAATCTTAGAAATCTCCGCCCGCACGGAGAAGTTCCCTAGTTGGTAAAGGTTTGAGAGAGGCTCAGGTTGAGAGAGAACTTCGACCGATTCAATTTCGCAATTCACAAGGAGAAGGAAATGGCAGATTTTCGCAGATGGATTTTGGCGTTCGCCTTGCTCGTCCTGGTTTTGGGAGCTGTAGCGCCGGCGAGCGCGCAGACCGGAACGGCGTTTCAGTGCACCGCGAACGCCGCAGTGCCACCCACGATTCGGCAGGAAGGTCTTACCGAGCTGGTTGGCGATATCGTATTGAATTGCACCGGCGGCATTCCTACACCTACCGGAACCCCGATACCGCAGGCGAACATCACGGTCTCGTTTGCCCAGACGATCACCAGCCGCGTACTCGCGACGGTGAGTACTATTAACTTGACCGAGGCCTTGCTGCTGGTCGACGAACCGAATCCCGCCGCGGGGCAGATTCAAAACGTTTGTCCGGACCCAACGAATCCGATCGGCACGCAATCTTCCGGGACTGGTTGCGCCGAAGTCGGATCGGCTGTCCCGGGCTCGTCGTTTGCCACCAATGGCGATTTTAACGTCTACCAGGGCACGATGCTTTCGGGAAGCCCGAGCACCGTTACGTTCTTGGGCGTGCCCATTGATCCTCCGGGTACCGCGCTAACGCGGGTATATCGTATGACGAATATCCGCATTTCTCCGGGCTTGATCAGCAACGCCATCACCCCGATTTACGCGTTCATCTCCGCCAGCAGCAGCACGTCGGTCCCGATTAACAATCCGGCCCCGATCGTGGCTTTCGTTGAAAAGGGCTTGAACGCCACCGCCACGGGTACAGGTACGCCGTTCTTACAGTGCGAGACGACCACCGGGTTTGTGAATGTCGGAACCGTAAGCTTCGCGGAGAACTTTGCTACAGCCTTCAAGTACCGCGTCGCCCAAGGATCGCCGCTAGACACCGCTCCGGGGCCAGGTCTGCAGTACACGCCGGGCGCGATCTATAACACAGAAAGCGGCTTGGTGCTGGCTGCGGCCAGCACGGCCAACCAGTTGGTTGGGCTGGCCGGCGGCGCTGGATTAGCCGATTGGGGCTCGCGGTTTTACGCCACGATTAGCAACATTCCTGCGGGCGTCGACATAGAGGTCGATAACGCATCCAATTCCACCAGCGGCACAGGCCGCGCGGTATTGGTCTCCAGCGCAACGGCGCCCGATCCGGGTCCTTACGGATTGGCTGTCGACCCGAATCCGGGGACGATCGGGCAAACGGATGTTACCTCCACCATCTCCAATGGCAGTGTGACCGTCTATTGGGAGGTCATCAGTGAGAATCCTGTGGCCCTCGACACTTTCAACTTCAACATTTACGTCGAGTTCACGGGAACGCCGGGAACCACCCCGTTGACTGTGGCGCCTACGGTAGTCCTCGGCTGGGCTCCAAATACCAGCACCGGTTCGCCTGTAGGTATCGGAATCCCGACGTTCACGCTCGGCGCAACGTCGCCCACTACGCTCTTTACGGTTTCGCCATGCCAGACCATACTGTTGTTCCCGTATGTTACGGATTTCGGCGACTTCGATACAGGCGTAGCGATCTCCAATACTTCCGAGGATAACCTCGGATCGGGCGGAGCCTCCTCGGCCTTGAACCAGATGGGTGCGTGCACTGTGACGTTCTACGGCGGCTACGGCACCAACACCACATTCACCAATACATCGACGAACCTCGGTACTGTGGCAGGCAGCAATGTCTTGTCGTCTACCGATCCCAGAACCAATAATTTTGGGAGTTCGACAGGGACAATTCTCCCTGGCCAAACGTGGACCTTCTCGGTGTCCAGCATCGATTCGACGCATGGACAGACGGGTTACCTTGGGTTCACGGGCTACGCGATCGCTGTATGCGACTTCCAGTACGCTCACGGTTATGCGTTTGTGAGCGACTATGGAATCAACCGCTTTGCGACCGCTTACCTGGCGCTGATCATTCCGGATGCGCCGCGTTCGGCCACGCCATTCACTACGAGCGCCGCTGGAGAGCCGGGCGAGCAGCTCGTTCACTAACCTTCAAGGTATAGCAGCGAACAGAAGGGGGGAGCTTTCAGCTCTCCCCTTTTTTTTTGGATTTGACACGGAATGGTGCTAGACTGGTCTTCCGCGTCCACCATTCATTTTCCTTGTATAAGCAAAAGGAGGACGTGTAATGCTCAGACACAGGCTGCTCTCGGGCGGCTTCGCAACCGTTTTGTTTCTTTTCCCGGCCCTCTGCTCGGCTCAATCCATCTCAATCGTTTCCGGCAATGGACAAATGATCTGTCCGGGCTGTATCGTAGCCGTTGGCACCAGGCAGGTTCTTGCGCCCATGATAGTGCAGGTGAACGGCGCCAATGGCAGCCCGCTTGCCGACAGCCCGGTTACCTGGTCGGTCAGCGCCCCTGGTATTTCGCCATTCACCGCGACCACAACCACGGGCACGAACGGCCAAGCTAGTTATACGCAACCGCTCATAGAGCCTACCTTCGGAGAAAGCGTTCTTCCCGTCACTATTACTGCCACTGCCACGGCCATTAAAGCAAGCGTCGGATTCGTGTCGACCTCTTTAGGGGCGACTTTGGAAGGCGCCTCCCCTGTACTTATTGATATCGTGCCGATCGATCTGCCGCCGCCCCTAACCGGCGCGGCCGGGCAGCCCGCCACCACGGTTATTCAAGTGCAGGTTTACTTGTTGACTGGCGTAGGAGTGCCGAACGTCGCCGTGCAACTCACATCCGGCGGCGCGCAGGGTACGGCGACCGTATCGTGCCAAGGGACGGGCATAGTCTTGACGAGTACCACCGGTGGGGCAACCTGCACTCCGGTCTTTGGCCTGATCGGAACGGGATTCTACACCGTTACGATCGGCGGGACCTACGCCGCGTTCTCGCCCGCACCGCTCACCGTCACTGCCGGACCACCGGCAATTATCAAGATCATCAGCGGTAACAACCAGTCCGTTAATCCGGAGGGCAAGGCTCCCGCGGCGCTGGTCGCCGAAGTAACGGATCAAGGCGGAAACCCATCCGATGGCGCGCAGGTTGCCTGGACCGTGTCGCCGGTGGGCAGTTTTACTCTCAGCAATCTGGTGACTAGTTCCGCCGCAAATGGTCAAGTCTCCGCCAACGCAACCGGCGGCTCTGCCGGTGGACAGGCCACGGTGACGGTATCGCTGGTCAGCAACTCCGCCGTGAAGGTCTCTTTCTCACTCACCGTGAACGTAATCTTTACGGCAATCGAGATCGTCTCAGGTAATAACCAGTCGGTGCAGATCGACCAACCGTTCCCGGATGCGCTTGTCGTCCAGGTGAACGATGGGAGCACGCCGGTATCCGGCGCGACCGTGGACTTTAAGCTCGTCAGTGGGACTGCAGCGCTGAGCGCGGCCAGCGCCGTCACCGGCTCCAACGGCCAAGCGTCGGTCAACGTTACCGCCGGCGCGACTGTCGGGCCGATTGGCATAACGGCCACAGTTGGCGCAATCAGCCAGGCCTTCAACCTGACTGCCTTGCAAGTTGGGCCGACCATCACCGGCATCTCCAACGCCGCGGGATTCCAGGCCAATTATATTTCGCCTTGCAGTCTCGCGACCATATTCGGCACCGGGCTGGCGACCGGCATTCAGGGGTACGTATCCTACTTCTTGGTGCCGCCGTTCCAAATGGCCGGCGTAACCGTCACCTTCGCGGGCGTCTCCGCGCCGATTCTTAACGTGGTGAACGAGGGCGGCCAGGAATCCGTCTCCGTGCAGGTGCCCTGCGACGTGGTCCCGGGACCGGCGGTGCCTCTCGTGGTCACCGTGAACGGCGGTTCGACTACCTTATCCGTCAACGTGGATGCGCTCAGTCCAGGCGTCTTCCAAACCACTATGTCCGATGGCCTTCTGCACCCGGTGATGCTAAGACCCGACGGGTCCGTCGTTTCGCTGCAGAATCCGGCCCGGCTGGGTGAGACCACCCGTATGTACGTTACGGGACTCGGCCAGACGTCGCCAACGGCAGTGAGCACAGACCAGTTTGTGCCGCTGGAGCCCGATTCTTCCGGGAACCTGGTGCCGGAAGCCATGAATGTCAACCTCCAGGTAGTGGTCGGTGTGAACAATTCCGGACTCGTGCTCCTGTCGGCGCAATACGCCTATGGGATGGTGGGAGTGTACGAACTCACGTTCCAGATGCCGGCGCAAGCTCCCACTGGCAATGACGTCCCGTTTGAAATCTTCCAGTGCCAGGACACCCAGTGCGACAAGGTGGTGTACGGCAACAGCACGACCGTCCCGCTTCAACCTTAGAGATCCGGTGGGGCGGGTCTCCGGCCCGCCCCATTGGAATTCGCCCATTTTCCGCCACTTCGCCGTCTCGCCCGCTCGTAACATCGACGCCTGTTGTCGATGTTGGCGAGGCTCGCGCGCCGGCGTGTCGTGTTCTCCCCCAGATCCGGGCCTACCCCGTTCTGCTATTTCGCCGGTGGGGCAAAGGAAACTTTAATCGGGATGATCTGACCCGTCTGCTGGATGCGGACGCTGATTGTGACCGGTTGCCGCGGAGCCTCCTGGCCGCCGCTGGACTCAATGCTGACGACGACCTTTCCGCCCGGTATCAGGTCCGCGCGATCCAGTTTCACGTTTAGCCCGGGGATCTTTGGGCTAACGAGCGAAAGAGTGAATACCCTCGGCTGCGGGTTCACGATGGTGACCTGTTCCGAAGAGGGGACGCCGGTCTTGAGTTCTACCGCCTGCTTGTCCGCTTTCACCGCAATCGCAGCCCCCATGTTCGGCATTACCGGGAGTCGTGATGGGGGCGCCGACGAAGTGGGCGCCGTCGGGATGGTCGCCCCGGGTGCCGGAGCCGTTATGGCAGGGGTTGGCAGGGCCGGGGTTGACATGGACGGCATGGCAGGCGTTGGCATAGCAGGCGGGGGCGCCGTTTTTCCGAATGAGGGAGGCCGGAGCGGGGCGTTCGCGAAGGGAGAGTCGTGTGGATCCGCCGGGTCCAGATACCAGCACCACTGGCCGTTCTCCAATTTCCAACGGCTCCAACGGATGGGAACCAAACTGGGGACGGGGCGTCCCAGGAATCCCTCGGCCGCCACCATGAGGTTCACCATCACCGAAACGACCGCTTTCGTGAAATGGTCGTCGTACCTGATGGCTTTGATCTCAAAACTCGTATACACGGGCTTGTTCGATCCCACGAAGAGATCCTTGGTATCCTCTGCCACCAGTTGCTCCGCCTGGTGGAATTTTCCGTCTAATTGAAACTGGAAGAACTGGCTGACGCGCGCCCGCAAGGCTGCGTCCACTTCCGCCGGAGCGTTCTCGGAGGCTTGCGGCGAATTCTGGGCGAAGCTCGCCGCGGCTAGAAACAGGGAAAGGCAGAATTTCAGCATCTATACCATTTTAGCCGGAAGATCGCGCGACAACTTTATGGCGCCGTCCATCCTGCCGTCGAAATCGCGTCGCCCGCGGTCCGTGGCTTCCGCCGTCGATAGGCGCGCTTCTGCTTGTTTTCCTGCGCGATAGGGACCGCACTGGCTTTGGTGCATTAGGTGCAACTTCCGAAAGCGGCGCTGCTGAATCTCAGTCGCGCCAGGAGACTTTATGATGCAAGCCATCGGTAATCAGTACTTCGAACCGATTCTCGAATTGCTTCAGAGACAGCTCGGCCAAAAGGGATCGGAATCCGAGCCCATCAGCCAATTTGCGGGGCTGTTCCGATCGGAAACAAAGCCCGCTGCCAGCGAAACGAGCGTGCCTGCGAAGACCGCCGGTCCCACGAGTCCGGAGCCGCAATCGTCGCCCGCAACGCTCGACGAGCCGGCCGGCCTGGGGCGTCCCAACGTGCAGGCTTACCTCAACAGTTACTATGCCCAGGTCGATGCCGGCTCGGGAGGTATTGGCGTTCTTTCGGCTTCCACTCCCTATGAGCCGCCCGCGGGAGCCGCCCCCAGCGCTTTGGACGAGGGCTTGTATGGTCCGGATGCCATCTATGCGCAGGCGCTGGCCAACCAGTCGGCCAACAATTTCGCCGCCTCGACCGGATTACCCAACGTCGCCGCCCAGCTTCCCGGCATTCCCAGCCGGCAGGCGCAGCAAGCCTTCGATCAGAATTTGGCGTACAGCAATGCGGAGCGGCTCCTGGCAGGGGACGCCATCGATACGGCCGCGTACTGGTCCGATCCGGGATCAATCACCATACAGGGAAAGACCTTCAGTTCGGCGCAACTCGGCTATGCCGGCCCGGGGCAGTCTTCCGGACCTGAGCCGATCTTCATTTCAGATGCCAATCAGAGAGGACCAGACACTTTTACAGTGCCGGGCTACAGCGGCACGGTGACGGGAATTCAGCCTGGCCACTTCTACACCCTACAGCAACTGGAACAAGCCGGGTTGAAAACCGGGCAGCCGGATGCGCAGTTCGTACCAGGTTCCTGGTCGACCGCGCAGACGAGTTAACTAAGTGCCTTGGCCCTGGTTCCGGTTCTTCCGCCCAGGCGCCACCGCTTCGCCGGTCGAATAATTGATCACCCGGATCAACGAGTGCGTCTCCTCCGGGTCGGGAGCCCGGCGCCGCGCCACTAACTCGCGATTCAGAGTGGCCACGAACTCTTCGATCTGCGTCTGCATCTCGGCCATCTTCTCCCGCATATTCAGGACGATCTCCACGCCCGCCAGGTTCACGCCGAGCTCGCGCGTCAGGTGCAGGATCACTTCCAACCGCTCCAGATCGTCGTCGGTGTACAGCCGCGTGTTGCCTTCGCTGCGCGAGGGCTTCAGCAATCCCTCTCTCTCGTACAGGCGCAACGTCTGCGGATGGATGGCATATTGCTCCGCCACCGACGAGATCATGTACGCGCCTTTCGACTTTCGCTTGGCCATATCGTCCCTACAGTTTCTCCCAGAGATCGGCCCGCGGATCTTCCGGATGCAGACCGGCCAGTTCGCGCAGGATCTCCTTGGTGCGTTCGTCCTTGACTTTCGGCGCCTGGATGGCCACTTCCACAATCTGGTCGCCGCGCTGGTTGGTGCGCGCGTTGAAAACGCCTTTCTCCCGCAGGCGGAGCTTCTGCCCGTTTTGGGTGCCCTGCGGGATTTTCAGCAGCGTGCGCCCGTCGATCGTGGGAACTTCGATCTTGGCGCCCAGCCCGGCTTCCCACACGCTTACCGGCACGCGTATATGGATGTCGTCACCCTCGCGGTGAAAATAAGGATGGTCCTCTACGTGGGTGTTGATGTAAAGGTCTCCCGCCGGCGCGCCCATGGTGCCGGCATTGCCCTTACCCGGCACGCGCAGCCTGGAACCGTTGCGGGCTCCGGGCGGAATCCGCACATCCACGGTCTCGGTATGCGCGATGCGCCCCTCGCCATGGCAAGTTGGGCAGGCGTTCTTCAGCTTTCCGCTGCCGCCGCACTTCGGACAGGTCAGATTGAAGCGCATGGCGCCGGCCATCTGCGATACTTGGCCGGTCCCGTTGCATTGCGGACAGGACACGGTCTGGCCGCCCGCCGATCCGCTTCCGTTGCACGTGCCGCAGACGTCATACCGCGTGATATTGAGCCGCATCTGCGAGCCCTTGATCGCCTGCCAGAAATCGATGTTCAGGCCGTACTCCAGGTCTCCGCCCTTCTCCGGCTCCGGCTGTTCGGCCGCGCCGCCTTTGAAGAACTGCGAGAAAATGTCCCGGAATCCGCCCGTGCTGCCTGTGCTGCCCGCCGACGTACGATGCCCGGCGCCTGGCGCGCCGCTCTGAAAATACTCCGAGAAGTCGAAGCCGCCAAAATCCGGCCCCGGCGGCGGACCCGGACCCGCGCCGCCTCCTGGCACGCCATTCTCCGAATAGAAACCGTATTGATCGTACATCTGGCGCTTCTTTGGATCGCTGAGGACGTCGTAGGCCTCCTGCACCAGCTTGAAACGCTCTTCGGCGGCTTTGTCGCCCGGATTCAAATCGGGATGATACTTGCGCGCCAGCTTGCGATAAGACTTGCGAATCTCATCCTGAGCGGCGGCCTTGGCAACGTGCAGTGTCTCGTAGTAATCGTGCTTGGGAGACATGGGATACCTGTGGCTGGCTACCGGTGGCTGGTGACTGGTGGATTAGACAAAACCACCAGCCACCAGTCACCACCAACTAGCCACTATTTCTTGTCGTCTACGTCCACGAACTCGGCGTCCACGACATCGTCCTTCTTCTTTTCACCGCCGCCTGCCGGGCCTCCATCGGTCCCCGGACCTGGCTGTCCGCCGCCGGGCGGGGTGCCCCCTGGGCCCGAAGCCGATTTGTACATGGCCTCCGCCAGCTTGTGGCTGGCCGCGGTCAGCTTGTCGATGGCCGCGTTCAGAGGGCCGATCTCGGCGCCCTCCTGCATCGCTTTGCGGGTCTCCTGAATCGCCTCTTCTATGCTCTTCGCCTCGGCATCGCTGATCTTGGCGCGGTGCTCCTTCAACGTCTTTTCCACGTTGTAAATCATGGCGTCGGCCCGGTTGCGCGCCTCGATGGTGTCGCGCTGCTGGCGATCCTCGGCCGCATGCGACTCGGCGTCCCTGGCCATCTTCTCGACTTCGTCCTTCGACAGACCGGAAGAAGAGGTGATGGTGATCTTCTGTTCGTTGTTGGTAGCCCGGTCCTTTGCGGTGACGTTCAGGATACCGTTGGCGTCGATATCGAAGGTCACTTCGATCTGCGGAATGCCGCGCGGCGCCGGCGGAATGTTCCCCAACTGGAACACTCCCAGCAGCCGGTTATGTTGCGCCATGGAGCGCTCGCCCTGATATACCTTGATCTCCACCGAGGGCTGGTTGTCGGCCGCGGTCGAGAATACCTCGCTCTTGCGCGTGGGAATGGTCGTGTTGCGCTCGATCAGCCTGGTGAACACGCCGCCCAGCGTCTCGATGCCCAGCGACAGAGGCGTCACGTCCAGCAGCAGCACGTCTTTGACTTCGCCGCCCAGCACGCCGCCTTGCACCGCAGCGCCCACCGCGACGACTTCGTCCGGGTTCACGCCCTTGTGCGGTTCTCTGCCGAACAGGTCGCGCACAATCTGCTGTATGCGCGGCATACGCGTCTGGCCGCCCACCAGCACCACTTCATCGATCTGGCTGGGGGTAACTCCGGCGTCTGCCAGAGCCTGTTTGCACGGACCCACCGAGCGCTGCACGATATCTTCCACCATGTGCTCGAAGTGCGCCCGCGTCAACTTCATGGTCAGGTGCTTCGGGCCGGTGGCGTCCGCCGTGATGAACGGCAGGTTGATCTCGGATTCGAGCAGAGTGGACAGTTCCATCTTGGCCTTCTCCGCCGCTTCCTTCAGCCGCTGCAGCGCCATCTGGTCCTTCGACAGTTCGATGCCCTGTTCGCGCTTGAACTCGGAGACAATCCAATCCATGACGCGCTGATCGATGTTGTCGCCGCCCAGGTGGGTGTCGCCATTGGTCGACTTCACCTCCACTACACCCTCTCCCACTTCCAGGATCGAAATATCGAAAGTGCCGCCGCCGAAATCGTATACTGCGATGGTCTCGTTCTTCTTCTTATCCAGCCCGTAGGCCAGCGCCGCCGCGGTAGGCTCGTTGATGATTCGCATCACTTCCAGGCCCGCGATCTTGCCCGCGTCCTTGGTCGCTTGCCTCTGCGCATCGTTGAAATAGGCCGGCACCGTGATCACCGCCTGCGTGACCTTTTGGCCCAGGTAGGCTTCAGCAGCCTCCTTTAGCTTGGTCAGGATCATGGCCGAGATCTCCGGCGGCGAATACTTCTTTCCGCTGATGTCCACGCGCGCATCGTTGCTCTCCCCGCGCGTCACCTTGTAGGGGACCATCTTCATCTCTTCAGTGACCTCGTCATAGCGCCGCCCCATGAAGCGCTTGATCGAAAAAACCGTGTTCTCGGGATTGGTAATGGCCTGCCGTTTGGCGACTTGCCCAACCAGCCTTTCCCCGCCTTTGGTAAACGCCACAACGGACGGTGTGGTGCGGGCGCCTTCCTGGTTCGCGATGACCGTTGGCTGCCCAGCCTCCATCACTGCGACCACGGAGTTCGTGGTTCCCAAGTCAATGCCTATGATCTTTCCCATGTTTCTAAAAGCCTCCTGACGTTGTTCATTAGCACACCCCTATTATCAAACTTTAGTGTGTTATTGTCAAGCTGTGCCTGGCTAGCTTTTTGTGCTAAATAAGCCTATATTTTGCAAGCACTTGGGCTTTGATCGTTCATTTCCAGGCGGCCAATGCCTCACGCGCACGGTCGAGCAGGATCTGCGTCAATGCCGGATGCCCATCGAGCGGCGGGGTGATGCGGATCTCCACAGCGGTGTGCACACGCCCCAGTTGCTCCACCATTCCTGGAAGGTCGCGCTGCAGGTGAATCCCCAGGGTCAAGAAGTACGGCACCACCAGGATACGGTTCGCGCCGCGCGCCGCCAACCGAGCTACGGCCTCGCCCAAACTGGGTTCCGCTTCCAGAAACGCCACTTCCGACTGTTCGAAACCGCCAGCAGAGGCTGCGGCTTCGGCCACCACCTTCACCGCGTCGTTGGCCGTCGCCACGCTGGACCCGTGCGCAAAGATGACAATTCCGACGCTCACCGCTACCATATGAGCATAACAGCGTTATGATCAAGAGACTCCTGGTCGCGGTCGTCGGAATGGCGATGGGCGGATTGGTCGGCCTGCTGGTGGCCTTGCTGGGAGCCGGTAATCTGGCGATTCTCTTGGGTGCGGTGCTGGGTGGATTGTTGTTTTCCATCGCGGCGCCGCGCATGGGGCGAGCCGCCTGAGCCGGAATCGTGTAACGGAGAAAACATGGCTTTCTGTCCGAGTTGTGGTGCCGCAGTGGAAGGGCGCTATTGCGCAAAATGTGGAAC
>Ga0181521_10001301_pt1 | contig 31210 bp, 32 predicted proteins | sample PEATcosm2014_Bin_32_FD_119764 | JGI IMG/M metagenome (GOLD analysis project Ga0181521, IMG submission 119764) | Peatland microbial communities from MTU Mesocosm Facility, Houghton, MI, USA - PEATcosm2014_Bin02_60_metaG | ecosystem: Environmental > Terrestrial > Soil > Wetlands > Peat | place...
AAGATCTTTCCGGCATTTGCAAGGCGCCTCTTCGCCGCCGTCCCGTATTGGCACTACTTCAAGCTGCCCTCCGACCGTGAACTGGACCGGCACCTGGACGCGCTTCGGATCGCCGTAAACGGCTTTATCGCCCAGGCGCGGCAGCGCCTTGATGACCAGCCCGAATTGCGCGAACACCCCGCCAATCTGATCGAGGCGATGGTCAACGCGCGCGACAGTGAAGGCAGCGCCATTACGGACGAGGACGTGTCCGGAAACGTGCTCACCATGCTGCTGGCCGGCGAGGATACGACGGCCAATTCACTGGCCTGGATGATTTGGCTGCTGCACCAAAATCCCGACGCGGCGCGTCGCGCCGTCGACGAGGCCCGATTCGTTCTGGGCGGTGACAGCACTCCGACCCGCTATGAACAATTGGGCAAGCTCGACTTCCTTGAGGCTTGTGCGCACGAAACAATGCGCATCAAGCCGGTGGCGCCGATAAACACCGTGCAAGCCGTGCGCGACACGTTCATCGGCGACGTGGAATTGCCGGCGGGCACTTTGGTGATGTGTTTGATGCGGCCAGCAGCCGTCGATGGACGCCATTTCCCCGCCCCGCAGGATTTTTTGCCGGAGCGCTGGCTGGCCGGCAACGGCCCCACGCACGCATCCAGATCGGCCAAACGGATCGCCATGCCCTTCGGCGCGGGTCCCCGCATCTGCCCGGGACGCTACCTGGCGCTAGCAGAAATGAAGATGGTCGCCGCCATGCTGCTCGGTGCGTTCGATATCGAAAGCGTGACCTCTCCGGACCGGGGTGAAGCGCGCGAGCGGCTCACGCTCACCATGTCGCCCGTGGGCCTGCAAATGCGGCTGAACAGCCGAGACCTGGCCGCTGCCTAAGGTTGCCGTGGCGCGAGCGCTGGCGCAACTTCCCGCCGGGAGCTGCGAAGCGGCTGGCGTGGCGGGAGCGACGTGACAGCGCGTATGTTCCTTACACGGCATTGTGCGCAGCGGATGCCGGCGAGGGCGTCCCGGTTCCGTGGCGACGGGACGGCTCGCGCATCAATACAAACTCCTCGGCCGTGGTCGGGTGCACCGCCACCGTGCCGTCGAAGTCGCGCTTTGTGGCGCCACAGGTCAGGGCAACCGCCAGGGCCTGGACGATCTCCGGGGCGTCCGTTCCGATCATGTGAATGCCCAGTACGCGATCGCTAAGACCATCGACCACCAGCTTCATGTAGGTGCGGGCGCTGCCTCCGGCAAAGGCCGTCTTCAGCGGCCGGAAATCGGTTTCATACACGTCAACGGGGCCAAGCATTACCGCGTCGGCCTCCGACAGGCCGACCGTGGCGATGGGCGGATCGGTGAAGACGGCGCTCGCTACATTGCGGTGGTCCACGCGCGCGCGCCACCGGCCGAACTCGGTGTCGGCAAACGCACGTCCGTCGGCAACGGCTACCGGCGTGAGGTTCTTGCGGTTGGTGGCGTCGCCGATGGCCCAGATACCGGTCACGTTGGTGCGGCTATCGGCGTCCACCACGATGGCGCCGCGTGCGTCCGTATGGACTCCGAGCTGCTCCAGACCGAAGCCGGCGGTATTGGGGCGGCGGCCCGTCGCATTGAGCGCAGCCTCGGCGCTCAGCACGGAACCGTCCGCACGATTCAGTAGGTAACCGGCGGCGCTGCGTTCTAGCGATCGAAATCCGACCCCCGCGGCGAGTTTGATGCCACGGTCCGCCAGGGCTAGAGCAAGGCGGACCCGCAGATCGTTATCGAATCCCCGCAGCGGGAGCGTGTCGCGAAACGCCAGTGCCACTTGAGCACCTAGGCCGGCAAGGATGCTGGCGAACTCCACCGCGATGTAGCCGCCGCCAACAACCAGCAGGGACGAGGGCACTTGCCGCAGGTTCAGCACCTCGTTCGAGCTCATGGCCAGCTCGAGCCCAGGCAGCGCCTCGTGCGCCGGTGCGCCGCCGGTGGCGATCAGCACCCGGCCGGCACGCAGTTCGCGCTCGCCGATCTCGACGGTGTCGGGCCCGACCAGGCGCGCGCGCGCCGGCGCGATTTCAACGCCCGATTCGGTCAACAGCCTCCGGTATATGTCTTCGAGGCGATCTATTTCGGCCGCCTTGGCGTCCGCCCAGCGCGCCATCTCGAAGCGGCCCGCCACTCCGGTCCAGCCGAATCCTGCGGCCTCGAGCAGCGCCTGCGAGAAGCCTGCGGCGTACATCATCAGTTTCTTCGGCACGCAACCGCGGATCACGCAGGTGCCGCCGAGTCGGTCGGCCTCGGCAACCAGCACGCGCGCGCCATAGGCCGCGGCACCTCGCGCTGCCGCGATGCCGCCGGAGCCGGCGCCGATGACGATGAGGTCGAAATCGTATGCCAAGGCTCGCTCCTAAAGAAAGATCCCGACGCGCTCCATCCGGACCGGAGTGCGCGAGGCCGCAAGATTGGTGTCCCGATCGTGCACTACTTGAGGCTGCCGGCTTCATCCAGCGTACCCAAGGTGATGCACATCGCGGTGCATGCCCGGCTGGCCTCGAAGGGCGAGGCCGCGGCGATTCCTGAGTCAATACGTCCTGTACGGTAGGAATTTGCCGGACATCACGATCTTGACTCGATCGCCCTTCGCGTCCGGTTCGCGCGTGATGTCCATCTTGAAGTCGATCGCGCTCATTATGCCGTCGCCGAACTCCTCGTGGATCAGTTCCTTGAGCGTGGTCCCGTAGACGTTGACCAGCTCGTAGAATCGATAGATGAGGGGGTCGGTCGGCACTGCAGTTGGGAGCGACCCCTTGTACGGTACGTTTTGGAGCAGCTTGACCGCCTCGTTCGGCAGTCCGAAGGTCTCTCCGAGCTTCTTCGCCTGTTCGCCGGTGAAGGTCATCTGGCCCAGACAGCCGGCGGTGACCCATTCTTTCGACTGGCCGATCGCATCGGCCACGTCGGCCCAACGTAGGCCTTGCTTGAGCTTGGCGGCGAGGATCATTTCGGTGACGTCATTGCGATTCACGACATCTCTCCTTGCTGGGGCGTCCCCACACCAAATTGGAATTGCCGCGCCAGACGCAAGGCATCCAAAACTGCGCGCCGGCACGGAGCGGCCGCCACAAAGCTTATGCGCGTTGCGCCGGATATGCCAAACGGTCAGGTCTGGACCAGGGTGGGTATTGAAATTGAAGCTCGCTCGTAGCCCCGTCAAAGCGGTCGGCAGTCGGCCGTCCAGGCTGCAAGGCACCGCGCAACCGGCCGATACCGTCCTTTAGCCCAGAATCTTGGAACGGGGCGAAAGAAAAGCGTCCCGGGCTCCGCGCTTGCGCAAGCGCAGCGGCTGCCTGGCAGTCACGGGCGGCTGGCTCGGGCATCAAGGGCAACCGGAGGGGTGCCGGCATCCAGCCGCTCGATGGCGCTCACGGCGGCGTCACGAGCGGCGGGGGCCAAGGTGAGCGCAATGTGGCCGGTATCGGGCACCAAGGTCACGGGAATGTCGGGCCGGCCTGCATCGGCGAAGACCTGCGCGAACTTGTCGGCAACGAATACTTCATCGTTTTTTCCAACCAGCACAGCCGCCGGTTCGTGAATGTCGCGGATATCGTGTTGATAGTCTTCGAGCGGCTGGAAGTTCTTCATCAGTGCATACGAGTACCACGGCGTCAGTTGCGCCTCAGGTGCCCGGTTGGCGATCCCTTCGTTGATGGCGAAGTCCACGATGTGCAGGTGGTTGAGGCTGGTAATGCCGACCCGGTTGAGCAGCGTCAGGGCGACCAGGCGCGGGACGCCGACGGAAACCCAGCCGCCGGCGTCGGGCCGGTAGTTCGGAGCGCGTTGATTCGTGTACGGCGCCATGAAAAGATAATTGTCAAACAGCGCCTGCCTTGCACCGCCGGCCACGCGGATCACGAAGCCTCCTCCTGAGGAAAATCCCAGGAGCGTCTTCGGAGCCGAGGGACGTACGGCTTGCAAGAAGTCCTCCAGATCGTCGTCAAGCTGGCCGATGTACGCGATGTCGCCGCGCGGGCCCGAGTCGCCGTGGCCCCGCATATCCAATGCGTAGGCCGTAAAGCCTGCCTGAGCGAAGCTTTGCGCAAGCGGATGCATGCTCTGGCTGTTGGCCGAGGAGCCGTGCACCAGAACCACGCTGCCACGGCTGGCGTGCTTGTCAGCAGGTGCATAGCGTCGGTAAGCGAGCTGCGTGCCATCGCGTGCGCCATAGTGGACTAGGGGTGGTAGAGCAGAGAAATCCACACTCTTGAACGGGTCACTGATGCTTTGCATAGGCTTAGGCGGGGTCGGGCCGCCGAAGGCGAGCGCAGCGGCCAGGGCGACCAGCAGCACGGCAACGGTCGCGCCGCCGGTAAGGACAATGTTTCGCAATTTCATAGTTGCGCATTCCCGGAAGACAGCTCAGAACGTAATCGCGTTCGCGGTGAGCTTCGAAAAACAACCATGCGCCGGTTCGGTTCTTCTGTCTGTGCGCTGTCGTACCTAGCGCGCCCCCGATGCAATGGGCGAGAGCTGGCGAGCCGTCGAATGCTTGCATACCATGGCGCGTGGATCTGGCGCCATCCTTACAGGCGCTCGAGCCTGCGGCGGTCGCGCTTCGTTGGACGCCCCTGGATCGCCGCCGCCGGTTCGGCCGCGTAGCGGCGCGTCTGGGCCCGGCGCTCGCGCTGCGCAACGCTCTCTGCGGTCTCATCGTATAGCGCCCGTGCACTCGTGGCCGGCCCGCGAACGGCTGCCAGCGCGCGGACGATCACCTCGATGCGCTGTTCACCCTGAACAATCTGCAGGCGTTCGCCGACGCGCACCACTCGCGCGGGCTTGACCCGTTGACCGTCGATGCGGACGCGGCCGAGCCCGATTGCATCGAGCGCGAGCGAGCGCGTCTTGTAAAAGCGCGCGGCCCAAAGCCATTTGTCGATACGTACGCGCTCCGTGTCCACCGTCATTTTTCAGCGCGGTCCGGCCGCTATAGAAAACAAGACCGAATGTCTGCCCGGGTGATGGCATCGCGTAACGATCGAAATGTGCTCGGCATGGTGATTTCCCGAGCGCGTCGCTCAAGGCCAAATCAGGCGCTTGCCGGCGAAGGTTTGCCTCGCAAGGTGATGTCCAGATGCGCGCGCGCCGATGCTAAGCCCGATCGCGTCGGATCCTGCACTATTGGGCCGGCAAACCTGCATGCGGGGCCGCGACTTTGTTCCGCTTCCAACTCCGTGCCAGGTACCGAAAACCGGCGATCGTACTCTTGCGTCCACGCCCGGAACAGCACAGCGGCTGGCGCAGTTGTCGTCGGGCGCGGGTATTCGGGCGCTGATCCCTGACCAGTCGCGTCCGATTGAAGGGCGGTACTCAGTACTGCAGCCGATACAACGCACCCTTCGAACTTTTGCACGCGCCGTTGCCGTGGCCACTGCCGTTGTCATTGAGAAACTCGCATTCCATTGTGGTTCCCTTTGGGCCAAATAGCGCCGCCATACCAGAACTCCCGGCGGGAACGACATGGGACTGGGAACTACCGGAGACGGATGCAGGGCCATCGATGCCGTAAACGGCACCATAAACGCGACCGAACCCCACCGCTACGCCCCGAACGATGGAGTATTTGCCCACAACGTCTCCTGGTCGGGCATCGTTATCTCGATTTCGCCATGCCCTGAATCGGTAGACGTGAAGCGCACCGTGAGCACACCGCCGGGAACGGCCAGATCATTGGCTGGATACAGGTGTGCATCGTGTGCGCAGCCTACAAGCGCGACGCCGAAGAAGACCACGACCAAGAAGTTCCGCATTTCGCCCGTTTCCTCAGATCCAACGGTGTGATCTGCATTAAGCCTTGCGTAGTTGACACGGATCGGGTCCGCGGCGGGTTGGGGGTCCGACTCCTTAATGCTCGACGATACCCTCGATCGGATCGCTGCGCTCGAGCCACGCGCGCCGCTCGATTGCAGCTAGGGCATCTGCGTAACCGGCATTCCATCGCATTTGCACACCCTGGGAGGTGAAGTCGATGTCCTTCATGTGATTCTCGCCGTCGATGCTGGGGGCCTGCAAGTGCAAAACGTGCATCGTTGTGCCGCAACCATAGGCGGTAAGTTCCTGCACCTCGCGGCGCTCGAGTTGGTCCTGTGGCAAATGCTTGCTCAACTCGCGGATGATGTGTCGCAGACGATGAATCTGCCGTTGCCGCGCCAAGTGGCTCACGGTGCGGCTGGCATACTGGATGTCCTTTTGCCGAGCCATGACCTGCCAGATCGACGACGGCTCCGGGCCGGCGGGCTGCCAGACCTGCACCGCGAAGATCAGCGAGTCGCGGCGGGGCCGGTCGTCGAGGACCGCCTCGATCGGCGTGTTGGAGTAGATGCCGCCATCCCAATAGGGTTCGGAGTCGATGCGCACCGCCCCGAAGGCCGGGGGCAGTGCGCCGGAGGCCCGAATATGATCGATGCCAAGGGTTTCGGTTCGGCTGTCGAAGTATCGCATTGCACCGGAGCGAACGTTGACCGCACCCACGGTGAGCCGCGGCTGGCCGGAATTCAGGACATCACCGTCGATGAGCTCGGAGAGCGTTTGATATAGCGCATCGGTGCAGTAGTAGGAGGCGCAATCTATGCCGGTTTCGGAGTGGATGCCCTGCCATCCTAGCGGCCGCGGCGTGAAGAACCCAGGCACTCCGCCGGCGACGATGGAAAAGTTGGCAAACACTTGGCCTAGTGCTTCGCTCCAGAGGCTTTCCCGGCTGCGGCCTGCCGTGACCCGTGTCCAGAAATCCTTCAGGCGATCAAGACGCCGCTCGACCGGATTGCCAGTTATCAGCGCGCCATTGATCGCGCCGATCGAGGTGCCGATTACCCAGTCGGGCTCAATGCCGCGCTCGTTCATGGCCTGGTACACGCCTGCCTGGAACGCACCGAGGGCACCGCCGCCCTGGAGCACCAGCACGACCTGGCCGAGAATGGGAGGCCGATCGTATGTCGGCGAAGGCGTGCGCTTCGTCATTGCAGCGCAGGCCTGCGCGCGGGCGCGGAACTCACGCAATATGGGCCCATGGGCTGGGGCAGGCCGGCGATGTAGCGATCTCGCATTCGCGGTTCAACTAACGCGATGTAGAACGGCGATGCGCGCGGCGTCGACGGCGGGCTGCAGATCGGGTACGGCTTCATAATGCGGCTGCTCCCAGTCAATGCGCGGTCCATGCCCCTCGTTGGCAGGATCTCACCGCGGATCGGCGCGGCGCCGTGGCAGCACCGGAAGCTCACGAGCAAGGTGCACCACGGCAAAACGCTGTAGCAAAAAATCTTGCTCGAAAATTTCGCCGAAACCGTACGCAAGCGATGCTGGCATACGCGCCGGGCATTGTTTCTCTCTCATCGGGCAAGGCCGACCTAGCGTTCTCCGTGCAGTTGATCGCCAGACAATGCGACGCGCAGCTTCTCGAGGGGGCGAGCCCGCTGACAAAGGGCAAGTCTATGGGCCTTGTTCTGCTGGCCGGTCCGGCAGATGATATATCTAACGCTAACAGTATTCCGTTAAGTGCACGAAGGTACTCACTGAGTGCCGTAAGTGCTTGAAGTTGCAGAGGAATCAGACAACCCTGAAATCGCAGCCATTGCTGAGAGTCTCTTTCTTTCAACAACCGGCAATTTTGACAATGACCTGGGTGCTATAGCAGCACCTGCGTCATTCGTCATCTGCCCCAGATTCCCGCTGCCAGAACGCGCAGCCGTTTTTCCATGTGCGGAGAATCGTCACAGACTGGACCACGGGCTTGGGTAACATTTAAATTTTGGGGAACTTCTTTTGGAGAGACGCATGAAAGCATCTACACTTTTCCTTCTTTCCGGATTGGTTGCGCTAGGCCTTCTCTCTAGGCCCGTTTATGCAGTTTGCACACCCGGCGAAACGCGGTGCGGTGCCGATAGCGAAATTCAACGTTGCAACAGTGATCACACTTGGAACGCGTCGGAACCGGGCACGACGTGCAATCCAAATAACAATCGCAGTGATAATGCCCCTCGCTACAACGATCGCAGCGGTGGCGATAGTGGGCAGGGCGACGGCCTACAGCCCCTGTGTACGCCAGGTATCACACGCTGTGGTGCCGACAACGAAGTGGAACGCTGCACACAGGACAGTAACTGGAGCAAAGAGCCGGGCACCAGTTGCAATCGCTAGCTGACGTCGTCGTCCGCTGGCCTAGGGAAATCAGGCGATTGCGGCCGCGCCTCGGCGTTGGCCCCGAGCGCCCTTGCGGCAAGCGATGGGCGCCGCCGACTCGGTGACAGCCCAGCACAGCACAGCCCACCGCGACGTGCCCCAGGTGTGGGAAGCAATCAGTCGCCCTTGGAAATGCGTGCAGGCACAGCGCCCACATGACGGGCTGGCGTCTGGATCTGATGCGGGCTGAAGTACACCGGCTGCATCGGCTCAGCGTACCGGCAACGCCGATCACCGTGATGATTCGCGTCAACGTCGTGCCGAACGAGCAGTCGGGCGCGGTATCCGGGCACCGATCGCCGTGTTGGCTGGGATCCCAATCGACCATCGTTTTAGATGATGGGCAATTGGTAGGTTGTCGTCGCGCCGCCCCAAAACGCGCATGGATGTTAGGGCCTAGGATGAGTCCGTCTCCTGCAAGACGGAACCCCTCAAGGTTCCTTGTACTGCGCGCGAATGCTTGCATTCCTTGGACCAGAGCTGCGGCGAATGCGGCAGAAGCCTTGACGAAATTAAAGCGATCGGCGGCAAGGCGCTAAATTAAAGCTCCGAACTGCAAAGCGGTCGCATTGAACCCCGGCGCCCATTGGACGGGGAGTCGACCCTGAACGGAAAGAGAATGCGGAGATGAAAATGCAAAGCGCGGTCATTACAACCCTGCGTCGTAACGGGAAATCCCAGCTCGGGGGTAGAAGAGTGCCGCAGAGGTGCGGCGTCTACGGTTGGCGGAACAACTGGCGGAAACGGCCCGAACCACACCGCCGAGCCCGTATTGGCGCGCGCCTTGACAGATGATATAGAAGCCATATGAGTAAAAAGCACTCCACCCTGCAACTTCGCCTATATCTCATCGGCGCCGGCATCTTGCTCGCAGGCTTGCTGGGCGCCGCCTTGGTCTATCTGACCGCTAGCGATGAGACGAGCAAGGCGGCCGGCTACGAGATCGAGGGCGGCAAGCTCTATCCAAGCTTGGCGGAGGATTCCAAGCGCTATCTTTACGAAGAGGAGCGCTACGGCGGGAAGATGGCTATCTTATTGAATGACTTCAACCAGTGGTTTTCCGGACTCTGGCAGGGAAGACAGCTGGCGTACACGCTGAGCTTGCTAGCCACGGGGTTCGCACTTGCCTGTTTCTTGGCGGCGCATAGCCTGTCGGATCCGTTGCCATCCGGCAGAGCCGAAGAGCCGGATCGCTAGGACGCATGGACCGCGCATCTATCGGAGGCCTACGCCAAGTCCGGTGGAAAAAAAGCGGGGCGGATCCGGGTCCGCCCCGCGCCACAATCCCTAGGGCGAAACCGCTTAGCTTGCCTTGCGTGCCTTCGCCTTGACGACATCGGTTGCAACCGCAGCGGCGGCGGCCAGATTCGACTCCGTTAGTTCGGCGGCCTGTCTCACGACGTTCGAGACGGTGTCGTACGCCGTGTTCGATGCCGAGAGAGCGCTCTTCAGGAACGAGACGGCGGCTTCCGAGCCGCCCGGTGCGTTCTTGACCGCCGTTTCGATCAGCTCGGTCACCTTGCGGTTGCCAACACTGACCTGGGTTTCGATGAGCTTGGACAGCTCCGCGCCGGCCCCGCTGGCAATGCCGTAGGCGTTGCGCGAGTAGCTCACCAGCCGTTCGGCCGCCGGCTGCACCGAGGCGCCAGCAATTGCCAGCACCTCCTGCGCGTCCTTGCTTCGAAGCAGGCTTTGGGTGGTCTCGGCAGCGCTTTGGAACAGGGTACGGGCGGCGTCGAGGTTCAGGGTAGCGAGTTTTTCGGTGGCGTTGAACAACGTGCTGCCGAATGCATTTAGCGCGCCGAGTTGGTCTCTTTGCAGCTCGGCGAGTTGGGCGGGTGCTGCTGGGTACATGGTCTGCTTCTCCGGGGTGGTAGGCGTTGCGATCTGCATGCTCAAATTGTTGCAGTGCGGGCTGCACCCTAAGCCATTGCCACTGCCGCGTCAATAACCATGAATTTCTAAGGGGGAACCCGTACGTGCCCACGCGTATTTGCGTCTGGCGCAGCCTCCTCTAAGAGGCAAGGGGAGTCCTAGTAGGGTCAGTCGCGCAATCCGCTCACCTGGGCGATGTGTGCCAGGTCGAGCAAGGTCTCCGCGCCGATCTTGTGCATGACCCGGGCCCTGTGGATCTCCACCGTCCGATGGCTGATCTTGAGCCGGCGCGCGATTTCCTTGTTACCAAGACCGCCGGCGGCCAGAACCATCACCTCCCGCTCGCGCTGGGTCAGGGATCGCACGCGCGCCAGCGCAGTCTGATTCACCTCGGCTCGCGAGTTCAGCCGATCGCTTTCGAGCAGCGCCGCCTGCACGCTGGCTAGCAGCGCGATACCGGTTACCGGTTTGATCAGGAAGTCCACCGCGCCCGCCTTCATCGCGCGCACGCTCATCGGGATGTCGCCGTGGCCCGTGAGAAAGATCATCGGCAGGGCGATACCCCGCCTCGACAGTTCGGCCTGCAAGCGCATGCCGTCCATCCCGGGCATGCGGACATCGACGACGGCGCAACTGCGCGGCGCTGACCGGCTGGCCGCCAAAAAGGCCTCCGCACTATCGAAGGTCTCGACAGCGAAGCTCTCGCCTTCGAGCAGTAGTGTCAGCGAATCCCGCACTGCGGGATCGTCGTCTACCACGAAGACGGTCGCGGTCTCGCTCATGGCGCAAAGGGCAGCGTGAAGTGGAACGTCGCGCCCGGGCCGGTGTCCGGATCGGCCCAGAGCTGTCCGCCGTGCGCCTCTATGAGCGCACGGCTGATCGCCAGGCCCAGTCCAATGCCTGCGGACTTGGTGGTGAAGAAGGGCTCGAAAATGCGGTGTGCCATTTCGGCATCCAGACCCGGGCCGCTGTCCTTTACCGTCACCTGCGCCATGCCTTTTCCGGCCGTGGTCCGCACGGTGATGGTGATGGTGGCCGTCGGCACGCTGGCTTGGTGCATCGCCTCGACGCCGTTATGCAGCAAGTTAACCATTACCTTTTGTATCTGGAGGCGATTCGCGAGGACCCGGGGCAGATCGCGCTCCAGTTCAACCACGGGGCGAAATCCACCATAACCGCTTTCCTCGGCAATCGCGAGCGCGTCGCCCACCACGCCGTTCAGGTCTACCGGTTCCATCAGGGCCTCGCCCTTGTGCAGGAAGGCAAGCAGTTCGTGCAGGGTCTGCCCGGCGCGCTGCGCTTGCGCCGCGGCGCCTTCGAGGGCGCGCTTGAGCTTTTCCGGGTTCTTGGTTCCACCATTGAGGATGCGCAGTGCCGCCTCGCTGTAGGCGGAAATCGACACCAAGGGCTGGTTGAGCTCGTGCGCAATCGCCGCAGCCGTCTGCGCCGCCACCTGTTGATCGACGAGCAGTTCCATCTCTATGCGCCGCTCCTGCATCTCCTTTTCCAGGCGCTTCTGGGCGGATATATCCCGTACGGTACCGACGAGGCGGACGGCACGTCCGTGTTCGAAAAATGCTTGCCCGGTGGTCTTCACATAGCGCATCCTGCCGTCGGCACGACTGATAACGCGATATTCTGCGGAATATTCGCCCGTGCCGCGCGGATCGAGGGCTCGATCGATGGCCAATTGTCTGGCCGCACGGTCATCGGGATGCACGCCCGCCATGAACGTGGCGTGCGTGATCGGCTCGTCCGGTCCGACGCCCCAGATTTCCCGCATCCGCTCGTCCCAATCGAACACGCCGCTGGCGATGTCACGATCATAGATGCCAAGACCCGTGGCCGCTTTCGCCAGGCGCAGGCGATCTTCCCGGGACCGCAATTCCTCCTCGCCGTGCCGGCGCTCGGTGTTGTCGGTCAGGGTCACGCGCAGCACCGAAGGTTCGCCCTCGGGACGCAGACAGTCCAGTCGGGCATAAAAGCGGCTGGCATCAGCACGCTGCATGGCGAGCTCACAGCTTTGGCGGTCGCTCTGCTGCAACGCACCGTGGAAGAACTGCTGCCAGCGGTCTTGGTCCTCGGTGCTGACAAAGCCCGAGAAACGAACACCTAGCAGCACTCCGCGATCTTGTCGCAACAGCGTGGCGCCCGTCAGATTGATAGCGGCGATCTGCGCTTCGGCGGTCAGGGTAAGGTAGCTGACCGGCGCAAACTCGTAGAGGTCGAGATAGCGATCACGCGATTCCTCCAGAGCCGTTTGGACGCTACGCAATTCGTCGTTTTGCATCTCGAGCGCGATCTGGTGCACCCGGAGTTCATGCAGCAGTTCGCCTGCGGACTGCACCGGGACGGCGGGCGACGGAGCACGCGCGAGCGCCGCTTCGGCCTGTTCGCGCAATTGCGCGGGCAGGGGGCGGGAGAACGTATTGCTCATAGACCTCTTCCTGATGGCGCGTGCACGAGAAGCTCAGTTCCCAGCGGCTACGCGCTCCCAAAATCACTTGATTTGCGTTTGCCCAAGGGTACTCGTTTGCCCACCCGTCGAAAAACGAGATGGTCGGCGCAGCTGCGAACGGTATACTGCCCGCCTTTTGCTCAGCGCCACGGTTCATAGACGGGTGGACAAGACAGGCGCCCTACGACATCGGTATTGACATGTCAATACGTCTGTCGCTTTAAGGGCGAACCCTTACGCGCGCGCGCGTATTTTCGCGCCCCGCAGTCTCCGGTAGCTTGTCGCCGGCGGCGTCTGACTTCGCGCCGGTCAAGCCTGCCAAACGCCAAGTGTTTTGGCCGGTTCCGGCGCCGCCAATGTACCGACAACGTGCCTCAATGGGAAACCAAAAATGAATGTGACGGCAATGAAACGCAAGACCAGTGCTACAACCGCGCCGCGCGTCAGCGCAGAAAGCGCCCGAGCCGATGGCGCCGAGGATCGGCACAACAAGATCGCCATTTTGGCCTACTACAAGGCAGAAGCACGCGGCTTCACGCCGGGCCACGAAACGCAAGACTGGCTCGATGCCGAGACCCAGGTATTGGCGCAGATAAGTGGTTTGAATCGACCCGCGACCTGAGGAGAATCGGCGATGGTGTGGGACACGGACGAAATCGAACCGGCGGTAGCGGCGTGGGAGCAAAAGGCCCAGTGCGAACGCCTGCGTTGTCGTGTCTGCGCGATGAGAATCCCCTACGGTGACCGCGACGCGTACTTCCGCACAAAGATGTGCGGATACTGCGCGCACCAAGCGGAAAAGAAGGAATCGGACACGCCCTGCCGCGAGGCCGATCCGTTCATCAGCCCGGGTTTTGCCGGAGGATCCGGACCGATTGCTGCGTGATCCGCACGAGCTGGCCGCCGTCGGTAAGGCCGGGAACCGCAAAGACAATCGATTCGGTTTGCGCGTCCTGATCGGGCGCCCCCGCTGCTCGAGGGCAGCGATGTCCGGAGCCGTCAGGCGCGCTGCGCCAAACTAGGGACTCCGCCCTCGGAGCGCGTTGCGTTCCGAGACGACGCCATCCAGCGTGTCCTCCTCGACGAGGACCCGGTGGAGTATATCGGTCGCGTCAAAGCGCTCCTTGACAAGCTCCTGGCCCTCGCTCGGACCGGTGCTGAGGATCCGTGTTGCTATGATGTGTTGCACACGCAGCGCACGCTCCTCGAAGTAACGACGCTTCCATCCCCGCCAAATTCGGGCCTCGACCAACGCTACGGCGCGCTTGCTGCACGTCCCTTGCGCATTGGGGGCGGCTTTCGCCGGGGCGGTTGCCAAAGCTGCGCTCGAGAGGCTGCGGCGCTGCTCTCGTTCCTTTTCCGAGCGCGGACGATCATGGGCACCATGGGCGCCTTTGCGATCTTCTTCGGAGCAATGGTCCAATGCCGGATTCGACAGAGTTCGATTATGTGATCGTGGGTGCTGGATCGGCCGGATGCGTGCTCGCGGGACGCTTGTCGGAAGACCGCAACGTCAGCGTTTGCCTGCTGGAGTCGGGCGGTCCGGACAGCAGCGTGCTGGTGCATGCTCCGCTGGGCTTTGTGCTTGCTGCGCCGACAGGACTCAACGCCTGGATGTTCGAGACCGAGCCGCAGCCAGGGCTGGGCGGCCGACGCGGGTTCCAGCCGCGCGGACGGACGCTGGGCGGCAGCAGCTCGATCAATGCCATGGTCTATTGCCGGGGCCACCGCAGCGACTATGACCGCTGGGCCGAGCTTGGTAATCCGGGCTGGGACTATGACCGAGTGTTGCCGCTATTTAAGCGCGCGGAGCACTGTGAATGCGTGGGTGCCAACGATTACCGTGGCTCCGGCGGACCGTTGAACGTTGCGTACCTGCGCAGCCCGAGCCCGCTCAATGATGCCTTCCTCGCGGCCTGCGAAGCGGCGGGAATCCCTCGCACGCCCGACTACAACGGTGCGCAGCAGGAGGGTTGCTGGCACGCACAGGTGACACAAAAAGGTGGCGAACGCTGTAGCGCTGCAACGGCGTATCTGACACCGAACCTGGGGCGACCGAACCTTACCGTACTGACCCGTGCGCAGGCGGCGAAGATCGAGTTCGACGGCCGGCGTGCTACCGGGGTGCAGTTTCTGGTCGGTCGCGAGCTGCGGCGCGTGCGTGCACGCCGTGAGCTCATCCTGAGCGCAGGCGCTTACGGCTCTCCGCAGCTGCTGATGCTCTCGGGCATAGGCCACGGGGCGGACCTGCAGGCCCTGGGCGTTCCCCTCGTGCACGAGCTGGCCGGGGTCGGCCAGAACCTGCAGGACCACATCACGGCCACCTTGATATGGCGATCGGACCGTGATGACGCGACGTTCGGCATTTCGGTCCCCGGCGTGTCCCGGGTCGTGCGCGCGATCTTCGAGTGGCGCCGGCAACGCACGGGGCTGATCACCAGCAACGTCGCCGAGTCGGGCGCTTTCTTTCGCACGCGCCCCGACGTGCTCGCTCCCGACATCGAGCTCTTGCTCGTCGTCGGCATCGTCGACGATCACACCCGCAAGCGGCACCTTGGGCACGGCTACAGTCTGCACGTGACGCTCGCACGCCCAAGGAGCCGCGGCGAGGTCCGGTTGTCCGGAACCGATCCCCGGGCGCCGCTACGCATTGACCCGCGCTACTTCAGCCACCCCGACGACATGGCGACCCTGATGGCGGGCACGCGCAAATCGCTCGAAATCATGAACGCGGTGCCGTTGGCTGCCTACCGCAGAAAGATGTTGTATCCAATCGACGCCGACGACCCGGATGACCTAGAACGCGGGATCCGGCGCTCGGCGGACACGGAGTACCACCCCATCGGCACCTGTCGCATGGGCCCTGCGGCCGACCCGATGTCCGTCGTAGCTGCAGATCTGCGAGTGCACGGCATCGATGGGCTGCGCGTGGTCGACGCGTCGATCATGCCCAATCTGACTTCCGGCAACACCAACGCGCCGACCATCATGATCGCCGAGAAGGCGGTCGACCTGATACGCGGCGCCTGGCGCGCTGCGACCTGACTGCCCGCGCGAATTGTCGCTTGCGCGTGCTCGCTGCGCCAAACGCGCCATTGGATCGCGCCGGCGGCTAGCGCTGGCACTGCTTCGCGCTATGCTGATCGGCAGCCGCATCCCGGCCTGCTCGGCAGAGCGGCTTAGTCCGTGAGATGCCTTGGGGAACCTCGCCATGCGCTATGAGCTTTATTACTGGCCCGGCATTCAGGGACGCGGCGAATTCGTGCGCCTAGCGCTCGAGGATGCCGGAGCCGACTACCTCGACCTGGCACTAGTACCCGAGGACCAAGGGGGCGGAGTGCCGGCGATGACACGCTTGCTCGAGGGCGAAGGCATCGAGCGCCCTGGCTTCGCACCGCCGTTGCTCAAGGCCGGCCGGCAGCTGATCGGACAAACCGCCAACATTTTGCTGTTCCTGGGCAGCCGCCTGGACCTCGCGCCGCGCGACGTGGCGGGCCGATTGTGGACCCATCAGCTGCAACTCACGCTGGCAGATTTCGTTGTCGAGATTCACGACACCCACCACCCACTGGGCCCCACCCTTTACTACGAGCAGCAACGAGCTGCCGCCAAGCGTCGCTCGAAGGAGTTTCTGGCACATCGCCTGCCGAAGTTTCTCGGCTACTTCGAGCGCGTCCTGCAGCGCAATTCGGGCGGCGGACCGGGCATGGTGGGCACACGGCTCACCTACGCGGATCTGTCCATGGCGCAAATCATTGCCGGGCTGCGTTACGCCTTCCCCTCGGCCAGTCGCAGGGCCCTTGCCAGCTGTTCGGGTTTGTGCGCGCTGCACGACGAGGTCTTTGCCCGACCGCGCCTCAAGCGCTACCTGTCATCGGAGCGTCGCATTGCGTTCAACGACGATGACATTTTTCGGCGCTATCCTGAGCTCGACGGCTAAAGACCCGCCCGGGCGGTGCGGCAATTCTCGCCCGGCCGCGCGCCGGCAATTAACCATTATCATGTGGCGCAAGTTACACGCCCGCTGGAAGGAATCGGCGTCCAGCGGCTGGCAATTCCGTTCGCAAGGAGATGAAGATGAGCAAGCGTGATGTGGTGGTTCTGGGCGCGGCCCGGTCGGCAATTGGCACTTTCGGCGGTGCGCTGGCGGACATCGAGCCGGCCGAGCTGGCCGGGGCCGTCATGAAGGAAGCGGTCAAGCGCTCCGGTGTCGACCCGAGCGCGATCAATTACGTGACCGTAGGCAACACGATCCCTAGCGAGAGCCGCTTCCCATACGTGGCGCGCGTGGCCTCGATCCAGGCCGGCCTGCCGATGGATTCCGTAGCAATGGCGGTGAACCGCCTGTGCTCATCCGGGCTGCAAGGCATAGTGACGACGGCGCAGAACATCTTGCTTGGCGATTGCGACTATGGGGTGGGCGGTGGCGTGGAGGTAATGAGCCGCGGCGGCTACCTGTCGCCGGCCATGCGCACGGGCGCGCGCCTAGGCGACACCAAGCTGATCGACATGACCGTCGCCGCGCTGACCGACCCGTTTGGCGTGGGACACATGGGCATTACCGCCGAGAACCTGGTCACGAAGTGGGGCATCACGCGCGAGGAGCAGGACGCGCTCGCGGTCGAATCGCATCGCCGCGCCGCATTGGCAATCGCCGAAGGGCGCTTCAAGTCGCAGATCGCGCCCATCGTCAAGCAAACGAAAAAGGGCGAGGTGGTCTTCGACACCGACGAGCACGTGAAGGCCAACACGACGATGGAGAGCTTGGCCAAATTGAAGCCGGCCTTCAAGAAGGACGGTACGGTGACCGCCGGCAACGCCTCGGGCATCAACGATGGCGCGGCCTTCTTCGTGCTGGCCGACGCTGCCGTGGCTGCGGCGGCAGGCTACAAGCCGATGGCGCGGCTCGTTTCGTACGCGCTCGCCGGAGTGCCCAACGAGATCATGGGCGAAGGGCCGATCCCGGCTACGAAGCTAGCGCTCAAGAAAGGCGGCCTTACGCTCGACCGCATGGACGTGATCGAGAGCAACGAGGCTTTTGCAGCCCAGGCCATCGCGGTGTCACGCGGTCTCGAACTCGACATGAAAAAAACCAATCCGAACGGCGGGGCGATCGCCCTGGGGCACCCGATCGGCTGTTCGGGCGCGGCCCTCGCAACCAAGGCGGTGTATGAACTGCACCGCACCGGGGGCCGCTATGCGCTGGTGACGATGTGCATTGGCGGCGGTCAAGGCATCGCGGCCGTATTCGAACGAATTTGAGGCCTCACGCCGGCGCGCAGATCCGACATTTGCGGCGGCGTCGGCGCCACCCTCTGCCAGGCGGACGCGCACTGCTGCACGTACGGGTAGTACGTACTTGAGTCTGGACAGTAGTACCAGTACGAGGAGGCAGGCTCTAGGTATTGGCCGGCCGTCAGCATCGGTGCAACGGGCGGTGCCGCATACACGTAGGGGTAGTCGAAGCCATCGTCGTACCAGGGAGATGTGTCCCAAAACGGGTAGTAAAAGCCGACGCCCCAACCGCAGCAGCCATAGCCATAACCATAATGGCGATAGCCATATCCGCCCCAGCCACCGCCGTATCCAGCCCAGTCTCCTTCTCTTACGACCCCGACATTGCGTCCTTCGACCCAATATCCGGGGGCACCGCCAACATGACCTGCGCCATGACCAACGCCATGACCACCGCCAGGAGCACCGCCAGGAGCACCGCCAGGACCGCCGCCAGCGGCCCCATGGGCCGATGCAGTTGCGAACCCGCACAGGAGTGCCAACGTCAGCCCGACCGCGCCGGCAAATTCGGCTACAACCTCGCGCACGCTTTTCATTTCGACACCCCCTGCGTCGCTAGCAACTGCCCGGTAGCGATAGCGAGTGTCTTACCCAATTTGCCGGGCATTTGAACCACCCGCTACGCAACAGTGCGCGGTTCTGGCCAAGGCGTCAAGGGCGCTGTCCGTTCCTTCTTGTCCAGCGGCAGTAATCAGGTCGATGCCGAATCGGCGACAACTTCCTTCAGTCGAGTGGGCTGCAACTCACCCGCCCGTTCGAGCACCGGATAGGCGGCCGAGCAGATATGCGAGTGGATGCGCTTCAGATCGCGCAGAATGTCCAGGTGCAGCGAACTGGACTCGATGCTTTCCGGGCGGCCTTCGCGCAAGCGCGCCAAGTGACTCTCCGCTGCGGCAATTTCGGCCGCGCGCAGTTTGGCCTTCTCGGCAATCAAGTGCCGCGCCATCTTCACGTCGCTGGACATGAAGACGCTGAAAGCGACTTTGAGATTATCGATAACCTCCTGATGGAATGCTTCCAACTCTGCCGCGCCCTCCTTGGAGAAGACAAGCTTGCGCTTGATCTTCTTCATTGCGAGTTCCATTAGATTCTTGTCGATAATATCGCCTACATGCTCCAGATTGATGGAAAAAGAGATGATCTCCATTGCTCGCTGTCCGTCGCCTTCGTCCAGGCTCTCGCGAGTGAGCTTTGTCACGTACAGTTTCACTGCTTCGTCGAGCCGATCCACGGCGTTATCCATGCGGCAAATTTCCGCCACTAGCTTGCGATCATCGGTCATGAGGGCCGTCATGGTCCGACGCAGCATCACCTCGACGATATCGCCAATATGGAGGGTCTCGCGCGAAGCGCAGACCAGGGCTACCGAGGGCGTTGTCAGGGCTGTTTCGTCCAGATAGAGCGGCGTTGACGGATCCCTGGGTTGTACACGGTCCGGCAACAGGCGCCTCAGCAACGATGCCACGGCGCCCAGCGGCAAGATGAAAACGAGCGCCATCGCTACGTTGAAGGCCGTGTGGAAATCGGCAGTCATGCGCGAGGGATTGGGTTCAATACGGGCGAATTCCTGGCAGATTGGTTGCAGCAACGGAAGCACGAGGCAGCAGCCGACCAGGCGGTTGAGAAGATTGCCAAAAGGCAGGCGGCGGCTGGCGGGATCTTCGCCGTGGCTGCCCTCGATAAGGGGATTAATCGCGCTTCCGAGATTGGCACCGAGGACCAGTGCCAGCGCTGCGACCGGCGTGATGAAATGGGAGTATGCGAGGGACATCACTAGTAGGACCACCGTCACGCTCGAATGGGCGGCCCAAGTCAGCGCCGCGGCAACCAGGAGGCACAGCAAAGGCTCGCCGGTTATGGCGCCAAGCAGGGTGCGGACGGTTGGAGCATCTTCTGCGGGTGCGAGCGTGTCGAGCAGTATATGCAGCGAGAGCAGCATAAGGCCGGCGCCGATCGCAGCGCGCCCAAGGTCGCGCGAGCGTGTCCGCCCGCCACGCTTAAAGACAAACAGGCCGATCAAGAGCAGGACGGGAGCGGCGGCCGAAATATTGAAAGACAGCAGTTGGACGATCAAGGTCGTCCCAACGTTGGCGCCGAGCATGATCGCAAGCGCGGGGACCAGATCAACCGCTCCGCCGTTGACAAAGGAGGCCGTCATCAGGCCCGTCGCGGTACTGCTTTGCAAAAGCGTAGTGACAAGAAGTCCGGCCGCGAATGCCAGGAACCGATTGCGCAGCGCCACCCCGAGAAAGCGCCGCAGGTCAGAACCAAAGGCGCGCACGATCCCGCTGTGGACCATGTGTATGCCCCATAACAGCAAGGCGATGCCGCCCATCAGATCCAGAAGGACCATGCTTACCAAGGCTTCGACCCTCCTTCCAGGTCAGATTGCAAAGGCACGGATCTCGTTCGGCTCCTGCATAAGGATCTTCGCATTAACGGACGATGCCCGCAGAATCGGGGAGTTCCATTCCGAGGCCACGCAAGGAGCCGGTGCCGACGGGCTCAGAGTTTGATCTCGAGTCGCACCGACACGGCCAGGTAGGTGCGCGCCACCGCGTCGGCCGTCTGCGTGGTACAGAACTGATCCAAAGTGCTCAATCTTCGGCCGGCGTCGGCGCCAAGATCGCAGCCGCAGGCAAGCGAAGCTCGGATGCTTCATGGACCTCGACCGATGGCGCATGCGCTTTATGGCGCGTTTTTGGCGGCCGGACACGATCGAGATTTCTTTAATTTGCTCTAGTCGCGCCAGATGAGTAGCGCGCCGCACAGAGCTGTGCCGACCGCGTAGAGCAGCCAGGTTTCGGAAACGAAGTACGGGAACACCATCAATGCGAGCCCAATGGCCATGGCCCGCCACAGGGCATTTTTCTTCCCGAAGGTGAAAACGGCCAATCCGATCAGGCTGAAGAGCAGCCCTGCAAAGAGCACTGCCGGTGCGGGCATCAAGGATTCCCCGGCTTGTGGGAGGGCATGTGGAATAAACCACTGAGGCTAGACTGGAGATTGCAGCGCCCGCTTGGGCAATCCAGCTCCTCAAGGCGTTCGATCAATGAGCTTCCCATGACAAACAGCCGCAGCAGCGTTGTGATTCTGGGTGGCGGCGTCATTGGCCTGAGTTGTGCTCTTTTTCTGCTGCGTGCGGGGCGTGACGTTACCTTGCTGGAAAAAGGCGAGGTCGGCAGCGGTAGTTCGCACGGCAATTGTGGCACGATCACTCCCAGCCACCTGCCGCTGCACGCTCCCGGGACCGTTGCCAAGGCGCTGAGGTGGATGCTCAAGCGCGACGCGCCCTTGTACGTGAAACCCGCGTTCGATGCAGAGCTGCTCTCGTGGTTGCTGCATTTTGCGATGCTGTGCAACCGGCGCGATTTTCACCGTACAGCGCACACCAAGATCGCTTTGCTACAGCGCTCGCGCGAGCAACTCGGTGAACTGATCCGGCAGGAGGGGCTGGACTGCGAGTTCGCCGAGAGCGGCACACTTTACGTCTGGCGTGAGGCAGGGGCGCTTGCGGCCGGGTTTCGGGATTACGAAGCGCTGCGCGAGCTCGGCGTGCCGGTCGAATTGTTGGACGGCGCCGCCCTGCGTGCCAAGGAGCCGGCCCTCAAAGAAGGCATGGCCGGCGGCCATTGGCATCCCGGCGATGCGCACCTGCGCCCGGATCGGTACGTGGCCGAGTTGGCACGCGTGGTGCGCGCGGCCGGCGGCACAATCCTCGAGCACCGTGCGGTGCAGGGCCTACGCATCGATTCGGGACGCGTCGCCGGGGTGGTGACCGCGCAGGGCGAGGTGGCCGCGGCCGAGGTCGTTTTCGCGCTGGGTTCCTGGTCGCCGCTGATTGGAAAGCAGCTCGGCCTGCACCTGCCGATCCAGCCCGGCAAAGGCTATTCGATCACCTATGCGCGGCCGCAGCGTGCGCCGTCGATCCCGCTGTTGCTGAAGGAGCGCGGCGTCTGTGTCACGGCCTGGGGCAGTGGCTATCGACTGGGCAGTACCTTGGAATTCTCCGGCTACGACGACGCCCTCAACCAGGGCCGGCTGGACGCGCTCAAACGGGGCGCCGCCGAATACCTGGAGGAGCCGGAAGGCCCCGCGGTCCAAGAGCAGTGGCACGGCTGGCGCCCCATGACCTACGATGATCTGCCGATCGTCGGGCGCGCGCCGCAATTTGCCAATCTCACGCTTGCCACGGGCCATGGCATGCTGGGCGTGACCTTGTCGGCCACCACCGCGCAACTGGTCATGGAGCTGCTAACCGGCCGTGCTCCCAGCCTCGATCTTGCGCCGTACAGCCCCGTACGATTTGGCAAGTAGATCCCGATTTCGGGAACGCAGGTCCCGAAAAGCGGTATGACGCAACATATAGACCGCGAGAAGCCGTGTAGGACGCAGCAATTCTCGATCCGGTGAGCCGCCGCGACAGACAAAGTCTAGGACCTTGTCCTCGGGCGTACGAGGACAACCGAGAAAGCACCGCAATGCTCCCGGTTGGGCGATGGCTGTGCGAGTCGATCCCGCCCCACGGCACCCCCTTGCCGAGTGTTGCTTTCAGCTGAATTAACTACGGAAGCCGTTTTTGCACGTTTGCGAACGACAGTAAACTTAATTCTTTTCGGGGGCCCATCACCGGCACCCGGCCACCGCTCACTTCTTACACGCGTAGGGCGCTGAGGGCGATACGAAAATATGCCTAGTCGCCAGGGTGAGACTTGACACACTGTTGCTAACGATTATCATTCTCGTTTAGGCTGTGGTGGAGCGGTAGCTGCCGGATTCGATCGGCTTTTTCGGTCGCCAACGGCGCCAAATACCAAATGGCAAGGGAGTGGACATTGAAATGACCTGTAAAAGGAATGGGTTCGCGTTGTGCATCGCCAGCCTCGCCTTGGCGCTGATGCTCCCCGCCGGCGCGGCCGAGCCGGAGATCCTCATCACGATCAAGGACCATCATTTCGTCCCCGCCGAAGTTCCCGCGCCGGCAGGCCAAAAGATCAAGCTGATCGTAAAAAACGAGGATGCGACGATTTCGGAATTCGAAAGCGTCGAATTTCACCGGGAAAAAGTTGTCCAGGCCGGCCATGAAATCACCGTGTTTGTCGGGCCCCTGGATCCGGGAAGCTATGAATTCTTCGACGATTTCCACCCCGAAACCCGCGGCCACCTGGTAGTGAAATAGGCGAGATCCGCGGTGCTTGCGACCCTGATCGTCGTCTTCCGCGAAGTCCTCGAGGCTGGCCTGGTCGTCGGCATCGTGATGGCCGCAAGCCGCGGTGTTCCGCACCGGGGCAGGTGGATTTCCGGCGGCTGTACCGCCGGCGTGTTGGGCGCGGTAATCGTCGCTGGTTTCGCGGGCACGATCGCTTCGGCTGTGCAAGGCGCTGGCGAGGAACTTTTCAACGCCACAATCTTGTTCGCGGCGGTCTGCATGCTTGGTTGGCACAACATCTGGATGAGCCGCCACGGCCGCGAGCTTGCCATGGACGCTACGAAGATCGGCAAGGAGGTCTTGGAGGGAACGCGGCCACTGTATGCGTTGGCGCTGGTCTGCGGCATGGCTTTGCTGCGCGAAGGCTCCGAGGTCGTGCTGTTCCTCTACGGCATCGCCGTCGCTGGCGGCAGCAGCGCCGCAAGCATGGCGATCGGAGGCGCCTTCGGCGTTGCCGCCGGGCTTGCCGCGGGTGCTGCGCTGTATTACGGGCTCCTGAGCATTCCACTTCGCTACCTTTTCGGGACCACCAGTCTTCTGATCCTGTTCTTGGCCGCCGGCATGGCCTCACAGGGGGCGGCCTTTTTGGCGGCCGCAAATGTATTGCCGTCGCTTGGCGACAATATCTGGGACACCTCGTCCTTGCTCACGGAAAGAAGCCTGGCAGGTCAGTTGCTGCACATTCTGACCGGCTATACCGCACGGCCCGCCGGCATACAGCTCGTGTTCTATGTAGGGACCTTGATCGTCATAGGCTCGCTCATGCGCTTGTTCCGAAATGATCCATCGGCCGCCGGTGGACAGCGTGCGCCGGTGGCGCCAAAAATCTCCTGAGCTCGTTAGCGGTACGCGCTGCTGGGCACGGCAGTCATGTCGTGCCGCGCGTGCACAACGAAACGATTCTTACAACGCCCAATACGAAAGTGCCCCGTTCGCAAATGGCTTTGGGGCACGGATGATGAACGCAAGAGCCTTGATCACCGCGGCCGGGTTCTTCTTCGGGTTGCTCGCCTGGCCGGGCAAGGCGGGAGCGGATTTCAAGATTTGGACACCGGACGTAAATGTCGGTGAATTGGCGATCGAGAATGTCGGCGATGTGGGTTTCGATCCCAACGCTTCTAAGAGCGGCGAGCAAAGTTATACGGCGGAAGTCGAATACGGCCTCACCTCCTGGTGGCAGACCGAGTTGGAGTTGGAATTCAATCGCGCTCCGGGCCCGGGTCAGGCTACGGACTTCAGCCAGATCACCTCCGAGAATCTGTTTCAATTCACCGAACGCGGCGAATATTGGCTGGATGCGGGCTTTTTTGCCGAGTATGGTCAGGTGCTGCGAAAAGGCAATCCGAACGAAACCACGCTCGGCCCGGTGCTGCGCAAGGATATCTGGGGCACCAGCAACAGCGTCAATTTGTTCCTCGAAAAGGATCTCGGGCCTAACGCCTCGGGCCGGCCAGTTTTTCTCTATGCCTGGGAGACTCGTGTCGATGCGTGGGTCATGCGCTTCGGCCGCAGGTTCGCGGTCGAGCCAGGTCTCCAGATCTACGGCCAGCCGGGTCCACTCGGCCGTTTTGCGAAGTGGAGCGAGCAAGATGAGCGCGCCGGGCCGCAACTCTACGGCAAAATCTTCAATATCGGACCGGGCACGCTGGAGTGGAATGGCGGCGTGCTCTTCGGGCTCACGCCCGCCGTGCCCAGGACAACGGTGCGTTGGCAAGCCGAATACGAAATCCACCTTTAGCGCTGGGGGCTGATCGGCGAGCGGCAAACACGATCCTCGCAATGCTCACTCCAAGATCGCGCCGTATGATTGGGCCATATTGGTTCTGTGCCGCCCAAGGACGCGAAATGAAAATTTGCGCTCGCAATATCTTGAAGGGTTCCGTTACCCATCTGGAGCCCGGGGCGGTAAACGCCGAAGTCACGGTAGCAATCAGCGGGGCCGACAAGATCACGGCGATCGTCACCAGTGGCAGCGTGCACTCTCTTGGCCTGGCTGTCGACAAGCAAGTCCTGGCCTTGGTCAAAGATCCCTCCGTGTTCGTTCTGTAGGGCAACAGCGGTGTTCGGCTTTCCGCTCGCAACTGTCTTGCTGGCACGGTTACGCAAGTCCTCGACAGCGCGGTCGAGGCCGAAGCGACCATTGGCCTGCCGGAAGGCGCCAGGGAGCACGCAGTTATTACGCACGATGCCGTACAGGAACCGGGACGGAGAAAGGGCGTGCCGGCGACGGCCATATTCAAATCATCCTCGATCATTCTCGGGGTCGCTGGCTGATCGAACCGGGTTTTTGGCCATCCCGACGCGGACCAGACGTTGAACGTTCCATGGCATCAGAAGCAAAACCGGGCGCGCGATCAGTCCCCATCGATTCCGGCACCTTGCCAGCGCTGGACGATGTTGAACTCGAGCGTTTGCTGCGAGAAGATGTTCCCTACCACGACTTGACCACCGAGGGGCTGGGCATCGGCTTGGCCCTGGGCGAGGTCGCGTTCAGCGCTCGATCCACGATGGTGGTCTGCGGGGTCGAGGAGGCAGCACGACTGTTCGAGCGGCGGGGATGCCGCTGCAATGGCATCGTGGCGCGCGGTCAGAGCGTAACCGCGGGACAGCTGCTGCTGCGCGTGGTCGGACGCGCCGCAGCGCTGCACCAGGTCTGGAAGACCGCGCAGACGCTGGTTGAAACCACATCGGGCATCGCCACGGCGACCGCTGCCCTGATCGCTGCAGTGCGCGGCGTTGGCAAGCAACCTGCCGTGGTGACCACCCGCAAGAATTTCCCCGGGACCCGCGCGCTGGCATCGCTCGCGGCGCGCGCCGGCGGCGCCACGGCGCACCGTCTGGGTCTATCCGAGACGCTGTTGGTATTTCCGGAGCACCGAATTTTCCTGACGTCCGGGCAGCTGGGCGAGCGGCTGCAGGCGCTCAAGCGTGAGCACCCCGAAAAAAAACTCGTCGTCGAAGTTCTCAACGGCACAGAGGCGATGCTGATGGCGCGCGCCGGCGCCGATGTGTTGCAGCTGGAAAAATTCTCGCCTGCCGACGTGGCGCTGACGGTCAAACAGTTGCAGCAGACGGGACTAGCGGTGCTCGTGGCTGCGGCCGGCGGTGTCAATGCGCAGAACGCGGCCGACTATGCGCGTGCCGGTGCCGACATTCTTGTTACGTCAGCGCCGTACTGGGCTGCGCCGTGCGACGTCAAGGTCCTTTTCGGCGCCTAATGCAGCGTGGATACGCTTGCAGCGAGCGCATGCTGCTCGAATGATTCTCGATTCGGCGGCGCGCCGCAGTGGCGTGAATGTTGCTTCTAACAAAGCAGACAAGGTCACAGGGTATACCAAGAAATATCACACCCGAGATCGAACGTATGGGCACCGTTGGGGGACAAAGCCTTGGAAATTTGTCGATGACAAAAAATGCAGGAGTCATCCAATGGCTACCAAAGCAAGCAGGGATGCCGATCTTGAGGTAAGCACGATCTATGAGATCAGCAAGATCCTGAGTTCGTCCCTGGACCTGGGCAAGACGTTTCGGGAGCTACTCAACGTCCTGTCGAGCCATCTCGGCATTCGGCGGGGAATGATCAGTCTGGTGCAGGAGTCCGGCGATTTGCACTTGGTTGGTGCGGTGGGTCTCACGAGCGAGCAATTCAAGAGCGGACGATTTCAACCGGGTGAAGGGATCACCGGCCGCATTTTCACGACCGGAATGCCGTACATCGTTCCCGACATGGCCAAGGAGCCATTGTTCCTGAACCGCACCGGCGCCCTGGACATGGTTTCCCAGGACGGTGCCTCTGCCTTTATCGGCGTTCCGATCAAGGCTGGTCGCGAATCGCTGGGCGTGCTTAGCATCACCCGCGCCACGGACAAGCACCTGCGAAGCTTTGAAAGGGATCGACGATTTCTTTCCATGGTGGCCAACCTGGTCGGACAAACCGCGCAGCTTCACCGGATCGTTACCGCCGATCGCATGGAACTGCTGAAGGAAAAGACGCGCCTGCAAAAGGAGCTGCAGGGCAAGTACAGTATCGAGAACGTGATCGGCGTATCGAAGCTGATGCAAAAGGTGTTTGCCGAAGTGCACCAGGCGGCACCGGGCCGTGCCACGGTGTTGTTGCGCGGCGAGAGCGGGACGGGCAAGGAGGCTATCGGCAGGGCAATTCACCACCAAAGCCCGCGCAAGGACGGGCCTTTCGTCAAGGTCAATTGCGCTGCGCTGTCCGAAACGCTGCTCGAGTCCGAGCTTTTCGGGCATGAGAAGGGGGCCTTCACCGGCGCGCAAGGCGAGCGTAAGGGCCGTTTCGAAATGGCCAATGGCGGCACCTTGTTTCTTGACGAGATCGGCGATATCTCTCCGGCCTTCCAGGCCAAGTTGTTGCGCGTGCTGCAAGAGCGGGAATTCGAACGCGTCGGCGGCAATCGCACGATCCATGTGGACGTTCGCCTGATTACCGCCACCAATCGTGACCTGGAAAAAGCGGTGACGGCCAACGAGTTTCGCGCCGACCTGTACTACCGCATCAATGTCGTGAGCATCTTCCTGCCGCCGCTGCGTCAGCGACGCGAGGATATTCCCGCGCTGGTCGAGCACTTCCTCGCCAAGTTCAACAAGGACAACGAGTGCAATCTGACCTTGGCTCCCGAGGCGATGAACGTCCTGCTCAGCTGTTATTGGCCGGGCAATGTGCGGGAACTGGAGAATTGCATAGAACGCACGGCAACGATGACGCGCGGCAAGGTGATCCGGGACTTCGATTTCCCATGTGTTCATAACCGCTGCCTGACCAAGACGCTGCATGTACCGGACGTGAAGGCGACCTCATTTGTTCCCGTCGCTCCGATTATTCCCATCGCTCCCGAGCCCTTGGCCCGCGCGGCATCTGCCGGGGAAAACGGCCACTCGCAAGCCGGCACTAACGGCTCTTCTTCCGAGCGCGACCGCCTGGTCTGGGCCATGGAGCAATGTGGTTGGGTGCAGGCCAAGGCGGCTCGCCTGCTCAACCTCACGCCCCGGCAAATGGGCTACGCCTTGCAAAAGCACAGCATCGAGATCAAGCGCTTTTAGCCTCCGCATCTGCCTGGCGGCGGCGCATCGCGGCACGCTAGCTTGTCGCATTTCCGACAAGTTCGCGACACGCACGGCGCCGGTGTCGCGAAAGCCACAGCCCCCGCTTGCCAAAGGCTGAATCAACTCACTGATTTATTGGGGAAAACCGGATTGGCACGGTTCTGGCTAAACCTTGCTGTGTAGGGCTCCAGCGGAGCCCGCATCCGACCGGGGGCAAGCCGTGCAGGCAAAGACAGCGTTCGTTGGCGTTGGCGACATCAAGCCCGTGACACCGCTGCGCCAGTTGCTCGAAAAGGTGGCGGAACACAAGGGTTGCGGTACCAGCGGCGGCTCCGGCAAGGCCAGCTGCGGTTCTTCCGGCGGCCCCCAGGACATGGACCCGGAGGTCTGGGAAAAGGTCAAGAACCATCCCTGCTATAGCGAAGAGGCCCATCACCACTATGCGCGCATGCACGTGGCGGTCGCTCCTGCCTGCAACATCCAGTGCAACTACTGCAACCGCAAGTACGACTGCGCCAACGAATCACGCCCCGGCGTTGTGAGTGAGAAGCTCACCCCGGAACAAGCATCGAAGAAAGTGCTGGCGGTGGCCTCGGCCATCCCGCAGATGACCGTGCTCGGCATCGCCGGTCCTGGCGACCCCTTGGCCAACCCGGCGAAGACCTTCAAGACTTTCGAGCTCATCTCGAAATCCGCGCCGGATATCAAGCTTTGCCTGTCCACCAACGGTCTGACGCTTCTCGACCACGTGGATACGATCGCCGCCTTCAACGTCGATCATGTGACCATAACGGTGAACATGGTCGACCCGGAGATCGGACAGCACATTTACCCTTGGATCTACTACAAGAAAAAACGCTACACCGGCATAGAAGCGGCGCGGATTCTCACCGAACGCCAGATGCAGGGCCTGGAAATGCTTACCGAGCGCAAGATCCTTTGCAAGATCAACTCGGTGATGATTCCCGGCATCAACGACAAGCATTTGGTCGAGGTCAACCGTGCCGTCAAGCAGCGCGGTGCCTTCCTGCACAACATCATGCCGCTGATCTCGGCTCCCGAGCATGGCACCGTCTTTGGGCTAAATGGGCAGCGCGGTCCAACGGCCCAGGAGCTCAAGGCGCTGCAGGATGCATGCGAGGGCGAGATGAACATGATGCGTCACTGCCGCCAGTGTCGCGCCGACGCCGTCGGTCTGCTGGGCGAGGACCGCAGCGCGGAATTCACCAGCGCGAAGATCGAATCGATGGAGGTCACGTACGACGCTCAGAGCCGCAAGGCCTACCAGGAAACGGTTGAACGGGAGCGCCAGGCCACCGTCGCGGCAAAGGCGGCCGAGCAGGAGCAGCTCTCCCGACTCGCGGATGCGCAGGCGATCGGCATGCTGATCGCGGTGGCCACCAAGGGCCACGGCAAGATCAACGAGCACTTTGGCCACGCCACGGAGTTCCAGATCTACGAAGTCAACGCCAAGGGCGCCAAGTTCGTCGGTCACCGCCGTGTAGACCTGTACTGCCAAGGCGGCTACGGCGAGGAGGAATCGCTGGTCACCGTGATTCGCGCGATCAACGACTGTCACGCGGTATTCGTCGCCAAGATCGGCGGCTGTCCGAAGGACGACCTGAAAAAGGCTGGGATCGATCCCGTCGAAAAATATGCGCACCAGTTCATCGAGCAATCGGCAATCACCTACTTCATGGAGTACGTGACCAAGGTCAAGGCAGGCGAAATCATCCACCAGGTGCGTGGCGATGCGGACATCCGCCAAGGCGCATACATCGCGGCAGCCTGAAAACCGTTTTTCTTTGATAAGGACCCCATCATGGCCTACAAGATCATCGCTTCGCAGTGCACGGCTTGCTCGGCGTGCGAGCCCGAGTGCCCGAACGTCGCCATCCGGGAAAAAAATGGCATTTTCGTCATCGACCCGAAGAAGTGCACGGAGTGCATCGGCTACTTCGACGAACCGAAGTGCGTCGAGGTTTGCCCCGTCGAAAATACGTGCGTGATCGACAAGGCCTATCCCCGCTACCAGGCCGCCTGAGGAAGACACATGAACATTACGATCACTTCGGCTGCAGAGCGTTTCATGCGCCGCATGGTGCGCTTTGGCGGAGCAGGCGCCGATGCGGGATTTCGCTTGACCGTGACGCCGGGAGGCTGCTCCGGGTATTCCTCGGAATTTACCGTGGAGCCGGCGCCCAAGCCCGGCGATGGCGCCCTCGACGTTAACGGCTTGAAGGTATTTTTGCCCGAGCAAAGCCGCCTGATGCTGGACGGCTTCACCGTCGATTTCACAGAGACGGCCATGGAGTCGGGACTGACGTTCGTCAACCCCAATGTCTCCGGCTGTGGCACCTGCGGCACCAGCAACGCGGGCATGAAACCGGGCAGCAGCGCGGGCAGCGCCGTGGTCGCGAAAGTCGACATCGCAAGCATCACCCGCCCGGTCTGACGCGATGGATGCACGATGGCGACCGTGATTGCAGCGGCCGCGTCCGGATCCGCGGGCGCAGACGGGGCCTTGGCCGGAGCCGTCGCTGCCACCACTGTCGCTAGCGCCGCCGCAGGCAGCTTGGAGGCGCTGGAACACGCCTGCTTCGGTGAGGGGCTGCCGGCGCCGGCCGAACACGAGTTGCAGTTGGCAAGTTGCTGCTACGCCGCCGAGGATGTGGCGGAGCGGCACTTGCTGCGCGCGTGCGAGCTGGCGCCGGAGCATCCGGCAACACTCATCGGGCTGTACCGCTTTTACTTCTATCGCAATCGCCTGGACGAAGCCTTGGCGGTAGGAATGCGCTGCCTGGAGCTTGCCGCACGCGCCAATGGGCTGGCGCCGGATTGGACGATGGTGCGTGGGAAAGACATCAATTTCTCGAGCTTGTCGGTGCTGCCACGCTTTTATCTTTTTACGCTCAAGGCCTGCGCCTACTTGCGGCTGCGCCTGGGGGACCTGAATTGTGGTGGCGCGATGCTCGACAAACTTACCGAACTCGATCCCACCGACAAGGTCAACGGTTCGGTCTTGCGCGGCGTCCTCGATCGTCTGGGCCAGGACGATGAAGAATGAAGATTTCGAACCGCTCAACTGGCAGGGACAAGCC
>Ga0181521_10001302_pt1 | contig 31206 bp, 28 predicted proteins | sample PEATcosm2014_Bin_32_FD_119764 | JGI IMG/M metagenome (GOLD analysis project Ga0181521, IMG submission 119764) | Peatland microbial communities from MTU Mesocosm Facility, Houghton, MI, USA - PEATcosm2014_Bin02_60_metaG | ecosystem: Environmental > Terrestrial > Soil > Wetlands > Peat | place...
CACATCCTTGTGTCACGAAGTGAATTGCCGATTGGATGCGCCAGGTGGTTAAAGGAATAGTGCTTTTAGGTGTTCAAAAAGGCCGAATTGCCCTTCGCGATGACGGACAAGGTCAGTGGCTCAGAGCGAGAGCTGCGGAGCGTTCAAGGGTCGGTGCACTTGATTACCTGGCCTCGATCCCGGCTGCCAGGTCCGGCGTGCCTCCAGATGGCCCATCGCCGAAATGGATGTCACATGTCGGCAGAATGTGGCAGACTAATGCTGAAATGAACACGAATCTTTCAATGGAACCTTATTTTCGGGTCAATTCCGCTCGGCCACGGATCTCGAATCTTGCAGCGCGTGCCGAGTCGCACTATTTTCGGGGCAGCGCTGGTGATACTTATGGTGATACTTTGTACCGGACTTTCCTGCTACCCGATGCAACATCATGCAAAATCGATAATGCAGTCATCAACCTCATTATAAATGAGTTATGCAAGCATTTGCATTGCGGTGCGACGCCCTGCAAAACCTGAGAAATGGGACTTAAAATCCGCAGACCCTAACCGGTCGTGGGGGTTCAAATCCCCCTGTGGGCACCATGAAATCAACCGTTCGCGCGTCGGGCGGCGCGCACCCTCACTTCGCCGTTTGGACCACGGGAAAGCGATAGATGTTGATGCTGATGGGGGCGACCGAGATTGTCCCCGGAGTGTTGCCGATGGGGATCTCCTTGATTTCGACCTGCGGCGGCAGGCCGACGCGATTGGCTGCATCCACGGTAGAACCGGTCAACTGCCAAAAGTTGGATGGCCCGGCAAGCCGGGTACCGGTCACGCTTAGATCGAATTTCTGGTCGGAATCTGTCGCGTTCACCTCGGAAAGAATCAGGAACTTCCTGTCAGGAGACAGCGCTGCGAACATATCGAGCGGAAACGTCGGGCTGCCAGAGCTTGTCTTCGGCTGATCGCCACCCGGTGGGAACCTCGGTGCGGGCTGAGGCGAGTTTCCCGAAATAGCGACGGGGATGGCGCCAATGAAGTTGTCGGCATACATCTTGAACGTCAGCCCGAGAGTATTCATTGTAGCGGAGGTACGGTTAAAGTCGATGGTTGAAACGCCCGTCGTGTGCGCAGCCATGGTGAGGCTATCGGTATGCCGTAGCATCTCGTTGAAGATCATGCCGTAGGCGAGCGACTGCTTAAGAGTCGTCGGGCGGCCAAAGCCTCCACCGAAGTAAGCGTACTCGTCGATGGAGAGGAAGATATTCTTGCCGACCATCGCGGGGAATCGCTGCTGGTAGCCCTGCCATTCTTCCGCCTGGCCATGCACAATATCTGCCGGGTAGCGCGCGAATTGAAGGGTCGTTTGGTCGACCTTCACGTAGGAATCGTCATTCGGCGCATCGGGCGGAAGGCTTTTTGCGCGATCGATGTCGTAGTGTCGGCCCGGCTGCGCATACCAGTGCTGGGCGATGCCATCGAAGCTTCCCCAGCAATTCTTGAGAAAGCCGCCCGTCCAGTCAATGTCCGATCCATAGAGCGGCCCGAGGTTTCCTGAGTACTTGGCCCGCTTGTCTGGCGGCAGGAACCAATCCTCCAGCATCAGGCCTGAGGCAATCAGGGTGATGGAGGGATCCACTGCGCGCATCGCCTTCGCGAATTCGTTGTGCTTGATCATGAAGTACTTCAGATCTGTCCGGCCAATCTGCCACGATCCCCATGGTTCGTTGCCGATGTTCCAGAACTTCACGTTGTACGGTTCCGGATGGCCGTTTTTCGCGCGCTGGGTTCCCATCACGGTATTGACCGATCCATTCATGTATTCAACTTGCTGAGCCGCAGAGTGCGAGTCGCCGAGGTCGGCGTTGACGCTGATGTAGGGCTCGACGCCAATGAGCTTGCAAAGCGTCATGAATTCGTCCATGCCGAGATCGTTGGTCTGCATGGCGTTCCAGGCGTTGTCCCAGTCGGGCGGGCGCTTATCGCGATCGCCGATAGTGTGGTACCAAATGAGGTTCGAGGTGTAGTTGCCGCCATAACGCCAGAAGCCCGACTTGATCTGACGGATCAGCGGAATGGTGTCGGCGCGGAAGCCTTCAATGTTGTCCGCAGGCATGAGCGAAAGGGTGCCGATGTGAAAGTTGCCCGTGCCGGTTCCCGTGATCTCGAGCGCTGCATCTGTTGTGTTGGTTGCTGCCGTGAAGGCAAGAGGATACTTTTTGTACGCGCTGGTGAGCGCTGGAAAAGAGATCGTCTGGCGATCGTTCGGTCCGCTGCCCTAAACGAGCGCGACCTTTACCCTGGCGCCGGGAGTTCCGCGGAGGTAGATGCGGCCGGTATACCTCTTCCCGTTGACCAGGGCGATGCCTGCCTGCCGAATTCCATGCGGAGTTGCAGGGTCGAGCTCGATGCGCGGGCTCTGCTCACCGACAAAGGGATTGTCCTTGTCCATCACGACAACCTCGTCAGGGCCGACAGGGCGCCATTTGCGGAGTTGCATGTGCATTGGATTGCCTTGCGGCCGGGCCGGAGCATCCGGCTCCCTTGAGGTAATCGGGAAATAGAACTTGCGATCGTCGAGCATTTCAGCCCAAAGACTGCTGTACATGGTATTACCAATGTGCTCGATAAACATTCCGTACTCGTACCTGGAGACCGGCACACCGGTCTGGCTGGCGTCGATCGTAGCCACAATCCGGTTCGGAATTGCCGGCCCGGCCTGTTGAGCTGCGGTTGCGGTTGCACACCCAAGCCAAAATGCTGCCGAAGCGAAAACTGCCGTCTGAATCTTCATGAAGTCCTGCCTATCGTTGTCCATGGTTTGGGTCGCTGTTTGACTGGCGCTGGAGCCGCTCCGCGTCTTCCAGCGGCCCAACATTTTCAGCGAGTTGAGTATACGCTTTCTCGCCGGTGACAAGTCATCGATTGGCCAAGGTCCGGACAGAATCTGCCCAACCGCTGCGAACTCGAGCAGCCGAATCACAAAAACGCTTGTGGGGTTAGCCTGTGACAATGTTCTATGAAGATAGAAGGGGACGTGGAGCCTGCATGCCATGACCGGCGCGCATCCCGGCACGAAGGAAGGACCAGCGGAAACACCGCGATGACGACTCCTACAGCACAACTCGAATCGGATGCACCGAAGTCTGGCGCCGGGCCGCAGATGATGCAAAGCCTTGGGCTTTTCAGCGCCACTACCCTCGTTGTCGGCTCCATGATTGGCAGCGGGATCTTCATTGTCGACTGCGATATTGCGCGGCTCACCGATTCTCCTGCGCTGTTTCTCGCGGCCTGGATCGTGACTGGAACCATGACGTTGATCTGTGCGCTCAGCTACGGCGAGCTTGCCGCCATGATGCCGAAAGCCGGCGGACAATACGTCTACCTGCGCAAGTCGCTGGGGCCGCTCTGGGGTTTTCTCTACGGCTGGACCCTCTTTCTTGTCATCCAGACCGGAACCATCGCCGCCGTTTGCGTGGCCTTCGGCAAATTCCTCGGCGTCTTTTTCCCCACCGTGTCGAGCACGCACTGGCTGTGGCACATCGCGCATGTTCCGGCGATCCCGCTCGGCCCGATGGTGCTGGGCAACATGGACATCGGCGTCAACACCGCCAACCTGGCCGGTATCGCCGTGGTGGCGTTCGTGGCGTTGGTCAATATTCGCGGCGTGCGATTCGGCGCGGGCTTGCAGAATGTCTTCACTGTCGCCAAGGCGCTGGCACTGGCCGGGCTTATTCTGCTCGGGTTTTCAGTGGGGCGAAACAGCGCAGCCATCGCGGCCAACATTGGCGCTCATTGGAGCGAGTTCTGGCGCAATGCCGGTTGGCACTCGCTGCATCCCGTGCAGGTGGGCGTGCAGGGGCCGATTGCCATGGTCGGTTCCATCGTGGTCCTGGCGGTGGTCCAAGTGGGGTCTCTTTTTTCCTGCGACGCCTGGAACAACGTCACTTTCACTGCGGGCGAAATCAAGCACCCAAGGCGAAACGTCCCACTCTCGCTCGGACTGGGCGTAGGCTTCGTTGTGATCACGTATTTCCTGGCAAGCACGGCATACATGATGGTGCTCCCGTTGCACGGCGACCCGCACGGCGCCACCGTTTTTGCGCGGGGCATTCAATACGCCGCCGAAGACCGGATCGGCGCAGCGGTTCTACAGCAGATCTTCCCGCACTTTGGCGGCTATTTGATGGCCGCGGCGATCATGGTCTCCACCTTCGGCTGCGCCAATGGGATGACGCTTGCCGGCGCGCGCGTCTACTACGCGATGGCGCAGGACGGGCTGTTCTTCAAGTCTGTCGGCAAGCTGCATCCGCGCTTCCGGACACCGGCGGCGGGGCTGATTGTGCAGGCGATCTGGACGACGATCCTCTGCGTGTCCGGCTCCTACAGCCAATTGCTCGACTACATCATCTTCGCGGCGCTGGTGTTCTACATTCTGACCATCGTTGGGCTTTTCGTGCTGCGCTTTCGACTTCCTGACGTGGCGCGGCCTTACAAAGCGATCGGCTATCCGGTCTTGCCCGTGATCTATATCGTGATGGCATCCGGCATCTGCGCCGCGCTGTTGCGCTATAAGCCGCAGTACACCTGGCCCGGATTAATCCTGGTGCTGCTGGGAGTTCCGGTTTACGTGTTGTGGTCGAGGAGCGCGAAGACGGCGGATCTTGCCAATTCTTAGTGCAGCTCTCAGCTTTCAGCTCTTAACAATCAGTTTTCAGGGATTTTCAGCCATCGGTGTTTGGCGATCAGTTTTCCGCTATCCTTTTTATTTTGAGCGATTTGAGCGTCCATTCCTCGTCTTTTCTTCTTCATTCCACAGTTTCACAGTTTCACAGTTTCACAAAACGGCATGGGGGGTGGGGTAGGAGCAGCTTCTAGCTGCCAGCTCCTAGCCTCCAGCTCTTCGTGCCCGGGAGACGCTTGTAGCCAGTAGCCAATAGCCAGTGGCCGGTAGCTGGTAGCCGAGCCGGAAAAGCAGCAGTTGGTGAACAGTGGTCAGTGGTCAGAAAAGCAGGGACCCTTCGACTTGGCTCAGGGCCGGCTTCGGGACCAAGCGAACGAGGGCCCGAGGGAGAGACTCTGGTTTGCTCTTCGATCATGGAATGAGTATGCGCCGGAAGCGGGAAATGATCGGCAAACTTGACAGAGATCAGAGATCAGGGGTCAGAGATCAGAAAAAGAACGGGTTAGGGCGGGGTCGGCGCGTCGATTTTGGCGGCGGGGGCTTGACAACTTTTGGAACAGGGCCAGGGCGCCCGGTGCGGCCGAGTCATTTTGCCTGTGCTGGGGCGGCGTAGATTGTGGAGATGCCCGCCAGCGTTGAATCGTACAGTGGCGCGGTAACGATGTCGGACCAGGGCTTGCCGGGATGCCGCGCGGCCCAGAACTCTGTCCAGGCGGGCGGCTTTTCATCGGAGAAGAGCGAAAAGGTCTGGGGCTCCGAGGCATACTTCTTCGCGAGGCCGGGGTTGACGGAGGCGCGCACGAGGAAGTCAACCGCGTCAGCGATAGTGTGGCCATTGACGCGGAGGCTGTAGAGGTCGACACCCTGACGCCGGCCAAGCTCGGCAATCATGACCAGCGGCGCAAGCGCGAAGCTCTGGTAATGAAGCGCGTTCTCATGGCGTGCCATTTCAAGAGGGAAAGAACCATCAGGGTTGATTTGCCCGATGGCGCGGAAATATTGCGCAAGACCGCGGCGGTAGAGCTTGTCGTCCGAGGTGAGTATGCCGACCGATGTGGCGCAAAGGGCGCGCCAGTATGCGTGATTGTTCTCGCGAGCCGAGTCGCCGGGGTGAGGATCCCTATCGAACATGGTTTCGGTCACCTTGCGCATCCAGCTCAGGATCGCGGCGCGCTGCGCGGCTGGAATGGCGGGGTCGGTTTGGACGACGGACCATGCAAGCGAAACGGAACTAAGCGTCCACTCCACCTGGTACCAGGCCTGGCTGCTTTCCTGGAAGCTGTAATCGAGCAGGGAATTGGCGGAGGCCCATTGAGCGAGCAGATTGGCAACGCAAACGGCTTCAGAGGAGTCGCCTGTAGCGACGTAGCGGCTGGCTCCGTTGCTGACTGCTTCTTCAAGCTTGCGGTAGGGAGCCGTGGCGATGTTCTCCTGCGGATCGATGGGGCCATTGCTGCCGCTGAGGTAGTGGTGCGGGATGATCATGCGGCCTGTGGGCGGCGCGGGCTGCTCGGAGGTGACGCAGCCAGACTTCCAGCCAAGAGCCTCAAGCACGCGAGGCGTGGTGGCATGAGCCAGTTCGGCGCGGCGGGCGGAGACGTCAAGGAAAGAGGCGGAAGGGTCGGCGACAGTGGCTTTGGCGTAGGGGTCTTTCTCGGCCATGCAGAGCGAAACAGCCAGGGCCAGGAAGAGGACAAGAAGCGGAGATCGAAGAGGCATGAGAGTCACAATCTCGCGAAGTCAAGCTAAGGCGCAACTTCGTTTTATCAGTTCGTGTTGGTCCGGCGTATGATCATCTGCAGATTCTCAAGGAGAATTTCATGCGCCAATGCCTGTTCGTTGTGGCAGCTGGACTGGTGTGTTCTGTATGCCTTTGCGGCGGCGGCCGTTTGTTCGCACAGGAGACGACTTATACGTTTAAAGGCAATTCCCTGGGAATGACCCTCGAGGATTTCAAGAAGCAGAACTTTCACGGCTACGTTTACTACGACAAGAAGGGCAACCTGACAAAGCCGGGTAAAAAGGGCGCAATTCAGGAGCCGACGCCGGATTGCACCGATAACCCAGTGCTGCCGGCGGCTATGAGGGTGAATCTTGACCCGGACGAGGTGGTGTGCCCGGAGCAAGATCCGGAGTTCGCGGGGCTAAGGTATGCGCAAGTTCGCTACCGGTTCTACAAGGGGCGCCTCTATCAGATCGAAAGCCAATTTCGTTCGTCGGGCTATTTCCAGGTGAAAGCTGCCTTCATTTCAAAATACGGTTCGGTGAGCGAGACACGGAGTATGGACTACCAGAACGGTTTCGGCGCTCACTGGCAGGGTGAAGTCAGTATCTGGCGGGATGGGAGCGAGGCGATTGTCGTGATGGAAGGGCCGGATAACGGTCCCGGGCAAGACGATTGCGATTTTCGGAGCCCCGATTCCGGCAATTGCCTAGTTCCGAAGACCAACGCCAGCGCTGTTTTGCGCGACAACAGTTTGGCGCCTGCGAAGGCGGTTGCTAAGCCGGACTTCTGAGACGATGGAGCCGACGAAGCTACCTGTCGTACAGGCGAGTCTTCCTGGTGCCGTTGAGGAGGCCCCAAAAGGCATCATGGGGGCTATTTGGCCACTGCAAATTTGACGTTGGGTTTGGCCCGAGGCAAGGCCGCAAAAGCAACCGCAGGTCCTTCGGCTCCGCTCGGGATGGCACTCGTAAGAAAGAGTGGAGCCTGCTGGACTATTGCAGCAGCGTCGGCTCGTCATGGTTGCCCTTAAGTGTCTCTCCCTGGATTCTCGCTCTGAACAGAACAGCCTCGCAGGGCTTTTTCGACTGCGCGGAGTACTTTCACGTCGAGAAGATCTTGCTCTCTGCCACTGGCAAGCTTGTTGCGGATCAGGTCGTCCCGGGAGATGATCTGTGACGGAACTGTTCCCTCGATTGAGCCTTCGACGCGGTTCGGCCAGGCGTCATCGAAGCTGACTCCGTCGATCTTCTGGAGAATATCGACGCGGTTCGGAGGGTGGCCAAAGTGGAATACCGTTCCGTCTACGAAATCCGCCGGGCTCATCCCTGCAATGGGCGCTCCGAACTCCGCCAGTGCAGCAAAAACAGCCTTTGCATTCTCGGCATCGGTACGAATCCACAGATCGATATCTTTTGTGGAACGCGGCTCGGAGTAGGCGCCGAAAGCAAAGCCCCCAACGACGAGATACTTAACCCCGTGCGCGTTGAAGACTTGCAGTATCTCCCGATGATCCTTGCTCATCATGGGCAGGCGCTCCTTTGAAGGCCGCTGCAAAGGCATAAGCCTCCTGGCTAAGTTCGGAGACGGCAACAAGCCGGTCGCCCAAAGGTAGGCTTTGCCAATAGCGATAGATCTCGGCTTGCTCCTCTTCGAAATCGGTCACGCGGCGGATGGTCTTATCCATTCACTTCGCTCCAATTGCCTTTCATCTTACTGCAGCAGCGTTCCCTGCTCGCCTTCGTGATTGCCGTTGCCGTTGAGTTCTTCGGGCGGGATGATTACCGTTGCGGCGACCTTGTCGTCGGGCTCCAAGTTGAGGATGCGGACGCCTTGCGTGGCGCGGCCAGCGGAGCGAATGGTCTTGGTGTCGCAGCGGATGATTTTGCCGAATTGGCTAATCACCATCAACTCTGAGGTCTCGTCGACAAGCTGGATGGAGTTGACGCGGCCGACGCGCTCAGTGACGGAGAGGTTCTTGACGCCCTTGCCGCCGCGCGTTTGCAGGCGATACTCCTCGACATCGGTGCGCTTGCCGAAGCCGTTCTCAGTCACGGAGAGAATGCGGTACGCGCCAGGCGCGTGCTCCTTAGGCGTGACCACGGTGCCGACCACGTAATCGTTCTTGATGAGGGCGATGCCGCGGACGCCGTATGCGGGGCGGCCCATGGAGCGCACGTCGCTCTCTTCAAAGCGAATGCCCATGCCCAGGTGCGTGGCGATGAAGATGACCTGTGAGCCATCGGTGATACGCGCGGCCACGAGCTCGTCGTCGGAATCGATGCCGATGGCGATGATGCCACGGGCCATGACGTTGGAGAAGTCCTTGAGCGGGGTCTTTTTGACGGTGCCCTTTTGCGTGGAGAAGAAGATGAACTTGCCTTCCTCTTCAAGATCGCGGACGGGCAGGATGGCGCAGACCTTTTCGCCGGACTGGAGATCGAGCAGGCTTTGCATCGATTTGCCCTTGCCGGCGGCGCCGACGTCGGGAATCTCATAGACCTTGAGCCAGTAAACGCGGCCCGTGTTGGTGAAGCAGAGCAGGTAAGCGTGCGTTGAGTTGACGATAAGCTGCGAGACAAAGTCTTCCTCGCGGGTCTTCATGCCCATGCGTCCCGTGCCGCCGCGGCGCTGCTGGCGGTAGATGGAGATGGGCGTGCGCTTGAGGTAGCCCTGGTGGCTGACGGTGACGGCGACCTGCTCGTCGGCGATGAGGTCTTCAAGCTGAATTTCCGCGCTCTCGTCGACGATTTCGGTGCGGCGCTTGTCGCCGTATTTGTCGCGGACGTCTTCCAGCTCTTTGACGATGACCGCGCGCAGCTTTTTCTCGCTGCCCAGGATCTCTTCGTACTCGGCGATCTTTTCGCGGATTTCCTTGAGTTCTTTCAGGAGCTCGTCGACGGAGAGCTGCGTGAGGCGATAGAGCTGGAGTTCGAGGATGGCGTCGACCTGGCGCAGGGTGAGGCCGCGCTCCTCGTGGCGCTGCAGCTCACGGTCGAGCTGAATGACGATTTCGGTGCCCTTGCCCCAGGCGTAGAGGTTTTCGCGCGCCTCAGCCCGCGAGGCCGATGCGCGAATGATCCTGATGACGGTGTCGAGATTGTCGAGCGCGATCTTGAGGCCTTCTAAGATGTGCTCGCGCTCGCGCGCCTTGCGCAACAGGTAGACGGTGCGGCGCTGAACGACGTCGATGCGATGGTCGATGAAAACGCGGATGGCCTCGGCGAGGCCCAGCTCGCGCGGCTGGCCGTTGACCACGGCCAGGAAGATCATGGAGAAGCTTTCCTGCAGTTGCGTGTGCTTGTAGAGCTGGTTGAGGACGATTTCGGGCTGCGCGCCGCGCTTGAGTCCGATGACGAACCTCATGCCGTCGCGATCGCTTTCGTCGCGCGTGCGGTCCTGGCCGATGTCGATATCGGAGATGACTTTGTTTTCGACCAGCTCGGCGATGCGCTTGAAGAGCGTGGACTTGTTGACCTGATAGGGAAGCTCGGTGACGACCAGCGCCTTGAGATCCTTGGTGACGTTTTCCGTGGCGACGCGGGCGCGCATGAGGAAGCGGCCACGGCCGGTGCGGTAGGCGTCAACGATGCCTGCGCGGCCGTAGAGGATCGCGCCGGTGGGGAAGTCGGGGCCCTTGACGTGCTTGAAGACTTCGGCGAGGCCGGCCTTGGGATTCTTGACCAGATCGATGGCGGCGTTGACGACTTCAGTGAGGTTGTGCGGAGGAATGTTGGTGGCCATGCCGACCGCGATACCGCTCGATCCATTGACGATCAGGTTGGGGATCCTGGTGGGCAGGACGGATGGTTCAACGGTGGACTCATCGTAATTGGGCACGAAGTCCACGGTTTCCATGTCGATGTCGGCCATGAGCTCGCCGGTGATGCGCTCCATGCGGCACTCGGTGTAGCGCATCGCAGCGGGCGGATCGCCATCGACGGAGCCAAAGTTGCCCTGGCCGTCGACGAGCGGATAGCGCATGGAAAACGGCTGCGCCATGCGGACCAGCGTGTCGTAGATGGCCGAGTCGCCGTGAGGATGGTAGACACCCATGGCCTGGCCGACGACTTTGGCGCACTTGGTGTATTTCTTGTTGTGCTCCAGGCCCATCTCGCTCATGGTGTAGAGCACACGGCGATGCACGGGCTTGAGGCCGTCGCGAGCGTCGGGCAAGGCGCGCCCGATGATCACCGACATGGAGTAGTCGAGATAGGAGCGGCGCATCTCCTCTTCAATGTTGATGGGAATAAGGTTCGTGCCGCCGGGAGGGTTCGGCCCGTCGAGAGGGAGCTGGGGATTGTGGTCGTCTGCCATAGAATTTGCGAGGTCCGCGGGGAGGCGGCAAAAGGTCCGGAAGAAGCGGGGCCGAGTCCGCAGATCTCTGCCCTTATTTTAGTGGTTTGAGGGGCGGTTTAGCAAGGCGACAGGCATGAAATAAAGCCTTATTTTGCTTGAATTTATGAGGCGATTTCAACAGCAAGCGGAGCGATCGGGAAAGTTCGCGTGACGAGTTCAATTTTTGTGTCTGAATCGGCGGTGCAGAGGGTTGGGTTGGGGGACGGCTGGCGAGCGTTTTCTGGGGGCAAAAACTGCGAGGGAATTGCTGGGATTTTGCGTTACTGCGACATGAGCGGCAGACTGTGAATGCACAGCACTGCCTGAAGTACGACGATCGCTCCACCCGCTGCGAGCGCAAGGCGACCGCGCGGGCCGTCGTACGCATCGGCAAACACGCCACCAACAAAGGTGAGCAGAAATGGCAGCGACCAGAGCCAGGGAGATCCAGGCGCGCCGGTCATGACGAGGAGCATCAAAACGGCTGCGCAAAGCAGAGGGACGGTGTTGCCGAAGTAGCGCGATTTGCGCGCGGCAAGATAAAGCACGACAGCGGCGGCAGACGCCAGCGAGATTCCGCTGTTGGCGAAGGTCGAAAAGAAACGCCGCGCGGGATCGGTTGAGAACCAGAGAAAGCCGGCCGACGAACGGAAAACGTAGCTGAATGCGTCGGGCGAGAAGCCGTAACAGGCAAAAACGAGGACGAGGCCGCCCGCCGCTGCGACCAGCACGACGGGCAGGGCCTGGCTGCGGTGGCCCTCGGCGATCCAGAGCATGGCTGCGAGCCCCAAGATCGCGGCAACGGGCAGCGCGGCAATGTGCGCCGCCGCGGTGACGCCGAAGATGACCGTAAGAAGCACGATGCGCGGTCGCCACTTGCGGGCGGGTCCCTGCATGGAGTGGGCCACTCCGATGCACGTGTAGATGCCGCCAAAGACTCCGAGAGCAGCCAGTACTTCAGGATTGGGCGCGACACAGGTCTTGAGCACAGCAGGGGAGAAGCAATAGAGAGCGAGCGCGGTGTAGCCGCCCAGATTGCCATAAAGGCGCCGCGTGACCCACCAGATGCATCCGCCGAGCACGAATCCGGCAAAGAGGAACGGAAGCCGCAGGAGCAGCAGGACGTGAGTCATCTGATGGCGCAGTTCCCAGGTGCTTAGCTCACTGCTGGGATTTTGCACGATGCGATTCTCGGGCTTGCGAAAGAGATCGAATCCGCGCTCGAGGAGCAGGTTGAGGGTTAGGGGAAGGCCAGCGAGGCGGTAGGCGAGAATGCCGTCGTGGATGTTGCCGCAGGAAGTGTAATAGCCGGCAAGAGGCGAGGGCTTTTCCCAGGTTTCGCGGCCACAGCGCGCGTATTGGTAATCGCTGTCGGTCAGCGTCTGACGGCTGACGAGCCAAAAGCCCTGCAGCAGGAAGGCCGCCAAGAGTGCTGCCGCGATGCGTTGCGGCAGGTTGAAGCGAAAGCGGCGAAGAATGCCAAAGCGGTGGGCCATCACGTTCAAAGCAACCTTACCAGTCTAAACGCTTGTTCACGGAACCCCCGGTTTCTCACAACAGACAGGTACTTCGGTGTATCCTCATCTGCAAGGCACGCGTATGAGCAGTTTCTTCACCGTCGGCCACTCCAATCACGCCATGGATATATGGCTTGGCCTCCTGCGCCAACACAAGGTCGAGGTAGTGGTCGATACACGCAGCTCGCCCTATTCGAAGTACGTCCCGCAGTTCGACAGGGAACCGATGCAGCGCTCGCTGGAGCAAGAGGGAATCCGCTATCTCTTCCTTGGCGCCGAATTAGGCGGGCGCCCGGCAGACCCGGCCTACTACGACGCCAATGGACACGTCATTTATGGCCGGCTGTCGGAAGACGCCCGGTTCCGGGCAGGCATCGCGCGTCTCGAGACCGGCATGGAGCGTTTCCGGATCGCGTTGGTCTGCGGCGAGGAAAACCCCGCCCATTGCCATCGCCGGCTGCTGGTCGGCCGCGTCCTGACCGAGCACGGCAACACAATGCTTCATATTCGCGGCGACGGCCGCGTCGAAACCGACACGCAGGTTGCCGCAGACTCGGGGAAGCCGCTGGTTGACGCTCAAGCAGAACTCTTTGCGGAAATCGAAGAGGACAAATGGAGATCTACAGTATCGGTTTCACCCAAAAGAGCGCCAGTGACTTCTTCGGCACACTGAAAGCCAATGGCATCGAGCGCCTGCTCGATGTGCGGCTGAACAATACATCGCAGCTCGCCGGGTTCGCCAAGCAATCAGACTTGCCTTACTTCCTTCGTGAAATATGCAGAGCTGCTTACGAGCACGAGCCCCTTCTCGCTCCGACGCAGGAGATACTCGACGCGTTCAAGAAGCACAAAGGAAGTTGGGACGCATATACAGAAACCTATCTCGCCTTAATCCGCTCCCGAAAGGTGGAGTCGGCGCTCTCCCAGGACAGCTTCCGGAAAAAGACGGTCTTGCTGTGCAGCGAGCCGACCGCAGAGCATTGCCACCGCCGGCTGGCGCTCGAATATTTGCAGCAGCATTGGAACGATGTAGTCATTTCCCATCTCTAGATCTGAGTTCCGGAGGAAAGTCAGCTCTATGAGCGTCGACCGGATTGTCTGTCTTGCCAACTCGTATAAGCACAACCATCGTTGTGTCGCCGGAGTCAGTCTTGTCACAAAACAGTGGGTCCGCCTGGTCGGCGCGCAAGTTCCGGGGTGCCTCACGTGCGAGCAAACCTGCTACCCGGACGGAACGGAGACGGCAATACTCGATGTATTCGAAGCCGAGCTCGGCGAAAGATGCAGTTCCAACTGTCATCCGGAAGATGTATTGATCGCTGAAAGGCCCTGGCGCCCGGTGCGGCGTTTCGACAAACCGAGCGACGCGCGCTTTCTGACCGGGTACCTGAATAAGGGGCCGGCTGTGTTGCAAGGCTATGGAGACCGGGTCTATGCGCGGAAACTCGAAGCTGCTCCCGCCGATAAGTCACTCGAACTCATTCATCCGGAAGATCTGTGGTGGTGGATTCGCGAAGAAGACGGCAAACGCAAGAACCGTGCTCTGTTTCGAGCCGGTCACGTGAACCGCGCCCGTTACGATCTGGCGGTGACCGATCCCGCCTGGCTCGACCGGCTTCGCCATTTGGCGGCCGGCATCTATCCACATACGTTCTTTATCAAAGAGAAGCTCTCAAAAGCCTTCCTTACCGTGAGCCTGAGCGAGGCGTTCGAAAACTTTCATTACAAGCTGGTGGCGGGAGTGGTGAATCTGCCGGCTTAGACCCATTCGGTCCCCGTCGTTGATTGCAGCGCAACCCCGGCCCGCTGCACTTTTCCTCCGAATAGCCGTCACCCAAAGCAACCCGCGGCGTGAGCAAAACAGGAAAGCCGCCCCGGAGGGCGGCTCTCTGCACGGACGCGTTGGTCTTAATTGAAGATTGCGCCGACGGTGTCGTCGAAGGTGAGCGTGACCTGGCAAGTGTTGGGCCCTGCCGCTGTTATGTTGCCTTGGGCCACGCAGTTGTAGGACCATCCACCGAAGGCTCCTGCTCCGGCGGGCGCCGTCAAAGTGATGGTCGTGCCTACCGGGTAGGTTGCCACGCAAACGGAACCGCCCAGTCCCGCGCCGGTAGAGCCGGGGCCGCAGTGGAGTACGTTGGGCGTGCCGGTGGCGGAAGGAGCTGTGACGAGCCAGTTGGTTGTGTTGAGGCCCTCGTTATAGACCGTGAGGGTGGACAGGAGCGAGGACGCCTCTGAACCCGGATAACATGAGCCGGCGGTTGTGGGTGTGGGCAGAACCAGCGGGCAGCTAAAGGTTGCGGTAGCCGTCTGGATCGATCCAGTGGACGGATCCGTTGCTTCAGCGATGATGGTGGCACTGCCGTTGCCGTAAGCGGTGGCCACACCGGCGTCGGCTCCAGGATTCGGAGCCCCCGACCCGTTGGTGTTGACGGGGAGGACATTAGGTGCAGAGGTGGTCCACGTAACCGAATTGGTGAGGTCTCTCACCGTCGGGGGTGTTGAATACGTCCCAATGGCCAGGAATTGCCCTGAATCGAGCAAATTGCCGACCGTGATCGTGCTGGGAATAATCTGGAGCGCGAGAAGTGGTTCGGGTGCAGGCGTGAGTGTCACGCTGACGGTGGAGAAATTCGAAACGAGCGAGCCATCTGGATTCTTCAACTCCGCGGTGATGGTGCTCGTGCCCAGGCTCACGCCGGTGGCCACGCCGTTTCCTGAGGCGAGGCCGCTGGTCACCGTGGCAACCGATGGAATGCTCGAAATCCAAGTGATCTGCGGCGAGTTGGTTACATCTTCCTCAAGGCCGTTGGCTCCTAATGTGGCAAGCGCAATGAATTGTCCCGTCTGGCCCGAGGCTGAGACGGCCTGGGAGCCGGGAACGATGGTGACAGCGGTATATTCCTCGGTCGATCCGCCGTTTCCCGGGGACCCGCTTCCCACTGTAAAGGTCGCAGTGCCCGTCAGTGTGTTTCCGCCGCTAGGATAAATCGCGGTGATCGTGACTGTGCCCAGGCTCACTGCGGTGGCAAGCCCAGTGGAGGCGCCGATGGTGGCAATCGACGGGCTGCTTGAACCCCAGGTGGCCGAGTCGGTCACGTCGACCGTGGCCCCTGTGGCAGTGGTCTCAATGGCTTGGAATTGGGCTGTGTCACCCACCGTCGTCACCAATTGAATGTTCGGGATAATTGCGATCGATGACGGGCTCCCTGCTCCTCCCGAGGCACCCGATACCGTGAGCGAAGCCGTTGCCGAGACAACTCCCGTAAATCCGCTGATGCTGGCTGTGATGGTCGTTGTGCCCGCGGAAAGACCGGTCGCAACTCCTGTGGAGCTGACGGTCGCCACGGCCGGCGCGCTCGAAGTCCAGGTCGCCGAGTCCGTGAGGTCCTGGGTGCTGGAGGGGTGATTCTTTCCGTGGCCGAAGACACCGGTCGCGGTGAACTGAGCAGTTTGGCCGGCCGAGATCGATTGTGTTGTGGGCGATACCGAAATTGAGACCGCCAATGGATTGGTGCAGCCGGCTATCGGCAGCGCCATAGCGACGAAGAGAAGCACCCGCGGCGATAAAACTCGATCATGCATGGTTGACCTCTGGAGCCTGCAGACTGCTTTGACATTGAGCAAAGATCGTCATGGCAGACTCTCGCTGGCCTGTATGCCTTCGACTATAGGCCATGTAATCAGCGCACCGCAGTCACACGAAGGTGTTACTTTTGGCTTGGCATCAAGACAGTCAATAAGCGCATCAGCATTGACTTTGAGCACCGATGCGAACATGACTATGGTCACGTGCGGGGCAGTGCAAAGCCCCGCTTTGCCGCAGTGAAAGCCCCGAAGTGCGCGGGCGTCCCGATCCGCCGACTTGCCTTACTTCTTCCCGGTGTTCGCTTTGCTGCCGCACACGGAACGGCTACACTTCTACTTAGAATGAATATGGCGCGCGATAACACTCCGGAACGTCTGGTGAGCGCGGCGCGCGCCGACGAAGAGCAGAGTTTCGAGCTCAAATTGCGCCCCCGCTGGCTACGGGAATTCATAGGTCAGTCAAAAGCCAAAGAACAACTTGCGATTGCGCTGGAGGCCGCCAAGTCGCGAGGCGAGGCGCTGGATCATGTATTGCTTTTTGGTCCTCCGGGGCTAGGAAAAACCACGCTGGCTGCGATCATCGCCAACGAACTCGACGTGGGTTTTCAGCAGACCTCAGGGCCGGCCCTCGTGATCCAGGGCGACCTGACCGCAGTCCTGACCAATTTGCGCGAGCGCCAGGTACTTTTTCTTGACGAAATCCACCGCCTTCAGCCGGTGCTGGAAGAAAAGCTCTACACCGCGCTCGAAGATTACAAGCTCGATATCATCATCGGGCAAGGGCCGGCTGCGCGCACCCACGTGATGGAGATTCATCCCTTCACGTTTATCGGCGCGACCACGCGGCCCGGCCTGCTGAGCTCGCCGCTGCGCTCGCGGTTCGGCATTCTGCTGCGCCTCGAGTTTTACACGGAAGAGGAATTGCGCGTCATCGTGAAGCGCTCCGCGGAGGTGCTGCAGATTCCGATCGACGCCGACGGGGCAGCGGAGATCGCGCTGCGCTCAAGAGGGACGCCGCGCATTGCCAACCGATTGCTGCGGCGGGTTCGCGATTATGCGCAGGTGCGCGGAACGGGATCGATCGACAGGCCAACGGCCAATGCGGCGCTGACCATGCTGGAGGTGGATGCGCACGGGTTCGACGAGATCGATCGCCGGCTTTTGTTGACGATCATGCAGAAATACGATGGAGGCCCGGTGGGCCTGGGCACTCTGGCGGCAACGCTCGCCGAGGAGGAAGATGCGCTGGAGGAAGTTTACGAGCCATTCCTCATTCAGATCGGGTTTCTGGACCGCACGCCTCGCGGCCGGGTGGCGACGCGCCTGGCTTACGAGCATTTTGGAATCGCCGTGCCGGGCAGGCAGGCGGGGTTGTTTTAAGAAGCAGCGGAGTTAGTGGTGTTGGCGGGGTTAGCGGAGTTCGTGAAACGGAGAAGAAACATGGCACTTACTGAATCCACGATGCTCGAACTTGGAACAATTGCGCCGGATTTTGTGCTTACCGATGTTGTGAACGGAGAAACGGTCCGCCGCGACGATTTTCGCGGCAAGCAAGCGCTGCTGGTTCTGTTCATCTGCGCGCACTGCCCGTATGTGAAGCACATTGAGAAGTCGCTCGGACAACTTGGCGCCGACTACGAAGACAAGCCGCTGGCGATTGTCGCCATCAGTTCGAACGATGTGAAGACGCACCCGGCCGACAGTCCTGAAGGCCTGAGGCAACAGGCGCACGACAACGACTTCGACTTCCCGTATTTATATGACGAGTCGCAGTATGTGGCGCACGCGTATAAGGCCGCATGCACGCCCGATCCTTATCTGTTCGACGCGGATTTCCGGCTTGTCTATCGCGGGCAGTACGATGACAGCCGCCCCGGCAACGGCATTCCGGTGACGGGAAAAGATCTGCGTGCCGCAATCGACCTGGTGCTCGCAGGCAAGCCGGTTCCTAAGAAGCAGAAGCCATCGATCGGCTGCAACATCAAGTGGAAGGCGTGACGTCACCCCGCGAACCTAGACCTGTCCGCGGGGACCCCGGGACCACAGCGGAGTTAGCGGGGCTAGCGGGGTTAGGTCGGAGCCTAGATTTGTGCGATCCCAGGTCCCAGAAGCGGGACCTGGGGCACCCCTGTCAGTGGCTGGTTAGCTCCGCATTACAATGCCGGAGAGTCGTCGCCGAGCATCGCTTCGCGCACAATTTTGATGGGCGGAAATCCCTGGCGCAGAAAATCGTCGTGGAATTTTTCAAGGCTGAATGCCGCGCCTTCTTTTTTCTTCGCGTCGTCGCGAAGCTTCATGATTTCGAGTTTGCCCAGGGTGTAGTAAAGATAGGTCGGGTCGCCGGCTCCGCGCTTTGTCTCGACATCAGCCGCCTCTTTGGATTGATAGCCTTCCTTCTCAAAGAAGTCCTCGGCCTGCTCCATAGTCATCTTGCCGGTGTGCATCTGAATGCCGACGATGAAGCGCGCGTCGCGGAGCAGGGCGTCTTGCAGTTGACCGAGCCGCAACAGCTTTGATTCGCGCTCGTCCTTCGCGCCCGCACCAGGCTGCCCGTAGCCTTCATCGAGCATCATTTGCTCACAGTAGTGTGCCCATCCTTCCACGTCGGTGTTCGCGCCCAGAAGCTTGCGCACTTTGCTCGGCGCCTGCGGCAGCCAAAGAAATTGCACGTAGTGCCCAGGATATGCTTCGTGCACTGCCGTCGAAATCACCGTGCCCACGTTGAATCCGTACATATAGCCGTCAACCTTCGCCGGCGTCATCGTGGGGTCGGGCAGTGTCACGTTGAAATAGGATTCGGTGGCGCGAGTCTCGAAGGGGCCAGCCGTATCCATGCTGGCAAACGTTGTGGCGCGCATAAATGGCGGCGTTTCTTCGACAATGGGCCGGACATCGGAAGGAATGGTGACGATGTGGTGCTCCCGGATGAAGCTGACCAGGCTGTTGAATGTTGCACGGAAGGCGTCGAGAAGCTGATCGGGCGCCGGATGATCTTCGCCCAGCTCCTCGAGCACCACGCGCGGATCTTTTCCCGGCTCGAGTTCGGCGGCGACTTGTTTGAAGTGGTCCTGATTCTTGCGAAGGTCGGCCCAGCCGATTTCGAGCAGCTTGTCGAGAGGCAGGTCGATCATTTCGTCGTACTCGAGCTTTCTCTGGAAAGTATCGGCGCCGATGCGGAAGTCGCCGTTGGAGCGCGCCAGCACATCGCTCTTGAGCCAACCGAGGTAATCGCTGAGCGCGGAGACAACAGCCGCGTTGGAGCCAGCAAATTCAGCCTTAAGCGCCGCATCATCGGCGTCTGCGAAGGCCTGCGGCACGTCGTGCTCGAAAAAGCCGATGATGTCCGGCAACTGCTCGATAGCGATCTCAGTGAAGATGCGCGGAGGGTTCTGGAGATTCGTGCGGGCGGCGGCGAGCAGCGCAGGCATTTGCTTTTCGCGGGCGACGAGCGAGCGCAGGCGGTCATTCGGCGGCGCAAATTTGCGCTCCATCAAAACGAAGGCCGCGTTGGCGCAGGTGCTCGAATAGGTGTCCGCGTTCCTCTCCCAGGGCCGGATGGTTTCAAGCGTCAGCAGTTGCGAGCGAATGTTGCTGAGCACCATCTCGCGGTCGCTGCGGGAAACAAAGTCAGCTGCCGAGTCGTCAGGAACGATCAATTCGATTCGCCGCTCGTAATTTTTCAGCGCCACGATCTCGGCGTCGATGTTCTTGCGAGAGAAGTCTTCAAGCTGCGAGTCGTACTGGTGGAGGCCCACCATTGTCCCGCCCGACGGAGCGTAGTGAAAGTACACCTGGTCAAAGTACTCGTCCGTCACTTTTGCAAGCTGTTGCTTCCAGTCCGCAGTTGCAGCATGTGCGCCGATCGCAGACAACATAAGTGCTCCTATCGCAGTCAAGGTGGTCACCCGTTTCATGGTCCCTCTCCATTTCGTGCCGATCGCTTACGCGCTCACAGGCGCCGGCGCCAGGTTGGCAAGCAATTCTCGAATCTCGAGCAGAACTTCGTCGGATCGCGTGGCGCGCAACGGGAGCTTGAGCAGTCCCTGCGGCGTGAACTGCGCGCCGCGCCTGGCGTTGCGCGATACCAGTTGCATGAGGTGTGCAGGGTCGACGGTCGCATTCTCCATAAAGCGGATGTGCAGCTCGCCTCGCTTGCGGTCGACCTGCGCAATGCCAAGGCGCTCGCACTCGAGGCGCAGAAAGGCCGCTTCAAGCAGATAGACGGTGGCGTCGGGCGGCGCGCCATAGCGGTCTTCCATCTCCGCACGAATCTCGTTGACCGAAGCCTCGGTGTTCGCTCCAGCGATTTTCTTGTAGAGGCGCAGCCGCTGGTTCTCTTCCGGCACATAGCTTTCGTCGATGCGCAGCGCGATGCCGAGGTTGAGCTGCGTGGCGGGCCGCTCTTCACCGGCCTCGCCCTTCAACTCCTTTACCGCGGCCTCCAGCATCGACGTATACAGCTCGAATCCCACCGCTTCGATGTGGCCGCTCTGCTCGCCGCCGAGCATATTGCCTGCGCCGCGCAGCTCCAGGTCGAGCGCCGCGATTTTGAAACCCGCGCCGAGGTCGCTGAACTCTTTGAGAGCGGCGAGACGGCGGCGCGCAATCTCCGTCAGCTCATTCTCCGGCGGAATGAGGAGGTAGGCATAGGCGCGGCGGTTGGAGCGGCCCACACGCCCGCGCAACTGATAGAGCTCACTCAGCCCGTGCCGCTCAGCGCGGTTAATCAGGATGGTGTTCGCGAGCGGAATGTCGAGGCCGTTTTCGATAATGGTTGTGGCCACGAGCACATCGAACTCATGACGCATGAAGGCGAGCATCACTTTCTCGAGATCGTTCTCGCCCATCTGTCCGTGCGCGACCGCCACGCGCGCCGAGGGCACCAGCTCCTGAATGCGCGCGGCAATTTCGTAAATCGACTCCACGCGATTGTGGACAAAGAACACCTGGCCGCCGCGTTCCAATTCCACCTCGATGGCCGAGCGCACAATCTTTTCGTCGAAGCGGGCCACCACCGTCTGAATCGCCATGCGATCTTTCGGTGGGGTCTCGATAATGCTCATATCGCGCAGGCCAACGAGCGACATATGGAGCGTGCGCGGGATCGGCGTTGCGCTCATGGCCAGCACGTCGATTTCCTTGCGCAACTGCTTCAGGCGCTCCTTGTGGCGCACGCCGAAGCGCTGCTCCTCGTCTACAACCAGCAATCCGAGATCCTGGAACTTGATGTCCTTTGAAAGCAGGCGGTGCGTGCCGATAAGAATGTCCACGCGGCCTGTCGCCACGCGCTCGATGATGTCCTTTTGCTCTTTTGCGGTGCGGAAGCGCGAAATCATCTCGATGTGAATGGGGAACGGCGCGAACCGCTGCTTGAAGGTTTCGAAGTGCTGGAAGCTGAGCACCGTGGTGGGCGTGAGCACCGCGACCTGCTTGCCGTCTTGCACGGCCTTGAAGGCGGCGCGCATGGCGACTTCGGTCTTGCCATAGCCCACGTCGCCGCACAGCAGCCGGTCCATAGGCGTCGGCGACTCCATGTCATCCTTGACGGCGCGAATCGCCGTAATCTGGTCGTCGGTCTCGCTGAAATCGAATGCATCCTCGAACTCGCGCTGAAACTCGTTGTCCACCGAGAACGCGTTTCCCTGCGCGGTGTGCCGCTCGGCATAAAGCTTGAGCAGCTCGGCCGCCATATCCTGCATGGCCTTTCGCACGCGCGCCTTGGTTCGAGTCCATTGCTGCGTGCCAAGCCTGTTCAATACCGGCGCAGGTCCCGTGTCGGTCGAGCGGTATTTCTGAATGAGGTCGAGCCGAGTGAGCGGAACGTAAAGCTTGGCGCCCTCGGCGAATTCCAGAATCATGAACTCCACCGCGAGGCCGTCCTGCTCAATCTCCTTCAGGCCCTGGTACTGCGCGATGCCGTGCTCCACATGGACAACGTAGTCGCCGACGCCGAGGTCGCGAAAGTCGGAGACAAAGGCCGCGGTCTTCGACTTTCTGGGAACCGGGCGCGCCGCAACGTCGGCTTCGTCGGAGAGATCGTTGGCGCCGAAGACGATCAAGTTCGCGTTTGCAAACACGACGCCCGACGCCAGCGGCGAGCGCACGATCACCGGCACGCGCAGGTCGCCAGCCATGTAACTGGCCTCCTCGAGCATGGTGTCGCCAGCACGCGGCGCACGGCTGCCCAGCCGGTAAGGAACCTCGTATTCGCGAAGAACAGTCGCCAGGCGCTCTACGTCGCCCTGATGTGGAGCGGCAAGCACGATGCGTGCGTCAGCCGCCATCAGCTTCTTCAGTTGCTCAGTCAACGCGGGAATGGAGCCGTGGAAGCGCAGCGGGGGTCGCGTGGGCAACTCGATTTCGCCCAAGGTTGTGTCCGGCTCCAGCACATCCACTGCGCCCAGTTGATCGAGATCGAGGCCCATGTGTGCAGCGAGCGAAGCTTGCAGAATCTCGGGGCGCAGATAAATGTCCTCCGGCCGGAAGAGCGAGCCAATCCCGGAGCGCTCGTGACGCAGCTCGACCTTGCTCCACCAGCGGTCGATTTGGCTGCGCACCATCGCCGGTTCATCGACAAACAGCGCGCATCGGGGCAGGAGCGTGAGCAGCGAGCGCTCCGCTCCGGCGACGGGCGCAAAAAACTCCCATCCGGGGAATACGCTGACGCCGCCAGCCGCAGCGGCTTCGGCGGCCATCTCGTCATTCTCGATGTCAACGCGCTGCCGGCTCAGCCGCCCGTTCACCGCGGCCAGCAACTGCTCGGTCGCCGGCGTCTCCGTGAGCGGCAGCAGTTCGGTCTCATCCAGCCCGCTCTGCGAACGTTGCGTTTCCGGATCGAATTTGCGAATCGTTTCAATTTCGTCGCCGAAGAATTCAATGCGCACGGGACGGTCAAATTCCGGCGAATACACGTCGAGAATTCCGCCGCGGCGCGTGAACTGGCCGGGCATTTCGACGAGATCCACCTGTGTGTAACCGACGCTGGCCAGATGCGCGGTGAGCACCTCGATGTCGACCTCTTCGCTGCGCTTGAGGGTTACAGCCAGGCCGGCATAGTACTCGAGATCGAAGAGTTTGAGAGCCGCAGATTCGACGGGAGCGATGAGAACATCGACGGCGCCGCTCGAAAGCTTCCACAGCGCGGCGGCGCGCTGTTCCTGGACGTCGGGGTGAGGCGAGAGATTTTCGAAGGGAAGCACGTCGTGGGCGGGAAAGCGGACGACGCGCGCTGGATCGATGGCGCCAGTCAGCTCGCAACCGGCCTTGAGCAGGGGCTCCAGCGCCTCGGCGGCCTTGTTGTCGGCAACGATTACGATGACCGGCTGTTTGGCGGCCCGCGCCATCAGCGGCAGATAGAGAGCCCGCGCCGTCGCCGTCATTCCGGACACACGCCGCCGACCCGCACCCAGGCTCAGGTGCCTGCGAACGCGTTCAAAGCCCGAGGAATGCTCCAGCTCCGCGAAGATTTCGCGGACAAACGGGAGGATCATCAACCTTTAGTTTAGCAGTGGGATCGTTCAATCAGGTTGGAGCCGCGATCTCATCAGCCCGCGTGTCGAACCTTCGCCCCGCGCTCACTCGTCTCCGAGTTTCTTTGCGAACGCGTACCAGAAGTCCAGCGACTTCCAGTAAGAATCGAGGGGCAAGCGCTCATCGCGTCCATGGGCACGCACATCGTCGCGTTCCAGAGCGATCGCCGAGTAGCCGTAGCTCGGAATTCCTGCCTGTGCGAAGTAAATCGAATCGCTGGCGCCGGTTTCCATCACCGGCGTGACCGGTAATCCGGGCCAGATCGCTTGCGTCACGCTCGTGAGCGGCCCCCAGACCTCCTCGATCGGCGCCGGCGGAATAATCGCCTTGCGATCGGGCGCTGTCGCGGACACGTCGCCCAGGCTCGAGATGTACTCCACGCCGAGTTGCGGGTCGCCAAAGATGGAGATGAGCTGCTTCCTGATTTCCTCGGGTGAGTGGCCAGGCAGGATTCGGCAATTCACGATTGCCTGCGCAGTTTGCGGAAGGGCGTTGTTGGCGTGACCGCCGCTCAATCGAGTGGCGACGCAAGTGGTACGCAGCCTGGCGTTGAAAGCGGGTTCCGCGCTCAAGCGCGTGGCAGCGGCTGTGTCCAGAGGCGTGGCCAGAATCGCCCGCATATCGGCTGCCGTTGCACCCGTCTCCTGGCCAGCGAGGTTCGCAAAATATGTGCGAGTGACATCGTTCAACTCGATGGGAAACGTGTACGCGGCGAGCCGGTCAAGCGATGCCGTCAGCTCATAAATGGCGTTGTCCGGTCGTGGCAAAGAACTGTGACCGCCTCGATTGGTCGCCGTAACCTGATAGTCGGCGTACAGCTTTTCGGTCGCCTCCACCTCGGCCACCAGCGGCCGCCCATGTTCCAGCTCAATGCCGCCGGCATCGGGGTTGACGACGAAAGCGGCGTCCACCAGATTGCGATGCTCGCGCACCAGCCAGTCTGCGCCGTTGAACTTGCCTCCCTCTTCGTCCGCCGTCAGCGCCAGGATCAGATCGCGCCGTGGCTTGTAGCCCTCGCGACGCAGGCGCAGAAAAGTCTCCACCAGCGCAGCGTCGGAGTCCTTCATGTCTTGGGTGCCACGACCGTAAAAATATCCGTCCTTCTCGACAAACTGAAATGGATCGGTGGACCAGTCGGAGCGCAAAGCCTGCACCACGTCCACGTGGCAAAGAAAGAGGACAGGTTTCTCTGCGGGCGTGCCGGCCGCGCGGAAGCGCACCACGAGATTCTTCTTGCGGTCGTCGGGCCCCAGCAGTCGAACATCCTGGGGCGAAAATCCCGCGTCGAGCAAGCGGCGCTCCATCGCTGCAGTCGCAGTGGTTACATTGCCCTGCGGAGTGTCGGTCGTGTTGATCTCAACGAGTTCTTTAAAGATCTCCCGTGCCAGCGCGCGATCTTCCGCGGGAGCCTGTGGCAAGGAATCTTGCGCTTTTAGAAGCGGGCAGAAGCTGACGGCCATGAGCAAGGCCATGAACCAGGCCGTGAGAATGGCTAAGAATCGATACACGGCATCCCCAGTCTTTCATTCATCTAGCGGTTGAGTGCCTCAGTCGATGCGCGGCGTGCCTCGGCGAAGCACCAGTCCGGTGACGCCAAACACCACGATCAGGATGAGGGCGATTAAGAAGTAGTACGCCATGGGATGCGCCCAGCCCGGAGAGTATTTCAAATCCTGGCCGACCCACAGCAAAAGGATTGTCGCAATCACCAAAAACTGCCCGGCAATTACGAGAAATGTGTGCCCCAAGTCGCGGCGCTTGTCCAGCGCCTCCACCTGGTCTGGTGTCAGGTTCCGCTCTTCGAGGGGTAGCAGGGGATTTGCCATCGCGTTCTTCTCGCCGGTCTCGCTTTTAATCTCTGCGACCGGCGCTCCTAATCACGATTCAATCACACGCCGCCGGGCCCACGCCAGCCTTCCCGTGGTCGGGCTACATAAGTCTAAAGTCCGGATTACTGCGGCGGATACCCCACCGATTGCGCGTACAGGACGCTGCGATCGGACCCCAGTCCCAGCTTTGCGGCCACGTCCTGCGCATGCACGGTGTAGAACCACGCGTTCAGCCCCTCCGACGCCGCGAACAAGTACACGTTTTGAGCGATGAAGCCCACGTCCACCTGGGCGTAGTCGTCTCTAGCCGGGGCCACGTAGATGATCGTCACCGCCGCGTGAGCCGCGGGCGCCGGGCCGATGGCGCCGCGCACGTCGCCGGAAAGCACCGGACGCAACAGATTCGCCTCGGCATCGTAGACATAAACTCCATCGGCCAGCACGACTTCAAGCGTGATGTCCTGCTTGTTGTAGGCCGAGGGCGCGGTGCGGCCCAAGTCCGATTTCACCGCCCGCGGGCGATTCACGCCGAAAGCCGCCCACAGCAAGTTTGAGAGCATCGGCAGCGGTAGCGGCTTGGCCATAAACGCGCGCGTCGTCCTGCGCGCGGCGAGCGCATGCATCAGCGGCATGCCGCCGGTCACTTCAGGATTGGGAAGCTGGATGGGCTTGAGCTCCGCGGCCAGTACCGGCGAAGCGCCGCGATGCGGACCAGCGAGAAAACTCACGGCCCAAACCAAGGCAACCGACGCAACCAGCAGCGCCGTCCATCGAGCGGCAATTCGTAGAGGGATTCGCATGATCACACCTCGAAACATCAGGCTGGGCACGCCAACCTCCCGAGGTATGCCGATGAAGGGGAAGAAGTTCACAGGACCGCGAGGCCAGATCCACAATGTAGCGCTGCCTGGCGAGCCGCGCAAGAAGGCCGGCCGCAGAGAGCGCGCCAAAGAGCTTTGCGCCGGGGCCGACGGCGCGCTGGAGCCAGCCGCCGTTTCGGCTCAATCCACCATGAAAGCCAGCGACTGCAACGTCGTAATCTCGAACGGCTTGCGGCAGCGGATATTCGCACACTGCAGCTTGTCGTCGCGGCGGACCATGTAGGACTGCGCCTTGGCGAAGCGCGCACGGTCGCGCTCGTCGCCGCCGCGCGGAAGTTGAGCCCGCTTGCGCCGCACAATCCAGGTGACTTTGTACTCCGCCGCCTGGCCGCACTTGGGGCAGATGAGGCTGTGCGTGCGTTGTTCCGTCGTTTCGTTGAAGAATTCCCGCTCTTCCATTCCGTTATTCCTTTGCCCGCTTTTGCTTTGCCGTCCGGCCTTGCGGATTGCCGCCGCTTCCACCCCGCGCACGTCCGGTGAATCCGCGCCAGCACTTTCGCGCCGCGCGAATCTATTCCATACTCATCCTTGCCATGGCGAAACGCAAGCCAGCCCGTTTTTCTGCCACCAAGGCGGTGAAGGCCAACGCCCGCGAACGGGTGGGCCAGCCCAAACCCTCGCGAATTTTGGCTGACAAGCCGCGAACCGGCCGCCAGGCCAAACACAAACCCAGGCTCGACGAAATCATTCGCCAAGAGGAATAGGCGGCAGGAGGAATAGGCATGGCCAAAGCAGTGGGTATCGGTGGTGTTTTTCTGAAGGCGAGTGACCCGCAGGCGCTCGGGCAGTGGTATGCGGAGCACTTCGGGATTCCCAGCCAAGAAGGCGGTTCGCTGGCATTCGACGGACCGGAATCGGCGGGGATGACGGTTTTCGCTCACTTTCCCGTCGATACGGATTATTTCGGCGGGGGCGCGCAACAGGCGATGATCAACTTCTGGGTCGACGATCTGGACGAACTGCTGAAGCAGTTGGCTGAGGCTGGCGTGCGCATCGATCCTAAACGTGAGGATTATCCCTACGGCCGATTCGCGTGGGTTTGGGATCCGGAGGGCAATCGCGTGGAGCTGTGGCAGCCGCCTCCAGATGAGAAAGATCGGCCCGCGTGAGCGTCAATCAGGGTGGCTAAAGTTTTGTTGAGTCGGATGAGCGCCTGATCCGCGCGTGAGCGTCAAGGTGCGCTTGAGGGCTGTTGCGCACTGTAGGGACCGGGGAGTGAGGACTCAGGCGGCTGCTGGGTTGGATTTGCTGCCACCGCGGTCCGCTTGGAGTAGATGCGGAACTCCACAACAAGGTCGAGCATCACCGGAACTGGCTTGCCATCCTTGATTGCAGGCTGGAATGTGGCCTTGCGAATCGCGTCGACGGCACTCTCGTCGAGACCAAAGCCGATCGGCCGGGCCACGGCGATTTCGCCGGGCTTGCCGTCGGCGCCGATGACGACGTGATAGAGGCACATGCCGGCCACGCCGTGGTCCTGCGCGTACTCGTTCGAAGGAGGCTCGAAGGTCGAGGTCAGGCGGGCCTTCTGATCGACCATGCTTTGGCGCAGCACGGCGGGATCGGCGGGCCGGTAATCGGTTTTTGCCGCTGCCGCCGCATAGTAAAGCTTCCAGAAGTCGGGCATCGACTCCATCAGGCGGCTGTCAAAGCCCTGCGTGAAGACGTTGTCCAACGCTTCTTGCAGGAGCTTGTTTGCATGCGCCTGCGAGGTGGTGGTGGTCACGCTGTTGGCGTCGGCAGGACGCTCGGCGGGAGGAGCTGCGGCAATCTCTGCCTGCGCTTCATCTGTGGTGTTGGGGGTGTCGGTCGCTTCGGCAGGAGGAGCAGGCGCAACGGCGGGGGCTGGTGCGGTGGACGCTGCTGGCGCTGGAGCCGCGCCCACTTTTTGCCCTGGCCTGGCGGCCTTGCCTTTTTCTTTCTTTTCCTTCGGTTTCACCACCAGCTCGCGGTCGATGGTGATTTTGACCACTTTCTTCTTCGGCGTGATGTTCACCTGGTCGACAGCCTTGGTGGGATCCTCATACGGCAGCGCGCCGAGAAAGTGCAGCCCGTAGCGCTGGCCTTCCAACTCCAGCTTGTGCTTGGTCAGGCGCACTTTTTCGATCTGGATTCCGCTCAACGTGTATGAGCCTTGCGGCGAGTGGCCTACCAGCGCGCCGTGCTCGCTGTAGCTCAGATCATTGTCCAGGTAGCCGCCGCGCAAGAAGAGTTCCTTGCCGACGAGCAGATGCCGGATCTCGTCTTCGGAGAACTCTGCGGGCTCAGATGTGTGGGAAGGTGTGCTCTGCGAAGCCGTGGGCGAGGGCGCTGGCGCAGGCTGGGTTTCGCCGGGAGGAGCGGGTGGGTTCTCCGCGGGCGGCGCTTGTGGGGCCTGGCTGGCGGAAGGCGGTTGCGCATCGGGCTGCGCTTCAGGCGCAGGAGCGGAAGCCGGCGGCGCAGGTTGTTCGGCTGCTGGTGCTGCGGGCGCCTGCTGCGCGCTTACTCCTGTGAGAGCGGATGAAGCGAAGACGGCGGTCATCGCGGCGACGAGAAACAGCAGGCTGAGCCGTGCGGGGGACTTTGCAAACGAGAAGAAGCGGAAGCGAGATTTCGGGTACGGCATGAAGAGCCTTTGATGGCAACTTTAGCAAGTTTCTGCTCCTATTGTGCGAAAAAACAATTCCTCGGCAGAGTTACTTGCGGGTTACGTCTCGCTGTTCGCGACCTTCCCGATTTGATCCCTGCTTGAGCCTCCAAAGAATTCGCCGGAACAATCCGAGGATGCGGACTGCGTCGCGACCGGTCAGTGCCAGCCTGCGCAACAATCGATCGAGATCGTGCCGGTTGGCTTTGCGCATGGCGGGTGGAGAGTAGTTGGCGGCGAGCATTGTCTTTTCGACGACGCCTGCAAGGAGCTGAAGATCGCGCGTGGAGGCCGCAGTAGCAGCGTCGCTTGCAGGTTCTGGATTCGCAGCCGGCGGTTTCGTTTCGTTGATCCGCGATGCGATCTCATACAAGCAGACAGCGACAGCCTGGCCGAGATTCATCGAGGGCTGCGCAAGATCGGTCGGAATCACAGCGAGCAGATGGCAGTGCGCGAGGTCCTCCTGCGTCAGTCCGCGTTTCTCCGAGCCGAAGACGAGGGCTACTCGCCCGCCGCGTTCAATCTCCTGCCGAAGTCGCGGCGCCAACTCCGGCAGCGGAATCACCGGCTGCTCGGGCTTGCGATGCTCGAGCGAACCTGTGCCCACGACTAGCGTGCAGTCGCGCACAGCGTCCGCGAGGCGCTCGGCGCATTTGGCTTTTTGGAGGAGATTCGAGGCGCCGACGGCGGACTTCGCCTCGCGCCAATGGGCCTCGTACGGAGCAACCACGGAGAGGCGCGCAAAGCCGAAGTTTGCCATTGCCCGCGCCGCCGCTCCTATATTGAGGGGATTGCGCGGCGAGACGAGGACCACTTGGATCTGGCCGCGTTGGGAATCGCTGGGCAAGGAATTCATTGTAGTGTGCGGCAGTTCTGAATGTTGGCGCGGAAGGCCGCAATGTTCTAGCCTGAAGCGTGCTCTTCGCCAATCCAGCTACGCAAGCGTTGAACGAACTGAGCCAGGCGCCGATTGTGCGCTTTTCTCTGCTGGCGCTCAGCTCCATCTTTTTTCTGGTCGACCCTTTCGCTGCGATCCCGTCGTTCCTGGCGATCACGCAGCATGCGGACCCGGCGCGGCGCAGGCGCATGGCGCGCAAGGGAGCGATTACCTGCTTTATCGTGCTGACGAGCTTTGCGATTGCGGGGCAGTTGATCTTTCGCATGTTCGGCATCACTTTGCCGGCGTTTGAGATTGCCGGCGGGCTGATCCTGCTGCTGATCGGTCTCGACATGCTGGAAGCGCGGCGCTCGCCCACTCAGGAAACGCACAGCGATACGGAAGAGGCAACAACGAAAGAGGACGCAGGCATTGTGCCGCTGGGCATTCCCATGCTGGCAGGGCCGGGAGCCATTTCCTCGGTTATGGTACTCGTCGGCCAAGTGCCGACGCTTTGGGGATGGCAAATGGGAGCCATTCTGGGCGCGATCGCCCTCACCGCTCTGGTCACTTATCTTGTGCTGGGTGCGGCTGCCCGGGTGCGCCAGTTCCTGGGCGAAACCGGCATCCGCATTCTCGTCCGGATCATGGGCCTGCTGCTGGTGGCGCTGGCGATGCAGTATTTCGTGAATGGAATCACAGACTTAGGTCTGATTCCGCGGCACATGTGACCTCCCGATCCGGGTGAGGCTTCCCACAGAAACCGCTGCTTTCCACAGGCTGCCGCGCTTGAATCTAACCTCTTGAAAATGCTATCTTTCTCTTGTTGCAAACCCTGGATCTGCGTTGGTCTTAGAAGTTTGCATCTTAGGGTGGTCTGTGCTACTCTAACGGGGTTAGTAGTGAGCAGTGGAGCCTCCCGGTGGCCGTGTGGCCTGCCCAATCTGAGATCGACGATCTTCGATTTAGGGAAGTGGGAAGCTGGTTCGTAGGGTCGAACGAGTTGCGCACGATGTGCACCGTTGAACCCCTGTAGGGAATCCCACAGAGAACAAGCCATTGCATGACCCGGGAGTTAATCTCCCGCGAGCCCTATCGGCTCGAGCACGTTTTGCTGGTCGATATTTGATTTTTTGGCTTTGATTTTTGCGCAGTGCGAGCCGTGTTATCCACAATGGTTCGGGCCGATTCTTTCCTTGACCCGTAACCGGGACTTTGATAACTTTAAAAGGTTCGCGCAAAAACGCCGAGGTCCGCTGTGCTAGCGGAGAAATGAGGCGATGCGCACCAAGTTCGAGGACAGCCGGACGCGAGTCCGGACCTCGATCCAAGGGGTACCGCTTAGGCGGACCACCCTCAAGGATCTTTGACAAATTGGTTGAACATGCCAGTCGTGAGATGTGATCGGGTTTGGCTCGGTCATTCTCACAAGTAAGGTGCCTGCGTCCTTCGCGAGAAGATGCGCAGGCCGGTCGACCCAATTCGACCTCCGTCGGAGAGGGACGACATCAGGTTTCAAACGAGAGTTTGATCCTGGCTCAGAATCAACGCTGGCGGCGTGCCTAACACATGCAAGTCGAACGAGAAAGTGGTAGCAATACCATGAGTAAAGTGGCGCACGGGTGAGTA
>Ga0181521_10001303_pt1 | contig 31199 bp, 24 predicted proteins | sample PEATcosm2014_Bin_32_FD_119764 | JGI IMG/M metagenome (GOLD analysis project Ga0181521, IMG submission 119764) | Peatland microbial communities from MTU Mesocosm Facility, Houghton, MI, USA - PEATcosm2014_Bin02_60_metaG | ecosystem: Environmental > Terrestrial > Soil > Wetlands > Peat | place...
AGACCTCTACAAATTCTTCTTCAACCGTTCCATCCAGATCTACGCTTTCGGGCAGAAGTATCGGGAGAACACACTTGACGCCGTTGGTGAGGCGCTAATCAACACCGCCAAAGTAGAGAAAGCGCCGCATCTCTTTCTGGAAGCACCGTATAGTGACTTGGGCGCGTATTGTTATCGTGACTCTGAGATCGTCCTCAAATTAACCTCCTTCGACGACGACCTCGTGATGAAGCTGATGACTGCGCTCTCTCGCATCAGTTACATGACCTTGGACGATGTGTCAAGGCAGGGCGTCTCTGGGTGGATAAGAAGCATCATGTTCTGTTACCACCGAAAGCGCCGGTACCTAATCCCTAGAAGGGATGAGATCCTTGAGGTAAAGGGTCAGACAGCGACTGAGGCAGTCATCAAAGGAAAGAAGTACAAGGGAGCCATCGTCGTTGAACCGAAACCAGGGGTACACTTCAACGTCGCCGTCTTGGACTTCGCATCCCTATATCCATCGATAATCAAAGTGTGGAATTTGGGCTACGAGACTGTTCGTTGCTCACATCAAGATGAAACCTGCAGAAGAAACCTTGTCCCCGGAACGCCACACTGGGTTTGCAAAAGAAAGCGAGGGTTAGAAAGCTTGCTAATTGGCTCGCTAAGAGATCTGAGAGTTAACCGATACAAGGTAAGATCCAAAGACCGCACTCTACCTCCCGTCGTCAAGAGCTGGTACAAAGTAGTCTCAGACGCAACCAAAGTCGTACTCAACGCCAGCTACGGTGTCTTCGGAGCAGACAACTTCGCTCTATACTGTCCACCCGTCGCGGAGGCTACAGCCGCGATTGGGAGGCATGTGATAACGCAGGCGATCCAGAAAGCGCAGGACTTGAACCTCGAAGTGTTCTATGGAGATACTGACTCAATCTTTCTTGGAGCGCGCGATCCGGACGCGTTGAATAAGCTGATCGATTGGTCAGCGAGCGAACTGAAGATGGAGCTTGAAATCGATAAGAATTATCGATATTTGGCTTTGAGTTCGAGAAAGAAGAATTACTTCGGAGTGCTGCCTGACGGAAACGTAGACATCAAAGGTCTGACTGGGAAGAAAAGGCACATTCCGCAATTCTTGCACAGCGCCTTCTACCAGATGGTATCCATACTAAGCCAGGTCAATACACCGGAAGACATTGAGGCCGCTAAAGCGAAGATTACAGAAATCGTTCGCGGATGCTACGTGAAACTCCGAAACAAAGAATATGCGCTAGGTGACCTGGCATTCTCGATGATGATGAGTAGGATGCCTGAGAACTACACAAAAACTACTCCCCAACACGTCAAAGCCGCGAGGCAACTGCAACACGCGGGGACGGAGATGAAACCGGGGGACATAGTTTCGTTTGTGAAGGTTCGTGGCGAGCCCGGCGTTAAACCAGTTCAATTGGCGAGGCTGGAGGAAGTTGACAGCGAAAAATACATAGAATACATCCGCGGCACATTCGAACAAGTCCTGGACTCTTTAGGCGTCGAATGGGAAGACCTAGCGGGAGTAAAGAAACTCGAATCCTTCTTCTCAGGGTAATGAATAATGATTCAGATAATCGGCCTAAGAAAGCTGCCACTGATTAAAGAAGGCGACAACGTAGCCGACCACATTGTCAAAGCCGCAAGAGAAGAACAAGTCGGAATCGCCAACGGTGACGTGATCGTGGTCGCGCAGAAGATAGTATCCAAGGCTGAGGGAGGAGTCGTGCACCTCAAGTCCGTAACACCTTCGCAGAAAGCTGAGGAGATAGCGAAACTTAGCGGCAAAGATCCACGACACGTCGAAGTAATACTGCAAGAGAGTGCGAAGATTATTCGATCCCAGGGCGCCCACTTAATCGTTGAGACTCGACATGGATTCGTTTGCGCTAACGCTGGCGTCGATAGATCAAACGTTGAAGATTCTGACACGATAACCGTTCTCCCCTTAGATGGGGATAAGTCCGCTCGTGAAATAAGACAGAAGATTCGAGACCTCACAGGTGCGGATGTGGGCGTAATTATCTCTGACACTTTCGGTCGTGCGTGGCGGATCGGCCAGGTGAACATCGCAATTGGCGTCGATGGTTTGCGGCCCATAATCGATTACCGAGGCCAGAAGGACATGTTCGGATACGTCCTGAACGTTACGCAGATGGCTGTAGCAGACGAGTTGGCTTCAGCAGCGGAGCTGGTGATGAAAAAAAGCGACGGTGTCCCCGTGGCTATCGTTAAGGGTTGCGAATACGCCGCAGGAAAAGGATCAGTACGAGAATTGATCAGGCCGGAGCAAGAGGACTTGTTCCGGTAGAATAGACGTTGAAGAACCGCTTAGACGTTAGACGATCCCTCACTGTCTAGAGCCCATGCCAACAAGGCCGATCGCAGATAGTACGAGAGATGAATCTTTCTGGACTAATCCATTGCGGATAAGCAAAACAGGGCTCGTGACTAACTCAGTTGAAAGTCAGTCCACTTCTCAAACTCTGCTCAAACTGGGCACCAGAGTTTGAGCCGTCAACGTCGCAACCTTAAGTATGCCCACTCCTTGAGTTGAGAGAAATCGGTGTTCGATGTGGAGCCAGTTAAACCCCCAGTCCCAGTACAAGTGAACGACATACTCTCGTTTGCCAGATTAGCGTTGGGGTTGACGGAGGGATCGCAGATCCTATGGTACTTCAAGCATCAAGGGAAACATATTCTCGGGCTATTTACCGCGTACATGTACTGGGAAGGCGATATCCCAATCCTAGCCTACACTGAATCCGAAGCCCCGCCGAAAGCATTTCTCGCCTACCGAAGTGATAGTGTTAAGGGGGAGGAATGGATGTTCACGGAAGATGCCGGAGACACAAGGTATCGGTATGCGTCGTTCGTAGAGTTGAAGAAGACACCCGACGCCTTCACCCAAGCTCTGGACGGAGTTTATCCAAGCTTGCCAGAGCCCATGCTCGCCGAGGTCGAAGACATAAAATCAATCGCCAGAATACTACTGCCCCTTTCACTCCGAGAAGGAACCCTATTCCCACTCTGGCATTTCACCAGGGGCAAGAACCACATTCTCGGAACGTGCATACCGTTCGAACACTATTATGAAGCCGACGCTCTGCCCGTGTTCTTCTACGTCTCACTGAGCGAACCCCCAAAGGACGGTTTCGTAAAATACATTGCAGTAAAGCCAGCTGGCGAGAAAGTTGAATATGTGAATAACACGAGCGACGCCAAATATTTCTACGCGAAAATTGTTGATGTAAAAGATATGCCGATATTTCCCAAATAGCTCGTCCCGACGCTTAGCCGAATCCGATTGGGTGAACCGTGCGCCGCTGCCTCCGTGTCCAGTTGAGTATAGCCTAATGTCGATTGGCTCAGATGCTTCCGTGATGGGGTGGAAAGGCGTATTTTTGCGGGGCCAACATTCACAGTAACTTTTTACCGTCCCGCACCAAAGCACATTGAGGTTTTTGGAGTGTCCTTTGAAGACAAGATTCTAAGGGCCGCGGAAAAGAACAAGACTCGAACGGTCCTCGCGTTGGACTTGGAAGACGCCGACGCCTCACTCCTTCTCAAGAGGAGCAGAGAGGTACTGCAGAGCGTACGGGGGCTGATCTGCGGCGTCAAAATTAACAGGCAGCTTATCATGGAGCTTGGCTTGAATGCCGTGAGGGATTCCATCATCAAATTAGCGAACGACTTCTCTCTGCCAACGATAATGGATGCTAAACTGAATGATGTGGGGCACACGAATGGGTTTATGGCACGCATCTACTTCGACATGGGCTTCGATGCAGTAATCGCCAGCCCTATAGCGGGCTGGGAGAACGGGCTTGACACGGTTTTCGAAGCAGCCAATTTGAGGAGGAAGGGGGTGTTATTGCTAACCTACATGAGCAACCCAGGCGCCGAAACCTTCTACTCTCTCATGGCCAATCAGACTGATGGGCATGGGAAGCCCGTCTTCGAGATTCTGACCAACCTGGCTGTAGAATGGAAAGCCCAAGGTGTCATCGTTGGAGCAACTCAGCCTCGGGTCATCTCACGGGTCCGACAGCTTGCTGGGCCCAACCTACCCATATACAGCCCCGGCGTTGGCGCCCAAGGCGGAGACTCAAAAGCAGCCTTGGATGCCGGGTCGACATACCTAATCGTAGGCCGTTCCATCTACAACTCTTCAGACCCGGCAAAGGCTGCAATGGAACTCAGGCGTCCCATAGAAAGCTGAATTTCCCTCATCCACCAACCGGCTCTATCGAATTCGGCTGTAACTGGAGTGGGGCTTCACTGAAACGTAGCGAGAACAAGAGAAAGTAAGGGAATGGGATTCCCTGCAATATGTCAACTCCAAAACCAAGGCTTTTATTCGGCTGGTATGTAGGCGGTAGGAGTGATTTCTAATGGGTGGCGCTAAAAAGAAAAGCCTAGCACAAATGGAAAAACAGCAGGTCCAGCAAGACGACGCGAAGAAACCTGAAGCTGCCAAAAAAAATAAAGGCAAAACGGTTGCTGAGAAGAAAGGTCCAGGAGGCATAAGTCTTCCGAATTTCGACGACCCGAAATTCACTGGTGAGATTTCAAAGCTTGGCGCTTTAACGCCCTACGCAATCGCCACCCAATTCAATGTTAGACTAAGCGTCGCCAGAGACATCCTAGAGGAGCTGGAACGCCGCAGGTTAGTGAAGCCTGTAGGCGGGAATGCGAGGATTAAGATCTACAAGCTCGCCGCGGCCTAAACTTTCTCCACACGTATCTTCGTTCCGCTTTTCAAGGAGCGGAACAGTTCAAGGTTAGAGATAATCTTGCCCACTATATTGACGGGGCTGTACGGCTCGGTTGGGCCATAGAAGATGCATAGTGCGGAGCCCATGGGCCAATAAGCCATCGCCCCAACCTCGACCCTATCCTTCGCCTTCTCAGTTCCCATCTTGACTGGAGTTTCGAAGTAAATTTCCTCTTTCCATCTTGCAGCCCTACCTTCGAAGGGCAATGCTTTCGCGAGATTATCCACAGTCATCGGGCTCTGAAACCTGATCAGCTCACCCTCCGCTTCACCGTAAGGTTCCGCTATCAGCCGCACCTTGTAACGCGTTACGTCCACTTCGGTGGGTTTCGTTTCCGGTGACGTTACGGCGGGTTCGCTGGACAATTGTTCTTCCTTCTACCTTTTGTTGGTCCAGTGGGGTGTTAAAAGTCACGCTTAAGGTTTCGCTCCCTTCAGAATCGCTCGCATTGACAGTTTTCTGACAAAAAGAATAACTATGCCGCGTCTCAAGCCCATCGAAGTGTTGAGAATTGACGAATCGAGTACGCACTGTCATAATGGGCGCCGCGGGAAGAGACTTTCACAATTTCAACGTCTACTTCCGAAACAACAAAGAGTACGAAGTTGTAGCCTTTACCGCAACCCAAATTCCTGGAATCGAAGGCCGCACGTATCCTCCCAAATTGTCGGGACGACTCTACCCAAAAGGAATACCCATTCTACCGGAAGCAGATGTTCCCAAAATCATCAAAGAAAAGAATGTTGAACTCGTCGTGCTCGCATACAGTGATCTGGCGTATGACGATGTGATGCACAAGGCGTCGGTGGTACTGGCGTGCGGGGCAGACTTTCGTTTGATGGGGCCAAAAACGACGATGCTCAAATCGAAGCTGCCGATGATTTCCGTTTGCGCGGTGCGAACTGGAGCTGGTAAGAGCACAGTCTCTCGAACCGTCTCTCGATCGCTAAAGAAGAAATATGGACGGGTCGTTGTTATCCGTCACCCAATGCCTTATGGAGATCTGTCGGAAGAGATCTGCGAGCGGTTCGCCACGTACGAAGACATGAAGCGATATGAATGTACGATTGAAGAGCGGGAAGAGTACGAACCGCACATAGACATCGGCAACGTCGTCTACGCTGGCGTAGATTACGGGCAGATTCTGCGCGAAGCTGAGAAGGAGGCGGATGTCATTCTGTGGGATGGCGGAAACAATGACCTCCCATTCTACAAGCCTGATCTTCAAATCGTCGTCGTTGATCCACATCGACCTGGCCATGAGCTTCTCTACTACCCCGGCGAGGCCAACCTGAGGATGGCGGATATTGTCGTGATAAACAAAGTTGATACCGCATCGCCCGAGAACGTAGAGATCGTTCGCAAGAACGTGAAATTTGCGAGACCCGAAGCCAAGGTTGTCGAAGCGGCTTCTGAGATTCACGTGGACGACGAAACACTAATTCGCGGAAAACGCGTAGTCGCAATCGAGGACGGACCAACAGTCACGCATGGCGGGATGAAGGAAGGTGTGGGAGCGATTGCAGCACGACAGTTCGGCGCCAAGGAGTTAGTTGATCCGAAGCCATACGCTGTCGGTTCGATCAAACGTACGTATGAAAAGTACCCTCATCTTGGCCAAGTATTGCCTGCGATGGGATATGGGGAGAAACAGGTCCGAGAGCTAGAGCAAACGATTGCAGCAATAGATTGCGACTCACTAGTCTTAGGGACCCCAATCGACCTACGAAGAATCATGAACCTTCCTAAGCCAGCAGTACGTGTCAGGTACGAGATTCGAGAAACAACGAAACCTACACTTGATGAGATCCTTCGGACGATGACAATCAAGGTGCTTCAGAAGTCACGTTAGCACCCGTTTCAGTGTGTCGAAAACGTAGTCCAACTCCTGTTCCCCAAGCTTAGGATGCACAGGTAGAGAGAAGACCTGCCTGCATGCCTTCTCGGTTTCCGGTAAAGGCCGCCTGGAGGTTGATCGTTCGCGGTATAGTGGGAGCAGGTGCAAAGGTGACTCATAGTAGACTGCGGCTTCTATGTTTCTTGATCTCATTTTCTCAATCACCTTGTTCCGCTTTCCCGCGTTTGCGCCTCGTAGGCGAAGCGTAAAGAGATACCATGAATGCTTGCGTCCTTCAGGCTCCTTCGGAGGAACTACCTTACCCAGCATACCAACCTTTTCTCCAAGGAACTGTGCATTCTTCCTACGTCGTTCTAGGAATGAAGGCAGTTTTCTAAGCTGAGCCGCGCCGACGGCTGCCAATACTTCAGTCATCCGATAATTATTTCCAACCGCAACCGGCCAGTAAGGCCGCTGTTCACCATGCGACCTGATCATTCGTAATCTCTCCGAATAATCATCATCATTCGTCGTAACCATTCCTCCTTCACCTGTCGTCATGTTCTTACCAGCGTAGAAACTGAAGCAGGACATATCTCCAATCGACCCGACGCGGGAGCCCCTATACTCAGCCCCGTGAGCCTGCGCAGCATCCTCGATCAACGCTACCCCGCGCTCTCTGGCCACCTTCTTCAGAGGATCAAGCTCAGCTGGAAGCCCATAGATGTGAACTGGCATAATCGCCTTGGTATTCCGCGTCATCGCAGCCTCCACGGTCTCCGCGGTGACCGTGTAGGTGTCAGGGTCGATGTCAGCGAAAACAGGCTCCGCGCCAGTCATGAGAATAACCTCAGCGGTTGCGTGAAAAGTAAATGAGGGAATGATCACCTCATCCCCGGCCTTAACTCCAGCAACCAACAAAGCAGAGTGCAGAGCCGCCGTCCCACTGTTCACGGCAACAGCATGCTTAGCCCCCACATACTTCGCGTAGTCCTTCTCAAACTCGAGAACCCTCGGCCCCATCCCACTCTTCTCAGTTAGAATCCCACTCTTCAAAACCTCAGTTGCCGCGTCAATCTCCTCCTTCCCAATCATCGGTTGATTAATTCGAATAATGTCTCGCACAATGAATCTACTCAATCAATTTTGGTCTCTAGACTTGTTCATCTAAAAGTGTTTCTAGCAAATAAGCAGGACACGATTCGGTGCTGAGGCTTTGAGACCTTTTGCGATGACGGAGACCAAAGTAACAATGCATCAGACGGAAAGGTGGCCGCAAACTGTCACCATGAAGACTGAAAACTATCAATTAGGTAAAGCTTCGATAGTATCTTCGTTCTAGCGCCATTGCTTATCCTGCTCGTTGTCGAGACGATTGCTGGAGGCATTGGCGTCATCAGTCTGATGTACAGGGGAAAACACAAGAATTCTTGAAGTATTTCCAACTCCTCCGGAGTTATCTTCACTATGGCTGAATTGTTACGTTTAGTAAAACTTATATGAAATCAGTTTCGTTGGTGGGTTCGGTTGTTCATAGCGGAGGCTTTGAGAACTGTCAGCAAATATTGCAGGTCGGCAGACACTTATGCTAAAGGAGGGGACGTCGCGGGCAGAAGGCCGTGACGCCATACACGCAAACATTACCGCGGCATTAGTCGTCGCGGAATCCATTCGATCGTCCTTGGGACCTAAGGGCATGGATAAGATGCTGGTGGATGGTTTTGGGGATGTGACCATCAGTAACGACGGTGCCACGATTCTTGACGAGATGGAGGTTCAGCACCCCGCCGCCAAGATGTTAGTTGAAGTCGCGAAGACTCAAGATGACGAAGTAGGGGACGGAACAACCACAGCGGTCGTTCTGTCTGGGGAACTCTTGACGAAAGCCCAAGCTCTGATCGACAAAGACGTTCAATCAACCGTCATAGTTGACGGTTACCAGATAGCAAGCGAAAAGGCGCTCGAATACATCCGCAAACTCGCGATCAAGGTAAACCCGAACGATAAGGGGATGCTCAAGAAAGTCGCGAAAGTCGCGCTTGCTAGCAAACTTCTCGCCGAACACAAGGAGTTCATCGCAGAAATGGCGGTAGGTGCCGTTATGCAGGTTGCCGAAAAGTCGGGGACGGTGTTCAAGGCTGATGTGGATGATATCAAAGTTGAGAAGAAGCCTGGTGGTGCGTTAACTGACACTGTCTTGATTCAGGGTGTCCTCCTTGACAAGGAGGTCGTACACCCAGGCATGCCAAAACGCGTCGAGAAAGCGAAAATTGCGCTCATCAATTGTCCACTAGAGGTTGAGAAACCTGAGTTTGATGCGAAACTGAACATCCAGAGCCCCGACCAGATGAAAGGCTTCCTGGATGAGGAAGAGAAGATCATGAGGGACATGGTGAACAAGATCGCTGACAGCGGCGCGAATGTCGCAATATGCGAGAAGGGCATCGACGATGTGGTCCAACATTTTATGGCGAAGAAAGGCATCCTCGCCGTACGACGTGTAAAACAGTCTGACATGGAGAAACTAGTCAAAGCGACGGGGGGACGCATACTAAGTCAACTCGAAGGCCTGAAGCCTTCCGACTTAGGACAAGCGGGCCTCGTTGAGGAAAGAAAAGTTTCCGATGACAAAATGACCTTCGTAGAGGGTTGCAAGAACCCGAAGGCAGTTAGTATACTCGTGCGCGGAGGCACTGAACGCGTAGTAGACGAAGCTGAACGCGCCATCCATGATGCGTTGTGCGTTGTTCGGGACGTCGTGGTTGAGCCTTTCGTTGTTGCTGGTGGAGGATCAACCGAAGCTGAGGTTTCCCGCATGGTCAAGGCTTACAGTCAGAAACTCTCAGGAAAGGAACAGCTGGCCGTTCAAGCATACGCTGAAGCGCTCGAAATTATACCGATGTCGCTGGCGGAGAATGGGGGTATGGATCCGATTGATTCGTTGATGGAGGTTAGGGCGAGACACCAATCGAAGTCTAAGTGGGTAGGCATCGACCCGATCAATGGGAAGGTTGCAGATTTAGCGAAACTCGATGTTTATGAGCCCCTTGCAGTAAAGGTGCAGGCTCTGAAATCTGCCGGCGAAGCGGCCTGCATGATCTTGAAGATCGACGATGTCATCGCGGCGTCTAAATCGAAAGAAGGCGGAGCACCAAAGGGGCCAAAAGAAAGTGGCAAAGAAGAAGGAGAAGGCGAGTCCTAAAAAAGCATCGGCCCAACTGATCGGCCCCAAGAAACTCACACGTTTCGAACGAGCTAGGATCGTGGGCGCGAGAGCCCTACAAATTTCCATGGGCGCACCCGTATTGCTCGACGTACCCGAATCGTTGAAGTCACCGATCGAGCTTGCCGAACTTGAACTGCAAGAAGAAGCCCTTCCGATAAGTATACGAAGATCCTTGCCTGACGGCACGAGCCTGAACATCCCGCTTACAACGCTACTTGAAGGCGAGCGTGAAGAAGCCGGATATTGAGCCGGGGATTGGCAGATTCGGCGTCGCAAGCGAAAGACAAGACTTGGACCTACGCGTTCATAATCCTCATTCTAGTTTCGACCTGGATGCTGCTGTTGCGACTGATGAACAACCCGTTCCTTTCCTTGGGCTTTGAAATATCCCTTGTTTACCTGCCCACCGTACTATCGGGGATAATCGCGTTCTATGTAGCTCAGAAGCAAGAAAGGCCGAAGTCCAGTCATCTCTCTTGAAATTTCCGTCCATTCCTAACACTTGTAACGGTTATAGCGTACCGTTGCTTTCAATCGTGTCATATCTGTTGACTTTATTCAGGCCTAGAGTTTCGTCATGGACTTTCCGCACTTTCGTAAGGGGTTACCAAGAGCACTGGTAGAAGCAATCGTACTCTATACTTACCAAACCACCCCTCGAGGCCAGTCTAAGTCTATACACCGCGAAACTCATTGTTGAGCTGCCCCGACAGCTACAACACCGAACCGGAAAGTGGAAGCAGAAAGATCGTCCAACTCGTCGGTGTCGAGGTATTTCTTCGGAATATGTAAGAATGATTTCGATATCTGAAACGTTTTAGGGTTATCATCCGCCAGGGATGTTCCCTCCTCAATGCAGCGGGCTGCTAACAATTAGACGTATTTGATTCGGAAAGTGACACGTATCTGAGTACTTTACTGATTAGGTTTATCTTCAATGTTTTCCGCTATGGGAATGATTGTGTATGAGAACCAGACGGTGCCCTGTTTGGCCGATTCCACTGACCGCGACGGGCAAAATCCTTCCAATGGGGCTTAGGAGATCGGTTTCGTAGGTGATTAGAGTTGGATGCGTTCTACCACCGGCGGTACGTCATTGCGTTCTTCGTCTTAGGAATGATCATTTTGGTGTCAGCGGGAGCGGTAGCTAATGCTCAAGTAACTCCATCGGTTAGCTTTGATCCTACTAACGGAATTCCTGGAACGTTGGTAACCGTCACGCTTTCAGGCTACGATTCAAGCGACACGAGCTGCACTATTTCAGGTTCAATTGTTTACAATCCCACGCCTTGCTCGATAAGTAGTGGCTCGGGGACGTTCACCTTCACGGTTAAACAATACACCGCTGCGGGCAGTTACATCATTACCGTCACCGGAAACCCAAAGGATGATTCTGCCCAAACTTCATTCCAAGTCAACGGCTTGTCGCTCTCTCTTAATCCGACCTCTGGCCCTGTTGGAACTGAGGTCAGCGTAACCATAAGCTCGGAGAATGTTCCTACGAATGATACAAGCTGCTCAATTTCAAGCCCGTCAAGTGGCGTTGTAACACTTTCTGCATGCGTCGTCAACAACGGCGAGGGTAGTGGAACCTTCATAGTGGGCAACGTTACGCCCGGCGACTATGTGATCGAAGTCACAGCATGCACTGGCAATACGGGTTGTAGTCCTAGTGCAGGCGATTTTGCCCAGCAAGTGTTCACGGTTACGGCCGGCCCTCAAATTACCCTCAACCCCGCGAACGGAGTTCCGGGGACGGATATCTCAGTCAGCGGAACAGGATTCAAACTATCAGACCAATCTTGTTCCATCAGCAGTCCGTCAAATCCAAACGTCGTGGAAAACGCCGGTTGCGCTGTGACTTCAGGGACAGAGGGGATTCATGGCAGTTTCATTGTGGGTGACGTTTCGTCTGGCCAGTACGTGATAGAAGTCACCGGATGCTCAGGTAACAACGGATGCCCCCCAAGTCAGGGAGACTTCGCTCAAGAAGTCTTGACCATTACGGGCACCTCGACTCCGTCAATTGTACTTAACACGATTTCTGACGTCACAGGCACGACCATCCAAGTGTCAGGGTCCGGTTTCTCGTTAAGCGATACATCCTGTACGCTTTCGGGTACCGTCGTAAGCTCCTCGACTTGCTCAATCTCAGCAGGAACATTATCCGGTTCATTTGTAGTCGCAAACGTAGCAACCGGGTACTACACGGTTAATGCGATCGGTTCAACTGGCGACTCGGCGTCGGCACCGTTTACAGTTAGCCCTTCAACAGCGCCAGCGGTACCAGGTTTCCCGATCGAAGCGATTCTCTCCGGCCTGCTCTTAGGCATAGTAATAGTGGCCACATTCCGACGACGCATGAACCATTCGACTACAACTCAATGATCCGAAACCAAGAAGCATTCGTTACAGTTCGAGATTTCGGCTGAGCAAGTCGCGTAAGGGAAGGCTGGGTTGCAGGAACCATCCCACGCCTTGAGCGGCCTCCGCTAAGTGTCAGAGCAAATTCGTTGCTCCGGGACTCATCCTGTTACCTGCGTATCCGCCTCATTGGCGGATTATTGGGATGCTGGGGTAAGTGATCCACGGTCCCGGTCCAAAGACAACGGGCCTCAATGTTGGATGGAAACGGCGTTGGTGACAGGTGGGGCAAAAGACAGATTGAACGCCGTACCTAGCGCAAGTCAAGCATATTGGAGCCCCACATTCTGAACAGTACACCTGCGCCATCACTTCGGTATGGGAGTAGCAGAAGCTCTTGGTGGGGGCTTGGTCTGGGGAGACAACCACGGAGCTACCGCACATTAAGCAATAGTTGGCGACTTCCCTGTTCTCAGCCCCACACATCGGGCATATCTTAGGCAAACCGATCACACAGAGCACTAACACTATGCTTTCACGTAGAGATAATACTTCCGCGCTCACCTAGTCTAAGTGAAATTCTTATTGCTGCCCGGCGAAATCGCCTTCTCCGACCCCCCATGTCTCCTAAGTGCCCGAATTGCGGCGGACCTCTTGATTTCATCTGTGGTAGCAAAACTAGGTCCAAGTGTTGTAATTGCGGTTACTACAACGACTGTTGCTAGGCGATTGCATTGCGGTACGAAGATGTCATGAATTACGTCGACGGTTTGGTTGGCCCAGGGGATGAGCTGCAGGTCTGGGTTCGGAACAGGTCGAATGAACTTAGCGAGTACGGGGTTGTTCCAATTGACCCGACCAGAGGTCGATTCCTAGAACTCATTGCCAAAATTAGGTCCCCTCAACGAATCTTGGAAATCGGGTCGGGGGTCGGCTACAGCGCGTTATGGTTCACGAAAGGCATGGGTCGAAAAGGAACATTGGAATCTATAGAAGCCGACCCCCACGTCGCCAGCGAATTACGAGAGACCATCAAAAAAGCAGGGCTAAAGCGGCGGATAAAGATTCACCAGGGGGCAGCCCTAGTAATCCTTCGAAAACTAAAAGGACCGTACGACCTAGTTTTCATCGACGCGGACAAGGACGAATATCCACAGTACTTGCAACACGCGATGAAATTAACCGTATCTGGCAGTATTATCCTAGCCGATAATCTGTTCTGGAGCGGCGCAACCTTCCAACCAGGGGTACGAAAACAAGGTGCCCAAGGAATAATTGAGTATACGAAACAAATCTTCAACGACTCTCGACTATCAAGCCTAATCATTCCACTCGGAGACGGACTAGGCATCAGCTACAGAATCAAATAGCTAGGGAAGGAAGCCAGGTTTTGTGCGGGCTATGGACGCACATAAATTCGCCTCTCTCAACTAGGATGGAAACGGCATGTACCTCTTGAATGGAACAATCAAGGTCACGAGTTGGCTCCGATAGACCAATAAACGCGGTCCAATATCGACCCAACCGCGTCAGGCGATGCTAAGAATTAGTAAGACCCGAGCCCTGCAACTCTCACTCCTCGCCATCGCCTCGGTGATCATTGTAGAGGGGCTCGCTGGAATTAGAACGGGAAGCCTCTCACTCTTAAGCGACGCCGGGCACGCCCTATTCGACGCCATCTCAACACTGATCCTCCTTGTCGCGACCAGCCTCTCGCTGAGACCAGCTGATGAGGACCATACGTATGGACACGGTAAGATAGAATCTTTAGGCGCGCTAATCGGCGGCATCACACTCCTGCTATTCGCGATCGGAATTACATCTCTCGCATTGTTACGTCTCAGCATTGGAAACCATGCCCAACCAGGACTGCCGCTTCATACACAATGAGTATCGAGATCATCCGGATGATCATTCTCACCGCAGCTTTGAAAACTGGAAGTCTTTCCGTCAAGGCTGACCTGTATCACGCAGCCTCCGACTTCGTCTCGACGTCTCTGGTGTTCGTCGCCTTAGGGCTGACAAGTCTAGGTTACACTGTAGGAGACACAGCCATATCGTTCGTTCTTGCTGGCCTCCTAGGCTATCTCAGCGTGAAATTGATTTACCGTTCAATGCTCGACCTGAGCGACGCCGTCTCTGGAAAACTAGTGCAATCCGTTTTGCGAGAAATCAAAAGCACTGACGAAGTGTTGAAATGCAAATCGCCACGAGTCAGGCGCGTTGGTGAACAAACCTACGTGGACGCGGTTTGCGCAGTTTCCCCTGATGCGAGAATTACTGACGCGGATACCATAGCTTCGAGAATTGAGACAAACCTCACAAAGCTGCTTGGAGAGGCCACGATAATGATCCACGTGGAGCCACTCGAATGGGGCCTCCCCATAGAGGTTCAGGTTCGAAACGCCACGAACCAAGTCGAGGGTGCGAAGGGCGTACACAACCTTTCGGTCACTGCCGTTAATGACGGGATATATGTGACGCTGCACGTTCAAGTCGACCCTTCCCTCCCATTAGATAAGGCGCACGAGATCGCGCGATCCGTCGAACAGGGAATCGAAAAATCGATTCCTAGGATTCGCCAAGTTACCGTCCACCTCGAACCCTCGCTTCCTGAAATTGGAGAGGGTCAAATCGTAGAAGACAGACATGTTTCCGATACAGTAAGGTCTGTAATCAAACGCTATCCCGATGTTCTGGAGATAAGCGCTATAGCAACATACCGAGCGGAAGGGATCCTGCACATAAACGTCCATTGCATATTCCGAGGGGACGAGCCAATCTCAGAAGTTCACGAGATAATTTCGAAGATAGAAGACAGTGTTAGGAACAAGTTCGACAACGCTATCGTTACAATTCATCCCGAACCAAGTGCTAGCCAGCTATACCCCTAAACGAAGGTTTTTGACATTACGTACGCGTCAGAACCGTCAAAATAGTACCTTGGAATGGTCCGGGAAACTTCAAAACCCATTTTCTTGTAGAGGTTAATCGCAGGGAAGTTCCCCACGCGCACCTCGAGATAACACTCATCAATGTGACGGGAGGACATGGCTGAAAGAGCCTGTTGCACGAGTGAGTAACCCATCCCTAGGTTGCGGTACTCAGGCATGACAGCCACCGAAACTATGTGGCCTTTTCTGGCAAAGCGAAGTTTTCTCAGGTCCGAGAAACCGTGTTCGACACGGCACATTATGTACCCCACGACCTGTGTTTGAGATTGAGCGACTATGAAAGCGTCGGGTAACGTGTTGAATGTGTCGAGGAAGAAGTAAGGTGCATAATTTTCCGGCAGGCAGACTCTGTTTATGTTCATGACCGCGTCGAGGTCTGCGGGGCCAAAACCGCGAAGCGTATAATCCTTCTGAATCAGCAATGGATTACTCGCCAAGTGCATGCAATCGACGACTATTTGATTTTACCTACAGCGCGAACCCATCATGATCGTGAATATGTTTAAATGAGCTCTCGGGGGTTAGGCCCGAAAAACAGAAGGATTACTGTGTGACTGCCGACTCCATGCCAGCTTTTGCGCCGGCAGTGCCTACCTTTCCGACAGACTTCGGGTCAATCCGTAACATGCTCGAATACCGTTTTACCGTCCTGGACGCTTACGTGGACGTGAATGGCCTCCCAACCTTCGTGGTCACCAACGAGCCCGTCAAGGATAAGTTCCGTGAATTATTGCACGACCTAGCCAACCACGGCCTAATGGCCAAGGTAAGACGAGTGTCCGACAAGCTCGTCATATCGATCTTCCCAAAACCAATATTGGGTAAACCAAGAAGAAAGATCAATTTTCTGCTCTTCCTGGTGACAATAGCAACCGTGTCGGTCGCTAGTTACCTGAACATATTCAGTGTAGACCCTAGACTCGCCGCTGTCATGTTTTCAAGTCTTAGCGCGCCCAGTCAGGCTTTTGCTCTCGCGGCAGGGATTCTGGGCATAATCGCACTACACGAATTCGGGCATGTTCTCGCCGTCCGCCACCATAAGATGGACGCAACCCTCCCATACTTCATCCCCGGCCCTCCCCCAATCGGGACGTTTGGCGCAATGATCTCACTACGCGGCCCACCTGCAAACCGTGACCAGTTATTCGATTTGGGATTCAGTGGACCCATCACAGGCTTCGCCGTCATTATTCTTGTAGCGATAATCGCAATATTGACATCCCCAATAATCAGCAACCAACAAGCGACACAACTCCTAGGTGCCAAGCTGTTACAATCCAACTCTTGGCCAAACGAACCATTCCTACTCGACTTGCTGACACAGGCCGGCTTACGCGTAATCCCCGCGGGCCAAGTGCTGGTGCTAACTCAAGTTGTATTTGCAACCGAAGTGGGTGCTCTGATAACCTTCCTCAACCTTCTCCCGGTCTGGCAACTAGATGGCGGACACATTACCAGAGCCACACTCGGCCCCCAAGGGCATAAGGCCACCGCGCTGATCGCCTTCGGATTGCTGTTAGTGGCTGGTTATTGGCCATTTGCTCTTCTGCTTCTAGTGTTCATGTTCATCAGCCGACGCCCATTTGAGGGCCTTGAGCCGTTGGACGATATTTCTCCTCTCTCTAACTCAAGAAAAGTTTTGTTTGCTCTAGCTCTAGTCATACTCGCACTCTCATTCGTAATATTATGAGGTAAATCTCCGATTAGGATTCACTATGCCGCCCGACCTGCAGCTTAAGCTACTGGAGCTAACGAGTGAGAGTCGTGCAGTGAATGTTGCGGACTTAGGGACTGCTCAGCAAGTGAGTCTAGCCACTAAACTCGACACCCTGCGAGAGAGTGGGCTCGTCTCTGTCTCAAACGGCATCTTGAGAATGGATAGTCGGCAACGGATGACTCTCGCAGAACAGTTGATTCACAACGGCGGGGACCCAAAGAAAGTTTCGCGGTTTCTGGGTTGGCGGGAGTTCGAAGATTTCACAGAACACACATTTTCTGCGAACAGTTTTCACACCGTGAAGCATTTCGTCTTTAAATCTAGAAATGGAAGGAGAGAGATCGACATACTCGCCTGGAACGATACCCTGACATTCGCTGTCGACTGCAAACACTGGGTCAGAGGCCTCTCGACGGGTCGGGTGCGGGAGGCTGCCCGGGCACAGATCGAACGTGTAGTTTCATTAGCTAACCGACCAGATCTCCTTAAACGCATTAAAGTTGATCACACCGAAAGACGCAGCATCATCCCCGTCATTCTGGCATTAGGCGACAATCGAGAACGCATAGTCGAAGGAATTCCCGTCGTTTCAGTATCTAAACTGTTGAGCTTCATCTATGGTGTTTCCCCAATTGATGATGGGATAAGACGTATCCCAGTGTCTGACCTCGAAGCACAGTCCCGACTGATGTAATTCGACCCTACCATAGCGGACCGAAGTGCTAATCACGGCGAGATGTGAGAGCAAGATGACTTTGACTGAGAAAGAACAGGCCCTCCAGCAACTTACAGGTGCCTTACTCGCGGGTAAAGCGGATGAAGCGAGGCAGAACACTTACGCGGCGTTGGGCAGAGGAAACACGAACAACGAACTACTGGACGCAATAATTGAGGCGACGAATATCGTAGTAGACCTGCACGAAGTCGGTCAATATGACCATGGAAAACTTGCGGCAGTCGAAAACTCAGTAAGTGCCTCCCTGCAAGTCCTAGAGGATTGGCTTGCGAAGTCGCAAGGAAAGCTCGGCATCAAAGTTACCGTTGGACCCATAGGCCTCAAGACTGGTGCACTGTCTTCACTAGTATTGTCGGCCGCGTTTAGATCAGCGGGCTTTCAGTCAACGCCCCTTGGGAAGACGCAGACGGCACTCGACCTCCTCCGAAACTCAGAGGAACTTGGTGCCAACCTAGTTATTCCACTGCTACCCGGTGACGGAGTAGACGAGCAACTACGAAACTTTGAGGACGAACTTGAACGAGGAGGCTTTAGGAACAAGTTTGAAGTGATTCCGATAGCGCCTGGGCTATCCGAGCGTGTAGAATCAACTTTCATGATTGCACGAAATTCTAGCGAAGCAATTAGCAAGGCTACAGAGTGGGCCCTCAGAAAAAATGTTACTAGTGCCTAGAGGTTGGATTCGTCGTCACCGAAATTCACATTTCGGTAGGCTGAGATTAAACACACTCTCTCTCCTAGAGTAATCACTATCTTTCTAAGCAAATCAATGCTGCGACCAAGAACTAGGCGAGCTTGTTTACGAACATCGGCGAATTTACCTGCACATGTTTTGAGGCCCGTCCTTAAACCTTAACCGGCGACCGAGCGCGCGTTAGTTAGCTTGGTTCCACACTTGATGCAGTGTGCCCATTCTTCTTCAATCTCTTGCCCGCAATTGGGGCAGACCGGGTTCGATTCTTGGACCGCTTGTTGAACGGGTTCCTCTGTTGGAGGTAGGTTGGTGCTTGATTTGCGTCGAATCAAGACGAGGCTGAGAATAGCAACGACAATTCCGACTGCGAAAATTATTGGAACAGCCAGGGGTCGATAATCGACAGAGAATTCTGCGGTCACGGTTTTCGGTGAATCCATCGTAATGTTAAGCTGTGGCGTCGGTGATTGGATGTCTCCGCTCCAACCTGTGAACCTCTGTGTGACCCCGAAGAAATCTAGAGGCCATGAACCCGCAGAAGACGACGGGACCGTTAGCGTTGCGTTTGACCCCTTGTCGTACCATGCTTCAGAGGTTGAACCAGAGTTTACTATCAAGAGATATTGCGTTTTGTAGCTAGCGCTCAGGCTTACGTCGCCGTCGATTAGGACGTGGCGTTGCGGTTCGGTGACGCCGTCACTCCACTGGACGAAGACGATTCGCGTTGAATTCTGAAATTCCACTATGGGCGGGACACCTACGAGGGGACTGCTGCCGACCGACACCTCAAGGCCAGCCTCGCCCCCGGCTGACGTCTTGACCGTCGTGTTGTCTATACTAACGTCCACGTTAGATGCGCCGAGGTTGATGTTTAGGTTTGCAGTTTTTCCAATTTTAACGGTTGCCTGGCTAACCCCCGGTCCACTTATCGGATCGTTGAAGAATCTCCAAGTTCCATTGTCAAGGAAGAAGGCATAAGCGGTGAGGTTTAGGAACCCTTCGGTTGAAGGCGCGATAAGGCTGATATTCCAAACTTGATCGCCTCCGTTCGAAACGGACGCGGGGTCACTCTGCCATAACGGACTAGTTGAGTTAATATTCCCAGAGTAGATTGCGCCACGAATCGTTGCGCTGTCCGGCAAACCTCGAACCGCATACTCAACATCTAAACTCACAGGAAAAGCGGTCCCCGGAGCCACTTCCCGCGGACACACGAAACTAGCAACTCTCAACATACCAACATTAGGTGCGGCGGAAACAGCCGCGATGACAGGACTCAGAGCCAACGCGACCAGTGCGATTAACATTATCGATTGCACTTTCACTATGTAGTCAACCCGCATTTCTAGACGACGACTAACCGTGATCTAATCGATAGTCGGGCTAGGAATATTATATGAATTGAACGCGCACGCTCTTGTCAATCGTTTAAGCATGGGTATCGTCCTGCTGACGATGGACGGATGGATTGAAGGAGGGCTCTCAAGTTGGCTGGCCGGGTCAGCTAGTTAGTCGTGGTTGGTTTTCGGAATCCATCGAGCGCCGAGAGTGCCATGTCCCCGATTACTGGCATAAAGTGGTCGGCTACGACAACCAGAAATGCGACTGCAAAAATTCCAAGGATAAGACCGGTTGGGTAATGCGCGAGCGACCATGGCAAGGTTCCACTGTAAAGTAGCCAGATTTCAAGAACAATCCTCCCGATGTTTGCGAGATACACGCTAACGGCGATGATTCCAAATGCTAGGATCTTATTCTTCAATGCGGTTCTGGGAAGTGCTACTATAATTCCGAGGAAGACAGTCATTACTTGTACGCCAGTGCACATCCTCTGGACATCAAACTGGTTCACGTAAACCTCGTTTCCCTGATACCAAACCGTCGCTTTCATCCCAATCAAGTTCATCACCATGGCGGAGTGTTGGGCGGTAAGGTTCTCTAAGAACCAATAGTTGGGAATATAGTAGAGAGCGAGAGCTATCGCGGAAGTGATCCCAAGAAACCGTAGGATCTCGTAAGTCGCATTCTTCCGGAAAGCATTGGGTTCCATATTCATCAAACTCTGTTCCTGGACATTATCAATCTTGCTCGAACCCACCTAGGGAAACCTTGCGACGTAGTTGGTGCGATGAAGAGGGTAGAAACGGTTTGTCGTCCTAGGACTAATCAAGTTCTCATCTTCAGGTTCATCCAGATCGTCGTGAAAGACGCACATTCTCTGCTGCCTAGCACTCAGTGAGAATAGGGGGGTTTGGACTTGGTACTGCTACTTGGACTTGGTGCGCTTGGTCCGTCTCGTGGCGACTAGGACTGCGCCCAACGCTAGGACGGCAACGGCTGAGACCATGCCTGCTGGGAACTCGGGTACTGGGACGTGCGATTCTTCGAGGTCGATGTTAATCGTGCTGGCTGAACCAGGTGAAACGGCCACAGCAGTACTATATGACACGTAACCTGGTTCGACGACCGTAAGGTTATACATTCCCTGAGGAACAAACATATCGTAGTAGCCCCCTCCGTCACTGTAAGCTACGAACGTACTTCGCCCGTTGTTCGCGTATACCGACGCCCACGCTATGGGTTGCAATTGATCATACATATCGAAGCCATAAACCGAACCGACGATTTCTCCGCCCCCTGCACCGAAGACCTGTTGCGCTTGCGGCTGTGCACTGGCCAATTTGACACCTAGAAGTAAGATTCCAATAGTGAAAGCCATTATCGCAAAGTTCCGCATTGACCTCATAGGACGTCATTGAAGTAACGTTCGAAAGTTCCAATAAACGTTGTGCAGTAGTTTCTTCTGATTCGGGATAGGTGCACATAGATATGGCAATTGACCCGTCGTCTGTGTCATGGGAATTTAACGATTGAAGTGGGTAAGGTACATGGCTACCGTTGCCTTCGCGAGTTCGGAAATGACTCCAGGCAATCGGTATGAGTGTTGGGACTCCTAAGGTTTGGGCCGGCTTACTTCTAGCGGCAACGCTGCTTGTTAGTATCCTACCATACGTCAGCGCACAAACATACCTTACAATTCCCCAACCAAGCGTTTCAGGGCAAAACCAGCTTCTCGACTTTTATGCGGGGGGAACGAGCGATGGGTACACGCTCCGCGTTTCACCCCAAGGTGGCACTTTGACCGTAAACGATTACCTAACGATGGGGCTAATGCCTTGGGGATATGTTACCGCCCAATGGCCGACTGGCAAGATGTACATATTCTTCTTAGTCAATGTCACTGCGACAAACTTCCGAATAGGCTTCCTTTACCTAACCAACTCTACCAACGACCCGTTCATCCTCCGCTGGTACGATTACGCCACCAACAACATTCAGGTTTGGACCTTTCAAGGAACGCAACAGGTCTACAACAGAACCGTCGCCGCGAGTCCCGTCGTGCTTCCAAAGCTACAAATCCCCGCAGCCGCGAAAGTCACCAACGGCCTATCTGCTCTGGGCCCACAATTCTACCTCACATCAACATACGGTAAGTGGCTGAACGGGACGACCGCACTATCCATCTACCCACTCTACAACCAATACTTCAACGGCGCCAATGATTACAATGAGGTCTGGTCTCTTCTTGCAGATGGCGTTGGCAACTATTATTTTGCGATACTCTACATGCAGAACAGCGACGCGTCACACGTTATCATTGAACATCAGCTGCGGTTGAATGATTACCTAAGACTCAACGGAATAACGGTAGACGCCAAGTGGAAGTTAGGCAACTTCGCAAACCAAGTCACCGTCAGGACTGGGGTTCCCAGCTTGATGGTCAAAGTGGACGGATTCCCGTTTCAAGCAAACCAGAACGGAGTTCTCTCTACCTCAGTGCCCGGTGGCACCCTAACCCTAGAAGCTCCATCAGAAATTTCAGGATCCGACAACACGAAATTGACATTCTCCAATTGGGGCGAATTTGGAAACTCAAACCCGCTCCAAGTAGTCATGAACTCGACGCTGGACATTACGGCAAAATACAACGATGAATGTTTCGTTGCCGTCAACAGCCCCTATGGAGTCGCGCAAGGTTCGGGTTGGTACATGCGAGGGACAAACGCCACCTTCTCGGTGAAAGGCAATTTTGACTTTGGAAACGGCACTAGACGCGTCTTCGTGCAGTGGCAGGGAGATTCGAATTCCACATCGCCTCAAGCGTGGTTGATCGTGAACTCTGCAAAGCAAGTGACCGCAGAATGGGTAACACAGTACACCATGACCATCAGCGCACCCGGCTTACCCGCGAACGCTAGCACCAATGTTCTTGTCGGAGATCAACGCATTACTCTCACCGGGCCGACACCAGTCACCGAATGGGTCGACGCCAATCAACAATTGGCCATCACGGTTCAAAATGAGCACGTTCAGGCCCCTAGTGGAAACTACTCGTTCTCCGCGCTTCGCGCCGACAATCAAACGTTCGCAGGAATCGTAGACGTAACTGAACCAATCACTATCTGGTTGATGTACTCGGCGTCCCCTAGTAGCGCGCCAGCCATTGGCTTGAAAAGTTCTTCAAACGAAGCCCCGACAGCCGTGACGATCTTCGCCAATATGCCTGCAATGGTCTTGGGAAACAGTTTAATCGCTGGGAGGAATATTCCACTAATAACACCAATGATCAGTCTCGCTGCGAGCCTAGCAAACTTCGGGTATTTGCTGGCCGCTTTTATTATCCCAGGCAGATCGCCGATTGCGGGCTACCTACTGGGAAGCCTGTTCATTGGTTTGATCTACGTTCTACCCGTAAGCGTAGTCGCCCTGTTTTACAGGTCCGCAAAGACGAAACGCCACCCAAGCCTTCGGACCCTAACCCCCCTCGCAATCATTTGGACAATCTCACTAGCCCTAATATTCTTGAGTTCTAGTGTTGCGACACTGCAAAGCCTCGTGGCCACACTCCAGATTTTATTGATGCTAACCACGATGCTTCTATTTCCACTCGTGATCGCATTTCGCATGGCGAAATTAGCCTCGTAAGTAACTAACAGATTTCAGAATCCTCTTCCGACAAGTAACGTTGCTTGATTACTGTTAATTGAGCAAATTAGTCGTCATCGCGTCTGCACTGCTACGTGCAGCTAAACACTTTATGAATTCTACAAAATCGCGGCCTCATCTCTGCGGTCGGCGAGACCATGGCCATAGTCAACATACGCAAGGTTATGATACTCACTCTCGTCCTCTGCGCGCTCGTCTTCATTCCCAATGTCTCGCACATAGCAGTCGCCTCATCTGTTCACCCGTCAGCAATCTACGAACCGGCGATGTCAGCGATGTCAGGGCCATCAAACTCGACGCCGCATATGCCTCTCCCCACACCGGCCCCAGGTTACATTCCTCAACCGGCCCCAATATCTGGGGTCTTGCGGATTTTAATTATCGCTGCTTCCTTCTCCGACGTTAATGAAACGGTTAGCACCGCTACGATAAGGTCGGAATATTTCGGGCAAGCGCCTTCGGTGGCTTCGTACTATCAAGAGGATTCGTATGGTAAAGTGACGTTAACAGGCGATGTTAGCGGATGGTACAAGCTTCCCTACCCAGAATCCCACTATGGTATGGACTGCACGGGAATCGACGACGCTGGTTGCGACGGACAGGATGCATCTTGGCAAATAGCACAGGACGCATACAATCTCGCGTGTAAGGATGTTAACTTCGCCAACTACAACTATTTCGTATTCGTACATTCCGGGAATGGTGAAGAGTCAAGCGGCGTCAAGAACGACGTGTGGTCAGTGACATACCTGGGTGGAGTATGGGTGCGACCAACCCCAAACGCTTGTTCGAACGATATAACATTGACAAAATTCAATATTGTCCCAGAATTGGAAGCAGGTGGAGCTGTTCCAATAGGAGTCTACTGCCATGAATTCGGACATCAATTAGGCCTTCCTGACCTTTACAATACGAATACTGGGCAGACGATCTTGGGCCCATGGTCGTTGATGGATAAGGGTTTGTGGAATGGTAACCCGCCGGGCTCAAGCCCATCGCATATGGACGCTTGGTCGAAGGTTCAACTTCAGTTCATGAGTGGATCGATGATCGCAACAGCAAATGCCGGAGTAACGTCAACTTTCACAATTGACCCTACTGAGGTTTCAAGCAGTAATGTTCACGTTGTCGAAGTCCCCTTGGGTTCTGGTTCGCTCCCGAGCAAATATTATTTGATTGAGGTTAGGTCGGCAACTGGTTACGACTCGGCTCTCCCCTCGACGGGTGTGCTAATACTATACGTAGACCCTTCGCAGGTAACTGGTAAGGTAAGGATCATTAATGCCCACGCTAGTGTGTCAAACCTAGCTGACGCGACCTGGAAGGTCGGGCAAACTTTCACGGACACAGCAAACAATTGGTCGGTGACAATTACCGGCCAGACCGGTAATTCATACCAGGTGAGCATAAACAGAGGACCGGGACAGCCTCAGCCTCCACAGATTCAGCAACCACAAAACCAACCCTACATCGACTTGGAGATAGCAAGCGTTTCAGCCCAACCGCAAGTAATCACACTCCCCAACACAACAGTCACTATCACCGTGCAAATTTCAAACCTAGGCACAGAAGCAGTGAGCAATGTTCCGGTCGAAGTTGACCTTGACACGCAACTCTTCACGAACCTACAAGTTTCTGTGGGGGCGGCTGGAACAACGCCGATTAACTTCACGTGGGTTTCAACGCTCGGCAGCCACACATTCAAAATAACTATCGACCCCGACAACACGATTAACGATACAAACCGCGCCAACAACGTTGCGACATTCACGCTTAACGTCGGACCGGCACTTACCGTCGGGCCAACGCTCACAATCAACGTACCACTCAACGTCACCGACACGGGAAACGTCTGGGTACTCATCAACGGCCTGAAGTACACCGTAACCTCAAGCCAATTCCAAACCAACGTTCCGAAGGGAACAATAACCGTCCAAATTCAACCGTCGCTCAACACATCGCAAGGCGTTAGGCAGACGTTTGCGGGTTGGTCGGATGGGAGTTTATCCAATCCTCGGCAGTTGACGGTAACTGGGAATATGACGATTCAGGCGGTGTACGCGACTCAGTATCTTCTCTCCGTCAACCCGAATGGTGGAGTGACGACGCCGAGTGGTTGGTATGGGCATAACGCTACCGTCACCGTTTCCGCCGCCAACCCGTCAAACGTAACCGCAAACGCTTCTCGATTCCTGTTTTCTTCTTGGAGTGGCGACTTCTCCTCGAACTCAGCTACGATAACTGTCACTATGAGTAAGCCGGTGGCGTTGCAAGCGAACTGGGTTAAGCAATATTACGTCACAATAATCTCACCAACCGGTGCCCCGAGCGGTGAGGGTTGGTATAACGCTGAATCCGTAGTCACGGTCGGCGTCCAATCTACAGTCCAATACCCGAACGGAACGCGCCTGATATTCAATGGTTGGAACTCCGCAGCCCTGGGCAGTAATCCGACTACGCAAGTAACGGTGAACTCACCCATCAGCATACTCGCAGTCTGGAAAACTCAATACCTGATCACCGCCCAATCAGAATACGGCACCCCGACGGGGGGTGGGTGGTACGACGCGGGGGCTCCGGTGCAATTGTCACTTCAACCTGAGGTGGATTACAGTAACCAAACCCGCCGAATATTCACAGGATGGACCGGAGGCGCCTCCAGCACCAACCCCACCCTCACCCTAACCGCCAACGGGCCGGTGAATGTAGTAGCGGGGTGGATTACACAGTACGAAGTAACCTTCCAAGTGGCCGGCCTCCCCACCTCCACATCCCTTACACTAACCATCAACAACCAAACCTACCCAATCACCCCCACCCAACCCTACACCGCCTGGTACAACCAGGGTCAGACGCTCACGCCAACCGTCACCAAGACCGTGATGACCGTCTTCCAATTCACAAACTGGCACAACTCAGCCGGCTCAAACATACTCCTACCCATCACCGTAACCGCCCCAGCGGAATACACAGCGACCTACGCCTTCGCCTTCCCCTTATCAACGAACCCCCCCACCCAAACCGCTTCCTCCGAAGCATCGATGAGAATCCTCGCCTTCACAATCACCAAACCCCACTATGCCTTGAAGCTACCGCCCCTCACTCCTGCCACGTAGCTTCCCGCAAAATTCAGCCAAGATTGTTTTCGATCAGCGTCTCATCCGAAGTTGCTTACGAGAACATAACCCACTGGACATTCGCCGGCTGGACAGGCGGCCATACCGGTCCATCAAACAACGTAACCCTAAGAGTAGATACTCTGGAAACGTTGACCGCACAATGGACTACCGAATGCTTGGTCACGCTGTCGGTGGGCGGGTTACCGAACTCCAAAGTCCTGAAACTGAAGTTCACCAACGTTTCCTAGTGGAATGTGGTTGATGCGTTACGGTACATCCTCCAGAGAAGATGATGCTGCGAATCCTTTCCGTCCAACACAAAATTCGCGCATGAGCGGTCAAAATCGGCGGGTTCGCAAAATCAACGAAGTGATGTCCGCACAAGGGCGCTGTAGGGAGAGACGCAACGTTACCTTAGCTCGTCAAACCGTCAAGGTAGGCGGGTTTGGGGTTTTCTTGCGAGTGAGGAATATGATCCCTTTGCCCGCTTCGACGCGGAATCTGGTCCAGCGGTCGACGTAAGGTTTGCTGCGGACTTTCTTTATTCTTAGCCGGCGCGTTTGGCCTCCTCCGGATTCTTGTAGATGAGTTTCTATTACGCAATCAGCGGTTTCCTCCAGTTTAGTCATGTCGTGCGAGTCGATGCCTGCACCGACGGTTACGCATAGCCTTCCGTTGTTCGCTTTAACCCGAGCTGCGACCGTTTGCAGGAAGTTGATGACGTAATCAATCCGGAGCACCGTGATCAGGGGGTTTAGCGAGTCCATGTAGACGTCGGCCCTTGGGCCGGCGGCCTGAAGGCATTTGGAAATGTTCAACCCCAAGTTTGTCAAGTCTGTGTGGGAGTTCACTGAGAACTCCTCCGTCGAACTGCCTCCCCCAACGGCTGAGTAAGCGTCGATGAAAATCAAGTGTGCCGGGTCTTTCACGTCAGAGGCTTTTCCTGCTCCTAGGCTAACGATGCTTTCGCGAATTTTCTCGGGGTACTCGGTGTTGGTTATGTAGATTGAGTTGCCGGACGTTAGATGCTCTGCGGCGAGGCAGTTCAGAAGAACCGTTTTGCCTGACCCCGAGTTTCCGGCGATTACAGTAAAACAGGCTTCAGGTAAGCCGCCATGGGTCAATTCCGCAAAGTAGTTGAAGTTGGTTGGGTATAGCTTGCCGCGTTTTCTCCGAACTAAAACAACGGACGCAAATGCAACTATTGCTATTGAGGCTGCGGTTGTAATCGTGCGGTGAGGGAATGGGACGGGGACAATCGTCAACCCGTTCTCGTCTACGTGAAGTGGGGTTTGGTATGTGGTGAGGAGGTAGTCGACGCGGACTGTGTAGTCACCCGCGGGGATGTTCGTGAATTTCGCTGTCCCATCGAAGCCAGTTGACACTTGCTGCACTTCGCTGATTTGGTACAAGGTTACGCGGGTTAAGGGGAGGGGGAGGTTGAGTAACGTGATTCTGATGTTGGTTGAATATACTGTCAATTGAAGCGTTAGGTTGGCGGGGTGGGTTACTTCGAGGGGGAATAATGATTGCGTACCGAGCCATGAGACCGTCAGGTTTAGGGGTCCAACAACTTGCGTGGAGGGTAAAGATAGTTTTCCCCAGCCACTTGCGTTGGTTATCGAACTCCAGAACGATTCGGTATCAAACCCTACTGACAGTGTAGCATTTGCAAGACTGGATCCGTCGGAGGCCAACACTACAATCGAGACGGGGTAAAACTGGGTAACCCAGAACGGTTGAGTGAATGAATAGTCATTGCCACTTGAGTCATTCAAGAGTAAACTCACTTGCCATTGTCCCTGACTGAAATTTGAGGCGACAGTGTAATTCGTAGAGTAGTCTGTAGCGTTCTTCGGGTTCATAGGTAGATTGATGTTGCTCCCATTCTGTGCGGTGAACCGAAGCATGGCGGAGCTGAACCGATAGACGCCTATCGCGTCTGTGAGGGTTGCGTTGACGTGAACCGCTTGAGTCCCGTTTGAGCCTACTTCGAAAATCTTGCCAAAATTTCTCTCGCCGAAATACTTGATCTCGGCGTTGGCTGGAGCGATCGTCGGAATCTTCACACTTGTAGCAGCGCTCGCACCGCCCCACACAAGACGGGGCTGACCTGTGCCCGAGGTTTGAGCAATGCCGATGTGCAGTAATATCGTTGATCCCGCGTGGAACGTGTATTCGATCGAGGGCCCCACACCGAGGGTTACGGGAACTATGGCGGTGTTCAAGTAGATTAGCGTATCAACCCTAGCGCCCGGCACGAGAGTTTGTAAGCCATCAGGCGTGACTTCCGCTAATTGTACTCCCACTGTTCCGGTGAAGGGGCCGCTAGCGCTTAGGAACAGGTTGAATGTTAGCGGTCCTTGAATTTGCAAATCCTGACCGAGAACGGGGTTGAGTTTGAAGTCGAGCCCGTTGCTTAGGTCTGCAGCTTCCTGAGCATTCGATTGTGGGAGAGCGGTGAGAATCGCCGATCTGCCGTACCCGTGAGCGTAAAGGACGATGTATTCGGGAGCCTGTTGTGCATGCGCCGGGGAGATGATCATGAACGGTAGGAGGAATAGTAATGTGAGGATGAGAACGCGTGGACGCATCGCGTAGGCCTGTGCGTGGTAAACCAGCGTGCCAAATTAGGATTGCCTATGACTCATCCGCCGCGAAGCTCATCCAGCGTTTTGAAGGGTTTTCAGCCTGAAAAATTTCATTGTTGAATAAATTTGCATCCATTCCCATAGCGGAGATGCACATGTAAATGCACGTTTCCGGGGATGTATCGGGTTTCAACTGTCCCCCTTATATGCGTTCAGGGGGGACTGCCGGAATTGTATGCGTAACGTTTGCGCATAACAAATTAAAGGAGAAATAAAAATTTGCGTAAGAAATTAGTTGCAACGCTAACAATCGCTATATTCCTAATTAGTACATTCGCAATTATTGCTCCAACCCAAGCAGTCTTTACGTTGGGTAATATGTCGGGTACGAACCCGTTCGAGATTAACAATTTTGATCCGCACGTAGCTGGGCCTATTGGTTATGTTTGGCCTGGCAGCGGTGAATGCGCGTACCTGGGTTTCCCGAACCAAGCTAACACTAACGGTTGTGCACCGGGCTATGAGTCACCTTACCCGAGCGGTAATCCGCCGGGTGCGCCGAGCAATTCTTGGTACCAACTGGAAGGGGATACCTATGCCCCATTCGGAGCAGTACTAACGAACTCGACGGGTGACTTGATCTTCGCCTTGAACGCTACGGGCGCACCAAACACATGGTGCACGCCATATGAGGGCGGCAAGGTGGAGTTCCAGGATTGTCAAACCGGCGCAGCTTCACCGACCACGCTAAATGCCCACGAGGGTTGGGATACATGGTTCATCCTAATCCCACCTGAATTCACCGTACCCGGTGCATCGTCATTCGATGGCTCACAAATCGTTTCGACACTAACGAACAGTTACGACCGTATCCTCGTTGCGAAGCTTGGCCCAGACGACAGATATGCGCCAAACTGGACTATGGTTGCGATATCAGTAGATGCAACCGTTGACGCAAACAGTGCAGCTGTAGCAGATTCCTCTCCTACAAACATATACTACAACCACCAATACATCAACTTCACATCCGCAGGTGAATGGTACTACGCCAGAATCAACGGCGTAACCGCACCATCCATCGCGGGAAGATACTTCTTCAAAATGGGTCTATACAGCAGCAGCAATACCTACGGTGTTGGCCCAACCCTCCCAGGAGGCGTTGGCTGCACCTACGGCACTTCGTCATGCTTCAGCAAGGCTGGTGAGGAACCATTCGTTTGGGTTCCACCACAAAACTGGCCAGTAGTGCTAGTGAAGGGTGAGACTGATCCAGCCATCATGACCGGAACTCTCCGGTATGCGGGCTACAACTCAACCCTCTACGGGCAACCGATCGCTGAGGCTGGTGAGGTTTTCGCGACTATGACTATGCGCATCGACCCATACACAGGCCAAAACCGACCCGACCTGCCATTAATCGGCGCCCAAGCGTTCGTAAACGCAACGGCGAACGGCCACTATGAACTAGAAGGCCTAGCACCAGGCGCTTACGATATCTACGCACAAGCTGCGGGATACCCAACGACCTTGTGCACGAGCGGTGTAACCGTCCTCAAGGGCCAATCGTTACACTTCGACTGCTACCTCCAACCAGGGCCCGTGATTCACGGTAACGTGTTCACGAAACACCAGTTCGGTGATGAACCCTGGCCAAGTGAGGCAACAGAACCTGGCCAATACATGAAGATTGAACTCTACGCTAACGCAACACTCAGCAACCAAGTCGACCCAAGCGCTGGCCCACCAGTCTCATGGTCTCCGCTACCATGCACCGCGGGAGGCCAAGAAGACTACTACGGTCGGCGCGCGGCTGGATTGTGCGGCGACTCACGCGACGGAAGCGCGATTGCGTTTCCATGGCATGAGTACAGCACAGTCAACGGCGTCGCCTACGGTGATCCATCAACACTATTCACAGGTAGTCAGAACGGCTACAGCCGTGATGTCGCGATAAGCGGCACATCACCCGCGGAGAACGCGGTTCTAACTTCCGACCCTGAAGGTGTTGGTCCTCCGCAGGTATGGTATACTGCGGGTGGTACTACGACTCCGTTCCACTTTGAGTTCGGTTTGAAGGGTGAGTACGGTGCTCCAAGAGACCTGTCCGGCGAGGTGCCGCAGGTTTACGCTACTTGGATCAACGGGCTTACTCCAGGCAGGTACT
>Ga0181521_10001307_pt1 | contig 31149 bp, 27 predicted proteins | sample PEATcosm2014_Bin_32_FD_119764 | JGI IMG/M metagenome (GOLD analysis project Ga0181521, IMG submission 119764) | Peatland microbial communities from MTU Mesocosm Facility, Houghton, MI, USA - PEATcosm2014_Bin02_60_metaG | ecosystem: Environmental > Terrestrial > Soil > Wetlands > Peat | place...
GAACCCGCCGCCGCCGCCACCGCCGGTATTACCGCCGCCGCCGCCGCCGCCGAAACCGCCGTTATTCCCGAGGTAGCCCGCGCCGCCGGCAAACGAGGTCGGGCCCGTGCCTCCGGCCCCCGATCTGAGGTGCGCGCCGGAGGTTCCGTTGCCCGCCCAACCGGCGCCGCCGCCGCCGTTGTTGCCCCCACTGTCGAAACTATGGAAGTAAGTGCCGCCGCCGCCGCCACTCCCACCGGTACCGCCGAGACCGTCGTTCTGGTGGCTCGGTGACCCGCCGGACGACGGCGCACGGCCGCTGTAACCGCCGCTGCCATGGTAACTGCCGCCGCCGCCGCCGCCCGCAACGGCCAGCAGCGTCTTGCCCACTGTGGTGTACAGGAAGCTGCCGCCGCCGCCGCCGCCGCCGCCCGCGCTGTTGCCGCTGTAAATGCCCGCACCACCCGCGACGATCGACAAGCTCGTCCCCGCCGTCAGGAAGACGTCGCCGCCGACCTTTGCCCCAAGGCCTCCGGCGGACACCTGACCTCGGGCGCCTTGCGCACCGGCCATGACGATGTCGTACTCGCCGGTGGTCGGAACAACGTAGGAATCGACGGTGCCATCATAGCTGAACAGCGTCGCTTGCGCCGATCCCGCGGCCGCCACCGCAATCGCAATGGCCGACACGCCAGCGAGCAGCAGTCTTCTCATGGCTTTTCTCACTTCCCCTTCGGATCGATGCCGAGCAGGGACGATTACGGCGATCGTGTCAATCCATCAGCGGTTGAAAATGTAACTAATATTCTTGATTTATCTTTTTGTGGACATCTGGACCTTGGACGGCAGGAGGTATTGGCACTGTCGCCAAACTCGATGTCTGCCCTCCAACAGCCGCATGCTCGTGCGGAGGAGGGTGGCCATTGAGGGGTGGGACACCGCCCCAACCTGTGGCACCTTCGCGCCAATGAGCGACGATCCCCCCAACCCCGCGCTGCTCCCCGCCGGCCTGCGCGACCTGTTGCCGCCCGACGCCGAGACCGAGGCGTCCGCGGTCGAGGCGCTGATGGACGTGTTCGCCGCGCACGGCTACCAGCGCGTCAAACCGCCATTGCTCGAATTCGAGGACAGCCTGCTGGCCGGCTCCGGTGCCGCGGTGGCGGACCAGACGTTCCGCCTGATGGACCCGGACAGCCAGCGGATGATGGGACTGCGCGCCGACACCACGCCGCAGGTGGCGCGCATCGCCACCACCCGCCTGGCCGGTGCCCCGCGTCCGTTGCGGCTGTCTTATGCCGGGCAATGCCTGCGCGTCCGCGGCACCCAGTTGGCGCCGGACCGGCAGATCGCCCAGTCCGGCATCGAGCTGATCGGCATCGACAGCCCCGACGCCGACGCTGAAATCGTGTTGGTGGCGGCCGAAGCGCTGGCGGTGCTCGGCCTGACCCGGGTCAGCTTCGACCTGACCTTGCCGATGCTGACGCCCACCCTGCTGGACGAGGCCGGCATGACCGGCTCGGCGCGCTCGGCGCTGGCCCGCGCGCTGGACCGCAAGGACGCCGCCGCGGTGGCGCGCCATGGCGGCGTGCTGGCCCCGGTGCTGACCGAGTTGCTGCTCGCCGCCGGACCGGCGGATCGCGCGCTGGCCGCGTTGGCGGCTGCGCGCCTGCCCAACTCCGCGGGTGGCCTGGCAGCGCGGCTCGCCGAGGCGGTGGCCGCCATCCGCGCCCGCGCGCCGCACTTGCGCCTCACCATCGATCCGGTGGAATTCCGTGGCTTCCGCTATGAAACCGGCGTGTCGGTGACGGTGTACGCGCCGGGCCGCCACGAGGAGCTGGGCCGCGGCGGCCGCTATCTGTGTGGCGAGACCGAACCCGCGACCGGCCTGACGCTGTTTCCCGACGCCGTGTTGCGCGTTGCCCCGAAACGCGCGGCCCGTGCTCGAGTGCTCGTCCCGCCCGGTGCCAGCCAGGAGGTGGCCGCGGCTCTGCGTGCCCGCGGCTTTGCGACGGTCGCCGCGCTGGCGCCGGCATCGGACGAGAACGCCGAGGCGCGCCGGCTCGATTGCAGCCACGTGCTGCGTGGCAGCGATGCAGTGCCGCTGGCTGGCGCGCCGTGATGGTGCGGACGAGACTACCCTTCTCGCCGTCCCCTTGCGGGAGGGGGTAGCGGAGGCGTGCGTTCATCCGGTGGCCGGCGGCTGGACGCATCCCTCGCCCTACCCCGTCCCTCAAGGGGAGGCGGAGAGAAACCTGCGGAGAATGCACGATGGCGAATGTCGCGGTGATCGGCGCCCAGTGGGGCGACGAGGGCAAGGGCAAGGTGGTGGACTGGCTGGCCAGCCGGGCCGACATCGTCGTGCGCTTCCAGGGCGGCCATAACGCCGGCCACACGCTGGTGGTGGGCAACGAGACCTACAAGCTGTCGCTGCTGCCCTCCGGCCTGGTGCGCGGCAAGCTCGGCATCATCGGCAACGGCGTGGTGGTGGACCCCGAGGCGCTGCTGGCCGAGATCGACAAGGTGCGCGCGCAGGGCCTGACGGTGACGCCCGACACGTTGCGCATCGCCGAGAACGTCACGCTGATCCTGCCGCTGCACTCGGCGATCGATCGGGCGCGGGAGACGGCACGGGGCGACCGCAAGATCGGCACCACCGGTCGGGGGATCGGTCCGGCTTACGAGGACAAGGTGGCGCGTCGCGCCATCCGTCTGGCCGACCTGGCCGAACCGGAGACCGTCGCCGCGAAGCTGGACGAGCTGCTGCTGCATCACAACACGCTGCTGGCCGGGCTGGGTGCGCCGATTTTCGCCAAGCAGGCGCTGCTGGACCGTCTGATGGCGCTGGCGCCGCTGGTCCTGCCCTTCGCCGAGCCGATCTGGGAGCGGCTGGATGAGGCGCGCCGCGCCGGCAAGCGCATTCTGTTCGAGGGCGCCCAGGCGGTGATGCTGGATGTCGATCACGGGACGTACCCGTACGTCACGTCCTCCAACACCGTCGCTGCCACCGCCGCCGCCGGTTCCGGGATGGGGCCGTCCTCGGTGGGGTTCGTGCTTGGCATCGCCAAGGCATATTGCACGCGGGTCGGTTCCGGCCCGTTCCCCACCGAACTGACCGATGCCACCGGGCAATTGCTCGGCGATCGCGGGGCGGAGTTCGGCACGGTCACCGGCCGCCGCCGCCGCTGCGGCTGGTTCGACGCGGTGCTGGTGCGCCAGGCAGTCAAGGTCGGCGGTATCCACGGGCTGGCGCTGACCAAGCTCGACGTGCTGGACGGACTGCCGGAGTTGAAGATCTGCACCGGCTACCGCATCCGTGGCGAGCGCTTCCGCCACCTGCCCGCCGCGCCGGGTGCCCAGGCCGCCGCGCAACCGGAATACGAAACGCTGGAGGGCTGGTCTGGCTCGACCCGCGGCGCACGATCCTCGGCGGACCTGCCCGCGCAGGCGGTGAAATACGTGCGCCGGATCGAGGAATTGGTCGAGGCCCCGGTGACGTTGCTGTCCACCAGCCCGGAGCGGGACGACACCATCCTGATGAAGGACCCGTTCGAGGGCCCCTGAACCTCGCCCACGACGCGGGAGAGGTCGAGGCGCGAAGCGGCGAGGGTGAGCGACTGTCCGGTTGTGCGTAACACGGCGGCAGCCGGTTCCATGACTCACCCGCGGCTGCGACCTGAGGGTGTGCGGGCGCCGGCCGCCGCGCGCTGGGACCGGCGGCCGCCGGTCCCAGCGCACCTCTGCTCAAACCATTCCGCGGAGGCGAAATCCGGATACAAGGGGCGTGAGGCACGAACCGCCGGTGCGTGAGCTTGCCGGGGAATAACCGTGTCCGATGCCGTACGGACCGTGCCCAATCCGACATCGTCGGCGGCGGCGGACCATCCACGACGGTGCTTTATGTGACCCGCACAGTCGTGGATGGCGGGCCGGAGCGTGCGCCCGGACACTTGACCCGGGGCGCCGCCATGACGGGACGAACGATGCTGCGCCGCATGTTGCCTGGTTTATTCGGCGGCGAGCCCTTCAGCCCCTCACTTTCGCCGCATCGGTTGGTTCGCGTCGCGCCCCGGGCGACCTCTCCGGCGCGCCGCGCGGGGCTCTCCGGCGCGCCACGCGGGGCTCTCCGGCGCGCTGCGTGGGAGAGGTGTGGTGTCCAGTTGACACCGCCCCGCCCCGCCCCTATCCAGCGCCGCCCGAATTCCGCCGGAAGCCCTGTGTCATGCGCATACGCAACAGCCTGAGAGCCGCCAAGGTCCGCGACAAGAACTGCCGCGTGGTGCGCCGGCGTGGCCGCGTCTACGTGATCAACAAGAAGAACCCGCGGATGAAGTGCCGCCAGGGCTGATCCCGGGGACCGCCGACGCGCTCGATCCGGCCCGACGACCACGCGACCAATCCAATCCAGGTCAGGGCGCAGACCACCCGCCCATGATGGCGGCGCGGCGCCCTGCCGGGGGCGTTTCCCCGCCGCCCAACACACCTGCGCAACCGCCCGGGCAGCTCCGCTACTGGCGCGTATGACCGGCGTTTGACAGCAACGGTCCCCGCTGCATATGGTCCGCGCCTTCTATTGCAGGTGCGAACAGGCGGGCGGCACGCCCGGCTCTGACCCCTTACCCGACTCCTGGAAGCGGCACGGTCCCCCATGAAAATCCTCGTCCCCGTCAAGCGGGTGGTCGACTACAACGTCAAGGTCCGCGTCAAGGCGGACGGCTCCGGCATGGAAACCGCCGGCGTCAAGATGTCCATGAACCCGTTCGACGAGATCGCCGTCGAGGAGGCCGTGCGCCTGCGGGAAAAGGGCGTCGCCACCGAAATCATCGCGGTCTCGCTGGGCGTCGCCCAGTGCGCCGAGACGATCCGCACCGCGCTCGCCATGGGCGCCGACCGTGGCATCCTGGTCGAAACCGACGCCGAGTTGCAGCCCCTGGCCGTGGCCAAATTGCTCAAGGCGATCGCCGACAAGGAACAGCCGAAGCTGATCATCCTGGGCAAGCAGGCGATCGACGACGACATGAGCGCCACCGGCCAGATGCTGGCGGCCTTGCTGGACTGGCCGCAGGGCACCTTCGCTTCCAAGATCACCATCGAAGGTGACCTGATGACCGTGGTCCGCGAGGTGGATGGCGGACTGGAGACGGTCACGGTCAACCTGCCGGCGATCATCACCACCGACCTGCGGTTGAACGAGCCGCGCTACGCCTCGCTGCCCAACATCATGAAGGCGCGCAAGAAGCCGATCGAGACCATCAAGCCGGCCGATCTGGGCGTCGATCCGGCGCCGCGGCTGACCACGCTGAGGGTCTCCGATCCGCCGAAGCGCAAGGCGGGGGTGAAGGTCGGCTCGGTGGCCGAGCTGGTGAGCAAGCTGCGCAATGAAGCGAAGGTGATCTGAGCGATGACGAGCCTCGTTCTGCTGGAATTCGACGCCGCCGGCATCAAGCAGCCGTCGCGCAGCGCGGTCGCCGCGGCCCAAAAACTTGGGGAGGTGCATGCCCTGGTCGCCGGCAGCGGGCTGGACGCCGCCGCGCAGGCCGCCGCGAAGCTGCCCGGTGTGACCAAGGTGCTGGTGGCCGATTCGCCGGCGCTCGACCACCTGCTCGCGGAGCCGACCGCGGCGCTGTTGCTCGCCCTGGCCCCGGCCTATTCGCACCTGCTGGCTGCCACCACCGCGGTCGGCAAGAACATCATGCCGCGCGTCGCCGCGATGCTGGATGTGCAGCCGATCAGCGATATCGCCGACGTGGTCGATGCCGACACCTTCGTCCGGCCGATCTACGCCGGCAACGGCCTCGCGACGGTGAAATCCGCCGACGCCAAGAAGGTCATCACCGTGCGTGCCGCCAGCTTCGATCCGGTCGCTGCCGACGGCGGCAACGCGCCGATCGAACCGGCCGCGATCCCCGACCTGCCCAGCGTGTCGAAATTCGTCTCCGCCGAGCTGTCCAAGAGCGAGCGCCCCGAACTCACCGCGGCGCGCGTGGTGATCTCCGGCGGGCGCGGCATGCAGGCCGGCGAGAACTTTAAGCTTTTGGAACCTATTGCTGATAAGTTGGGTGCCGCGGTGGGGGCCTCCCGCGCCGCGGTGGATGCCGGTTTCGTGCCGAACGACTACCAGGTCGGGCAAACCGGCAAGATCGTCGCCCCGGAGCTTTACGTTGCTGTCGGAATTTCTGGTGCCATCCAGCATCTGGCCGGCATGAAGGACAGCAAGGTGATCGTGGCGATCAATAAGGATGAGGAAGCGCCCATCTTCCAGGTCGCCGATTACGGCCTGGTGGCTGATCTCTTCACCGCGCTGCCCGAGTTGGCGGCGGAACTGGAGCGCTCCTGAATGAACGTCGAAGTCAAGCCGGCGCCCGCCTCAGCGTCGATGCTGATTGAGCCGCCAATGCTCGTCCGTGTGGGGGTGGTCGGCGCCGGCCAGATGGGCAACGGCATCGCCCATGTCTGCGCGCTGGCCGGACTTCAGGTGAACCTGCTGGACGCGAAGCAGGACGCGCTGGACCGCGCCATGGCGACGATGAGCCGCAACATGGACCGCCAGGTCCACCGCACGCTGATCTCGCCGGAAGACAAGATCGAGGCGCTCGGCCGCATCAAGCTGGGCACCGACTACGCGATGTTCGACGACGCCGACCTGGTGATCGAGGCGGCGACGGAAAAGGAAGACGTCAAGCGCGCCGTCTTCAAGCAATTGGTGCCCCACCTCAAGCCGGCCTGTCTGCTGGCGTCCAACACCTCGTCGATCTCCATCACGCGGCTCGGCGCCTCGACCGACCGGCCGGAAAAATTCATCGGCATGCACTTCATGAATCCGGTGCCGGTGATGAAGCTGGTGGAGATCATCCGCGGCATCGCCACCGACGAGCCGACCTTCCAGGCGGTGCAGGCGCTGGCGATCAAGCTGGGCAAGATCCCCGCGGTTGCCGAGGATTTCCCCGCGTTCATCGTCAACCGGATCCTGGTGCCGATGATCAACGAGGCGGTGTTTGCGCTGTATGAGGGCGTCGGCTCCGTCTCCGGCATCGACACCGCCATGCGGCTGGGTGCCAACCATCCGATGGGACCGCTGGAGCTGGCCGATTTCATCGGACTCGATACCTGCCTGTCGATCATGCAGGTGCTGTACGAGGGGTTGTCGGATTCCAAGTACCGGCCATGCCCGCTGCTGGTGAAGTACGTCGAGGCCGGCTGGCTGGGGCGGAAGACCAACCGCGGCTTCTACGACTACACGCAGAACCCGCCGCGGCCGACGCGATAGGACGCAGGACGGGCGCTGAGGGCGCGCGGGGAAACAAGTGCTTCAAGCGGCCCCGTGGTAACCCCCCGTGTCATCGCCGGCGCTGTGCACGTGACCCAAGGCGCGCCAGTCGTCACCGCGCGCCTGGAAACCAGTCCCCCAGCACCTGGTCTGTCGTATAGCTGAGACTTCCCAGATCCGTCCTCGACTGCTCGCGATTCCCTGATCCATCATGCCACCTCCTCTGCGGGGTCGCGCGTCGGCACAGTGTGCCAGCCCGTCCCCTAAGCCACAGCCGGACGGCGGACCGTCGCGTCACCGCGCCCGGCAAGCAAGCCGGGGACAGAAATGTCCTCGTCCAACGCTTCCCAATGCAGGCCCTGGCCGGACGGGCTGATGCGATAGTCCTGCCGTTGCGCCGGGGTGGCGTGCAGCAGGCGCGGGAACCATGCGAGCGGAATGCCGAGGACCCGATCGTCCACGAGTTCGACCCACATCGTCTGATTGTCGAAGCGGAGGGACTTAGCCGAAGTGCTCATGCCACGCCTGTTCTATCGCGGCCCGATGGCTTTCGACCACCGCCACCAATTCGCCCAGAGCGCGGGCGTTGAAACCGATGCTGTCTGCCACCTGGACCGAGGGTTTTGGCCAAAACTTCGCCTCCGCGTCGCCGCGCAATGCGTGGATATGGATGGGTTCGCGTGGGCTGCCCTCGTTGGAAATGAAGAAGAACCGAATGCCGCGGTAGCGAAACACGATCGGCACGACGTGGGTGCTCCCTCCCGGCAGTCACGACCGCACAACCCCGGGGTCGCCTGCGCAGCGCAGCGATAACGCGGTCGGGTGAACGGACGGCTAACCATCGTCCCGGTGGAACGCTGTCATGCAGGGCTGTGAACCGCGGCAGGGGGCGGCGAGCGTCGCCGACCGTGGGCGCGAAGTGGCAGGGCAGAGTCCCGTAGCGCCGGAGAGACCGGGCACTACGCGACCGCCACCGCCTCGGCGAGGAACGTCTCCAGCGCCCGGACATACCCTCGATCGCGAAACGCACGGTATTTGCGCGCCGCCACCGCCTCCCGCACCCGCATGCGCCACACGGCATCGACGGCAAGACGGGCAGCGATCGCCACATACTCATCCGGCGACCCGGCAATCGTCTCCTCGCAGCCGATCCGGCGCAGGATCGCAGCGGTATGGCGACCGCGCATGAACCGGCCAGGCAGCGTCACGATCGCCGGGTTCTGCACCAGGCAGTCCAGCGTGGACTTGCCGCCCGACCAGCCCGGCGGGTCGAGGATGACGTCCGCCAGCCCGGCCACGCCGATAAACTGGGCGTGCGGCATCGCGGGCAGGATGACGCAGTACCGCCCCGCGTCCAGCCCGGATGCCGCGAACGCACGACCAAGACGATCGCGAAACAGCGCCGTCAAGGCGGCGGTCACAGTGGTCACGAAAACGAACCGGCAGGCCCCTACCGTCGCCGCGATGCGCGGGAAAACCCAGTCGTATTGCGGCAAATACTTGAACAGCGACTGACCCGACCAGAACACCGGAACCGCCGGATCAAGGCCGAGCGCCGCGCGATCCATCGCCAGCGGGGGCGTTTCGTGCAGCGTGTAATGCAGTCCGAGCCGCGGCAGCCGCACCAGCCGCTCGGTGTAGTGCGCCGCCGCATCCGGCGGTTCCATGAGGTCGCTGGAGAGGAAATAGTCCACCGTCGGCATGCCCGTGGTCTCGGGATGTCCCCAGGCCACGCACTGCACCGGCGCCAGCCGCTGGGCCGCCAGCCACCCGGCAATCGGGTCCATGCCGACTTCCGGATAGAGCACGACGTCGAGTGCCGCATCGGTAACCGCCTCGCGCCACGCGGCCTTGGAGGGCAGGCCCTGCACGAACCGATCGCACAATCCGGCCGCCAGTTGCGTCACCTTGTCCGCGGTCCGGCTGGTGTGGAAGCCGATCACCTCGAAGCGGTCGCGGTCGATTTCCGTCAGCCAGCCTTGCAGAAACAGCTTGAACACCGTGTGGGAGCTGAAAAATCCGCTGACAATGCCCAGCCGGATGCGTGCACCCGCCGATGGGCGCGGCGCGAGCAGTGCCGCCGGTTGCGTTGCCGCCAAAATCCGCGAAACCAGCCGGCCATAGATGGCTTGCGGCACCACATCGTTCTCGCCCTGATACGGCAGATAGAACGGCGGGATGCCGATCACGTCGGCGACCGAGCGCATCACGCCGGGTTCCGCGACCGACGCTGCGAGACGTTCCAGCGCCACCACATAGCGCCGCCGGCGCACCAGGACTTCTGCCTCCGAGCGATAGATGACGGGGAGTTGCGCCAGGCAGGCGGCGACCCGGCAGGCACCGTGCAGCGGGTCCGCGGCGACCCCGGCCTCCAGGCTATCCACCGCGTCGTCGGTGCGGCCCTCGAAGCGCAGCAGTTCGCCGCGGCTGAAATAGGGCCCGGGATCGGCAGGCTTCAGCGCGATCGCCCGGTCGTAGCTTGCCAACGCTTCCTGCGGACGCTCCAGAGTTCGCAACACGCGCCCGCGATCCCAGTACGCCGCCGCGTAGTCGGGTTGCAACGCAATCGCCCGATCGTAGCTCGCCAGCGCCTCGTCGGGACGCTCCAGCTCCGCCAGCGCGTTGCCGCGGCCGGCGTGCGCTTCCGCATAGTCGGGGTCGAGGGCGATGGCTGTGTCGTAACTCGCCAATGCTGCTTCGATGCGCAGCAGATCCAACAACGCGTTGCCGCGATTGCTATAGGCGGCCGCGTATTCGGGTTGCAGGGCGATCGCCCTGTCGTAACTCGCCACCGCCTCTGCGAACCGCCCCACTTTTCGTAGAACGATGCCGCGATTGTTGTGGCCGACCGCATAGTCCGGCTTCAGCGCGATCGCTTGATCGAAGCCCGCCAGCGCTTCATCGAGCCGCCCGAGTTCCCGAAATGCATCGCCGCGGTTGTTGTACGCCTCCGCATAGTCCGGTTCCAGAGCGATCGCCTGGTCGAAATCCCCCAGCGCTTCGTCAAGCCGCCCCAGCTTCTGCAATGCAATGGCACGGTTGTTGTGCGCGGCGGCCGATGCATTCAACGCGATCGCGCTGCCGATCAATGCGACGGCGCTGTCCAGCCGGCCGCATTGCAGGGCGGTAACACCCAGGAGATGCCACGCCTCGGCATGCGTCGGCTGCTGCCGCAGGACCTCGAGATAGACGCGCTCCGCGTCCGCTAGCCGGCCTTGGCGGTGCAGGGCCAGACCTTGCTGGAATCCGGCGTCCGGCGGGGCTGCATCTGGCTCTTGCACGTGTGACGGAATCCCTCGACCGGCTACCGATGCCGATGGTAAATAAGATGGCCGGCGCGGGGCAATCGGGTGGACGAAGGAAGCTCAGGGCTCTGCCCTGAAACCCGCCAGGGGGGCTTTGCCCCCCTGAACCCCCCAGCAAAGGCGCAGCCTTTGCAATCCATCCGTTGGAGCGGTTGGACGGAAGGGGGCCATGTGTCGCGGCGGCCATTCCGACCGCCGGTCGGAAAGGCCGCCGCGACACATGGCCCCCTTCCGTCCAACCGCTCCAAGTGAAGGGTTCCAAGGGCTCCGCCCTTGGCGGGGCTCCAAGGGGCAGAGCCCCTTGGTGGGGTCCAGGGGCAAAGCCCCTGGCCTTCCCTCGCTCACCCTACCGCCGTATCCACCAGCACCAACTCGGCGTCCGCGGTCGCGGTGATCGCCAGTTCCGTCTCGTCCGTGATCGCCGCGCCGTCACGCGTGCCCACCGGCACGCCATTCACCGTCACCGCGCCGCTGGCCGGCACCAGGTAGATCCCTCGCCCGGGCTCCAGCGGCACACGCACGGTCTCGCCCTTGGCCAGCGTGCCCGCGCGCAATGCCGCATCGGCATACAGCGGCAGCGCGCCGCTTCCCGCGTCGGCTTCCCGGCCGCTCGCCAGCACCGCCAGTCCGCCGCCGATCTTCGGGAACCGCCGCGCGCCCCAGCCCGGCGCGACGCCGTGCCGGTCGGGCAGGATCCAGATCTGGAACAGCCGCGTCGGCACGCTTTCCAGATTGAATTCCGCGTGCACGATGCCGGTGCCGGCGTGCATCACCTGGACGTCGCCCGCCTCGGTCCGCCCCTCGTTTCCCAGGCTGTCGCGATGGGTGATCGCGCCCTCCCGGACATAGGTGACAATCTCCATCTCGCGGTGCGGATGCGGGTCGAACCCGGTGCCCGCGGCGATCTCGTCGTCGTTCCACACGCGCAGCCGGCCGAAGCCCATGCGCGCCGGGTCGTGGTACGACGAGAAACTGAAGTGGTGCCGCGTGTCCAGCCACTCGTTACGGAACGCGCCAAGCTGCGCGAACGGACGCACGTCGATCATCGCCGAGCCTCCTCCTGTCGGTAAGAACGTTCGATATCGAACGATTAGCGCGGCAAATGGGGCGCCGCCCGCGCCTCCGCAAGAGGACCATCCTCCCCCGCCGCGGCCAGTCCCAGCTTGCGCAGCAACCCGCCCAGCGCTTGCAGCTCTGCGCGGGACAGTCCGCCCATCGCCGCGGCGATGTCCTGCGCGTGGCGCGGGAACAGCGCTTCGATCAGCGTCCGCCCGGATGGCGTCAGCGTCACCGACACGATGCGGCGGTCACGCGGCGAGCGGGTACGGCACACCAGCCCGCGCCCCTCCAGCTTGTCCACGATGTCGGTCATGTTGCCGGCGCTGGTCAGCACCTTGCGGCCCAGCTCGCGCTGGGTCAGCGGTCCCTTGTGCAGGATCGCCTCCAGCACGCCGAGCTGGGTCGGGGTCAGCCCGGCCGCCGCCAGGCGCGGCTCGACGCGCGCCAGCACCGCTTTGCCGGCGCGCAACAGCTTCACATACGCCCGCAGCGCCTCACCGATCTGCGCGTCGTTCACCATCTGCCGCCGCGGGCACCCGGGCTCAGCGGGTCATCATCACCGGCAGGTTGGAGTTCTCCAGCACATGCCGCGTGACGCCGCCGAGGATGAGTTGGCGCAGCCGCGAATGCGAATAGGCGCCCATCGACAGCAGGTCGCAGCCGAACCGCCTGGCCGCCGCGAGCAAGCCGGCACCGACCGAGTTGCCCACCGAGTGGAACATCTCGATGTCGGCGTGCACGTCATGCAGCGCCAGGTAGGCGGCGAGTTCCGGCGCGCCCGGGCCGCGGCGCTGGTAACCGTCGGCCGACAGGATGCGCACCGCCTCCGCGCGCTGCATCCACGGCAAGGCGGCAAGCGCCGAGGCGGCGGACTCCGCCGTGCCATTCCAGGCCAGGCAGACGCGGGTGCCGATCGCCGCCGGCGCCACCTGCGGCGAGATCAGCACCGGCCGGCCGGAGTCGAACAAAACGGCATGCAGGGCATCGGACGAGGAGACGTCCTCCCCGGCATCCGGATGCGGCACGACGGTCAGGTCGGCCAGGCGTGCCTGCTGGGCGACCAGGTCTTCCTCCCGGCCGGTCACCGACGCGAAGCTCGCGGTGGCGTGGTCGGCGCCGGGGTGGGCGTCGCTGATCACCACCTCGTGGCGGGTCACAAACCGATCGAACATGCCGCGCACCGCATGGGCGCGGTCGCCGCTTTCCTTTTCCGTCGCCGACATCATTTCCTCGATCATCGCGCCTGACAGGCCCTCGCCGGCCAGCGGCGCGACGTCGCGGCTGTCGACACGCACGTGCAGCGCCAGCACGTGGGCGTTCCAGTTGCGCGCGATCATCAGGGCGGTGGTCAGCGCGGCCTCGCCGGCGGCGGTGCCGGTCAAGGGCAGCAGGACTTTGCGTATCGCCATGGGCGAGCCTCCTCCGGGCGTTGTTCCCCGCTGTGGTGCAGATCAGGTCTGCGTTTCTAGCTCGGCACGATATAGGGGGGCAGGGCCGCCGGTGCCAGGGACCCTCCAGCCGTCGAAATGGCGGGACCGCCGTGCGGGTCGGCGTGGCCGCACTGTGGATGGCCGGGCTGTATCCGATCGTCCGGGCAATGCCGAACCGGCAGCACATCTTCGCCGAGCATCGGCCAGCGCTTGGCGACGTGACGCCCTCCCCGTTCACCTAGCTCCACTGACGACCCACTCCGCCGCGCCGCGCGGTCGCCATAGTCCAACAAGCGAAGCCCCACACGGTTCATGTGGAGTGACGCCAGGGCACCACGGTCCATGATGCGTTCAACCAGTTGGGGAAGAGCGTCAGCGCGGTTGGTCCGGCGGCAGATGCACCGTCGTGCCAGCGATCTTCTCGATGCGAGGGTAATAAGCCTCGATAGCTGACGTTACCGCAGGCGTAAAACGCGAAGCATCCATCGCGGTTCCGGTTTTGATGATGAAGCTGAAATCGTGCTGCTTGATCATATCAAGGAACGGCTGCTCATCCCAAACCTTCATGGTCGCCAGTTCGGCAAAGATGGCCGGCTCCCAAACCACTTCCTTGCCAGCTCGCATCAGCACGACCATGTCATCTGAGATGACGGGCTTGTCAGCGGCTTGAACTTTCCGGACCAATTCGGCCAACCCGGCACGCACGGTATCGTTGGGCAGATGAGCCGTCCTGGCTAGCAGTGCCGCTTGCAGCACGAGGAAAAGGATCACAAGGGCCGGCACTGGCTGTACGGATGGGCCGTTACTGCGACCTTGGGTCATCAGGCCATTCGCTGCAATACCGGCCAGAAGGCCGACCAGGATGCTCCACGCGAACATCCATTCGATCATGTAATTCGGTCCCGCTCCGGACTTGCCATACAAAATCAACGTGAGCGTGCACAAGCAGAAATAGGCAGTGACCAACGTCAGCAGCCGAGCGAACCGACTTACGATGACTTGGTAACGGAGAGCGGCTACGCTCGGAGCCGCGGTTCGGAACACATACCGCCAACCGACGCACACGGAAGCAACAGCAAGGACGAAGTAGATGATGTACGGCAAGTCCCAACGATAGAGGTTATACAGGAGACGATGCAACGAGTAGCGGTTGATATTATAAAGCAATATGTGTCGCTCGAACCCGCCATGGGTCATCCATGTCAGAATGACGAGCGGGACGAGGCCGAGCGCTATCCCAAAGCCAGTTGCCTTCACGGCTTGCCTGGGGCGCGTCAGCAGCAGCACACTTGCGGCCAAGGGCGCCGCCACCGACGTTTGCTTGGTGAATACGGCCAGCACGAAAAGGGCAAAGCCGACGTAGGACAGAAACGGCCGCTCGATCGAGGCCAGTACGCACCACAATCCTGCGAGATCCAGAGCAATCGCTAACATGTCAACACGCATAAGCGGCGAAAAGGTGACAAACGGGCCGCACGTCACGATGACCAGACCCGCGACCGCCGCTCCCAGTAGCGCCGCAGCAGGGCACGTGATCTCTCTGAGCCCGCTCCAGGCCATTGCGGCAAGCACTCCGCAACCTGCGAAACTTGATATGACTGAAATTGCCCGGCCGGTGGCGAGCCAGTCAACTCCGAGATCTGAAACCGCCCGTACAGCAAGATGATAGGCCGGAGGATAGTGGAAAACAATGAAGGGGAATCTCGTAATGTCTCCATACATGCGAGGCCCGGGTATCAGCATGGCTTGCTGCCAGACGATGCCCTCACCATAGTCCAAACCGAACGGATAGCGCACCGCGGCAATCATGAACGACGCCTGATGGATGAAGCGAAATCCAAGCACCAGGATCAAAGCCACGGCCAAAATCAGGCCCAACATCCGGCTCCACGCGGAACACCGCGACCCGGTGGCATTCGGCTTGGCGAGATTTGTCTGCATATGCGGCGAACCCTGCTTGTCGTTGTCCTGCTATCGACGCGGCCGGGCGCGCACCAGCATTTGCTTGCCCATCGGCTTGAGCGGTGATGCCAGATAGGCACGGATCAGGAGCGGGGAAACCGGAAGCCGCGATTTCACTGTCAAGGGCAGGAAACGCGGCACGACCTCCATGACCTCGTACCCGTTGACGGCCAGAAAATCCACGATACTGACGTGGGAATAGATCGTGGTGTGCGTGTAATCGTCGAAGTATTCCCGATAAGCATAGCGATAATTCGGTTGCAGAATCGTCAACATTCCATTGCGGTTCAGCTTGTCATGCAAGCCGGCCAGGACTGCCGCGAACTGCGGCTGTGACAGATGTTCGAACAGATTGCTGGCAAACGCGAAATCCACTGAAAATGGCTCCAGGAATGTCAGATCGGTCGCCTCGCCCACTATGGCCTCCACCCCCGGTGCAAGGAAGCGGGGAAACTCCGGCCAGGAATCTATCGCGATCCGACGGCGTGCAACCACCTGGTTGATGAAGCTCCCATAGCCGCAGCCCAGGTCCAGGACACAGGAATCGGGCGCGATCTGCTGACAGAAGTAGAACCGCCAGAGACATCGCCAAACAGCATCTCGCCTCGCATCGGGGGTGAGGCGTGCCGTGTGATAGTCGTGGCTCAATCTCATGCGGCCGGCCAGCCGAACAGGATTCCCAGCATCATCCGCCCCCCGACTGTCAGCGCCCGCCAATTGTCGGTGTTGCCGCCCTTGCTGGCACCGATCCGGGCGTGGAAGGTGATCGGGCACTCCACTACAAAGAATCCACAACGCAACGCCGTATCAAGAAAATAGGCATTGAACTCCAGGTTCACTGTTGGCGTGAGCTCAGGCAGCAGGCGCTCCAGCACCGGGCGGTGACATAATTTATAGGTTGTTCCCACATCGGTGATTGTGCTTCTGCCCAGATATTTGGCTTCAAGCAGCTTCCCAACAAACAGATTTCCATAATACATGAAGGTGCTGAGCTGCGTCGAATACTCCCGTAACCGCTCTACCGTGCGGGTGCCGTTGACGATGTCGGCGTGCGACTCATATGCGAGAAACTTGTCCAGATCATACGCCCGGAAGGTACGGTCCCCCTCGCACAGCACAATGAGTCCGGTTTCATCGAGCTTCACGGCCTCCTGGAGACACCGGTATACGCAATGTCCATAACCTTGTGCTGGCTCGTTGAAAGCAATTGCGCCCGCTTCGCGCGCGCGCTCCAGCGTTGCGTCGCTGCTGTTATTGCTGACAACGATCACTTTGGCCACTCGGAGGTGGTCTCCGAAGTCACGTACCGTCGCACCGATGCTCTGCTCGTCGTTGTAGGCGGTAAGGGCCACAGTGACACGCCCTTGCTGTACCGGATCGAACCGCACTGACGCTCCTCGGCGCTTGGCTGGAAACAAGAGGAACAGGTCCGTGAGCGCAAGCGCGATACCCGCCACGATGGGTATGCCGCTGTACCAAACGATCCACTCATTAAGCGGTAACAATGCACGATTCAGACCGAGCAGGTATCGAGGTACCACCATCACGACGCCGAACAGGTACATCGCCAGACCAAGGCAGAAACACAGGATGCCATAAGGCAGCAAGGGTATCCGCAACAGGCGGCGGAGTGCGCTACGGACTGCAAACGGCCCTGGCGCGACATCACGGCACGTCGGGCCTCGGAACATATTCTCTCCAGAACCTGCGGTCGAAGTCAGGTTACGTAGCCGATCCAAGTGGGCAGCGGGTGCGATGACCCGTCAAAGGGGGTTCTCGGCCGCCGGAACATTACAGGTGGTCTCGGTCACATTGCAAGCAACCGCTGTAAAGCGATCGCTTGCGCCCCGTCGCAATATTCCGGCCTCAGATCCGCCGCTTCGGCCCGGCTTCTGCCGCCGCAGCGACGTGATGCCTGACCGCGTCGAGCGCCTGCGTTACCTCACGCGCGTCGATGGCAAACCAGGTCGGAGCGCCCGGAACTGCCGCACTGGCTCGGCGCAGCACCGCCAGGGTGGCGTCGGAGGCGTCGCCACTGCGGGCGATGATGCGATGCTCCAACTCGGCCAGCGGCGCCTCCAGCCAGAAGCCGACGAACGGGGCACCGGCCGCGCGCGCGGCATCCTCCATGGCGCGCCGGTGGGCGGGGTCGATGAAGGTGGCGTCCGCCACCACGCAATGCCCGCCGGCGGCGGCGGTACGCACGCCGGCGGCGAGAGTGGCGAACACCGCCTGGCTGGCGGCGTCGCTATAGGCCGCTTGCGGCAGGCGTTGCTCCGGCGGGACGCCGTGCTGGCGCTTGCGGATTTCGTCGCTGCGCAGGATCAGCGCGCCGGGCGCGCCGCCCAGCCCGGGGGCCAGCGCCCGCGCCAGGGTGGATTTGCCGCTGCCGGGCAGGCCGCCAACCGCGACGACCATGGTTGGGGCCGGGCGGAGGTAGTCCAGCGCCGCGTGCAGGTATGGCCGCCACGCAGCGGCATGGCCGCTACGCGCCTCGACATGCGCGCGCACCATGGCGCGGAGCGACAGGAAGGCAGGCAGTGTCGCCACCAGCCTCACGTCGCCGGTGCGCGCCACATAGCGGTTCAGCACGCGGTTGGCGGCGGCCCGGTCCACCCGCCGGTCCAGGTCCATGAGCAGAAACGCCAGGTCGTAGGCGAGGTCGATGGTGGCGAGGGTCTCGTCGAATTCCAACGCGTCGAACGGCACCGGCCGGCCGTGCCACAGGCAGAGATTGCCCAGATGCAGATCGCCGTGGGCGCGGCGGACAAAACCGGCTTCGGCGCGCTCGGCAAGCAGCTTGTCAAGCGCATCCAGCGCTGCCAGCACGGCATCCCGCCAGGCCTCCACGTCGGTCGCCGGCAGCCCGGCGCCGAGTGCCGACGGCACGTTGCCCAGCGCGATCTGCCGCATCGGCGGCCGCACCCCCGCCACCACCGGCAGCGCCTGATGATAGGCGGCGACCGCATCCGCCAGCGCATCCAGCAGGGCGGGTTGCAACCCGCCGCGTGCCGCGATGGCGTCGAGAAAATCCTCCGCCGGGACCCGCGCCATCCGCAGCACCCAGTCCGCGACCGGGGCGTCCGTCGGCATCGTCGCAAGCACCAGCGTCCCGTCCGGCTGGCGCACCACCGGCAGCATGTCGCGATACAGCCCGGGTGCGGCCGGAGCGTTCAACGCGAGTTCGCGTTCGGTGAAGTGGCGACGGTCCTCGACGCGAGTGAAGTCGAGGAAGGGCAGCTTCACCGCTTTTTTCAGTTTCCAGACGGTGTCGGCACCGACGAACACCAGGGAGATGTGCGTCTCGATCGGCGGTGCGCCGGCGAGGCGCTCCAGCATGGCGGCGGTGGCTGCCTGCTGCGGCGGGACGGTCATCAGTACCGCGCCCGCATCGCGGCAACCGCGCGTGCCGCTTGCGGAAATACCCTCGCTCGTTGCCCCACGGCGCGACGCCGCAGCCGATCCAACCGATCGCCCTGGCACGATCGCACCACGTTGCGATTGAACAACTCTGACGCCAGCGTCACGGAAACAGCTTGCCGACCACCCAACCGCCAGCCGCATTGCGCGTGTAGGTGGTGCGGTCGTGCAGCCGGAACGGCATATTCTGCCAGAACTCGAAACTATCCGGCAGGACGCGATAGCCCGACCAATGCGGCGGGCGCGGAATGTCCTCGCCCGGGTATTTCGCCTCGTATGCCGCCAGCCGCCGTTCCAGCGTCAGCCGGTCATCCAGCGGGCGCGACTGGTCCGAGGCCCAGGCGCCCAGCCGCGAGATCCGCGGCCGCGACGCGAAATACGCATCGGCTTCCGCATCGGTAACCGGTTCAACCACGCCCTCGATGCGGATCTGCCGCGCCAGCGACTTCCAGTGGAACAGCAGCGCGACGTGCCGGTTGGCGGCGAGTTCAGCCGACTTGCGGCTCTGCTGGTTGGTATAGAATACGAAACCGCGCGCATCGACGCCCTTCAGCAGGATCGCCCGCGCCGAGGGCCGGCCGTCCGGCGTCGCCGTGGCGACGGTCATCGCGTTGGCCTCGGTCGGCTCGCTCGCCTCGGCCTCCGCCATCCATTCCCGGAACCGGGCGAAGGGATCGGTGACGAGAAGGCTGGTGGCGTCGGACATGGCTTGCGGTTCCTGGTGGCGCGCGCGCAACCTAGCCCATAGCGGGGCTTTGGCGAGAGGGGGCACCATGGCAAGGCAGATGCCGCGTGCGTGCGTCCCCCGGCGCCTGTCCAAATCCATCCGGAGCAACCGTTGGAGGACCACAAATGTCTCGCATTTTCGTCACCGGCTCGTCCGACGGACTTGGGTTGCTGGCAGCACGCTTGCTGGTCGAACAAGGCCACCAAGTGACGCTGCACGCCCGCCATGAGGCCCGCGCCGCGGACGCACGTCGCACCTTGCCGCAAGCAGAGGCGGTCGTCGTCGGCGACCTGTCGCGCATCGACCAGATGCGATGGGTGGCGGCGCAGGCCAACGCGTTGGGCCGCTATGATGCGGTGATCCATAACGTGGGCGTCGGTTACCGGGAACCGCGCATCGAGACCGTTGACGGTCTTTCCCACGTCTTCGCCGTCAATGTGCTCGCGCCCTATCTGCTGACCGCGTTGATCGTGCCGCCGCGCCGGCTGATCTACCTGAGCTCCGGGATGCATCGGGGCGGCGATGCGCGGTTGGACGATCCGCAGTGGACGGCACGGCGCTGGAACGGTTCGCAAGCCTACTCCGACAGTAAATTGCTCGATGTCGTGCTGGCCTTCGCGATGGCCCGGCGGTGGCCCTGGGTGCTGTCGAACGCGCTCGAGCCTGGCTGGGTTCCGACCAAAATGGGCGGCCCGGGCGCGCCGGACGACCTGTCCCTGGGCGCGGTCACCCAGGCCTGGCTGGCGGTCAGCGACGACCGGGCCGCTACGGTGACCGGCGAGTACTTCCGCCACCAAAGGCCCTATCGCGTGCACCCGGCGGCCCATCGGGCGGAGTTCCAGGATGCCTTGCTGGTCTATTGCGCCAATCTCACCGCCACCCGGTTGCCCGACGCTTCACCGCGGGGCGTGGACCAATGACCCATAACGCAGCGAAACCGGACGTCTGACGCCGGTGTTTTGCCGCCCGGTCCCCGCGCTGTATGGCAGGCGCCGACCGGCGGCCTGCACTGTCCCCCTTGCCCGCCCCGGCGCCCCTGTGCCACCACGCTACAAAGGCTCGCCCGCCGGGCACTTCGCCGGGCGGCCCGACTCCGGACATTCGATCCGGGGACCCGAGCAAACCTGAGGAATCCGATGCCCGAAAGCGCAACCGCACGGCCCCCGATCAAAGGCACCCTGATGCAGGGCAAGCGCGGCCTCATCATGGGGGTGGCGAATGAGCGTTCGCTCGGCTGGGGCATTGCCGCCGCCTGTGCCGCCCAGGGCGCGGAACTCGCCTTCACCTTCCAGGGCGAGGCGCTGGAACGCCGCGTGCGGCCGCTTGCCGCCTCGGTCGGTTCCGATCTGCTGTTCCCGTGCGATGTTGCGGACGAGGCCAGCATCGACGCGGCGTTCGCGTCCTTGCAGCAGCGCTGGGACGGGCTCGACTTCCTGGTGCATGCGATCGCCTATGCCGACAAGGCCTACCTGCGCGGCCGCTACCTGGATACGCCGCGTGCCGCGTTCCTCCAGGCGCTGGACATCTCCTGCTATTCCTTTGTCGCGGTGGCGCAGCGCGCGGTGCCGATGATGCGCCCGGGCGGATCGCTGCTGAGCCTGACCTATATCGGCGCCGAGCACTGGACGCCGCATTATAACGTCATGGGGGTCGCCAAGGCGGCGCTGCAGGCGTCGGTGCGTTACCTGGCGGCCGATCTCGGCAGCCAGAACATTCGCGTGAATGCGATCAGCGCCGGGCCGATCAAGACCCTGGCGGCATTCGGCATCGGCGACTTCCACTACATCCTGCGCTGGAACCAGCTGAACGCGCCGATGCAGCGCAATGTGACCATCGAGGAGGTGGGCGGCGCGGGCGTCTACCTGCTGTCCGACCTGTCGGCGGGCGTGACCGGCGAGGTGCACCATGTCGATTGCGGCTACCATATCGTCGGCATGAAGAACCCCGCCGCGCCGGACATTGCGATCGTCGAGGGATGAATTCGCGGTCAATTTCTCCCCCTCCCCTTGCGGGAGGGGGGTGGGGGGAGGGGTCCTTGCAGCCGCCGTCCGTGGCCGTACGAACCCCTCCCCCCAACCCCCTCCCACAAGGGGAGGGGGCGTATCTTACCAACCACCCTATGGGCTGAGCAGGGGGCGACCGACATCCCGTGTCCCACAACAGCTTCGGCCATCTGTTCCGCGTCACCACCTGGGGCGAGAGCCACGGCCCGGCGATCGGCTGCGTGGTCGATGGTTGCCCGCCGCGCCTGACGTTGTCCGAGGCCGACATCCAGCCCTGGCTGGATCGCCGCCGCCCCGGCCAGTCGCGCTTCACCACGCAACGCCAGGAGCCCGACGCGGTGCGTATCCTGTCCGGCGTGTTCGACGGCCTGACCACCGGCACACCGATCGCGCTGTTGATCGACAACGTGGACCAGCGCTCGCGCGACTACACGGCGATCGCCGCGCAGTTTCGCCCGGGCCACGCCGACCTGACCTACGAACTGAAATATGGCATCCGCGATTATCGCGGCGGCGGGCGCGCCTCGGCACGCGAAACCGCGATGCGTGTCGCCGCCGGTGGGGTGGCGCGCCAGGTGCTGGGGTCCGGCGTGCGCATCCGTGGCGCGCTGGTGCAGATCGGCCCGCACAAGATCGACCGGTCACGCTGGGACTGGGACGCGACCGAGGCAAACGACTTCTTCTGCCCTGATCCGGTGGTTGCCGCGCAATGGGAGGAATACCTCGGCGCGGTGCGCAAGGCGGGCTCGTCCGCCGGCGCGGTGATCGAAGTGGTGGCGGACGGCGTGCCGCCCGGCCTGGGCGCGCCGATCTACGGCAAGCTCGATGCCGACATCGCCGCCGCGCTGATGTCGATCAACGCGGTGAAGGGCGTGGAGATCGGCGAAGGCTTCGCCGCCGCGTCGTTGTCCGGCGAGGCGAACGCCGACGAAATGCGCATGGCGGACGGCGTGGTGCAGTTCGCATCGAACCATGCGGGCGGCATCCTGGGCGGCATCGCCACCGGCCAGCCGATCGTGGCGCGCTTCGCGGTCAAGCCGACCAGCTCGATCCTGACGCCGCGGCACAGCGTCGATCGCAGTGGGGCGGAGATCGAGATCAGCACGAAAGGCCGCCACGATCCGTGCGTCGGCATCCGCGCCGTGCCGGTGGGCGAGGCAATGCTGGCCTGCGTGCTGGCGGATCACCTGCTGCGGCATCGCGCGCAGAACCCGGATGCCCCGGAGGTCGCGCGCCTGCCGCGCAACTGAGGCGGCATCCATAGTTCTCCCCCTCCCCTTGAGGGAGGGGGCCAGGGGGAGGGGTGGCGCGGGTGGAACGACCACGGCATCGGCCCGCGTGACCCCTCCCCCCAACCCCCTCCCTCAAGGGGAGGGGGAGAATTCTGTGCCGCCTACGCCGACACCACCACCTGTCCGTGCATGAACGGATGCAGACCGCAAAGGTAATTGTACACGCCCGGCTTGGCGAACGTGAAACTGAACGACTCGTCCGTATCCATCGGATGCGAGTGCACCTGCAACGGCGGGCAAACAATGCTGTGCGGAATGTCGTCCTGATTGACCCAGGTCACCGTCGTCCCCGCCTTCACCCGCAACGTCGGCGGCACGAATGCGAAATTGCCGATCACCACCTTCGTTCCGTCATCTGCGTTGCTCGCCCGCATCCCCACCGCCGCGACCACCGCGCCGACGCCGGCGCCCAGCGCGCGACGCAACACCACCCGCCGGGCCAACCGGCCCGGTTGCAAAACGTCCGCCATGGTGACCTCCTTCAGACCGCCAGTGGGGTGTCGACAATCGCCAGCGGCGCCTGCGACGACACCAGGCTCACCCGCGCGATGCCGAGGTAGTGCCTGAGTTCACCGGCCGGCACCGTCATCGGCCCCGGGCTCGGCGCGGTGCCCGGTGCCGGCTGCGGAAACGCGGTGGAGCGCGCGGTGTGGAATGCCACGTGACCTTCCACCTTTTGCAGCACCTGGTGGATATGCCCGTTCAGCACGGTGACCGAGCCGAACCGCTTCAAATACCCCAGCGCCTGCGCGCCGTCCGCGGTGCCCCAGCCCCACTCCTGGTAGGCGATCCACAGCGGCACATGCGCGAACAGCACGATCGGCGTGCTTGCGGAACGGCCCTGCACGTCGCGTTCCAGCCATTCGAGCTGTTCGTGCCCGAGATCGCCGAGCCCGTTGCCCTTCAGGTTCACCACGTTCACCAGGCCGATAAAATGCACCCCACCGGCATCGAAGCTGTACCAGCCGTCGCCCCGCGAGCCCTTGCCGAAACGATTCAAATACGATTTTCCCTCCTCCTCCAGGATGTCGTGTTCGCCCGGCACCGTGTAGGTCGTCAGCCTGGCCTGCCCCATGAGCTGCTGCGCCGTGTCGAACTGCGCCGGCTTCGACAGATGCGAGATGTCGCCGGTGTGGATCATGAACGCCGGCGTGCCCGGCAGGGCGGCGACGTCGTTCAACGCCTCCTGCAACGTCGCCGTGGTGTTCGGATTGGCCGCCTTGTCGAAACCCAGATGGCTGTCGCTGATCTGCACGAAATTGAAACCCGTGCTGGTTGCCGCCTCGGCGCTGCCGATCAACCGCGAGCGCGGGATGCCGCCGGCAACCGACCAGACCATCGCGGTGCCTGCCCAGGTCATGCATTTCAGAAAGTGCCGGCGGTCGTTGCCGCCCTGGTTGACGTCGTCCGTGTGCATCCTGCGCTCCTCGTGCCGGCGCCGCCCGTTGCGGTTCCCTGGCGCCAATACCGGCGGCGGTGCCGGCGTATTCCCGGGGCCGTCGGGAATTGTCTTTTGCCGGACTCGGATGCGGGCTAGTCTCCGCCAGAAGCACGGACCCGGCGGCCGCCGCGAGGCGAACCGCGGCATCATAGGGAGAACCGGCTGTGGGTATCTCGGTGATCGAATCGGCCGGGGCGGTCATTCCGGCGCGGCAAACCTTCGTCGATCCGCACACCGACCAGGTGCTGCCGCAATCCGCTCAGTCGCGCACGCCGCGGTCGTTCATGACCGCGATCCGCGCCGATATCGGCGAGGCGGAGGCGTACAAGCAGGCGCTGCTCCGCGGTGAGATCGGGCTGCAGCGGCCGATGGGAAGCAACGTCGCGGGGGTGGACTTCATAACCGCCCTCCGCGTCGGCCCGAACGGCATCGGCGAAATCCTCTGCACCGACGTCAAGACCAGTGGCAGGGGCCGCTTTCCTCGACCGAAGAACATCATACCGGGCAACTGGCTCACCGAGATGCGCGACGCGACGACTCACCCGCGCCTGCGGCTGCTGGTGACGGCGACCGATGTCTCTGGCGTCACACCCTTCCCGATTCCCGACAGCGCGGGTCTGCAACGGCTGGAGGCGGCGATCGTGCAGGCGGTCGCCGCAGGCCACGTGCGTCTCCGGCAGCTCAATGCGGACTATTCGCCCGCGGGCCAGGGCGGCATCAGCGGATGGTGACTTTGGCCGCAGCACCCCGTCGCCAGACGGCATAGCTGCCGGCGGTCGTTGCCGCCCTGATTGACGTGGTCAGTGTGCATCCTGCGCTCCTCGTGTCGGTGCCGCCCGTTGCGATTCCCTGGCGCCAATACCAAGGGCGGTGCCCGCGGATTCCCGCACCCCGTGGAAATTTTCTTTTGCCGGAATGGGAATAGCATCGGGCCGCCAGCGGTTTCACGTTGGTAGGCCGCAGACAGGGTGCCCGGTTTTGGTCCAACACGATCGGAAACGACGCTTCGAGCTGCTCGCGCTGCCGCATCTGGACGCCGCGTTCAACCTGGCCCGCTGGCTGGCGGGGAACACGGCGGACGCCGAGGATGTGGTGCAGGACGCGTATCTGCGCGCCTTCCGCTATTTCGACGCCTGGCAGGGAGGGAATTTTCGCGTGTGGCTGCTGACCATCGTGCGCAACAGCTTCTTCACCTGGGCCAAGGAAAATCGCTCCAGCCGGCTGGTGTTCCATCCCGAGGCGCCGACCGGCGACACAGCGGAAGCCGAAACGACCGCCTGGGGCACGCCGCCGCGCGATCCGGAAGCGCTGCTGATGGAGCGCATCGACAGCCAGACCCTGGCGCGCCTGATGGAGCGCCTGCCGACGGAGTACCGCGAAGTGCTGTTGCTGCGCGAAGTAGAGGACCTCGCCTACAAGGAGATCGCCGAGGTGTGCGGTGTGCCGATCGGCACGGTGATGTCGCGCCTGGCCCGGGCACGACTGGCATTGCGGAAACTATGGTTCGGTGCCGCGGCGCAGGAGGCGGGCGATGCAGTGTGATCGCGCACGGCGCCTGCTGCCGCCGTTGATCGATGGCGCGCTGGGCCCGTTGCACCGGTGGTTCGTCACGCGTCACTTGGCGCACTGCGCCGGCTGTTCGGTGCAACTGGAGGAATTGCAGGCAATGCAGGCCGCGCTGCGCAGCAACCTGCCGTATCACCGCGCGCCGCCGGGACTTGCCGCGCGGATCGGCGCGATGCTGCCGCGCGAGGCAGCGCCGGCGCCGTCACGATCCTGGCTGCGCATGCAAGCTGTCACCGTCGCCGGCACCGGATTGGCGGGCGCACTGGCCGGTGTCGCGTTGACCCTGCTGGTGGTCGGCGGCGGTCGCGCGTCCGACAATGCGGTCATGCAGTCGGTGATTGGCGACCACATCCGCTCGATGATGGCGGACCACCTGACCGACGTGCTGACCAGCGACCAGCACACGGTGAAGCCGTGGCTTTCGGCACGGCTGGATGTATCGCCGTCGGTGCGCGACCTGAAGGACGCGGGGTTTCCGCTGATCGGCGGGAGGCTGGATTATGTGGACGGACACCCGGCCGCGGCGGTGGTGTATCGCCACGCCAGGCATGTCATCAACCTGTTCGCCTGGGCGTCGCCTGGACAGCCCGACACCGGGTTCCATGCTGCATCGCGCCAGGGGTTCAACGTGGTAACCTGGCGTCGCGCCGGGATAACCTACTACGCCGTGTCGGACGTGGAAGCCGACCAGCTCGCCGCGTTCGCCAAGCTGGTAGAATAACCTCTCCCGCTTCGTGGGATTCTAAAACCACGACACCTTATCGACGACATTCCGCAGCGTCCGCCCCGCGGCAAACGCCCGGCAATTATCCACGATAATCGCGAACCGCCGGTCGTTCAGATACGGCCCATACCCCGCCATGTGCGGTGTCAGCAGCACATTCGGCATCCCCCACAACGGATGTTCCGCCGGCAGCGGCTCCTGCTCGTACACATCCAGCGCCGCCCCGGCGATTTCTCCGGCCCGCAACGCGGCAACCAGGTCGTCGAGCTTCGTCGTCATGCCGCGGCCGATATTGATAAAGAACGCCGAGCGCTGCATCCGCTGGAACCGCGCGCGGTTGAAGAACCCTTCGGTCGCCGGCGTGTGCGGCACGGTCAAAATAGCGAAATCCGCCCGCGGCAGCAGCGCGTCCAGTGCTTCCGGCTTGTGCAGCTCCGTCACGCCCGCAGGCGCCTCGGTGCGCCGCGCATCCGTCGCCAGGACCGTCATACCGAACGCGGCCGCAAGCTGCGCCGTCGCCGCGCCGATGCCGCCGACGCCGACGATCAGCGCCGTCGCGTCCGGCAGATGCACCACGCCGTGGTCCTCGGTCGGCTTCTTCCACTCGTGGCGAAGCTGCTGCGGAATATACACATGCAGCCCGCGCGCGAACGCCAGCACGAAGGCCATGATGTGCGTGCTGATATGGTCGTTGAAGATCTCGCGGAAATTGGTCACCGCCAGCGGATGCGCGATCAGTTCGGGATAGTAGTAGCCCGCCGCCGGCGCCGCCTGCGGCGCCTGCAACCAACGCAGCTTCGTCGCCTTCGCCAGCAGGTCGCGGTGCAGCCAGCCGAACGCCGCCTCGGCATCGACGATTTCGCGCGCCGCCGTGTCGGCGTCCTCCGCCACCACCACGCGCACCTCCGGCACCTGTTCCGCCAGCCGCGCCGCCCACCCCCGCGTGATGGCGGATTGCGGCGGCAGCATCACGAACTTGAACCGGTTCGGCGTGGGCATGGCGGCGACCTCCTGCTGGCAATGGACGCGCGGACAGGATACCGTGCCGGGGACGGGTGAGGGAAATCGGCCCTCCCGCAACCGGGGAGAGCGTCCTACACTGCTAACGCCAGCAGCAAAGGATCGCCGGATGACCACCCGCTACCGCATCGGCTTCGACATTGGCGGCACATTCACCGACTTTATCCTCCTCGATACCGAACGCCATGAAATCCGGCTGCACAAGTGCCTGACCACGCCGCACGATCCATCGGTCGGCGCGCTTGAGGGTCTTACCGAACTGCTGTCCGCGGCGGGGCTGAGCTTCGCCGACATCGGCGACGCCGTGCACGGCACCACCCTGGTCACCAACACGCTGATCGAGCGCACCGGCGCCCGCCTCGGCCTGATCACCACGCGCGGCTTCCGCGACATCCTGGAGATGGGCACCGAGCAACGCTACGACATCTACGACCTGTTCCTGCAATTCCCCGAGCCGCTGGTGCCCCGCCGCCACCGCCTGGAAGTGAACGAAAGGCTCGACCGCGACGGCAACGTTCTGACCCCGCTCGATCCCGCCGAAGTGCGGGCAACGGCGCTGCGCCTGCGCGCGGAAGGCGTCGAGGCGATCGCCATCTGCTTCCTGCATGCCTATCGCAACTCGGTGCATGAACGCGCCGCCGCGGACCTCGTGCGTGCCGCCTGCCCCGATATGGCGGTGTCGATTTCGTCCGACGTGGTCGCCGAACTTTGGGAATACCAGCGCTGCGCCACCACCTGCGCCAACGCCTATGTGCAGCCGCTGATGGCGCGTTACCTCGCCCAGTTGCAGCGCGAACTGCGCGCCCGCGGCTTCCGCGGCGACCTCTACATGATGCACTCCGCGGGCGGCCTGCTGTCGCTGGAATCGGCACGCGCCTTCCCGATCCGCATGCTGGAAAGCGGACCGGCCGGCGGCGGCCTCGCCACGGCGTTCTTCGGCGCCGCCGCGGGCAAGGCGGACGTGATCTCCTTCGACATGGGCGGCACCACGGCGAAAGCCTGCCTGATCGAGAACGGCCGCGCCGAGATCGCACCGATGATGGAGGCGGCGCGCGTGCACCGCTTCAAGAAGGGCTCGGGCCTGCCGATCAAGGCGCCGGTGATCGACATGATCGAGATCGGCGCCGGCGGCGGCTCGATCGCCGCGATCGACGAGGTCGGTCTGCTGCGCGTCGGCCCGCGGTCCGCCGGTGCCGATCCGGGCCCCGCCTGCTACGCGCGCGGCGGCACCGAACCGACCGTGACGGACGCCAACCTGCTGCTGGGCTATTACGATCCCGGCTTCTTCCTCGGCGGCCGCATGGCGCTGGATCCCGTTGCGGCGGAGGCGGCCCTGGCCCGGGTCGGTGCGCAGATCGGACTGGACGCGATCGGCACGGCATGCGGCATCCATCGCCTGGTGACCGAGAACATGGCCGCCGCGGCGCGCATCCATATCGTCGAGAAGGGCAAGGACCCGCGCCGCTATGCCATGGTCGGGTTCGGCGGCGCCGGCCCGGCGCACGCGGCGGAGGTGGCCCGCATCCTCGGGGTACGCGAAGTGCTGATCCCGCCGGCTTCGGGTGCCGCGTCGGCGCTCGGCTTCCTCGCCGCGCCGCTGTCGTTCGAGCAAGTGCGCAGCCATCCGGTGAAGCTGGATACGGCGGGGGCCGACGTGATCGACGCCGCCTTGCGGGACCTGGAACAGGAGACGCGGGCGCATCTGATCGCGGCCGGCGTGGCGGCGGACGACGTGGTGGTGGAACGCTCGGCCGACATGCGGCTGGAAGGCCAGATGCACGAGATCAACGTGCCCCTGCCCGACGGCGCGATCACCGCCGATACACTCCCGGAGATCCGCGCCGCCTTCGCCACCGCCTACGCGGCGCGCTACACCTCCGTCTATGGCGGCGTCGGCGTGCAGGCCATATCGTTTCGCGTACGTTGCCGCGGGAAGCTGCCGGCGCTGTCGCTCACCGAAGCCGGCGCGCGCGCGTCCGGCACGGCGCGCAAGGCCACCCGTCCGGCCTGGTTCGGCGACGGCTTCGTCGCGACGCCGGTGTACGACCGCTATGCGCTGACCCGGGACATGGCCATCGCCGGCCCCGCCATCATCGAGGAACGCGAGGCCACGACTGTCATCTTGCCGGGCGACCGGATGACGCTGGATGCCAGCGGCGCGCTGCGCATCGAAATCGGCCTGCCCGCTGCGCCGACCGCGCGCATCTCCGCCGACACGCCGCTGGCGCAGGCCGCCGCGCTGATCGAAGCCGATCCGGTGTCGCTGGAGATCATGTGGAGCCGCCTGGTCACCGTGGTGGAGGAGATGTGGCAAACCATCTGCCGCACCGCCTTCAGCCTGATCGTTTCCGAGGCACAGGATTTCGCCTGCGACCTGCTGGACGCCAGCGGCGAATCGCTGGCGCATTCGCCGCGCGCCATGCCGGTGTTCAACCTGACCCTGCCGCGCGCGGTGCAGGCGCTGCTGCGCAAGTTCCCCGCCGTGACCCTGCAATCCGGCGACGTGCTGATCACCAACGATCCCTGGCTCTGCGCCGGCCATCTGTTCGACATCGCCGTGGTCACCCCGGTGTTCCGCAACGGCACGCTGGTCGCGCTGACCGGCACGGTCGGCCATGTCGGCGACATCGGCGGCACCAAGGACAGCCTCCGCGCGCGCGAAATCTACGAGGAAGGCATCCAGATCCCGCCGATGATGCTGTACCGCGCCGGCGTGCCGAACGACGACCTGCTGACGCTGATCGCGGAAAACGTGCGCAAGAGCGAGGAAGTGCTCGGGGACATCCATTCCTTCGTCGCCGCCAATGCCCTGGGTGCCGAGCGGCTGCTGGCGTTCATGGACGAATACGGCATGCACGATCTGCGCGCGCTGGCGCAGGTCGTGCAAGGTCGCGCCGAAGCCGCCATCCGCAGCGCGATCCGCGCGTTGCCGGACGGTGTGTACACCTCGGAAATCTGGAACAACCCGCTGGGCGAGAAGCTGCGCTATCCGCTGAAGATCACCGTGCAGGGCGACGCGATCGAACTCGACCTGGCCGGAGCCCCGCCGCAACTGCCGCAGGGCGGGTTGAACTGCACGTTCAGCTACACCGAGGCGCACGCCACCTATCCGATGAAATGCCTGCTGTCGCCGGAAGTGCGCGGCAATGCCGGCTGCTACCGGCCGTTCACCGTCAAGGCGCCCGCCGGCAGCGTGCTGAACTGCGACAAGCCCGCCTCGGTGAATTTGCGCACGCGGGTCGGCTGGTATCTGGCACCGAACATCTTTCGTGCCCTCGCCGATGCCGCGCCCGATCGCGTGCAGGCCGCCACCGGCCTGCCGGTGTCGGTCAACATCTATGGCCGCACCGCCGAAGGTGCCGTCTACACCGACCATTTCTTCATGGGCGCCGGCCAGGGCGGCTCCGCGCGCGGCGACGGCAAGTCGGCGCTGCTGTATCCCACCTCGGCGGCAAACACCTCGATCGAATTGCTGGAGACCCGCGCTCCCGTGCTGGTGCTGGAGAAAAGCTTCGTCACCGACTCCGCCGGACCCGGCACGCATCGCGGCGGCTGCGGCGTGCGCACGCGATTGCGCAAACTATACGACGACGGGCTGCCGACCCTCGCCTCGGTCTATCCCGAGGGCGTCGGGGTCACCGTGGAAGGACTGCATGGCGGCCAGCACGGCGGCGACGTACGCGGCGTCGTGCTCGATCCGGCCGGCAACGTTGTACGGGATTGCGGCACCGGCGAACTGGTGACGCTGACCCGCACCGACCAGATCATCGAAGTGCAGCTCGGCGGCGGTGCGGGATACGGCGATCCGCGGGCCCGGCCGGCCGGACTGGTCGCGCAGGATATCGCCGAGGGCATCGTCTCGCCGGAGGCGGCACAGCGTGCCTACGGCGCCGATCTGACGGCTGGCAAGGCCGCGGAATAACAGGGGGACGCGGATGCGCCAGGTTGCAGACGAGC
>Ga0181521_10001309_pt1 | contig 31118 bp, 27 predicted proteins | sample PEATcosm2014_Bin_32_FD_119764 | JGI IMG/M metagenome (GOLD analysis project Ga0181521, IMG submission 119764) | Peatland microbial communities from MTU Mesocosm Facility, Houghton, MI, USA - PEATcosm2014_Bin02_60_metaG | ecosystem: Environmental > Terrestrial > Soil > Wetlands > Peat | place...
GGGGCGCTCTTAGGGAATTGACCCACCGCGGCAGTACCGAGCCGCGGCGTGGCGCCGGCGTCGCCAGCGCTGAATAACGAACCGGTGCTGAGACCGAGCCCGAACGCGATCGCGACAACGGGGATCATGGCAAGACGGCTCGGCCGGCGCCGGCCACTCATGATCGATGTCGCTGCCATGGCACCTCATGATTCGGGGCGTCCCCGCAGCTTGCGGGTGAGCCGTGCATCGCCGGCTGCTCGCCGACGGGTCCGGAGCGCGGTGCGATCCTCTTGTGAACGTTGTGAGCGTTGTGAACGCTAAGAGTGGATTCTAAACCACTCATCGTCACAAATACAAAACTTTGATCACTTTGTCATCTTTGACCCCAGAACTATCAGGTGCTGGGGCTCATCCTCGCAGGAGCTCCGCCACGCGGAACGCGAGGTCGGTGGACTGACGGGCGTTGAGGCGGGGGTCACACGTGGTCGTGTAGCGCAACGGCAACTGCGCTTCGAGGATGGCCTCGATGCCGCCGAGGCACTCGGTGACGTCGTCACCGGTCAGCTCGATGTGCACTCCTCCCGGCCAGCTTCCCTCGGCCTTGTGAACAGCGAAGAACCCTTGGATCTCTCCGAGCACGTCATCGAAGTGGCGTGTCTTGTGGCCGGACTCGCTGGAGAAGGTGTTGCCGTGCATCGGATCGCAGACCCAAGCCACCGGGTGGCCGGCGGCGGCCACCGCGCGAACCAGCGGCGGGAGGGCGCTTCGCACCTTGTCGACACCCATCCGGGTCACGAAGGTGAGCCGACCGGGTGCCCGATCGGCGTTCAGTCGCTCACAGAGCGATATCGCCTCGTCAGGGGTCGCGGTCGGCCCGAGCTTGACTTCGACCGGGTTCCCGATCCCCGACGCGAACTCGACATGAGCGCCGTCAATCTCGCGGGTGCGCTCCCCGATCCAGAGAAGGTGGGCGGAGCAGTCGTACCAGCCACCGGTGAGCGAGTCCCTTCGGGTGAGCGCTTCCTCGTAGTCGAGCAGCAAGGCCTCGTGGCTGGTGAAAAGGTCGACCTGGTGGATCGGCGAGTCGACCGAGAGGTCGACCCCGCACGCGTTCATGAACCGAAGCGCGCGGTCGATCTCCTCCGCGATCGCTTCGAAGCGCTGACCCTCGGCGCTCGTCGCGAGAAACTGGAGATTCCAGAGGTGCACCTGTGACAAGTCGGCAAAGCCACCTTTGGTGAAGGCACGAAGCAGGTTCAGCGTCGAGGCCGACTGGTGGTAGGCAGCCAGCATGCGCCGGGGATCGGGCACTCGCGCAGACCGGGTCGGCATGTCGCCGTTGATGATGTGGCCGCGGAACACAGGCAGCTCGACCTCGCCGACGAGCTCTGTCGCCGAAGAGCGAGGCTTGGCGAACTGGCCGGCGATGCGGCCGACCTTCACGACCGGGACACCCGAGCCATAGGTGAGCACGACAGCCATCTGCAAGATGACCTTCAACTTGTCGCGGATCGAGTCGGCCGAGAAGTCGTCGAAGGACTCGGCACAGTCGCCGGCTTGGAGCAGGAACGCCTTGCCGGCTGCGACATCGCCGAGCGCGCGAGTCAGACGGCGCGCCTCGCCGGCGAACACGAGCGGTGGGAGCGCCGCGAGCTGGGCAAGGACCTCGACGCGCGCGACGGGATCGGGCCATGACGGCTGGTGGGCAGCGGGGCGCGTGTGCCACGAGGACGGGTGCCAGCCCGTTGCCGGAGCCGGCTCTGGTGTCGCCGAGGTGGTGTTGCCGAAGAGATCCTGTTGACCCGAATCCGATGTGGTCCTCACCTCACCAGCGTACGCAGCCGCGCGAGCCGGACCTCGCGGACCAGCGGCCGAGGACCGGACGCGGCCCGGGACGAGCCCAAGCGGTCGCTACGCTTCGCTCGTGAGCGGGTTTCGGCGGCTCGGCATCCTCGGGGGAACCTTTGATCCCGTTCACGTCGGTCATCTCGTGGCGGCCGTGAACGCACGACATGAGCTCGGCCTCGACCAGGTACTGCTCGTCGTGGCGAACGAGCCGTGGCAGAAGGTGGGGAACCGCCCTGTCACGCCCGCCGCCGACCGCCTGGCGCTGGTGGAGGCCGCGGTCGAAGGTGTCGAGGGGCTCGAGTCAAGTGGCATCGAGATCGAGCGGGGGGGGCCTTCCTACACCGCCGACACCGTCGCCGAGCTCGAAGCCCGGTGGCCCGGCGTCGAGTTGAACCTGATCGTCGGCGCCGATGCCGCCGCAGGCCTCGGGGGCTGGGAGCGGATCGCCGAGGTTCGATCCAAGGTCGTCCTTGTCGTGGTGAACCGGCCAGGCACCACGATCGACGCTTCGGGCCCGGACAGCCCCCTTGTGGGCTGGGACGTCCGCATGGTCGAGGTGCCGGCACTGGAGATATCGAGCACCGACCTGCGTGATCGGGTTGCGTCGGGGCGCCCCCTAGACTTCCTCGTTCCCATGCCTGCTATCCACGTCATCCGCGAACGCGGCCTGTACCCTGTGTCCAGATGAGCCGCCACGGGAAGCTCCGGTTCGCACCCCAGGATGCGTCCGGTCGTGTGCGACGTGCTGACGCAGTTCGCTTCGATCGGCTCGACCAAAGGGCCTTCGGGTCGCGTTGAGTCCTGACTGCGTGTTTGTCGCGGCTGGTGCCGCTTCGTCAAAGACGGCCGATTCGACCGTGGTTCTCGACGTCGGAGACCTGCTCGGGATCACGGACCACTTCGTGATAACGAGCGGGAGCAACGTGCGCCAGGTCCGCACCATCGCCGATGAGATCGAGCTGCGCGTCAAGGAGCAGGGGGGCGGCTCGCCCCGTTACATCGAGGGCCTGGACGACGCCCGCTGGGTGCTGCTGGATTACGGCCAGTTCGTGGTCCACGTGTTCCTCGCCGAGGCCAGGCGGTACTACGACCTGGAACGACTCTGGGCCGATGCGCCCCGGGTGGAGCAGGCCGGCCCGGCGGTACATCGCGTCGGGGTCGAGCTCTAGGGTCTTCGCAGCAGGCAGGAAGGCTCCACGACACGGCGCAGCATGGTCACGGGACCAGTTGCGCGTAGTCGGAGCGGTACACGACGAAGCTTGTCGCGAATGAGCCGTTGCCAACCACAGGCTGGATGATCGCGCCGTCGTACTCGAACAGGACGCCGTGGACCTGCGGGAGGGACGTCACGGTGTAGACGATCTGCGCGAACTCGTAAGTCGCTTGACCCGGGCGGGGTGATCCGAAGCTGGAGTCGAGCACCACGGTCAGATCGCCCCCGGTCAGGGCACCAGCGATGAGGTTGGCCGATGACGGGATCGCGCTTTGGATGCCTTGGTCCAACTCCGTCGACGCCGGTCCCGCATCGAGAGCGTCAAGTATCTCCTGGGGCGTCGGCGGTGGGCGAAGGTACCGAATTCGTCCCACCAGCTGAGCGTCAGGTCCGAGAAGGTAGATCTCCTCCGGTATGGAACCGAGCAGCCTGGAGACGCTTGGGATGGTCGCGTTCGGCTCGCTCAGGGCGAGCGGCATCTCGTCGGTGGGTATCGCCTGTGGCGAGTTGTCGATCGGAAGCCCGCAGCCGGCAACGGCGGTCATGACAGCCGCAAGGCACCCGAGCGCGACGAGCCGCCGTAGTCTCACGCCACAACCTCACTCCAAGCAGGGAGCTCGACGACAAAACGTGAGCCTCCGCCCAGACGGTCCTCGACCCACACCCGACCGCCATGTTGGCTCACGTGTTGTGCGACGATTGCCAGCCCGAGACCGGTGCCGTCGCCGAGTCCGCGGCGCCGCCCCGTGGAGCCGCGCGAGAACCGCTCGAAGATCCGTTCCCGCTCCTCGGGAGCGATCCCCGGCCCGGCGTCCTCGACGAGGAAACGCACGGAGTCGCCGTGATCTTCGATGGCCAACAGTGTGACACCGCCGGCGTAACGCTGCGCGTTCTCGAACAGGTTGGCGAAAATCCGTTCGAAACGGCGTTTGTCCACCAGGATGTGCTGTGACGCGACTCCTGGCGCGAAACGTATCGGCACCTCTGTGCCGGTCGCTTGGACGGTGTGCTCGACCAGCGATCCCACGGTCACCTCGTCGCGGGAGATGTCCCCCGGCTTTGCGTCAAAGCGCGAGATCTCGAGGAGCTCGTCGACGAGCCGCCGGAACCTTCGGACCTCGGCCCCGAGAAGATCGAGCGCCTGCAGCGCCCTGGGCGGCAATTCGTCGCGTCGGGCCTCGAGGACCGAGAGCGAGTTGGCAAGGGTCGTGAGCGGAGAACGGAGCTCGTGGTTGACGTCGGAGGTGAAGCGGGCCTCCCGTTCGATGCGTTCTTGAAGTTGGTCCACCATCTGGTTGAAAGCTGAAGCGAATGGCGCCAGATCGGCGAAGTAGGAGCTCTCGAGGCGTGTGTCCAGGCGCCCTCCGGCGATCGCGAGCGCCGCCTGGGTAGTCTCGCGCAACGGCCGTAGCGTGCGGGCAGCCGCCCAACGGCCCAAGACGGCCCCCGCGACCGTGGTGATCAGGGCTGCGATCGTGAGAGCGGCCAGCAGTGCGTGCAAGGTCTTTGTGAGGTCTGACAAGTCGAAGATCTCGAAGTAGGCGGCATTCACGCTGCGAGAGGCGGACTCGGCCTGGATCGGCACGCCGACGACGAGCTGCGCAACCCCGGCAGACCCGATGAGCTGCCAGGCCGGTGAGCCCGCGAGCACGCGCGCTCTGAATGCCGTGGGCATTTCACGGGGCGACACGGTCGCGGCTGACGGGTACCAGTGGCGCGTGCTGTATATAAGCGAGTCGGTGTTCGGGCCGGAGTCGAGCGTGGTGATCAGCGCCGGGATGTACGCGGTCGGAACCCGGAGCTCGCCCCGCAGCAGGACTGCGTTGGCCAAGGCCTGGTGCCGCATGGAGGCGAGCTGCTGGTTGACTATCGAGGTCCGGACCGCTACGTAGCCGATACCTGCCAGGACGCCGGAGAGGGCCAGGGCCCCGAGCGCGAAAGCGGTGGTGACCCTGGCGCGCAGCCCGAGGCGTCTTTTTTGACGCACGTGGGCAGGCTCAGGGACATTCGTCGGAAGGGCCGGGGACTCTGGCGAAGCCGGATCTGCCGGCGCACCGTCGGCCTCCATGGCTATGGAGCGAGCTTGTATCCGAGGCCGCGCACCGTGAGCACGTGGCGCGGCTCACTGGGGTCATTCTCGATCTTGGTGCGCAGGCGCCGAACGTGGACGTCGACGAGCCGTCCGTCTCCGAAGTAGTCGTAGCTCCAGACACGTTCGAGCAGCTGCTCGCGCGACAGCACCTTGCCGGCGTTGGCGGCGAGCTCACAGAGCAGCAAGAACTCGGTGCGCGTCAGGTGGACCTCCTCGCCGCTGCGGCGTACGACGCCGGCCTCCGGAAGGATCTCGAGATCACCGAACTCGAGTTGCACGAGTCCCGGCTCGCCGGAGCGCGCCCTTCGCAGCAACGCTCGGATGCGAGCTGCGAGCTCCTTGGGCTCGAACGGCTTGGTGACGTAGTCGTCCGCGCCGGCCTCGAGGCCGGCCACGACGTCATGGGTATCGGTGCGGGCCGTGACCATGATGATCGGCACCGCGCTCGCCTTTCGAAGCTCGCGACAGCACTCGAAGCCGTCCATCCCCGGCAGCATGATGTCGACAACGAGCAAGTCGAACGGATTTGAGACAAGGGCTTGAGTCTGGAGCTCAATCGCCTCTTCGCCGGTGCCCGCCTCCGCGACCTCGTAGCCTTCGTCCTCGAGGGAAAGTCGCATGGAAGTGCGGATCCGTTCGTCGTCCTCCACTAGCAGCACTCTGTGAGCCATGGCTCTATTGTCGCTCAACTTGGAGACTCAGGGGGCCAGGAGCAAATTAAGGATGGAACAGCACTTTTCGCGCGCCACTCGGGTACCGTGGAGCTGTGGGCTTTGAGCTCGAGAATTTCGTGCGCTCACTCGCGTCGGACGCGTCGGCGACTCGCCGGGCGTACCGGAGCGATGTCGAGGCGTTCGTGGCGTGGGCGGCCCGGGCCGGAGTCTCGGACCCGGAGAAGGTCGACCGTCTCATGCTGCGACGCTATTTGGCGTACCTGGCGACGCGCAGGTATTCCCGCAGGACAATCGCCCGAAAGGCCGCCGCCATCCGGCGTTATTTCGCGTGGCTGCGCCGTCACGAGCTCGTCACCGTCGACCCTTCCCGGCGCCTGTCCGCCCCTGCAGGGGAGGCGCGCTTGCCGCGCGTGCTTGCGCCGTCGGAGCTGAAGGCTCTTCTCGAGCCCGAGCCTGACGCCGTGCGGGCGAATCTGCCTGCGTCGGTCAACACACGAGACGACGCGCTGCTCGAGCTTCTCTATGGCAGCGGGCTGCGGGTCGCAGAGGTTTGCGGGCTCGGACTGGGCGATGTCGACGTGAAGACCCGGTCGGTCACTGTCTGGGGAAAGGGTGGCAAGCAGCGCCGCGTGCCGATGAGCCACCCGGCTGCCGAGGCGCTCGGTCTCTATGTCACCTCCGGGCGTGGAGCGCTCGTCAACGGGTCGACTCCTGCGGGTTCGCTCTTCGTCAACCGTCGCGGCCGCCAGATGACTACTCGGGACGTGCGCCGGGTTCTGGACCGGCGCTCACCGGTGCCGACTCATCCGCACGCGCTCCGTCACACCTATGCGACCCATCTTGTCGATGGCGGGGCGGATCTGCGAGTAGTCCAGGAGCTGCTCGGTCACGCGAGCTTGAGGACGACGGAGATCTACACCCACGTGTCCACCGATCGACTGGTCGGAGCGTACCGAAGCGCTCATCCGAGAGCGTGATGACCCAGACCGGGACCGACCGTCTCCAGTCCGTCGAGGAGTTGTGGGCGGACTTCAAGTCGACGGCGGACCAGTCCGCGCGCGATCGGCTGATCCTTCACTACTCGCCGCTCGTGAAGTACGTCGCCGGACGTGTGGCCGCCGCCATGCCGAGTCACGTCGACTACTCGGACCTGGTGAGCTACGGCATCCTCGGGCTGATCGACGCCATCGAGAAGTTCGACCCCTCCAGGGCGATCAAGTTCGAGACCTACGGCGTGCCCCGCGTTCGGGGTGCCATCCTCGACGAGCTCCGGTCGATCGACTGGGTGCCGCGCTCGGTTCGCGCCAAGGCAAGGGCGGTCGACTCGGCACTCTCCAAGCTCGAAGGCCAGCTCGGCCGTTCACCGACGGACCGGGAGCTCGCGGACGAGCTGGAGATGACGACGGGCGATCTTGACGACATCCTCCGCCAGACTTCACGAGCCGGGCTGCTACAGCTCGACGACGTCCTTTTCCGGCAGGGCGGAAGCGGAGGCCAGACGCTCGGCGACACCCTGCAGGACCAGGGGGATGCTCCCGGCGCGACCATCGAGCTCGAAGAGACCCGGCGACAGCTCGCGAAGGCGATCCAACGGCTGGACGACCGTGAGCGCAAGGTGCTCACGTTGTACTACTACGAGGGTCTGAACCTTGCCGAGATCGGCGAGATTCTCGGAGTGACCGAGAGCCGCGCCTGCCAGATCCACACCAAGGCGGTGCTCCACCTGAGGCAACGGCTGCGCGACGAGCTGACCTGACGCCTGGTGCCCGGGTCGCGGCCTGTGATGAAGCCGTACGGCTGACCAGCTACCATGGCAGTGAGGCCTGATCGGGCCTCTTTCAAAGTACGTCCTGGCATACCCGCGGTCGTCCTTCGGGGCGCGGTGCCGGGATTGACTCAACCGTCGGGAGGAGAATCGCGTGGCTGTTGTCACGATGAAGCAACTGCTCGAGGCCGGAGTGCACTTCGGCCATCAGACTCGTCGTTGGAACCCGAAGATGAAGCGCTTCATCTTCGGCGAGCGCAACGGCATCTATATCATCGACCTCAATCAGACCTTGGAGCGGGTGGACACCGCCTACTCCTACGTGAGGGATCTCGTTGCCGGGGGCGGGGTGATCCTCTTCGTCGGCACGAAGAAGCAGACCCAGGATCCCGTGGCGGAGTTCGCGGTCGCGTGCGGCATGCCCTATGTCAACCAGCGCTGGCTCGGAGGCATGCTGACCAACTTCCAGACCGTTGCGGGCCGCGTCCGCAAGCTCGTCGAGCTCGAGGCAGCGCGCACCGCCGGTGACTTCGCCGCGATGCCGAAGAAGGAGGCGCTCTCTCACGAGCGCGAGCTCGAGAAGCTCGATCGGAACCTTGGTGGCTTGCGCCGGTTGGACCGGCCGCCGGATGCGATCTTCGTGATCGACACCAAGAAGGAGCACATCGCCGTCACCGAGGCGAACAAGCTGCACCTGCCCGTCGTGGCGGTTGTCGACACCAACTGTGACCCGGATGTCATCGACTACGTGATTCCAGGGAACGACGACGCCATTCGGGCTGGTCGGCTCATGTGCAGGGTCATCGCCGACGCCGTCGTCGAAGGCCGGTTCATCGCTTCGCGTCGCGCCTCGGATGCTGCCAACAAGGCCCGCCGCGCGAGCCAGGAGCCCATCTTGCAGATGGCCGCGCCGCCGATGACCGAACCGGCAGCCTCTTCGACGGCCTCAGGGATCGAGGCCCCGCCCGTCGAGCCCGTAGCCGAGGAGGCCCCGCCCGTCGAGCCCCCGCCCGTCGAGCCCGTAGCCGAGGAGGCCCCGCCCGTCGAGCCCCCGCCTGTCGAAACCACGGCCGAGGAGGCCCCGCCCGTCGAAACCGTGGCCAAGGAGGCCCCGCCCGTCGAGACCGTGGAGATCTCGGAGGAGGTCGCCGAACAGGCCCAGTTGCGCACGCCGCTGAAGGCCAGGCAGTCGCGGGGGAGAGTGGCCCGAGCGGCGCGATCACACAAGAAACGGCGGAAGAGAACCTGGCCGCCCCGGTCACTGAGCTCGTTACGGAGGATTGAAACAGATGGCAGCAATCACAGCGAAGGAGGTACAGGCGCTCCGGAAGAAGACGAGCGCCGGGATCCTGGACTGCCGGCGTGCGCTCGAGGAGGCCGATGGGGACATGGACGATGCCGAGCGCATCCTCCGGGAGAAGGGCATCATCAGCGCCGCGAAGCGTCAGCATCGCGAGCGCACCGAGGGAGCGGTCGCAGTCGTCGTCCACGGGGGTCACGAGCCCGTCGGCGCGATCGCGATGCTCGAATGCGAGACCGACTTCGTCGCGAAGTCGCCCGAGTTCGTCTCGCTCGTCGAGGAGATCGCGAACGAGCTCGCCCTGGAGGGTGAGGGCGGCCTCGCTCAGTACTCGGATCGGATCGAGAACCTGACGCTCGTCTCGAAGGAGAACATCGCGCTCGGCCAGACCGTCCGCTTCGACGCTCCCGAGTCCGCGATCATCGGCAGCTACTTGCACCTGCAGAACGGTCGCGGCGTGAACGCCGTGCTCGTGGAGGTGACTGGAGCCGACGAGGCACTCGCTCACGACATCGCCCTCCACATCGCGTTCGCACGTCCGGAGTACCTGCGGCGTGAGGACGTGCCTGCCGAGCAGATTGAGGACGTCCGCCAGACGGCGGCGGCGATCGCGCGCAACGAGGGCAAACCGCCGGCCGCGCTGGACAAGATCGTCGAAGGTCGGCTCCAGGGCTGGTACAAAGAGCGCGTCCTGCTCGACCAACCGTTCGTGCGGGACGAGCAGTACTCGATCGGGCAGCTGCTCGGCGGTGCGCAGCTGCTCCGTTTTGCTCAGGCCGTCGTCGGCTCATGAGCAGGGAGGTACGGCACTTGTGACCGAAGTGGCGCTCGGCGAAGTTGGGGGAGCCCGGCCTCGGTGGCACCGGGTGGTGCTGAAGCTCTCCGGCGAGGCCCTGGCAAGCTCGTTGTCCGACGAGACCATCGACGCGTCGACCGTAGGGCGTCTCGCCAAGGAGATCGGAGCCGCCCAGAGCGAGCTCGACATTCAGATCGCGATCGTCGTTGGTGGCGGCAACATCTGGCGAGGCACCACTGGGGCCGGCCAAGGAATGGACCGTGCGACCTCGGACATCATGGGAATGCTCGGCACGGTCATCAACGCGCTCGCGTTGCAGGACGCGCTCGAACGCGTCGGCTGCCCGACCCGCGTGCTGTCGGCCATTCACATGGCCGAGGTCTGCGAGCCCTACATCCGGCGTCGCGCCATCCGGCACCTGGAGAAGGGTCGTGTCGTGATCTTCGCAGCGGGTATGGGCAACCCCTACTTCACGACGGACACTCCGGCCGCGTTGCGGGCCGCCGAGATCGAGGCCGACGCGATCTTGAAAGGAACCCATTCCGGAGTGGACGGGGTCTACAGCGCCGACCCTCGCCATGACGCGAGCGCCACCCGGTATGACGAGATTGGGTTCCTGGAGGTCGTGAGCAGAGACCTGCGGGTCATGGACCACACTGCCGTCACGTTCTGCCGGGACAACGCGATCCCGATCCTCGTCTTCGATCTCATGCACGAAGGCAACATACGAGCTGCCCTGGTGGGCGAGCGGATAGGTACGCTGATCAGGTGACTGACGACGCGCTCATCGAGGCCGCGCTCGCCGACAGCGGTGAGCGCATGCACAAGGTGGTCGAACACACCAAGGCCGACTTTGCAATGGTTCGGACAGGCCGGGCGTCACCGGCGCTCGTCGAGAAGCTCAGGGTGGACTATTACGGCAGTGAGGTCCCGCTGCAGCAGATAGCGGGATTCAGTGTGCCCGAACCCCGTGTGCTCGTGGTCAACCCCTACGACAAGGGCGCGATGAAGGCTGTCGAGAGGGCCTTGATCAGCTCCGACCTCGGTATCAACCCATCCAACGACGGGCAGATGTTCAGGCTGGTGTTCCCCGAGCTCAACGAGGAGCGGCGCAAGGAGTTCGTGAAGGTCGTGAAGCACCGAGCCGAAGAAGGACGAGTCGCCGTGCGTAACGTCCGTCGTGCAACTCGCCATGACCTCGAAGCCCTGGAGCGGGAGGGCGACATCTCTTCGGACGACCTCGATCGCGCCGAGAAGGAGCTGGAGAGCCTCACCCACGACCAGATCGCGGAGATCGACAGGCTCTTGAGCCACAAGGAACGGGAGTTGCTCGAGCTCTGAGCATCGGCGGTCCGGCACCTAGCCGTCGCCGCGCCAGGAGCCTTCGATGCCGTGGCACGTGAAGACGATGCCGGCGGTACCGAAGGAACCTGCGAGGGAGGAACTGTGGAGGAGGGACAAGAGCCCCAGGGGACCAGCGAGCCGGTAACCGAACGGGCTCGGATCGCCGGCGTCGAAGCCGGGATCGCGGCCGGGCTGGTGCCGTCGAGCGAGGCCTTGGCGCGCCCTCGCTCCGAGCCGGCCGAGGACACTTCCGCCCCGGCGAGCCCCGGCGAAGCGCCAGAAGCCCCCGGCCCACAGTCACTGGTCGAGATGCTTGGTTCCTACGAGCTCCCAGACTGGACGGACCCGCCGACCTTGCAGGTTCCTCGCGTGCTCTTGGACCTCGAGCAGGAGGCGGCGGTGGAGCGCGGTGGCCCGCTTCCCACACCGCCAGGGGGACCCGTGTGGCGCGAACGTCAGGAGGACTGGAACGACAGCGACGCCATGCTTGCCGAGCTTGCCAATGCCGGCCTCAGTGTGACGGCCTCGGAGGAGTCGTCGTCCGACAACCCCTTCGCCTACGACTTCCTCGACGACGGCAGCGAGGCTTCCTGGATCGCCCGGAACGAGGTTCCTGAGTTTTCGACGCAGCCGCCACGATCGGCGGACGCACCGTCACCAGTCGCCGGACCGGAGCCGCCTCCAGTCGAGGCGCCCGACGCACTTGTCGCGGCAGAGGCGAGCCCCGTCGCCACAACCCTCGCAGGCGACCCCGACGAGGCTGCGGCAGCGCCTCTGCGGCGCCGGCGCCACGTTGCGGGCCGGGCCCGCCGTCGGGCGCAGCGGTCGGTCGTGGTCGCAAGGGCCGGCAACGACGCACCTCGCCGCAACCCGGTCGTCGCCACCCTCACCGGCGTCGTGCTCGCCGCCGTCTTGCTCCTGTGCTTTTTCGCCGGGCCTCCTGCGGTTCTGGCTCTGGTAGCTGTAGCCGTGACGCTCGCGACAGCTGAGCTCTACAACTCGTTGCGCCTCGCCGGGTATCGGCCGGCGACCTTGCTGGGCCTCGTAGCGGTGCCGGGGGTGATCGTCGCCGCGTACTTCCGGGGGCCCGACGCGATCGTGCTCGCCTTCGTGATCTTCATCGTGGTCGCAATGGTCTGGTATCTCGCCGGGATCACGCGCCGTTCGCCGCTCACCAACCTCTCTGTCACCGTCCTCGCTTTCGGCTGGACGGGAGTGCTCGCGGCGTTCGCGGGGCTTCTGGTCGACCCGAGGATCTTCCCGAATCGTCACGGGATCGCGTTCATGCTGGGCGCGATCATCGCCGCGGCCGGTTACGACATCGGTGGCTATGTGGTCGGCAGCCGCTTCGGAAGGCACAACCTCGCCCCGTCGGTGAGCCCGAACAAGACCTGGGAGGGCCTGGCAGGCGGTTGCGCGGTCGCGATCGGGGCGTCGGCAGGCATCACGAGCCAGATCCACCCCTGGCACCTCGGCACGGCGTTCGTGTTGGGCCTCATCGTCGCGGTGGTGGCACCTTGCGGCGACCTCGTCGAGTCAATGATCAAGCGCGACCTCGGTGTGAAGGACATGGGGTCGCTCCTGCCGGGCCACGGTGGGATGCTGGACCGGATCGACGCCCTGCTCTTCGTCCTCCCAGCGGCTTACTACTTCGTTCGCCTGGCTCACGTGGGATGACCGGGATCATGGACCGGCCAATGCCGGTCCAGGCCGCCGCTCCAGGGCCTCGAGACGACTCGCGCCGGCGGGTAGCCGTAGTCGGTTCGACGGGTTCGATCGGTACCCAGACCCTCGATGTGCTCCGGTCGGCCCCGGACCGTTTCGTCGTCAGCGCCCTCGGGGCGGCCAGGTCAGTCGATCTCCTCGCGGCCCAGGCAGAGGAGTTCCACCCGGGGGTCGTCGCGATCGCCGACAGCGCGTTCGAACGCAAGCTCGCCGAGCTGCTTCCCGCTGGCATCGAGCTACGCGCCGGTCCGGGTGCGCTGTCATCGCTCGTGGAGACTGCTGACGTGGTCCTGAACGCCGTAGTCGGGTTCGCCGGCCTCGGGGTGACGGTTGTGGCGCTGCGGGAAGGACGTCGGCTCGCTCTCGCGAACAAGGAGTCCTTGGTGGCCGGAGCACCTGTGGTCCGGCGCGCCCGCTCCAGTCCGGGAGCCGAGCTGGTCCCGGTCGACTCCGAGCATGGCGCGATACACCAGTGCCTTGCCTGCGGCCGGCGCGAGGCAGTGGCCAGATTGGTGATCACAGCAAGTGGAGGACCGTTTCGGGGAAGGACCGCGGCCGATCTCACATCGGTGACGGTGGCCGACGCCCTGGCCCATCCGACGTGGCAGATGGGCCCGAAGATCACGATCGATTCTTCGACGCTCATGAACAAGGGGCTCGAGGTCATCGAGGCTCGCGAGTTGTTCGACATCGACTACGACCGCATCGAGGTTGTGGTCCACCCCCAGTCGATCGTGCACTCCATGGTGGAGTTCTGCGATGGGACGACGATCGCTCAGCTCTCGGTTCCCGACATGCGCCTCCCGATCGGCTACGCGCTCGGCTATCCGGATCGTCTCGCTCACCCGTATGGCTCGCTCGACTTCTCCGCACCAGTTCACCTCGAGTTCGAGCCACCGGACTTCATGACTTTCCCGTGCCTCCGGCTCGCCTACGAGGCGGGGCGCGCGGGCGGCAGTGCGCCGGCGTGGCTGAATGCGGCTAACGAGGTCGCCGTGGCAGCCTTCCTGGGCGGCCGCATCCCGTGGGCGGCGATCGCCGAGGTCGTGGCAGACACGCTCGAGGCTCACGAGCCGGCGGACCTGGTGCAGGTGGAGGACGTTCTGGCGGCCGACGCGCTCGCCAGGGTGCGGGCCGCGAGTGCGGTCGACCTCCGTGAGCGCGCGACGTGACGACTCAATAGGGTCGAGAAGCGGGAGACTTGTCCTGATGGACGACGCTTCAGGCGCTGGCGCGCCGCTCGCTCCTCAATCGCGGACGGCTGGGCTCGGGCCGCTGTTGCGGTTGGCTGCTGTCGTGGTCGCCGGCATCGTCGCCGCGATCGCGTTCGACGCGTTGCCCGTCCTGGTCGTGGTGCTCGCGCTGGTGGCCATGATCATGCTCCACGAGCTCGGCCACTTCGCCACAGCGAAGTGGAGCGGGATGAAGGTCACGGAGTACTTCCTGGGCTTTGGGCCGAGGTTGTGGTCGATGCGCCGGGGAGAGACCGAGTACGGCGTCAAAGCGATCCCGGCCGGCGGCTACGTCCGGATCGTCGGCATGACGATGCTCGAGGAGGTTGATCCGTCCGACGAGGCGCGCAGCTACCGCCAGGCATCTTTCCCTCGGCGCCTCCTCGTTGCCTTCGCCGGGTCGGGCATGCACGCCATCCTCGCGTTCGTGCTCTTGTTCTCGCTGTACGCCGTCTCTGGGGCACCGACCTTGACCTCCCCGACGATCTCGAGCCTCGGGCAGTTCTCGAAGGGCCTCAGCCCGGCACAACGCGCTGGGCTGAGGTCCGGCGACATGATCGTGGCTGTCGACGGGCGCAAGGTCACCGGTCTGGACTCGCTCATCGCCTTGGTGAACAAGCACCCCGGTGATGCGCTCAGCTTTGTCGTGGACCGCAACGGCCACGACCTGACCCTCCGGGTCACACCGGTCGACGGTCGCGACATCGTGGAGGTGATCGGTGGCCAGCGTGTGCAGGCCGCAAACCCCTCGGGGCCGCCGAAAGGGGTCATCGGCGTCGCGCTCACCAACGTGCGGAACGTGTCGGTCGGTCCGTTGACCGCGGTCGGACGTGCCGGCTCGCAGCTCGGTTCCATGTTCGGCCAGACCTTCAGCGGACTGGCCCAGGTCTTCTCGATACACGGGCTCAGCAATTTCGCCCACCAGGTCGCCGTGGCCGGAAACGGCCAAGCCTCCCGATCTTCGGGGACATCGGGACAGGGATCAGGGGGAGGGACGATCCTGTCCATCGTCGGTGCCGTCCAGATCGGTGCTCAGGCAGCCAGGCAAGACGTCGCCGCGCTGCTGTACCTGCTCGCCGCGATCAACCTCTTCGTCGGCATCGTGAACCTGTTCCCCATGCTGCCCCTCGACGGAGGTCATGTCGCGATCGCAGTCTACGAACGGGCCCGTTCCCGCAAGGGGCGCAACTATCACGCGGACGTTGCCAAGCTCATGCCGGTCGCTTACGTCTTCCTGCTCTTTGTCGTGCTCGTCGGCCTCGGCGCTCTCTACATGAACATCGTCAACCCGGCTCAACTTCCTGGAGGCTGAGGGCCGGCCGCCGAAGGGGGCTCGCCCGGGACGACCTAGGCCCCCCGACGACACCCCGCTAAGCTCGCGATCGATGGCCAGAACAGGTGTGACGTTGGCCGAACGGCGCAAAACCCGCCAGATATCGGTGGGAAAGGTTCCGGTTGGCGGTGGCGCGCCCGTGTCGGTCCAGTCGATGACAGTGACGAAGACGGCGGACGCTGAAGGGACACTCGCCCAGGTGTACGCGCTCGCCGCCGCCGGGGCCGACATCGTGCGTTGCACGTGCAACGAGCAGGAGGCGGCCGAGGGTCTGGCGGTCATCGTCCCCCGGTCACCGGTGCCGATCGTGGCCGACGTGCACTTCCACTACGAGATGGCGCTCGCGGCCCTCGAGGCCGGGGTTCACGGGCTCCGGTTGAACCCGGGGAACTTGCGCAAGCCCGAGGAGATCAAGCTCGTCGCCTCTGAAGCGCGTGACCGCGGCGTTCCGATCCGAATCGGTGTGAATGCCGGTTCACTGCATCCCAGCTTGTACGAGAAGTACGGCGGCGCCACGCCCGAGGCGCTCGTCGAGTCCGCACGGATGGAGCTCGCCTACTTCGAAGAGGTCGGCTTCGACGACGTGAAGATCTCCGTGAAGGCTTCCAACGTCCCGCTCATGATCGAGGCGTACCGGCTGGCGTCGGAGACGTTCGACCACCCGCTTCACCTCGGGGTCACAGAGGCAGGTCCTCCTCCCGCCGGTTTGATCAAGGGCACGGCGGGAATCGCAACCCTTCTCGCCGAGGGCATAGGCGACACGATCCGCTACTCGCTCACAGCCGACCCGGTTCAAGAGGCGCGAGCCGGTCGTCAGCTGCTCGAGGCGCTCGGGCTTCGCGAGCGCAAGGGCCTGGACCTCATCGCGTGCCCGTCCTGCGGCCGTGCGGAGATCGACGTGATCGAGATCGCGCGCAAGGTCCAAGAGGCGTTGGAATCCCGCTCGCTGCCGCTTCAGGTGGCGGTGATGGGCTGCGTGGTCAACGGGCCCGGCGAGGCCCGCGAGGCCGATCTCGGGATAGCAGCCGGGCGCCACAAGGGGCACCTGTTCATCAAGGGCAAGATAGTGCGAGTCGTGCCCGAGGACGAGATGGTCGAGGCTCTGGTCGCCGAAGCGGAAAAGCTCGTCGCCGAAGGTGTCGAGGCGCGTCTCGCCGCAGCGGATGCGGGCGCCGAGTTGGAGGCCGAAGAGGACCGCAAGGCGCTTTTCGAGGCCAAAGGCGGCGATGTCAACCACGCTGCGGAGCGTATTCAGATGATCCGCAAGACGATCGCCCACGAGCAGGAACCCCGCCCCTGAGCGACTGACAGCCGCGCCCAGACGCGCGCGCAAGGCGAGATACTTCCCCAACATGACGGACTTCGAGCTTCGACCAATCGAGGAACACGAGATCGACGCCTTCGCGTCTTGTCAAGCGTCGGCGTTCGGTGGTCGCTACACGCCGGACAAGCTCGAAAGCCTGGCAGAGGACCTACGGCTCGACCGATCGCTCGCCGTCTTCGACGCTGGGGATCTCGTCGCCACAGCCAGTTCGTACGCGGTCCTGATGACAATGCCGGGGCCCGTCCGGTGTGAGGTCGCGGCGGTCACGGACGTCTCGGTGGCTCCGACGCATCGCCGCCGCGGGTTGCTCACCTCGATGATGCGTCGCCAGCTCGACGACCTCCGCTCGAGCAATGAGGCCGTGGCGGTGCTCTTTGCCAGCGAGGGAGCGATCTACGGACGCTACGGCTACGGCCCCGCGACCTTCGGCGCACGCTATGTGGTCGACAAGCGACGTGCCCGATTGCTGACACCTTTCGCAATGCCGTGCGACCGCGGCTCGGGAGGCGGCTCCGGCTCGGTCCGGCTCGTCGAGCTGGCTCAGGCAGCCGAGGCGTTCCCCGTGGTCTACCGAGCATATGTGCCGACCCGAGTTGGTGAGCTCGACCGCCCGCACGGGGAGTGGGCGGAGTTGCTGGGGAACCCGAACGGAGCGGGCGAGGAAGCGAGACACCGTTTCTTTGCGTGTTATGAGCAGGCTGGTCGCATCGACGGCTATGCCGTCTATCGCGTCGCAGCGATGGACCCTTCTGACCACTGGCGCCGCGCCGTGTTCGTCGAGGAGTTGTGCTCGCTGAGCGACGAGAGCTACATGTCTCTGTGGAGGTACCTGCTCGGCATCGACCTCACCGAGGAGCTGCGCACCCGCAGCCGGCCGGTCGACGAGCCTTTGCGGTACCTCCTCGAAGACCAACGGCACTTTCGCACGGCAAGCTTGGGGGATCGCACGTGGGTCCGTCTCGTGGACGTCCCGTGTGCGCTCGGACAGCGTCGCTATGAGGAGGAGGAAGCCCTCGTCATCGAGGTGGAAGATGCGTTCTGCCCGTGGAACGATGGTCGCTTCCGCCTTTCGGTCGACGGCGACGGGGCGGGGACCGTGGAGCGCGTTGACGCCGCGGCCGACCTTGCCCTTCCCGTGGAAGCGTTGGGCGCTTTGTACCTCGGAGGCGTCCCGTTCGTCGCCATGGCAGAGGTCGGCCGGATCGCGGAACACACGGAGGGCGCGGCGCGGCTCGCCGACCGGATGTTCGCCGCTCGGCGCCCGCCGTTTTGCACGACGAACTTCTGAACCGAAGACGAGGCAGTCTCGGCGGGTCACGGGCCGGCCGCCGGTCTTCAGATCCTTTCCAGCTGCACGACCTGGGCTTGTGGCGCCACGCTGCGAACGAGCTCCACGAGGTGGGGGTGGCAGGTCATGAACAGCACCTGATGGTGCTCGGCAGTCTCCGCGAGCGCCTTAGCGACCGACACCGCGCGCCCGGGATCGAAGTTCACCAGCACGTCGTCGAGGATGAGCGGGAGGGCTTCGGAACGTTCGGCAAAGGTCTCCGCGAGCCCGAGTCGCAAACAGAGGTACAGCTGTTCGACGCTCCCACGGCTCAAGCTGCTGGCATCGATCTCGGCTCCGGTTGAGGAGAGGACCCTGATGGCGTCACGGCCACCTTCGTCGCCGACAGAAGGCAGCAAGCGCGTGTAGCGACCCTCGGTCACACTTGCGAAGCGATCACCTGCACGAGCAAGCACAGCGGGCTGATGCTCCTGCTCATGTCGAGTCAACGTGCGCTCGAGCAGCAGCCGGGCACATCCGAGGATGGCCCAGGACTTGAGCACCTCCTCGAGATCTTGCTCGAGCGCGAGTCGGGTCTGCTCGAGCCGTGATATTCGGGCCGAGCCGGCGACATCCCGGAGCTCGTTCGATGCGTCCTGATGCGCTCGCACCAGCTGCTCGAGACGGCTGCGAGCATCCGAGCGCGCGAGGACGAGCCCTGCTTGCTCCTCGCTCCAGGCGAGCACCTCTCCGGTCTCGAGCTCGGCCCGTAGGCGCCGCGCGTGGGGGCCGAGACCGAACGAGCGCTCCAGCTCTGCGCCTGCGTCCTGGACCACCTGCGCGAGAGAGGTCCTCGTCGCGCGACGTTCGACCAATTCCTCGAGTGACGAGCAAAGTTCATCGAGGGCACCGGCCGGGTCGGCTTCGAGCGACTCGACGTGACCGCCGAGCTCGCGAAGCCCGGTTGAGAGCCTGCCGAGGCGAGCTTCGAACTCAGAGACCTCCGCGCGTAGTCGGTCGATCTTGGCATCGACGCGATCGAGCGCGCCGAGGTCCTTCCAAGCCGACTGAAGCGCAGTCAGGCTCTCGAGGACCCCGTCGGGCGAAAGCGCGAGCGCGAGCCCGTGCGCGAGCTTCCACTCGGCGAAGGCGGAGAACTCGGCTTCGAGCTTGTCCGATGCCAGCTCCAGCGACTCATGGGCAGCTTTGCACCGCTGCAGTGCCGCGGTCGCTCGGCGGCGGTCATCCTCGCGTGACCGCTCGAGGGCTCGAGCAGCTTCGATGTCCTCTGCGGCTGTCTCGACGTCGGAGTCACTCGGGGTGCCGGGCAGGCCTAGCGCGGTCGCGAGCTCGGCCACGCGAGCGACGACGCGTTCGTTCGCCACTTTCGCGCCGGTCTTCTCGGCGGGCTCTGCGACCAGGAGACGTCGCCGTGCTGCGATCGCGAGGGCCAAGAGCGCGCAGCCGGCGGCGGCGAGCACCGCGCAGGCGCCGCGCACCGCCGGCACACCTGGCGCAAGGGCTGCGACGATTGAGAGCGCGACGATGGCGAAGGCCACAAGCGCGATCGAAGCGCCGCTCGCGCCCCAGAGCGCGCCGGCGCGAGCACCTGTTCTGCGCGAGCCCGCCTGCTGTTGTGCGATCAACATGCGCTGTTCGGCGAGGTTCTTGCGCAGCTCGCTCACCAACCTCGCCTGGTGCTCGGGGTCCACCTCATGTGTCCCAGGAGCGAAGGTCGCGACCGCTGCACCGTCCGGACCCGGAAAGCCGGCAAGCTCCGGGGCAGTGTCGGCGTCCTCCGCCAGGGCGCGGGCCGTGCGCCAACTCGCCTCGCGTTCCGCGAGCGAAAGCCGAAAGCGCCGTCCGTCGTCCATGAGCCCGATCCAGCCATCACTGGTGCGAACACGGTCACGATCCCAGGCGGGGCCGAGCGAACCCATCGCGGCCTGGATGGACTGCTCGATCCCGCAACGCTGGTTGTGCAGGTCATCAAGCTGGCCCGCTCGCTCGAGGTGCCCGGAGCACGCCGATCTGAGTGACTGAAGCTCGGAGGCTTGCGTCTCGAGCCATGCGGCGAGCGGCGCCGGCTCCTCCCAGCAAGCAAGGCTCTGGCCGGCCGTTCGCTTGCGCTCGAGCACATCCCACAGCCGAACCAGCAGATCGAGGTCTCGCGTCCTGCGATCGTTCCGATCGGCTTCCTCGCGCGCTTGGGCTACTTCGCGTTCCAGGCGCAACAGCTCAGCGCGTCGGGCGGGATAACCGGCGGCTTCGTGGCTCGCTTCAGCGAGACTGCGACGGACATCTTCGAGTTTGGCCAGCAGCTGGTTGGCCTGAGCGTCGCCTTGTCGCAAGCGAGCCAGCTCGAGGCGCCGGCTTTGAAGGTCGCTCATCGCCCGGGCCGCGGAACGGCGCTGGCCGACGATGCTGGCGGAGAAGAGGAGCTCTCTCACATCGTCTCTGGTCACCGATTCCGGACGTCCGAGCTCGGTCAGATCGACGGCGAACACCGCGCGGAACAGCGCTTCGTCTGCGCCGCCGAGTGCCCTGCGGAGGTCCTCTTCGGATGCCGAAGCTCCATCGGGTTGCCGGATGCTGACCAGCTTGTGCGGGCCGGCGTAACGCTCGATCCGCCATTGCCGGTCGTTGTCCGACGCATTGGCGCGGCCTTCGGCCAATGTGAGCTGGCCACCGTGGCGTCCCCCCCGGACCGGTGCGCGAAATCGGGGATTGTCGCGGCGGTTCGGAATGCCGAACAGCATTGCGGTGAGGAAGTCGAGCAGCGTCGACTTGCCGGCTTCGTTCGGCCCGCTCACGATCACAAGGCCAGGGGGGAGGTCGTCGACCCCGAGGTCGGCCAGCCCTCCGAAGCCTTCGACGTGGAAGCCTGCGATGCGCACGACGAGCCCGGAGCGCCTCAGCGCCTGTCGCCCTCGAGCTCGCCGAGCGCGAGCACGAGGGCCCGATCGATGAGCTCGGCAGGTGGCAAGCTCGGTGACTTCAGTAGTCGTTCGAGGATGCGCCGGGTTCTAAGTGGTCCGGGGAGCCCCTCGGAGAGCTCGGCCGCGAGGTCGTCCACCGCACCGTCATCGGTTACGAGGCCGAGGCCGAGCTGGTCGGCAAGCGCGATGAGATCGGCGGCGAAGTCCGATCCGGCCCGAGCCGCACCGAGGTCGACCGCCGGACGCGACCGGTCGTCTATGGAGTCCCACCAGCAGAAAGGCTGGTCCTCCGCGAAGTCGTCCCTAAGCGCGATCAGCAGTTCCTCCATTGATCCCGGGCGCCGGAGGTCAAAGTGCAGCTCGCCCTGGCCAACCAGCTGTCCGCGCAGCACGAGCGACCGCCCGTCAGCGGACGCGAGCCGATCCCGCGACGCGCTGACGAGTCGGGCGCGCAGCTCTGCGAGATCAGCGACGTCGACTATGTCGAGCTCGACGAGGTCAAAGCGCACGACATCGCAGCCGACCGGCTCGATGTCTGCGACACGCCCCCTTTTGACGTGGACGACCACCGCACCTTTCAGTCCTCGCTCGCTCGGCTTGGGGCTGCGAGCCTGGAGGTTGCCGGGGTAGACCACCCAGGGCTCGTCAGAGCCCCTGTGGCCCGAGAGGATCATGCGAGCGTGCACGTGGCCGAGCGCCCAGTAGTCGAGGCCGACGCTCCGCAGGTCGTCGAGCGTGCACGGGCTGTAGTCGTCGTAGCCGGAGGCCGCTCCCTGCACGTTGCAGTGAAGGACGCCGACTTGAACACCGGGCCCGGCGCCCCGAGCGAACCTCAGCGCCAGATTCTCGCGTTCGCTGCGCTGGGCGAAGCTGATGCCTTGCACAGTCGCGAGTGGGATCCCGTCGACCTCGACCCGCACCGCCTTGACGGTTCCAGTGCCGAAGATCGTGACCCGCTCCGGCCACGGACCACTAAGAGCGGACCATCCCGTCTCGACCGGGTCGTGGTTGCCGTGCACGACGAAGCTCGAAATGCCCGCGCTCGAGAGGCGGGCGAGGCCGTCGCGGAACCTCAGCTGTGCCCGAAGTCCGCGTTCGGGCCCGTCATAGATGTCGCCGGCGACTACGAGGAAGGCGACGCGCCGCTCCAGGCACAAATCGACGAGTGAGTCGAACGCGGCGAGCGAGGCTTCCCGAAGCTGCTCGGCCACGTGTGGAGCAGTCGAACCGATGCCTTTGAACGGCGTATCGAGATGTAGGTCCGCCGCGTGGACGAAACTGAAGTCGGGAGTCGGGAAGCGATCATCCATCGAAACGAGGCTACCTGGGGGGTGTATCGCCGGCCGGTGATCCCAGCAGATACGAATCTGAGCACAGGAGCGAGATGACAGATCGGACAGGCGGCGACGTGGTCGTGGACGTGCTCGCGCGGTCGGGGGTCGATGTCGTCTTCGGCATCCCGAGTGTCCACAACCTCCCCATCTACGACGCGATCAGGCGTGATGGCCGGATCCGCGCGATCGGCGCCCGTCACGAGCAAGGTGCCGTGGGTGCGGCCGACGGGTTCGCGCGGACGACCGGTCGGCTCGGTGTGTGCCTGACCTCGACCGGTCCGGGAGCGGCGAACGCCATGGGTGCCCAGCTCGAGGCTTGCGTGTCGTCGTCGCCCGTCCTGCACCTGACGGGCCAGATCGACAGCCGGTTCCTGGGCAAGCATCGGGGCTTCATCCACGAGGTTCCCGACCAGCTCGCCATGATGGCGACGCTTTCGAAAGCCAGCCACCGGCCGCAGTCGCCGGGTGCCATAGCCGCCACGATCGCGCAAGCCGTCGTGGAAGCCATGACGTCGCGTCGCGGGCCGGTGTCGGTGGAGATACCCATCGATTTTCAGTACGCGTCGCCGGTATTGGAAGAGGGCCCGGTCCAATTCGCGGGCTCGCCGGCATCGGCAGCCACGCCAGAGGGTGGAGAGGTTGCCCGCGCAGCCGAGATCATCGCGGGATCCCGGCGGCCCATCGTATGGGCAGGCGGTGGAGTCCTCGCCGCCGGTGCGGTCGAAGAGGTGCAGCTGCTTGTGCGTCGCCTGGGTGCGGGGCTGCTGACGAGCCCGAACGGGCGTGGGGTCGTTCCCGAGGATGATCCCTCCTGCATCGGCAACCTCGCTTGGGACCCGGACGTCAGAGCCCTGTGCCGCGAGGCAGACCTGCTCGTGGCGATCGGGACGCGTTTTCAGGGACCGAATACCGAGAACTGGAAGATGGAGCTGCCCGGCAGGCTTGTGCAACTGGACGTCGACCCCACCGTGCCGGGTCGGACTTATCCGGTGCAGGCCGCGATCGTGGGCGATGCGAAACTGTCCATTGCAGCCTTGCTGGAGGAGCTCGATCGCAGCAATGCACCGCAGGTACTCGCGCAGCCACCGTGGGCCGAGCGTGTGGCAGCCGCCACCAGGTCCGGCCGAGAGCGGCTGAGGGCAATGCTCGGGCCACAGGTCGGGCTGCTCGACGCGTTGGCCTGCTGCCTCGATCCCGGCACTGTCGTGGTGAAGGACTCGACCATCTCCGCTTACACGTGGGGCAACAGGCTGTTGCCAGTACTGCGACCCCGGACCTCGATCATGCCGAACAGTTTCGCGATCGGGCTCGGGCTGCCACATGCGGTTGGTGCGGCCGTTGGCTCGCAGGTGCCACCGGTCGTGCTTCTCGCCGGAGACGGCGGCTTTCTGCTCTCGGCAACCGAGCTCGCGACAGTCGCGCAGGAGGGGCTTCCGATCGTGGTCCTCGTCTTCGTGGACGGTGGCTACGGGGTACTCCGCAACATCCAGGAAAGCCAGTACGGGACCGAAGAAGGGCGCATCGGTGTGGACCTGGGGCACCCTGACTTCTGCGGCCTCGCGGCGGCGTTCGGGATCCGGGCCGAGCGCGTCGAGTCGATCGGCGCCTACGCGACGGCAGTCAAGCGAGCCCTCGAGGACCGCGGGCCCTGCCTGGTGGAGGTGGACCTCGACGCGATCGGCCCGATGAAGGTGAGCTACACGGGCACGTCCAAGCCGCCCGGGCCGAGTTAACCCAGCCGTCCAACGACCCGGTTCATGGCGTCGCAGCCGGCATCGACCTCGTCCGCCGTCATCGACAACGCAGGCCGGAGCCGGAGCGTGCGCTCGCCGCAGCCGAAAGCGATGACGTGCTCCTCGCTCCAGAGCATGGTGAGCACGGAGCTTCGAAGTTCGCGCGTCGCGAGGTCGATCGCGGCGACGAAGCCGCGCCCGCGAGCGTTGGAGACAACCTTGGGCCAGGCCTGCTCGAGCTCCACCAACCTCGCCAGGAGATGCTGGCCGACGGTTGCGGCGTTCGCCATGGCGCCGGTCTGTTCGACCAGCTCCAACAGGCGCCGGGAGCGCACCATGTCGGTGAGATTGCCGCCCCAGGTCGAGTCGATCCGGCCGGAGGTCCGGAAGACGTTCTCGGCGACCTCGTCCACACGCCGGCCGGCCATGACTCCTCCGAGTTGGACCTTCTTGCCGAAGGCCACGAGGTCCGGAGCAAGCCCGAGCTGCTGGTAACACCATGGCGTGCCCGTCGCCCCGGCTCCGGTCTGCACCTCGTCGACCACGAAGAGGGCGTCATATTGATGGCACAGGTCCTGGACGGCCAGCAGGAAATCGGATCGCAGGTGGCGGTCGCCGCCCTCGCATTGGATGGGCTCGGCGACGAAGCAGGCGATGTCATGCGGGTACGCCTCGAACGCGGCCTTGGCTTCGGCGAGCGCCAGCTCCTCGGCGGCTTCGACCTCGGCCCGGTGGGCCTCCAGCGGGAAGCGCACAGCGGGAGAGGAGATCCGCGGCCAGTCGAACTTCGGGTAGCGGTCGGTCTTGACGGGATCGGTGTTGGTCAGCGAGAGCGTGTAGCCGCTGCGGCCGTGGAAGGCGTGCCTCAGGTGAAGGACTCGGGTGCCCAGCTCCGGCGAGCGACCGGCCGCCTCGTTGCGGCGGGACTTCCAGTCGAACGCGCACTTGAGGGCGTTCTCGACGGCGAGCGCGCCGCCCTCGATGAGGAACAGATGGGGCAGTGCCGGGTCCCCGAGCACCCGGGTGAAGGTGGTGACGAACTCGGCGAGCTGGACAGTCGGCACTTCGGCGTTGGCCGGCTTGTTCGCAGCAGCCTCGACGAGCTCGGAGCGCGTCGTCGGGTCGTCGAAGAGCCCCGGAGGGTTCATCCCGAGGGGGGCCGAGCCGAAGAAGGTGTAGAAGTCCAGATACTCGGTGCTGTCCCTGGCATCCACCAGCCGGGTCCCGTGGCTCTTCGCGAGATCGAGCACGATGGGAAAGCCGTCTACGAGCATGTGCTCGGCGAGCCGCTCGTGAACCTCATCAGGCGCGATATGGCACTGATCCTGGGTCGTTTTCATTACCGGAGCGTATCGCTACTACGCTTTCGCGAAACGCAACCGCTGAGGAGAATAGCGATGACCTTCGAGCTCAGCTCGTTGATCGAGGCCCGCCAAGGTGAGAATTTCCGCCTCCACAGTGAGTATCTCAATCCTCAGCTCGTGAAGGTGCTGAAGACCCTCGGTTTCGATCGCTTCTACGTCAGGGGAGAAGGCTCCTACCTGTACGACCGGAACGGAGAGCGTTATCTCGACTTCCTAGCCGGGTTCGGTGTCTTCGCGCTCGGGCGCGGCCATCCGGTGGTGAAAAAGGCGCTGCACGAGGCGCTCGACATGGACCTCCCCAACCTGGTTCAGCTAGATGCGGCCCTACTGCCCGGATTGCTCGCAGAGGCGCTGGTGGCGAGGACGCATGACGGGATCCAGCGCTGTTTCTTCTCGAACTCGGGCGCAGAGGCGATCGAGGCCGCGATCAAGTTCTCGAGATACGCGACAAAGCGGCCCCGCATCCTCCACGCCGATCACGCGTTTCACGGCCTCAGCCTGGGGGCGTTGTCGCTCAACGGTGGCAAGGAATTCCGTGAGGGCTTCGGCGCGCTGCTGCCGGGCTGCCACGAGGTGCCCTTCGGAGATATCGAGCCGCTCGAGCGCGAGCTCCAGCGGGACGATGTTGCCGCGCTGGTCCTCGAGATCGTCCAGGGAAAGGGCGTGAATCTCGCTTCGGACGAGTACTGGGCGGCTGCCGCCGAGCTGTGCCACAGGCACGGGACTCTTCTCGTGATCGACGAGGTCCAGACGGGCCTCGGCAGGACAGGCAAGCTCTGGGCCCATGAGCATCACGGCTTGCGGCCCGACATCATCACTGTGTCGAAGGCACTCTCGGGCGGCTACATCCCCGTCGGGGCGATGATGTGCTCGGCGGAGGTCTTCGACCGTGTCTATTCGAAGATGGAGCGCGCTGTCGTCCACTCCTCGACCTTCGGGCGGAACCAGCTCGCCATGGTGGCGGCGCTCGCCACTTTGCAGACGATCGACGACGAGGACATCGTCGATCGGGCACGCGTGAGCGGTGAAGCCTTCATGAAAGGCTTGGCCCCGCTCGTCGAGAAGTACGAGCTCTTCCACGAGGTACGCGGGAAGGGTCTGATCATCGGCCTGGTATTTGGCGAGCCAACCTCTTTTGGGCTCAAGTCGCGCTGGAAGATGATGGAGGGTGCCCGAAAGGGGCTCTTCTCGCAGCTGGTCGTGGGACCCCTCTTCCATCGGCACAAGATCTTGACCCAGGTGGCCGGTGACAACATGAACGTCGTCAAGCTGCTTCCCCCGCTGATCGTCGGTCAGGAGGAGGTCGATTACTTCGTCGAAGCGCTCGACGACGTGCTCGAGGACGCCCACCACAACTCCGCGCTCCTGTTCGAATTCGGCCGGACTCTTGCGAAGAGCGCGCTTCGCAGGGAGCCGTCCTGAGCTCGCTCGGCCAGAGCGGCCCGGGTATGGAGTCGCCGACGGCCATCAGGCCGGGCGACAGGATGCTCGTCACGGGCGCAGCCGGCTTCATCGGCTCGGCGGTCACCCGGGCCCTGTTGGCACGCGGCGCGGAAGTTGTCGCGTTGCTCCAGCCCGGAGTGCCGAGCGCCAACCTCGATGGCCTTGTAGTCGAGCCTGTCGTGGCGGACCTGCGCGACGCGGCTGCTGTTGCGGCCGCAGCCACCGGGTGCCGCATGGTCTTCCACGTCGCCGCGGTGTACCGGTTCTGGGCGCCTGACGCGGCGGACTTCTACGACGTCAACGTCGGCGGCAGCCTGAACGTGATCGACGCCGCCAAGGCCGCCGGGGTCGAGAGGGTCGTCTATACGAGCACCGTCGGCACGATCGGCTTGGACGGTACCGAGAACGGCGGCGCCGCGGACGAGACCGCCTGGGCGCGCATCGGCCACCTCTTCGGGCTCTACAAGCAGTCGAAGTACGTCGCCGAGCACGAGGTTCTGCGCGCAGGGGCCCAGGGCCTGCCCGTCGTCCTGGTACAACCTACGTTGCCTCTAGGCCCCGGTGACCGGGCGCCGACGCCGACCGGCAAGACGATTCTCGATTTCTTGAACGGCCGCATCCCTGGTTGGTTCGACACAGCGCTGAACGTCGTCGACGTCGACGACGTCGCCACCGGGCACCTGCTCGCGGCCGAGCGCGGTGCCCAAGGACGTAGCTACGTGCTCGGGGGCGAGAATCTCGAGCTCCGCCAGATCCTCGACGTCCTTGCTGCGGGAACCGGCTTGCCCCGGGCCACCATCAAGGTCCCCCGCCAGGTTGCGCTTGCTGCTGCGCACGCCTCGGACTTCGTCGAAGGCCGTCTCTTGCACCGGGAGCCGAGTGTTCCGCTCGAAGGAGCGCGGATGGCCGCGACCCGCATGATCTTCAGCGATGCCCGGGCCCGCAGGGAGCTCGGGTACCAGTCCCGGCCTGCCATCGAAGCGATCATGCGCTCGGCGCGTTGGTACGCGGAGAACGGCTACGTATCGGAAAAGCGATTGGCCCGGATTGTCTGGAAGGACGTAGCCGAGCTTCCGCCGAGCGGTCGCATTCCCGACGGCGGGGCCAGGACCGCACTGGACCGGTCGAAGGGCTCCGCTTGATGTTCCCGAAGTTCGCGCGCGGTCCAACCGGATTCGCGCGCGATCGCCGGCGCGGGGTGGAGCGCCTCGTAGCACTGGCGGTGTTGGCTGCAGTCGTCGTCCTGCCCGCGTCTTGCAGCGCGAACGAAGCTGGCCACGCGACGACCACGACGACCACGACGGCCACCACGACGACGGCCACCACGACGACGGCCACCACGACCACGACCTCCTCGACAACCACTACGACGACCACGACGCTTCCGGTGCCAGTTGCCGGGACGTCGATGTTCCGGGCCCGGGTGGCTGCACTGCCACCCGGCGACGTCGTGCTTCCTGCCGTCTCGGAAGGCAGCAGTGCCTGGTCCAGGATGGTCCCGATCGCGTACCAGAGCTTCGGGAGCGGTCCCGATCTTCTCCTCATATCGGGCCAGGACGGAACCATTTCATGGTGGGATCCGGCCCTGTTGTCGGATCTCTCCAGCCACTACACCGTGACCGTGTTCGACCTTCCCGGAGCGGGGTACTCGGGGCCCGTGACGAGGCCACTTTCGCTCCCGTGGCTGGCGGACATGACCGCTGGGTTTGCCCTCACCATCGGGCTGTCCGATCCCATCGTGCTTGGCTGGGGCCTCGGTGGCGAGATAGCCCTGTCCCTCGCGGAGCGTCATCCGGAGATCGCCTCCTTGCTCGTTCTCGTCGACACCTCGGCCGGCGGTAGCGGTGCGTGGCCTCCTACTCGCCAGGTCGTGCGGCTGCTCGCGACGCCGGGCGCCACACCCTTGGAGCTATCGAGGCTTCTGTTCCCGGCAACGACCGCCGGGTTGCGGGAGCGAGCGCAGTGGCAGAACAACCTCTTTTCGGGGACCCCTGACTGGCTGACGGCGCCAACCGTCAAGGCGGAGGCCGCGCTCCAAGCGACAGTCTGGAAGAGCACGATGCTGCTGGATTATCTCCCACGGGTGAAGATCCCGGCGTTCGTGGTCTCGGGTGCCGACGACGTCGTGTTTCCTTCGGGGAACGCGAATGAGCTCGCCGATGAGCTACGCCACACGTCGCTGGTCATCATCCCGGACGCGGGATACGGCGCGATAACACAGGACGAGCCTGCGTTTGTCGCCGCGGTGGAGAAGTTCACCGGATAGTGGGCCCGACATCGCTCCGGTTCTGCGCTCTGGCATCTTCTCCTGATGCGATGTCTAATATAGAAAAGATCCGACAGCGGCAGGATGCCAGCTAAGCTGGCATGAGCCCGAATGATCCCGAAGGGGGACGTTGTGCCCGAACTCTCAGCTGCCGTCGCAGACCTGGTTGTCGACTGCACGGGGCTGGCGTGTCCGCTGCCAGTCGTCAAGACCGCGCAGGCGATCAAGAATCTCGCCCGGGGACAAGTTCTCGAACTGCTCGCCACAGATCCAGGCGTCGAGCCGGACATGCGCGCGTGGAGCAGCCGCACCGGCAACGACCTGCTCGGCATCGACAAGCAGGCCGACGTCTTCCGCATCCTCATCCGCCGGGTGAAGTGACAGAGCCCGGCTATGTGGGCCGACGAGTCTGAGACCAAGATCCTCTATGTGCAGACGCACGGGATAACCGACCCGGGCCGCAGCGCGACGCCGTTTTTCCTCGCGGCCTCTGCGGCGGCGATGGAGTTCGAGGTCATGATCTACTTCACGATGTACGGCCCCACCCTGCTGCGCAAGGACGTGGTGGACAAGATCGGGCCGAAGGGTGACCAGGGCCAGCCTTTGCGCTACTTCATTGAGCAAGCCACAGGCCTCGGTGTCCGGCTCCTGGTCTGCCAGCCGTCGCTCGACCTCAACGACCTGAGCCTCGATGACCTGATCGACGGAGTCGAGATGATCGGCGGCGCCGCCTTCAATAGCCTCGCGGCCTCCGCCGATGCCGTGATCAGCTTCTAGGCCCCCTCGATGATCGAGACAGCCGCCCGGCACGACGAGACGGACGCCCACTACAAGGCCCTGGACGTCGCCGGCTACGCCGAGGTGCCCCACGAGGAGAAGGTGCGGCTGTTCGAGCAGGTCAAGGGTGACTTCCGCTTCGGCGACTACCTGTACGGCTGCTATGAGTGCGGCATCTGTGTCGCAGCCTGCCCGTCCGCCAAGTTCTACGACTTCAGCCCGCGCCGCGTCGCGCAAGCGGCCGCGCGCGAGGACGTGGACCTGATCTACCAGCAGATGCAGGAGGACATCTGGGAGTGCTCTCAGTGCTTCTCGTGCCTGCGTTGCCCGCGCGGCAACAACCCGGGCGGGATCATCACGATCATGCGGGAGGTGGCCGTCAACAACGGGCTGGCCTCGGCGAAACAAGCGCTGGTTGGTTACTCCCGGATCATCTACAAGATCATGTCCAGCGGCACGCAGGTATCGCCGGACATGCTGCGGTCGGACGCGTTCCCCGACTGGGGTCCGGAGACCGCCGATGTGGCGGACAACTTGGACCTGTGGCGCCGGGCACTGCCTGCCGAGACGATGCACACTACCTCGACCGGATGGTCCGTCGCCGACAAGACGCTGGTCGAGCTGTACCTCATCTGGCTCGAGACCGGGGCCCTCGACATGATCGCGGACGTCGACAGCGGCCTGCATTCGATCCTGCTGGAGCTGATGGAAGAGCGCCTCGAGGAAGAAGGCATCCAACTGTGACCATCCCGATTGGGGCGCTGAGGCGCCAAAAGGCAGCAACGGAGCCGGTCACGGACCGCCGGTCGCTCGAGGACCCCCGCGCCGAGCTGCTCGAGCTGGAGCGCCAGGGCGAGCTGATCGTGCAGAAGATCGACCGGGAAGCGGTCAGTGTGTCGACGAAGTACGGGCGCGAGAAACGGATCCAGAAGTCGCACCTGTGGCACCACAAGTCCTGTGGGCAGTGCGGCCATATCCCGGGCTATTCCACTTCGATCTTCTGGGTCATGCGCCATCTCGGCTACGACTACCACGACCCGTCGGACCAGACTTCCTGCACAGCCTGGAACTACTACGCCAGCGCGACCTCCAACGCGGCCGCCCAGGCCGCCGTCGCCGTCCGCAACTTCGCCGCAGCGTACGAGAGCGGCTACTTCCCGCTGATCCACTGCGGCACCTCCTACGGTCACTACAAAGAGGTGCGCGAAGAGCTGATCGGCCACCCCGAGCTCCGGGCGCAGGTCCGCGACATCATGGCCAAGCTGGGCAAGCCGCTCGTGCTGCCGGAGGAGATCGTGCACTACTCCGAGTGGTTCCACGCATTGCGTGACGAGATCGCCGCCAAGCAGGTCCGTGACATGTCGGGA
>Ga0181521_10001310_pt1 | contig 31111 bp, 24 predicted proteins | sample PEATcosm2014_Bin_32_FD_119764 | JGI IMG/M metagenome (GOLD analysis project Ga0181521, IMG submission 119764) | Peatland microbial communities from MTU Mesocosm Facility, Houghton, MI, USA - PEATcosm2014_Bin02_60_metaG | ecosystem: Environmental > Terrestrial > Soil > Wetlands > Peat | place...
CCTTGGGCAGGAAGCTCACGTGATATTCCGCGCCACGGTAGATTTCGGTCTGGCCCTTTTGCCGGCCGAAACCCTTCACCTCGGTGACCGTGAGGCCTTGCACACCGAGCGGTGTCAGCGCCTCGCGTACGTCGTCGAGCTTGAAAGGCTTGATGATGGCCATGATGAGTTTCATGTCGCCCCGTCCTCCGGGTTGCTATCGGGTAAGGTCAAGTCCTGCATTGCCGTGTCCTGTCCTGCCTCTCTCGACGCCGGCGCACCGGGTTTCCGGGCCGGTCGTGCCGGAGATAGAATCAACAATCGTGCCAACACTGAATTGGCGGAGTTGTCAGGGATTTGCCGGAAGACTTTGGCTTGGCGACGCAGCATTGCCTATTGATTGGGCAATCTGCCTGAACGGCCCTCACGTTTCTGTCTTGCTGTTTTGTTTGCGCTCCCGCGCGCAGTGCGGGAGCGCAAACAAAGAAAGCCCCGCCGTCTTGCGACGGCGGGGCGCTGGAACGCGCAGTCCGAATGGAGCCGCGGTTCAGACCGAGTAATACATCTCGAACTCGACCGGGTGCGGGGTGTGTTCGAAGCGAAACACCTCGGTCCACTTCAGCTCGAGATAGCTCTCGATCTGGTCCTGGCTGAACACGTCACCGGCGAGCAGAAACTCGTGGTCGGCTTCGAGCGCGCCGATGGCTTCGCGCAGGCTGCCGCAGACCGTCGGGATGCCTTTCAGCTCTTCCGGCGGCAGGTCGTACAGGTCCTTGTCCATCGGGTCGCCCGGATGGATCTTGTTGCGGATGCCGTCGAGCCCGGCCATCAGCATGGCGGAGAAGGCCAGGTAGGGATTGGCGCCCGGATCGGGGAACCGCACTTCCACGCGCTTGGCCTTCGGGTTGGTCGCATACGGGATGCGGCAGGACGCCGAGCGGTTGCGCGCCGAATACGCCAGCAGCACCGGCGCCTCGAACCCGGGGATCAGCCGCTTGTAGCTGTTGGTCAGCGGGTTGGTGAAGGCGTTCAGCGCCTTGGCGTGCTTGATGATGCCGCCGATGTAATACAGGCAGGCTTCCGACAGGTCGGCATAGCTGTTGCCGGCGAACAGCGGCTTGCCGCCCTTCCAGATCGACTGGTGCACGTGCATGCCGGAGCCGTTGTCGCCGTAGATCGGCTTCGGCATGAAGGTCGCGGTCTTGCCGTAGCTGTGCGCCACGTTGTGGATGCAGTATTTGTAGATCTGCAACGCGTCGGCCATCTTCACCAGCGGGCCGAACTTCATGCCCAGTTCGTGCTGGCTCTGCGCCACCTCGTGGTGGTGCTTTTCAACCACCACGCCCATCTCGGCCATGGTGGACAGCATCTCGGCGCGCAGGTCGCTGTCCGCATCGACCGGCGGCACCGGGAAATAGCCGCCCTTGATCGACGGACGGTGGCCCATGTTGCCTTCCGGATAGTCCTTCAGGCTGGCCTGCGGACCTTCCTGGCTGTCGAGCTGGTAGATGCCGTAGTTGCCGCCGGTGCCGTATTTCACGCTGTCGAAGATGAAGAACTCGGCCTCGGGACCGAAGAACGCGGTGTCGCCGATGCCGGTGGACTTCAGGTAGGCCTCGGCCTTCTTCGCGGTGGAGCGCGGGTCACGGCTATAGGCCTGGCCGGTGGACGGTTCGACGATGTCGCAGACAATGATCAGGCTGGGCTTGGCGGAGAACGGATCCATCACCGCGGTGTCGGGATCAAGCATCAGGATCATGTCGGACTCGTTGATCGCCTTCCAGCCGGCGATCGAGGAGCCGTCGAACATGATGCCGTCGCGGAACACATCCTCGTCGATGGTGGAGACGTGCTGTGCCGTATGCTGCCACTTGCCGCGCGGATCGGTGAACCGGAGGTCCACGTATTCCACGGAATGCTCGGTGAGCATCTCCAGCACCTTTCCCACGCCGGGAGCGGCGCTGCCTGCGGGCTTTCTCGCCATGCCTGTTTTTCCCCGTCCTTACGTTCTGATCGCCGCCGTGGGTTCCTGCTTCTGTGCGCAGCAGGAAGCGGCTGGGTGGATGGATCCGCACCACGCGGGTCCATGTCGGCCGGCCCTCTACTCGTTTCCGCCGCCGGCCGAAAGCGGTTATTGCGTTGTGCGGCTGATTATATTGCGTCCTCGCCGCGTTCGCCGGTACGGATGCGAATCACCTCCTCGACCGTGGAGATGAAGATCTTGCCATCACCGATGCGTCCGGTGCGGGCGGCCGCCATGATCGCCTCCACCGCGCGCTCGACCAGGCCATCGTCGCAGACCACCTCGATCTTCACCTTGGGCAGGAAATCCACGACGTACTCGGCCCCGCGGTACAGCTCGGTGTGACCCTTCTGGCGGCCGAAGCCCTTGGCCTCCAGGACGGTGATGCCTTGCAGTCCGACCTCGTGCAGCGCCTCCTTCACCTCGTCCAGTTTGAACGGCTTGATGACAGCCTCGATCTTCTTCATAGCGTCAACCCCCGGGCGCACCGGGCCCCCTCTATCTACAAGGCTGCCCGGCTTGCTAGCTCGCGCACGGCAGCGACACAGGGTTGCATGTGCCGTGCCAAGCTTCAATCCATGGCGAACAGCGCGATTGCCTGGTGGATGGGCAGAGGTGGCCTGACCGATCCGCCAGCAATGTGCCTACCGATTGGGCAACGTTCCGGAATTTGTCGGCGCACCGTCGGCGCACCGGCCGGTTGAACGCCCGGCCGCCGCCGCCCATACTGCCGCGCCCCTTGGGCCGCCCCGTCGGGCGTCTCACTGCATTCCCGGGTCGTCCGCGAGAGGAGACTGCGTCCAGGTGAAGCCCGCCAACTCCCTGCTGTCCGGCATCGGCACCACGATCTTCACCGTGATGTCGGCGCTCGCGGTCGAGCACAAGTCGATCAATCTCGGCCAGGGCTTCCCCGACACCGACGGCCCCGAAGACGTGGTGCAGGCCGCCGCCGACGCGCTGTGGGACGGCCGCAACCAGTATCCGCCGATGCCCGGCGTGCCGGAGCTGCGCCAGGCGGTCGCCACCGCCAACCAGCGCTTCTACGGGTTGGCGGTGGACTGGGCGAGCGAGGTGGTGGTGACCTCCGGCGCCACCGAGGCGATCACCGCCTGCCTGATGGCGGTGCTGAACCCGGGCGACGAGGTGGTGCTGATCGAGCCGCTCTACGACACGTATTTGCCCGTTGTGCGCATGCTCGGCGCCATTCCCCGCCTGGTGCGGCTGCAGCCGCCCGACTGGGCACTGCCGCGCGCCGCGCTGGCCGACGCGTTCGGCCCAGCCACCAAGGCGATCATGCTGAACTCGCCGATGAACCCCTGCGGCAAGGTGTTTTCCCCCGAGGAACTGGGCTTCCTGGCCGACCTGGTGCAACGGTGGGACGCGTATGCCATCTGCGACGAGGTCTATGAGCACCTGACCTTCGACGGTGCCCGCCACATCCCGCTGATGACCCTGCCGGGCATGCGCGAGCGGTGCATGCGGATCGGCAGCGCGGGCAAGACGTTCTCGCTGACGGGATGGAAGGTGGGCTACGTCACCGCGCCGGCGGCGCTGGCGGCGAACGTCGCCAAGGCGCACCAGAACCTGACATTCACCACGGCGCCCAACCTGCAACGCGCCGTGGCGGTGGGGCTGGGCAAGGACGACGCGTATTTCGCCGGACTGTCCGGCGCGTTGCAGGCGAAGCGGGATCGTCTGGCCGAGGGACTGGCGGCGCTCGGGCTGGGCGTGCTGCCGACGCGGGGGAGTTACTTCATCACGACGGATTTCCGCCCGCTGGGGTTCAACGGCGATGACGAGGCGTTCTGCCGGTACATCACCGAACATGCGGGGGTGACGGCGATCCCGGTGTCGGCGTTCTATGACGCGCCGGACGCGCCGAACCACTACGCGCGGTTCGCCTTCTGCAAGCGGATGGAAGTGCTGGACGAGGCGGTGGCTCGGCTGCGGCGGCATTTCCGGGCGGGTTAATTCCAGCCGCCGTCCCGCCGGTGTTGTCTCGGCAGCACGCTTAGCAGAGCGTTTTACCCTGACTGGAAAAAGCCGGTGTGGCGACAGAAGTTGCGGTGGGTGGCGGCGTGACTTTCGACCTTGGTTCGCCGTGCCTCGGGCGCGCCGCTATCGCGCAGAGCACAACATTGGCTGATAGCAGTGCCAACGGCAGCAGGAAGCGGCGATCAACCGGAGCGCATCGACTGGGGAGACAATGCGAATGCCGCGGCGGCTGGTGAGATCGAGGCGGTGGCGGTTGCCGGAGACGATCAGCACGGCGTTCGCCGCGACGGCTGTTGCGACGACGTGATCGTCGTCAGGATCGGCAGCCACGACACGTGGCACGGCGATCGGAGAAACCGTGACAGTCATGGCGGCATGCCGGGACAGGGCCTGCTCAACGGAGGAGTTTTGCAGTTCGAGCCTGGCTTTCAGATGATCTCGCGCCAGCACCGCGTGCAGCGCCGTCAACAGCTCTGAAGACGTACGCAGCGTGAGGTCGCCATCGACCGCCGCCTGGATCAGCCTGTAGGGGGTGCCGCCCCATAGGCGTCAGGATAAGCGACCGACCGGGGGAGGATCGTTGTCGCACTGGCCGTCCCCCGTCATGGCCCGGCTTGACCGGGCCGTCTATCGCGGCACCACGGCTGCATAGATGGCCGGGTCAAGCCCGGCCATGACGGGGAGGGCCAGTGCGACAGCAAGCTTCTTCTACCGTCCGGCTTTATCCTGACGCCTATGGAGTGCCGCCCCACAACAGCGCCGAACGACGACGTTGGTGTCAGGAACGATCCGCACCGTCGCCCGGTGTCCGGCTCCCCTGGTGCGTGCGGCGTGCGGTGCGGATGGCCTTGACCTCGGCGTCGGTCTCTTCCATCGACAGCGGTGGAAGGCCGGCGTTGTGAATGCGCTCCGCCACGTCGAGCGGCCGGCGTCCAGCACGTCGGCGCATCGCGTCTTCCAGCAGTTCCTGATGCGCGCTGTCGGAAAGCAGTCCTGCCGCTTGTGCGGCCTTCGCTGTTGCGTCGGGCCGTTCGATTTGAATCTTCGTCATGGTCCGGGCGGTCCGGCTTAGCCGCGGAAGCCGCCCAACGATCCACCGTGCCGCCCCCATCCGCAACAACGGGGCAAACAATCAGTGCGTCGGATACGCCCGCGGCCAGGTGATCTCGTTCTGCGGCCCGGGCGGGTCTGGCGCGCCCTTCTTGCCGCACGCCGCCAGCGCCATCACACAGGCCAGCACGCAAGCCAGCAGCCAGGCGCGCCTCATGCCGCCCCCAACGCGGCAAGCCACCGCGCCGCCTCGCGTGCGACATTGTCCCCCGCGGTCCCGCCATAGCTCGTGCGCGACGCCACCGACGCGTCCACCGTCAACACGCCGAACACCTCCGCCGTAATGCGCGGCTCCACCGCCTGCATCTCCGCCAGCGACAACTCGGACAAGCCAACACCGCGCGCCTCGGCCCGCGCCACCAGCGCCCCGGTCACATGGTGCGCATCCCGGAACGGCAGGCGCAGCGCGCGCACCAGCCAGTCCGCCAGGTCGGTGGCGGTGGCAAACCCCGCGCCGGCGAACGCGCGCATGCGGGCAAGATCGGGCGTCATGTCGCGCACCATGCCCGCCATCGCCGCGAGCGACAACGCCCACGCGTCCGCCGCGTCGAACACCGGCTCCTTGTCCTCCTGCATGTCCTTGGCATAGGCCAGAGGCAGCCCCTTCATCACCATCAGCAATCCCATCAGCGCGCCGGTCATCCGCCCGGTCTTCGCCCGCACCAGCTCGGCAGCGTCCGGATTGCGCTTCTGCGGCATGATCGAACTGCCGGTGGTGAACGCATCCGACAGCCGGATGAACCCGAACGGTGCGCTGGACCAGATCACGATCTCCTCGGCGAAGCGCGACAGGTGCATCGCGCCGATCGCCGCCGCGCCGAGGAACTCCAGTGCGAAATCCCGATCCGACACGGCGTCCAGCGAATTGGCCGCCGGCCGGTCGAACCCCAGTGCCGCCGCGGTCATCTGCCGGTCGATCGGGAACGACGTGCCGGCGAGCGCCGCGGCGCCGAGCGGGCACTCGTTCAGCCGCCGCCGGCCATCCGCCAGCCGGCCGCGATCGCGCGAAAACATTTCCACGTACGCCAGCAGATGGTGCCCGAACGTCACCGGCTGCGCGGTTTGCAGGTGCGTGAAGCCGGGCATCGGATCGGCCGCATGCGCCGCGGCGCGTTCCGCCAGTGCCAGCATCAGGTCGGCAAGCTGTGCGTCCAGTCCGTCGATCGCGTCGCGTACCCACAGGCGGACATCCGTCGCCACCTGGTCGTTGCGGCTGCGCGCGGTGTGCAGCCGGCGGCCGGCCTCGCCGATGCGCTCAGTCAGCCGCGCCTCGATATTCATGTGGATGTCTTCCAGCGCCGTATCGAACGGGAACGTCCCGCTCTCGATCTCGTGCGCGATCGCCTCCAGCCCGCCGCGGATCGCGGCTTCTTCCGAGGCGCCGAGAACGCCTATCTTCGCCAGCATGGCAGCGTGCGCCAGCGAACCGCGAATGTCCTGCCGCCACAGCTTGCGGTCGAAGCCGATCGAGGCGTTGATCTCCTGCATGATCAGCGACGGACCGGCGGCGAAGCGGCCGCCCCACTGGGCGTTGGCGGCGGCGTTGCGGCGTTGCGGATCGTCGGTCAACGAAGGAGGTCCATCATGGTTTTGATCACCCGCCGGGCGGTGGTGGCGGCGGCGGGCGGGACCCTAGCGGCGGCGTCGTGGCCGCGCAAACCGCGCGCGCAGGACCTGCAAGACCTGAGTGCGGCGCTGAAACCGTCCGATCCGCCGGTCGCCGCGCCGGACATCGTGTTCGTCGATGCCGATGGGGGAAGCCACCGGCTGTCCGAGTTCCGCGGCCATGGCATGGTGATCAACCTCTGGGCCACCTGGTGCGTGCCCTGCGTCGCCGAGATGCCCTCGCTCGCGGCGCTGTCGAGGGCGCTGGCGCCGGCGGACATCGCGGTGCTGCCGCTGTCGTCGGATCGCGGCGGCGCGGCGGCGGTGGAGGCGTTCTTCCGCAAGCATGCGATCACCGGGTTGCCGGTATTGCTCGATCCGCAAGGCGCGGCGGCGCGGGCGTTCGGCGTGGAAGGAATTCCGGTCAGCGTGATTGTCGACAAGGCGGGGCGCGAGCAGGCGCGGCTGGAGGGTTCGGCCGACTGGTCCACGCCGGAGGCGGTAGCGGCGGTGCGGAAGCTGGTCGGCTAGCGGCGACTCCGCCACGTCCACGCATCCCCGCGCCAGACAGGCGACAGCGACGGCTAACCCGGGTTCAACTCCTCCAGCACCGCGTTCTCGGTGAGGATCTGTGGCAGCACCACCGGCCGTCCGTCATGCGGCGGGTAATACACATACAGCGGCACGCCATCGCGGCCGTATTCGCGCAGGAAATTCGAGATCGCCGGGTCCTGCCGCGTCCAGTCGCCCTTCAAATAGGCCACCCGATGCTTGGCGAAAGCGTGCTGCACCGGATCGCTGGAAATCGCCACGCGTTCGTTGACCAGGCACGTCACGCACCACGCCGCCGTCATGTTGACGAACACCGGCCGGCCCTCGGCACGCAGCGCTGCGAGACGGGTCGGCGAGAACGCCTCGGCGCCTTCATTGGTGCCGGCGACCGCCGGTGTGCCGGGCGCCACCGCGATGCCGCTCAGCACCGCCGCGGCCAGCAGCACGGCCGCCACCGCGGCGGACTGGCCGAAGCGGCGATGGCGACTGGTCGCCGCCTGGCTGATCCCCAACACCCACGCGGCGAACCCCAGCAGCACGAAGCCCGCCGCGGTTCCCAGCACGCCGCCCGGTCCGGCCTCCTGGCTGACCACCCAGAGCAACCAGGCGGCGGCGCCGTACATCGGGAACGCCAACCCCTGCTTCAGCACCTCCATCCAGCGCCCCGGACGCGGCGCCAGCCGGGCCAGCGACGGCACCGCCGAGAATGCCGCGTAGGGCGCTGCCAGCCCGAGCCCCATCACCAGGAATACCAGCACGGTCACCGCCGGTGGCGCGGCCAGCCCGGCGGCGATCGCCACGCCCATGAACGGCGCGGTGCACGGCGTCGCCACCAGCACCGCCAGCAGGCCGGTGCAGAAGCTGCCCAGGTGTCCGCTGCGCGCCGCCAGGGCGCTGCCGGCCCCCGTCAGCCCGCCGCCGAACGCGAACACCCCCGACAGGTTCAGCCCCACGCCGAACAGCAGCCACGCCATGGCGGCGACGAACACCGGCGAGGCGAACTGGAACCCCCAGCCCGCGGCCGCCCCCGCCGCGCGCGCCACCAGCAGCGCGCCACCGAGCGCCGCGAACGTCACCAGCACGCCGGCGGTGTAGAGCAGCCCCTGCGTCCGCGTCTCGCCGCGCGCCGCACCATGGGCGAGCGCCACCGCCTTCATCGCCAGCACCGGGAACACGCAGGGCATCAGATTCAGGATCAGCCCACCGAGAAAGGCAAACGCCAGCACGCGCCGCAGCGGCGGGAAGGCGGGGACCGGCGCCGCCCCCGGCACGGCGTGCAACGCCACGTCGGTTTGCAGCCCGGTGCGGTCACGCACCGTCAGGATACCGGACAGCCCGGCATCCGGCCTGGCGTCCTTCGCCAGCTTCAGCGCCAGGACAAACCCGTCCTGCCGCACCGATAGCGGCTGGGCCGCGTCGTCCTCGATCAGTCCCGCATGGTCCGGAATGAACCAGGCATCCATCACCGTGGCCGGCCGCAACTCCGGTCCCTGCACCCACAGCGAGCCGTCCGGTGCGATCTGCGCCTGCCACGGCGAGGGCCGCGGCACCGTGCGGTCATGCGCGGCGAACAGCGGCGCCTGGGCCGACGGGGCAGGGGACCCTGCCGGCAAATCGAGCCGGAAATCCGCCTCCTCCGGGACGCAGATCTCCTTGCAGACCAGCCAGCGCGCATGCGCCTGGATCGCGATCGGGCCGGCATGGCCGTCCGGGGTGACGGTCACCGGCAGCAGCAGTTCGCCGGTATAGGCGTAGGTCATCACCGGCCCCTCGGCGACGCGGCTTGGGGTCGGCCACCCGATCGGGCCGGAGCGCACCCCCGCCGGCAACGCCAGCGAAAGGTCGGGGGCCACGCCGGCATCGCCCGGGTTGCGCCAGTAGGTGTGCCAGCCGGGCGCCAGGCGGAAGCGCAGGCCGACGCGGAACGGCGCGTCGGGCGCCACGGCATCGGTGTCCGAAACCAGCGTGACGGTGTCACGGGCGCTGGTCGCCGGCGCAGTTTCCAGCGCCGCGGCGGGACCGGCCGCGATCAGCACCAACAGCAGAGCCAAAGTCGCAAGCCGTAGCATCGGTTCTCCGGAACAGGGGCGTCCCTGAGCGATCATATGGCGCATTCCAGGCGCGCCGGCCAGCAATCTCCTCGCGCCCGCCCGAACTGACGTCGCTTCCGGACCGGCGCAGGGTGGCGTTCGTGCATGGCTGCGCGCCTATCGCGCACGCCTGCCACGAGCGGCTAAGGGTATGGTATGCCCGCATTGCCCGACCTTCCCGTCACCGACGCGCTGCCCGCGCTGACCGAGCACCTCGCCGCCGGGCGCAACGCCGTGCTGGTTGCCCCGCCCGGCGCCGGCAAGACCACGCTGGTGCCGCTGGTGCTGCTGAACGCCCCCTGGCGTAATGGCGGCAAGATCGTGGTGCTGGAGCCGCGCCGGCTCGCCACCCGCGCCGCCGCCGCCCGCATGGCCTCGCTGCTGGGCGAACCACTCGGCCGCATCGTGGGGTTCCGCACCCGGCTGGACTCGGCGGTCTCCGCCGACACCCGCATCGAAGTGGTCACCGAGGGCCTGCTCGTTCGCCGCCTGCAATCCGATCCCGGCCTGGACGGCGTGGCCGCGGTCATCCTGGACGAAATCCACGAGCGCTCGCTGGAATCCGATCTGGCGCTGGCCTTCTGCCTCGACCTGCAAGCCGTGCTGCGACCGGAACTGCGCCTGCTGGCGATGTCCGCCACCGCCGACGGCGCCCGCCTGGCCGCGCTGATGCGCGCCGCGGTGGTGGAAAGCGCCGGCCGCATGTTCCCGGTGGCCATCCAACACGCCACCCGCGACATCCCCCACCCGCGCGACCTGCCCGACGCCCTGGCCCGCGCCATCCGCGCCGCGCTGGCAGAGCATGCCGGCGATATCCTTGCCTTCCTCCCGGGCATGGCGGAAATCCGCCGCGCCGAGGCGGCGCTGCAAGGCTGCGGCGCCTTGGTGTTGCCGCTGCATGGCGAGTTGCCGCCCGACGCGCAGGACCGCGCGCTGCGCCCCGCCGAAACCCGCCGCGTCGTGCTGGCGACCTCGATCGCCGAGACCTCGCTGACCGTCCCCGGCGTGCGTATCGTGGTCGATGGCGGCTGGCGGCGCGCGCCTCGGCTGGACGCCGGCACCGGCCTGACCCGGCTCACCACGCTGCGCATCTCCCGCGCCGCCGCCGAGCAACGCGCCGGCCGGGCCGGGCGCGAAGCTTCCGGCGTGGCGATCCGGCTGTGGTCAACCGCGCTGCATCGCGGCCTGCCGCCCCACGACCGCCCGGAGATCCTCGCGGCCGAGCTGTCGTCGCTGGTGCTGGACTGCGCCGCGTGGGGCACGCCGCCGGCCGACCTGCCGTTCCAGGACAAGCCCCCCGCCGGCGCGCTGGCCGCCGCCCGGGCGCTGCTGGCCGAGCTCGGCGCCGTGGACACTGACGGGCGTATCACGGCGCAGGGCCGCCGCATGGCGCTGCTCGGCGCGCATCCGCGCCTGGCCGCCATGCTGATCGCCGCCGAGACCCCGGCGCAGGCCGCGCTGGCCGCCGATCTCGCCGCCCTGCTGGAGGAGCGCGACCCGCTGCGCTCGCCCGACGCCCCTTGCGACATCGGGCTGCGCACCCAGGCGATCGCCAGCGGCGACGCGGCGGCCGACCGAGGCGCCCTGTCGCGCATCCGCCGGGCCGCCGCGCAATATCGCCGCCGCCTTCGCCTGCCCGCCGACGCCCAAGCCGATCGCGACCAGGGAAAGCCGCCTGCTCATCCGCGACCCAACGGCGATCGGGGGCTGCCACGAGCTGACGCACGACCCAACAGCGGCCCGGAGGCGCTGTCCGCTGGCGCGCGCCGCAACGGCGACCCGGGGAAGCCACCCACTGGCGCGTCTCCCCATGAGCGTCAGGATAAGCGCTCGACGGAGCAAAAATTCACTCCCCCTCCCCTTCAGGGAGGGGATTGGGGGGAGGGGTTGGCCGGGGATTCGCACCGGCCAACCCCTCCCCCCAACCCCCTCCCTGAAGGGGAGGGGGAGTTTTCTTCTCCGCGTCCCGGCTATCCTGACGCCTATGGCGCGTCCCCCGGCAGCGAGACGGGGAAGCTGCTCGCCGCCGCCTTCCCCGACCGCATCGCCCAGCGGCGGGGCGAACCCGGCTCGTTCCGCCTGTCGGGCGGCGGCGGTGCGCGGCTGCCGCGCACCGATCCGCTCGCCAATGCCGGCCTGCTGGTGGTCGCGGCGTTGGAGATGAAGGCGTCGGCCCGCATCCGCCTCGCCGCGGTGCTGGACCCCGATGCCCTGCCGCCGGTCCTGGCGGCGCGGGTGACGGAAACCGTGGAGAGCGGCTTCGACCCGGTTTCCGGCGCGGTGCTGTCGCGGCGCCGGCGGCGGTTGGGTACGCTGGTGCTGAGCGACCGCACCGAACCGGCCGACCGGGCCGCGGTGGCCGAGTCGCTGGCCCGCGCGGTCGCGGCGGACGGCCTGAAGGCGCTGCCCTGGAGCGACGCGGCGCGGCAGTTCCAGGCGCGGGTCGGGCTGATGCGGGGGATCGAACCCAATGCCGGCTGGCCGGATATGTCGGACACCGCGCTGGCCGAGACGGTACTCGATTGGTTGGCGCCGCAGCTCGCCGGGATGACGCGCACCGCCGACCTGGTGCGGCTGGACCTGGTCGGGATCCTGCGCGGCCTGCTGCCCTGGGCGCTCGCGGCGCGGCTCGACCGCGATCTGCCGCGCGAGCTGGCTTTGCCGGGCGGGCGCGCGACGGTGGATTACACCGCGCCAGTGCCGATGGCGTCGGCCCGCGCCCAGGCGTTCTACGGGATGGCCGAGACCCCGCGCCTCGCCGACGGCCGCGTGCCGTTGCGACTGGCGCTGTTGTCGCCGGCCGGGCGGCCTGTCGCGGTCACCGGGGACCTCGTCGGGTTCTGGCGGGGGGCGTGGGCCGATGTGCGGCGCGACATGCGCGGGCGGTATCCGAAGCATGACTGGCCGGAACTGCCGGGGTGAAAGGCAGCTCCGGCACCACCGCCGGACCCACCCGGGGCGACGGTGCCGCAGTTTATGTCGATGACCCATCGTCTTGTGCGATCGCCGATCAAATTATAGCATTTGAAGAACGATCCGGTTTGGGGGGTATAAGATGGGCGCCGTGTTCCGCTGTCTGACATGTGCAGCCGTGGTCGGTCTGACGGTCAGTTGCGACCAGTTGACCAACCCGGTCACGGTGAGCGAGCAGGACCAGGCGGCCTCGATCGAAATCTCCGTCAGCGGTGTCGTCCCGTGGAGCCAGGTTTCGGCTTCCTTGGCACCCGGTTTTTCGCTGAATGGGGATGGCGCGGTGACCAAGGTGTTGCCCACCACGGCCCTCCTCACCTCACAGGTTCTGAACGCTTTCGGCATCTCCGGTGGCATTGGCCTGGTGCAGACCTCGTCGAACTACCAGGGCACCACGACGGGCGGCCCCAGCGGAACGACGACCACCAGCACGCAGACGAACTCCTCGGCGCCTGGTACCGCCCCGGCGGCGCCGACCGGCGTTCCGGCGGGTGCGCCGACGATTCCCCCGGCGGTCTCGACCGGCGGGACCGTCGGCGTCGATCCAGTGCTGCAATACCAGGCAGCGCGCGATCTGTACGAGGCGGTACAGTTGATGAACCAGGAGGTGCAGAGCGCGGCCTCGTTCCACTGCTACGTCCCATTCCTGGTAACGTTGAAGCTTGGCGTGATGCTGTACCGGCCGAATCCGGGATATACGGTGCACTCGCAGGTCGCATTCTTCGAACAGAGCCCTGCGCCGCAAGGACAGCAAAACAATCCGCCGCCGACGCCCCTCAGGCAGCAGCCGACGCCCGCCAGTGCTTATAGCACCCAGGCCGCGGCGGACAATCAGTGCGCCCAAGTCAGCGGTGTCCCGAGGATCGTCCCGATCCTGGCGACCGACGACATCGAGCGAACGCTGGAATCGCGTGCTGTTGAGTCGGCTGCGCAGATTGGTTTGGCGGTCTCGGCGATGGTTCACGGCATCGGCGTCCTCGGCGGCATCAACAATCTCAATCAGACCATCGAGTCCATCAGTGGACAGGATTTCAACAGTCGCCTGAGCGTCGTGCGGCAGGCGGAAAACGTGCTTTACGTTCGCATCGGGGCCAGCCAACAGGGATCCGCCGGGCAGGCGTTGGTCGGGCAAAACTATGACATTGCGACGATACTGCTGGTTCCCAGGAGCTATCTGCCGGACAACGCGTCCACGTTGCCTGACATCAATGTGGTCACCTACGATCAATTCCGCGACGCGCGCAACGGAACACCGCTGTCGGCGCGGTCCAATCCGGCCTACGTCGATCAGGTCGATGCGGTTATGCAGGATCTCTTGCGCCGGGAAGCATACCGATCGCAATTGAAGGCCTGGAACCTGTTGACCGCCGACGCGAAGCAGGCCGTCGGAGAGGCCGTTCAGAACGAAATCACGACCGCGCATTACAGCGACTTCATGGGCAGCCTGGGGCCGGACGACAAGGGAGGGGCCTGCGGCACCGCGCCGGGTGGAATGCCTGCCTTCCTGTCCACCCTTCCGTGCAAACTGGGGCCCAGCCTATGGACGCGAGCCAGCACATTACTCGCGGACAACTCCTTCAAGAGCGCCATCCTGCACCTGCGGCGGCCGCGCGGCATCGTGATCCCGGATCAAACCGCGATGCTGGACGATGACGGCAAGACCAAGGCTCAGGTCCTGCTTCAGCGGGTTTCCGGCGACTCCGTCAGCTCGCTGCTCGCCACCGTGGGTTTCACCCCAAAAGCGGGAGCCGCGGTCAAAATACCCGGACAACTCTCGCTGGATCCTGTGGGTCACGTGCTGACCATTGCGTTTCCCACATTCGCGAAGTTCGGTGTAACGAAGCAGACAGACCTGGGCGCCACCCCGACATTGGACATCACGCAGGTTTCTTGCCCGGCCGAGGAGTTGTGTCCGTCATTCACGAAAGTGTCGTTGGGCGTGTTGCTCGGGACCGTGCCGGCCCAGGCCGCCGGAGGGAGTCCGCCAGCGGCACTCCCGGCGCTTGCCTATTCGTTCACCGCGTCCGGCGGAACAACGCTGACGCCCGACGGCAACGGCAGCGCGACGATCGGTCTGACGCTTGGAGCGGTAACCGACAACACGGTGAGCATCAGTGTCAGTGGCGCAACGATCGCAACAGTCGCAACGGGCACCATCACCGCTTCAGGCGGCACCCCGCAGGCATTGCCCGCTCCGACAGCCGGCGTGATCACCCTGAGCCAGGGAGCCTCGGGGGCGATCGCCCTGAAGGTCACCAACCTGACCGTAGGGACCCCGGTCACGGTGACCGCGCAAGGCAACAAAGTGGATGCGACCGGCAAGGCCACGCCGAGCGCTGCCACGACGGTGCAGTTCACCGTTGTGCACAGCTAACTCGTCGGGCGACACGGAGGAGGCTGTCATGACCACCAGCAATGCTGCGGACCCGGCCAAGGCGGTCGACGGGACGCCCGCGCCTGGCACGCAGGCACCCACGACGCGTGGGTCGGCCGGCGGCGGTGCCGCCGCGGGTACCGGCTCAAGCGGAACGAGCACCGTCACTGGCACCGGCAGCGACAATCCAAGCGAGCCGGCAGAAACCGTCCCGCCGGTTGGCAACGACGACCCGATAGAGGTCGCATAGGGCTGCTACCGACCGGCCGAAACGCCGAGCCGTCGGAGCGCCGGCCGCTCCTCGTTGTTGCTCGCGGTGTCCAGCCGGAGCGTTGCCGATCCTGTCCGACGGACCCACTCCCAGCGGGTGCCTCCGCATCTCCTGGATCGTGCGAACCGGTCGTCCGTGTTGTACAGCACCCGCATGCAGTTGTTCTTTCCTCTCGCCCGCGCCGTGGGCCAGCTCGACGATCGCGCGTTCCTCGGTGTGCTGGCGCGCTGCCTCGCCTGGTCGGCCGCCTGCTTCGTCGCCCTGCACCTCGCCGCCGTCTGGGCCGTGGCGCGCGTGCTGCACTGGCACGGCTTGCTCGGCTGGGCGGCCGGCGTGCTGGCCTCGATCGGCGCCTCGCTGCTGGCCGGCTGGCTGTTCCTGCCGCTCGCCGCCGTCATCGGCACGATGTACATCGACCGCATCGCCGACGCGGTCGAGCGCCGCTACTACCCGATGCTGCCACCCACCCGCGGCGCGCCGCTCGCCCCCCTGCTCTGGGAGGGCATCAGCCTCGGCGCCCGCATCCTCGCGCTCAACCTGCTCGCGCTGGTGCTGGTGGTGGTGCTGCCTGGCATCGGCTTCATGCTCGCCTGGGCGATCGCCGCCTACGCGATCGGCCGCGGCCTGTTCGTTGCGGTCGCCATGCGGCGCATGCCCCGCCCGGCCGCCGATCTGGTTTATCGGTCCGCGCGCGGCATCATTCTGGCCTATGGAGGAATCATGGCGCTCGCGGCATATGTGCCGCTGCTCAATTTGTTCATCCCCGTTCTCGGCACCGCCGCGATGGTGCATGTGCTCGATCTCTCTTTGACGCAGCTACGGCAAAGAGCTTGTCCGTAAGCGGATCATTGTGGATAACTGACGCAAGGCGGTTGTTTGCCACCCGGCCGCGTGTTACGCCGCTTGCGTCTCAAAGACTCGTCGAATCCGTCAACCACATTTGGGGGCGCTTTGTTCAAACGCCGCAAGCCTGACGAGGTGCCGATCGGTGCGGGCGCAACGCTGCCCGCCGGGATTACGGCTGCCTCGAACGCCGCGGATGACGCCGCGACTCAAACCGTCGTGCATCCGGCCTCACCATTCGGATCGCCGTCCGGATCCGGGGACACCGGCCTGGGTGTCCCCCCCTTCCGCCCCGCCCCACCGAAGGAGGCGCAATCCATGTCCCGCCCGCCGTTGTCCACCGCTCCTACCGGCCTGGCCACCCCGCCCGCCAGCGGCCCGCGCCCCGGCCTGCCGCCTGTCCGTTCGCCGGCCCGCGAGCCCGGCGAACGCCGCACTCTGGTCGTCGGCCGCGGCATCAGCGTGCAAGGCACCGTGCAGGATGCCGAGCGTCTGGTCGTCGAGGGCACCGTCGAAGCCAGCATGATCCACGCCACCGAACTGGCGATCGCGCCCGGCGGCGTGTTCAAGGGCGAGGTGGAAGTCGAGGAAGCCGAGATCGCCGGCACCATCGACGGCACGCTGACCGCCCGCGGCGCCCTGGTGGTACGCAGCAGCGGCCGCGTCCTGGGCACCGCGCGCTGTCGTCGCTTGCAGGTGGAAGATGGCGGCCAGATCACCGGCCGCATCGAGATGATGACCGATCAGGCCAAGACCGACCTGCCCCGCCCGATGGCCACCGAACCGGCCGAGTAACGGTACCAAAATATTCTCCCCCTCCCCTTGTGGGAGGGGGCTGGGGGGCGGGGTTCGTGCCACTACGACCCCTCCCCCAGCCCCCTCCCACAAGGGGAGGGGGAGTCTACGGCAGGGGCGATTTTTCCGCCCGGCTCATGCAAACTCCCCCCGGCGCGGAGCCACCCGGGGGAAACATGACCAGATACGTCGGCGCCATCGACCAGGGCACCACCAGCAGCCGATTCATCGTGTTCGATCGCGCCGGCAACGCCGTTGCCTCGGCGCAGCGAGAGCACCGGCAGATCTATCCGCAGCCTGGCTGGGTCGAGCATGATCCGATCGAGCTGCGCGACAACACCGTCGCGGTGATCGCGCAGGCTTTGCGCGATGCCGACCTGACGCCGCGCGATCTCGCCGCCGTCGGCATCACCAACCAACGCGAAACCACGCTGCTATGGGATCGCGCCAGCGGCCGGCCGGTGCATAACGCGCTGGTCTGGCAGGACACCCGCACCGAAGCCCTGGTCGCGGCGTATGCCCGCGCTGGCGGCCAGGACCGGTTTCGTGCGCAGACCGGCTTGCCGCTCGCCAGCTATTTCTCCGCGCTGAAACTGCGTTGGTTGCTCGACAACGTGCCGGAGGCACGCCGTCGCGCCGAGGCCGGCGACCTGGCATTCGGCACCGTCGATAGCTGGTTGCTGTGGCACCTCACCGGCGAGCACATCACCGACGTCACCAATGCCAGCCGCACACAACTGATGGACCTGGCGACGTTGCAATGGGACGACGCGTTGCTTTCTGCGTTCGGCATCCCGCGCGCGGTGCTGCCGCGGATCGTCCCGTCTTCCGCGGTGTATGCCGAGGCGCGCGCGCCACTTGCCGGCGTGCCGGTGGCGGGCATCCTCGGCGACCAGCAGGCGGCGTTGCTCGGGCAGGCGTGCTGCGAACCGGGCGAGGCGAAGAACACCTACGGCACCGGCTGCTTCCTGCTGATGCACACGGGCACCACGCCGCGGCCGTCGCAACACGGGCTGATCACCACGGTGGCGGGAAAGTTCGGCGATGCGCCGGCGTGCTATGCGCTGGAGGGCTCGATCGCGGTGACCGGCGCACTGGTGCAGTGGCTGCGCGACAATCTCGGCATCATTCGCACGTCCGCCGATGTCGAAGCGTTGGCCGCGTCGGTGCCGGACAATGGCGACGTGTATTTCGTGCCGGCGTTTTCCGGGCTGTACGCACCGTACTGGCGCAGCGATGCGCGCGGCGTGATCGCCGGGCTGACGCGCTATGCCACCGCCGGGCAGATCGCCCGCGCCGCGCTCGAGGCGACGGCTTACCAGACGCTCGATGTGGTGCGGGCGATGGAGCAGGATTCGGGGATCGCGATAAGGACGCTGCGGGTGGATGGGGGGATGGTGGCGAACGAATTGCTGATGCAGTTCCAGGCCGACATGCTGAACGTTCCGGTGGCGCGGCCGCGCACGTTGGAAACGACCGCGCTGGGCGCCGCCTATGCCGCGGGGTTGGCGGTCGGCTATTGGCAGGGGTTCGACGACCTGCGCGCCAACTGGGCGGTGACGCGCACCTGGACGCCGTCGATGCCGGAGGAGCGCCGCGCCGCGCTTGCGGCGGCGTGGCACAAGGCGGTGGAACGATCGTTCGGGTGGGCGGTTTGATAACCTCTCCCACTGCGTGGGCGAGGTTAGTGGCCGTCACATCCCGATCGCATACCCGCCATCCACCGGGATCGCTGTCCCGCTGACGAAATCCGACGCCGGGCTGGCGAGGAACGCCGCGATGCCCGCCATGTCCGCCGGCGTGCCCCAGCGCCCGGCGGGCGTGCGGTTCTCCACCCGTTCGTGCAATCCGGACACCTGCTGCCGCGCCCGTTGCGTCAATTCGGTATCGATCCAGCCGGGCAGCACCGCGTTCACCTGGATGTTGTCCGTCGCCCAAGCGGTGGCGAGCGCCTTGGTCATCTGCACGATCCCGCCCTTGCTGGAGCCGTACGGCGCCGCATAGGGCGCCCCGAACAGCGACATCATCGAGCCGATATTGATCATCTTGCCGCCGCCGGCGCGCTTCATCGCGTGATACGCCGCCTGCGACAGCAGGAACGCGCTGGTCAGGTTGGTATCCAGCACCGTGTGCCACTCTTCTTCCGTATAGTCCTGCGGCATCTTGCGGATCGCCGTGCCGGCGTTGTTCACCAGGATATCGAGCCGCCCGAATTGCGCCTCCGTCTCCGCCACCAGCTTCACGCAGTCCGCCTTGCGCGTGACGTCGGCGGCGATGAACGCCGTCTTCACCCCGAACGGCCGCAGCGATTCAAGCGCGGTCCGCGCCTTCTCCGCATTGCGGCCGGAGATCGCGATGGCCGCGCCGCACGAGGCCATGCCCTGCGCCATGCCCAGCCCGATGCCGCCATTGCCACCGGTGACCAGCGCCACCTTGCCGGTGAGGTCGAACAGTTTCATCAAGATACGCGCTCCTGATTATGACTTTTGCCCGAGCAGGGGAGGCAAGAGCCGTTGCGAGCAGAGCACTCCCCCTCCCCTTGAGGGAGGGGGTTGGGGGGAGGGGTGCGTGCGCCCCGACTGCCGGGGGCACGCACCCCTCCCCCCAACCCGGGAGGGGGAGTCTTGCCTCTGTCCCTCTTCCCCCGCCCGCTACGCCGCGCCGCGCCGTATTTCGCCGCCGCGCGTCTCCGCCAGATGGTCGAACTCCTTGCGATACGTGCCCAATCCCAGCGTCTGCGAGCGCAGCTCGATGATCAGGTCGTGCAGTTCGGCTTCCGGCACCAGCGCCTCCACGTCGTCCCAGCCGGGCCAGCCCTCGCGCTCGGCAAACCCGAGGATCTGCCCGCGCCGCCCGGTGATCAGCCGCTGCGCGCGCGCGGTGTAGTCGTTCGGCACGCTGACGCTCACGCGATAGATCGGCTCCAGCAGCACCGGATCGGCCTTCGCCAGCCCCTCCTTCATTGCCAGGCTGGTGGCGGTCTTGAATGCCATGTCGGAGCTGTCCACGCTGTGGAACTGGCCGTCCACCAGCGTGACGGAAATATCCACCACCGGATAGCCGAACGGACCCTTCTTCGCCGCTTCCTCCGCCGCCTCCCCCACGGCCGGAATGAAATTGCGCGGCACCGCGCCGCCCACCACCTTGTCGATGAATTCGAACCCGGCCCCGCGTTCGCGCGGGGAAATATCGATCTTGACGTCGGCGAACTGGCCGTGTCCGCCGCTCTGCTTTTTCAGCCGGCCATGCTCGTGCACCGCCCGGCGGATGGTCTCCTTGAAGGCGACCTGCGGTTTGTGGGTCGCCACCTTCAGCGCGTAGTTGTTCGACAGCCGGGCGACCGTCGCGTTCAAATGCATCTCGCCCTGGCCATGCAGCACGGTCTCGCTGGTGTCCTGCGCCTGCGTCACCGACAGCGTCGGGTCTTCCTCGCGCAGCTTGGTCAACGCGCCATTCAGCTTCACGTCGTCCTTGTGATCGGAGGTGACGATCGCCAGCGAATAGACCGGCGACGGCGGCACCGGGAACGGCAATTGCTCCGGCGTCGCACCGGGTGACACCGTGGCACCGGTTGCCACACCCTCCAGCCGGCTGAACGCGACGATGTCGCCCGCCACCGCCTCGGTGCATTTCGCCAGGTCGCCGCCCTGGAAATGATAGATGCCGCCAAGCCGCGAGCCACCCAACGTCGCGCCATCCTTGATCGTGCCGCGCCAGACGCGCGCATAGGACAGCTTGCCCGTATGGCCGGCATGCACGGTCTTGAAGACCTGCGCCAGGGGCGGGCCGTCGGCGGCAATGCCCTTGCGCTCGGCGGTCTCGGCGACAAACGGCGTGTCGTGCCGCAGCGCCTTCCAGAGCCGGCGCACGCCGTTGGCGTTTTCCGCCGAGCCCAGCAGCACCTCGATCACCGCGCCGGCCGCCAGGTCCTTGCGCAGGTCGCGATAGATCTCGTCGGGGCTGGGCTTGATGTCCTCCAGCACCTTCTCCAGCAGCGCATCGTCATGGTCGGCCAGCGTCTCGACCAGCTTGCCCAGCGCCGCCTGCTCTTCGTCCTGCATCTCCGAGGGAATCTGCATCAATTCGGAGGCCTGGCCCTTGCGATAGCGATACGCGCGCTCGCTCACCACATCGACATAGCCGCTGACCGCCTGGCCATCGATGATCGGCATCTGGCGCAGCACCAGCGGCGACTTCGCATAGGCCTGCAACGCCGCCAGCGTGTCGCGCACGCTGCCCTCCAGCGTGTCGATCTTGTTGATGAACAGCACGTGCGGCACGCTCAGGTCGGCCAGCAGCTTCAGCGCCGGAGCGACGGTCAGCGCGCGCGCCGGCACCGGCTCGCAGACCACGACGGCGACGTCCACCATCGCCAGCGCCGCGCACATCTCGTGGCTGAACTCGATCGAGCCGGGGCAGTCCAGCACCGCCCAGGGATCGCCGAGATAGCTGCCGTGACCGATGCGGACCTCGGTGGTCATCGGGCGGTTGCGCGGATCGGCGGGTCGTTTCACCGGCGCGCCGGCGGCTTCCATCATCGCCTCGAACAGGGTGGATTTGCCGCTGCTGTATGGCCCCACCAGCGCCACCGAGCGGGGACTTCTGCCGTTCTGGTTTCCTGACATGGCCGCGCCTCCTGAGGTTTATTGCATGGGGTGCCGGCCGCGTTGTGGTTCTGCCACACGAGGGCCCGGACGACCCCGTGCCGCGATCCTAGCGAAGTTTCTGTGACAGGCGAGTCCCCGCGCCAACCGACGGCTACGCCTTTGTGTCATGGCCGCTGTGTCATGGCCGCGGTAGCAAGCGCGGCCCGCCGGACGCCTGAGTGACACAGCATAGGTAAGTGCGTCCGGCCGGACGTTCAGTCCACCGCTTCGCCGTGATCCGGCCCCTCGATGCTCTGCACATGGGCGTTGAGACGCAGCAGTGCCTTGCTCAGCGTGGCCCATCGGGCGTGTCCGAGACCCTCGGCCAGCGAGGCCTCCAGCGCCCGCGCCAGCGGCACGACGGCCCGATGCACCGTCTCGCCCTTGCGCGTCATGCGCAGCAGGCGGCCGCGACCATCTTCCGGGTCGGGTGATTGACGAATCAGGCCATGCGCTGCCAACCCTGCCGCGGCTCGGCTGACCTTGACCTTGTCCATTGCCGTCCATTCGCCCACCGCCGTCGGCGACACCGTGCCGAACCGGGCAATGGTCGCCAGCACGCGCCATTCCGGAATCGTCAATCCGTAGGCGCCGGAATAACACCGGGCAAACAGACGCGACACGCGATTGGCGGCGACCGACAACTGGTAGGGCAGGAAATCCTCCAGCCGGAAGTCGCTGGGCGACGCGGCAGGGGCCACGCCCGGCGCCGGCATGGCTCTGGGTCCGGTCTTCATTTATGTTCGTCTCCTCCCAGGCGACGCCCCTTCATAACGCGACTATTGCTGCCTGGGAACGGCGGGTTCCGCTCCAACCCGACCGAAATGGGAGAACGGCCATGCAGCTCTACACCTATTTTCGGTCGTCCGCTTCCTGGCGCGTGCGCATCGCGCTGGCACTGAAGGGCCTGTCGCCGGCGCAGCAGTTCGTCCATCTGCTGACGGCTGGCGGACAACAGAACACCGCGGCCTTTCGCGGGAAAAGTCCGCTCGACGCCTATCCCCTGTTGCAACGCGCCGAGGCGGCAGCGCTCGCCTTGCCGGCGTTCCGCGACACTGCGCCGGAACGCCAGCCGGACGCATTCTGATCACGGGAGAGTCCGATGCCCGATACGTTCGCCTATCTCTCCGGCTTCGGCAACGAACATGCCAGCGAGGCGGTCGCCGGCGCGTTGCCCGTCGGGCAGAACGCGCCGCAGCGCCCGCCGCTCGGGCTGTATGCGGAACAGGTGTCGGGGACGCCGTTCACCGTGCCGCGGCGGGAGTCGCGGCGTTCCTGGCTGTACCGCATCCGTCCCTCCGCCGACCACAAGCCCTATCGACGGATCGACAATGGGCTGTTCTGCACAGAGCTTGCCGAGCCGACGCCGAACCGGCTGCGCTGGGATCCGTTGCCGTTGCCGGCTGAGCCGACGGATTTCGTCGCTGGCCTGGTGACGATGCTGGCCAACACGGACACGCAAGCCGGCACCGGCGTATCGGTGCACATCTACCGTGCCAACCAGCCGATGCGGCGCGTGTTCTGGAACGCCGACGGCGAACTGCTGATCGTGCCGCAACAGGGGCGCTTGGCGCTGGCCACCGAACTGGGCCGGTTGCAGGTCGCGCCCGGTGAGATCGCGGTGATCCCGCGCAGCGTGCGGTTCCGCGTGACGCTGCCGGACGCAACCGCGCGCGGTTATGTCTGTGAAAACCACGGCCCGGTGCTGCGCCTGCCCGATCTTGGTCCGATCGGCGCCAACGGTCTGGCGCAGCCGCGCGACTTCCTGACGCCGGCCGCCTGGTTCGAGGATCGCGACGAACCGACCGAACTCGTGCAGAAGTTCGGCGGCGCGCTGTGGGCGACGGAACTCGATCATTCGCCGCTCGACGTGGTGGCCTGGCACGGCAACCTGGCGCCGTACAAATACGATCTCGCGCGCTTCATGGCGATCAACACCGTCAGCTTCGACCATTGCGATCCGTCGATCTTCACCGTGCTGACCTCGCCCACCGATTCACCCGGCACCGCGAACGTCGATTTCGTCATTTTTCCGCCGCGCTGGATGGTGGCGGAGCATACGTTCCGTCCGCCCTGGTTCCATCGCAACGTGATGAACGAGTGCATGGGCCTGGTGCACGGCGCCTACGATGCCAAGGCCGGCGGCTTCAGTCCGGGCGGCCTGTCGCTGCATTCCTGCATGAGCGCGCACGGCCCCGATGCCGAGACGACCGAGAAGGCGATGGCGGCCGACCTCACGCCGCACAAGATCGACAATACGCTGGCCTGCATGTTCGAGACGCGCCAGGTGCTGCGGCCGACCCGGCATGCGCTGGCGCTTCCCGAGTTGCAGCGCGATTACGATGCGTGCTGGCAGGGTCTGCGCCGGCATTTCCGAGCATAGCGTCGGGAGGCACCACGCGTATCACGTCAGGCGGCTGGGCAAGGCATAGTCCTCCCCCTCCCCTTGAGGGAGGGGGTAGGGGGAGGGGTGCGTACAGGCGAGGTGTTCGGCTGTGCGCACCCCTCCCCGTACCCCCTCCCTCAAGGGGAGGGGGAGAATACTCCCTGCACCTGGCCATGACGACGAGGGAAAGGCAACCATGATCGACGCCACGCACGACCCGGCACGCAAGAGCTGGGTAGACTCCGCTAACGGCCACAGCGAATTTCCTATCCAGAACCTGCCGCTCGGCGTGTTCAGCCCGCCGGGCGGCGGCCTGCGCGGCGGCGTGGCGATCGGCGATGCCATCTTCGACATCGCGGCGGCGTTGCAGGCCGGGCTGTTCGCCGGGCTTGCGCGCGACGCCGCCGAAGCCGCTGCCGGGGCAGCGCTGAACCCATTGCTCGCGCTTGGTGCCGGCCCGCGCACGGCATTGCGGCAGCGCGTGTCGGACTTGCTCGACGCCAATGGCGTGGACCACGCCCGCGTCGCACCGCTGGCCCCGCGCCTGGTGCACCGCGCGGCGGACTGCACGTTGTATTTGCCGGCGGCGATCGGCGACTACACCGACTTCTTCGCCGGGATCCATCACGCCACCGCCGGCGGCCGCATCAACCGGCCGGAAAACCCGCTGCTGCCGAACTACAAGTACGTGCCGGTCGCGTATCATAGTCGCGCGTCGTCGGTGCGCCCGTCGGGTGGTGCGGTGCCGCGGCCAAAGGGTCAGCGCAAGCTGCCCGACGAGGCGGCGCCGAGCTACGGTCCCTGTCGCAATCTCGACTATGAACTGGAGCTGGGGGTTTGGATCGGGCCCGGCAACGAACTCGGCACGCCGATCCCGATCGCCGAGGCATCGCAGCATATTGCCGGCTATTGCCTGCTGAACGACTGGTCGGCGCGCGACATCCAGACCTGGGAATCGCAGCCGCTTGGCCCGTTCCTGGCGAAGAGTTTTCGCACCAGCGTGTCGCCGTGGATCGTTACGGCCGAGGCGCTGGCGCCGTTCCGTGGCCCGCAGCCGCCGCGCCCCACGGGCGACCCCGCACCGCTGCCGCACCTGCTCGATGCGGCGGACCAGGCGAACGGCGCGCTCGACATCGCGTTCGCGGTGGCGCTGCTGACGCCTGCGATGCGCGAGGCCGGCGCGGCGCCATTCCGCCTGTCGCACGCCAAGGGTGACGTGCTGTACTGGACGGTGGCGCAGATGGTGGTGCACCACACGTCGAACGGCTGCAACCTCCAGCCGGGCGATCTGTTCGGCAGCGGCACGCTATCGGGAACCGAGCCAGGCAGCGCGGGCTGCCTGCTGGAAATGACCCGCGGCGGACGCGACCCGTTCCGCTTGCCGAATGGCGAGACGCGCCGGTATCTGGAAGACGGCGACGAGGTGATCTTCCAGGCGCATTGCCACCGTGCCGGGCGCGTCACGATCGGCTTCGGCGAATGCCGCGGGACCGTAAACCTCGCCCACGAAGGGGGAGGGGTCGCGGTGCGATAGCACCGAGGGTGAGGGTGATCGGGTCGCCTCGCCGCGAACGTCCGTGCTGGCGCGAAGCGGGGTTGTGCGGGCCGCGGCACCCTCACCCCGCCGCTTCGCGTCTCGACCTCTCCCACGCTGCGCGCGGGAGAGGTCATGTGGCCGGCTCGTACCGCACCGTGGCCAGCGAATCCGGCGACACGGCCTCGCCCAGCCCCAACTTGCCGGCGCCCAGCAGCACGAAGCTGTCGCGATGCACGTAGTTGCTGCCGTCGTCATCGGCCACAACATAGGTCCCGTTCGCGCTCAGGTCGGTCAGCACGAATCGCCCGTTGCGAAATTCGATGCGGGCATGCAGCCGCGACACCAACGGTTGATGCACCACCAGATCATTCTGATCTGCGCGGCCGATGGTCAGCGACGGGTGGCCCTCGCCCAGCTCCAGCCGCGTGCCGCCGGCGCTGATCACCAGCCGCTCGCCGCCACGGTGCTGCGTTGCCCAGGGGGCCCGCATGATCGTCGCGTCCTCCGCCTGCCAGAGCACCTCGTGGATCGCGATTTCCTCCCGCTTGCCCCGCACCTGCGTCAGGTCGATCTGCCGGCATAGCCTGCGCTGCGTCGCGTCCAGTTGCTCGACCGTGACGCCGGTCGTCAGGGTCTGGCCGGACTTGGCCTGGCTCGCCATGCGCGCCGCCAGATTGACCGCGTCGCCGAACACGTCGGCGTCCTCCAGCAGGGTGTTGCCGAAATGGAACCCCACGCGGATGGCGAGCGGGCGTCCGTCCACCACCATCTGGCCGGTGATGGCGTCCTGCATCTCGCAGGCTGCCTCCGCCGCGGCGGTGGCGTTGGGAAACGTCGTCATCACCTCGTCGCCGATCGTCTTCACCAGCGTGCCGCCGTGGCGCTGCGTGACCTCGGTCATGACGGCGAGGCAGCGCGCAACGATGCTGCGCGCCCGGACGTCGCCCAGTGTGTCGTACAGCGCGGTCGAACCGGAAACATCGGCGAACAGGACCGCCAGTTGCGCTTCGCGCGGCACAGTCGCCCTCACTTTCATTCATGACAATTTGGGTATAGTATCGGATCGGGAGCAGTCCGTGAACCTGGCTCGTCACCGGGATGCGGTGGCAACGGCGAAAGGCGCGGAAAATGTTTGAAGCGGCAGAACTTGGCCATCGGATTGCCAAGGCGGACTACGAGCGCGAGGAGCCTCTGCTTCGCGCCCGCCTGCTGACCCTGCAATACGACATGCTGACGAAGGCCGAGTTCCCGGTGGTGATTATCATCGGCGGCGTGGACGGCGCCGGGAAGGGCGAGACCCTCAACGTCCTGCACGAGTGGATGGACCCGCGGCACATCGTCACCACCGCGTTCGGCGACATGTCGGACGAGGAGCGCGAGCGGCCGCGCATGTGGCGCTACTGGCGTGCGCTGCCGCCGAAGGGACGCATCGGCATCCTGTTTGGCGCCTGGCACTCCAATCCCATCCTCGACCGCGTCGCCGGCCGGACCACCGAGGACGAATTGGTGCGTGCCGCCGAACGCATCGTCCGGTTCGAGCGCATGCTGGTCGATGAAGGCGTGCTGCTGCTGAAATTCTGGTTCCACCTGTCGAAGCCGGCGCAGAAGGCGCGGCTGAAGGCGCTGGAGGCCGATCCGAAGACCCGCTGGCGCGTCGCCGATACCGACTGGGAGCGGTTCAAGCTCTACGACCGGTTCCGCAAGGTGTCGGAACTGGCGCTGCGCCGCACCAGCACCGGGTCCGCGCCCTGGACGGTGGTCGAGGGGAGCGACCCGAACTTCCGCTACCTTACGGTCGGGCGTGCCATCGCCGACGCGGTAGAGCGGCGGCTGACCGGCGAGAAGCCGGTTTCGGCGACGCCGGCGGCGCTGCCGGAGCCGGCGGCGGATGGCCGTACCGTGCTGACCACCCTGGACTACCACCAGACGTTGCCGCGCAAAGACTATCGGCGCGCGCTGGACAAATACCAAGGCAAGCTCAACCTGCTGACGCGGGCGCGAAAATTCAGTCAGCGCTCGGTGATCCTGGTGTTCGAAGGGATGGACGCGGCGGGCAAGGGCAGCGCCATCCGTCGCGTCGTCTGGCCGCTGGACGCGCGGCACTATCGTATCATTCCGATCGCCGCGCCAACCGAGGAGGAACGCGTCCAGCCCTATCTGTGGCGCTTCTGGCGGCATTTGCCGCGGCTCGGCCGGCTGACCATCTTCGACCGCTCCTGGTACGGCCGTGTGCTGGTGGAGCGCGTCGAGGGCTTTTGCTCCGAGGCGGACTGGATGCGTGCCTACGGCGAGATCAACGATTTCGAGGAACAGCTTGCCGAGGCCGGCGGCATCATCGTCAAGTTCTGGCTGACCGTCACGCCGGACGAGCAACTGGCCAGGTTCAAGGCGCGCGAGACGTCGCCGTTCAAGAGCTTCAAGCTCACCCCGGAGGACTGGCGCAACCGCGAAAAGGCGCCGTTGTACGACCGGGCGGTGTGCGACATGGTCGAGCGCACCAACAACGCGTTCGCACCCTGGGTGCTGGTGCCGGCGAACGACAAGTACTTCGCCCGCATCATGGTGCTGCGCACGCTGTGCGAACACATCGAGGCGGGGTTGTAAGTTACCAGGCTGCAAATTGTAAGCTGTGCGCTGTCATACTCCCCCTTCCCTTGCGGGAGGGGGTTGGGGGGAGGGGTGCGTACAGCCACGGTCGTGGCCGTACGCACCCCTCCCCCCAACCCCCTCCCACAAGGGGAGGGGGAGATTTCTACCGCCGGCCCACCGCTTCGCGAGTGACGCGACTTGCACTACCGTGTGCTGCATACAGTCGCCCAAGCCGGAGGAAACGCATGAAAATCGCCCGCATCGAGGACCTGCATTGCGACGCCGGCTGGCGCACGTTCTCCTTTCTGAAGATCACCACCGACGACGGCATCACCGGCTGGTCGGAATACACCGAGGCCGACGGCAGCCGTGGCCTGACCGGCGTGATCCACGGCCTCGCCGAGCCGCTGATCGGCCAGGACCCGCGCCCGGTGCAGCAGATCTCGTCGGGCCTGTGGGTGCGCCAGGTGCAGGCGCCCGGCGGCGTCAACGCCCGCGCCATCGCCGCGATCGAGAACGCCTTGCTCGACGTCAAGGGCAAGGCGCTCGGCGTGCCGGTCTACGAGCTGTTCGGCGGTCCGGTACGCACGCGCATTCCGGTCTATTGGTCGCATTGTGGCTCGTACCGTGTGCGCAACCACGAGTTGGTGGGGGTGAAGCCGCTGCGCACCTACGACGACATCGCCGCGCTCGGCGCCGAGGTGAAGCGGCGCGGCTTCAAGGCGCTGAAGACCAACATCCTGCCGTTCGACGGCGAAAAACTGACGAATTTCGGCCCGGGCTTCGGCCGCACGCCCGGCTGGCCGGAACTCAACATCGACCGCGGGACGCTGCAGTCGCTGCACCGGCAACTCGTGGCGTTCCGCGAGGGCGCCGGTCCCGACATGGGCCTGCACCTCGACGTGAACTACCATTTCAAGACCGAGGGCTACCTCCAGGTCGCCAAAGCCGTCGCGCCGTTCGACATGACATGGCTGGAGATCGACACCTGGGATCCGCAGTCGCTGGCGCTGATCCGGCGGGCCGCGCCGTGCCCGATCGCCTCGCTGGAATCGGTGTGCGGGCGGCGGGCGTTCCGGCCGTTCTTCGACGCCTATGCCCAGGACGTGGCGATCATCGACGTGATCTGGAACGGCTTCCTGGAATCGATCAAGATCGCCGCGATGGCCGAGGCCTACGAGGTGAACTGCGCGCCGCACAACTACTACGGCCATCTGTGCTCCGGCATCAGCGCGGCGTTCTGTGCGGTGGTGCCGAATTTCCGGGTGATGGAGATCGACATCGACAGCGTGTCCTGGCGCGACGAGCTGTTCGTCAACCCGCCGGCGATCGAGGACGGCGACCTGATCCTGCCGACCGGTCCGGGCTGGGGCGTGGAAGTGAACGAAACGGCGGTGCGCGCGCATCCGCCCCGGTCGCGTTGAAGTGTGGGGGCATTGAATTATGGACGAGGTACGCTTCGATATTCTGGGCATCGGCAACGCGATGGTCGATGTGGTGGCGCAGGTGGACAACTCGTTCCTGTCACGTCATGACATGCTCAAGGGCACGATGATCCTGGTGGACGCCGAGCAAGCCGACGCGGTGTATGCCGCGATGCCGCCGGGCGAGGAGAGCAGTGGCGGGTCGGCAGGTAATACCTGTGCAGTGGCGGCGGCACTGGGCGCTCGGGTGGCGTATCTGGGCAAGGTGGCGATGGACCAGTTGGGCGCTGTGTTCCGTCACGACATCAGCGCGGCGGGCGTGCATTTTCCGTCGGCGCCGCTGATCGGTGGCGCGCCGACCGCGCGTTGCCTGGTGCTGGTGACGCCGGACGGGCAGCGCACGATGAACACCTATCTCGGCGCTTGCGTGTCGTTCGGCGAGGCGGATGTGGACGAGACGCTGGTGGCGGATTCGGCGATCACCTATCTCGAGGGTTACCTGTTCGATCCGCCGGCGGCACAGGCGGCGTTCCGGCGCGCCGCGGCGACGGCGCATGCGGCCGGGCGGCAGGTGGCGCTGTCGCTGTCAGACGCGTTCTGCGTCGATCGGCATCGCGCGGCGTTCCGCGACCTGGTGACGCGCGATGTGGACGTGCTGTTCGCCAACGAGGCGGAGATTACGTCGCTGTACGAAGAAAATACGTTCGACGCGGCGGCCGAGGCAGCGCGGCGCGACGTGGCGTTGGCCGTGCTGACCCGGTCGGAGGCGGGCAGCGTGATCCTGCGCGGGACGGAGACGGTGGAAGTCGCGGCCGAGCCGACCCGGGTGCTGGATACGACGGGGGCCGGCGATGCGTATGCGGCGGGGTTCCTGACGGGGTTGACGGCGGGGCGGTCCTTGCCGGTGTGCGGCCGGATGGGGGCGATCGCCGCGGCGGAGGTGATCAGCCATTACGGCGCGCGGCCGGAGGCGGACTTGAAGAGGCTGGTACAGCACTCCCTCTCCCGCTGAGGCGGGAGAAGGTAGAGTGAGGGTGTTGCGTGCACCCGGCAACACCCTCACCCTAACCCTCTCCCACTTCGTGGGAGGGGGAATCTCAGGAGCGAACGATGGAAAGCAACAGCGCGGACGTGGATCTTCTGTCAGGGGTGCGGGTCGTCGACTTCACCCAGTTCGAGGCCGGACCGTCCTGCACCGAGGCGCTCGCCTGGATGGGTGCGGAAGTGGTGAAGATCGAGAACCCGAACCTGGGCGATCCCGGCCGCCGGCGGCAACCTGGCAAGCCCGACACCGACCCCTATTACTTCCACGTCTTCAACGCCAACAAGAAATCCATCGCGCTGAACCTGAAGTCGCCGCGCGGGCTGGCGCTGGTGAAGGACCTGCTGCGCAAGGCCGACGTCACCGTCGAGAACTTTGCCCCCGGCACGATCGAGCGGCTGGGCCTCGGCTACGACGTGGTGCGGGAACTGAATCCGGGCATCATCTATGCCTCGGTGAAGGGGTTCGGCGAGGGCAGCCCATACGAAAAGAACCTCGCCTTCGACATGATCGCGCAGGCCTGCGGCGGCACGTTCAGCGTGACCGGCGATGCGGACGGCCCGCCGACCCGGCCGGGCATTTCGCTGGGCGACACCGGTACCGGCATGCTGATGGCGATCACCATCGCCAGCGCGCTGTACAAGCGGCAGATGACGGGGCAGGGGCGGCGGCTGCAAGTGGCGATGCAGGACGCGATCATGCACTACATGCGCATCAACTTCGCCACCCAGGGGCTGACCGGCCAGCCGGCGCAGCGTGGCGGCAGCAAAGTGGTCGGTGTCAACAACGCGCCGATGGGGCTGTATCCGTGCGCTCCCGGCGGGCCGAACGACTACGTCTACATCATGACCAGCCGCGCCAATCCCGAGCACTGGGACCG
>Ga0181521_10001313_pt1 | contig 31063 bp, 22 predicted proteins | sample PEATcosm2014_Bin_32_FD_119764 | JGI IMG/M metagenome (GOLD analysis project Ga0181521, IMG submission 119764) | Peatland microbial communities from MTU Mesocosm Facility, Houghton, MI, USA - PEATcosm2014_Bin02_60_metaG | ecosystem: Environmental > Terrestrial > Soil > Wetlands > Peat | place...
CACGCCTCGCGGTTCTCAACCACGCCTGCCGCGGTTCGGCGCGCTGTTGCGCCGCGAGAGACTACCCGGCCCGCGGCGCGAGCGGTGCTCCGCGCCGCCGCGCCGCGGTGCGCGTACGGTGCCATGCGAAACGGCCGCATCCGCATCGAGCAGCTCGAAATCGATTTGACGCTGCGTGAGGTCGACCCGGCTGAGGCGCACCCGCACGCGATCACCCATCTGCCAGCGCCGGCCCGTGCGTTGGCCGACCAGCCCCATGCCGCCATTTTCCAATTCCCAATAGTCGCCCGGTATGGCCGAAATGTGCACCAGCCCGTCGATGGGCATCTCCTTCAGCTGCACGAACAACCCGAACTCGAGCGCACTCGAGATGGTGGCCTCGAAACTCTCCCCCACCCGCGGCTGCAGATACAGGCATTTGAGAAATCCCATGACGTCGCGTGCCGCTTCGTCGGCCCGGCGCTCGCGCTGTGAACTCTCCGCGCCGAGTGTTTGCAACTCCCCGGTGCTGTACCTGTGCCCGGAAACTGAATTGGGCACGACGGCAGCCTTGATGGCGCGGTGCACCAACAGATCGGGGTAGCGGCGAATCGGCGAGGTGAAATGGGCATACTCCTCGAGCGCGAGACCGAAATGACCGATATTCGTTTGCTGATAGACCGCCTGAGCGAGCGCACGAATCACCAGCCCCTCCAACAGTATGCCGTCCGGTCGCGCCGACAGCCGCTCGACCAATTGGCGAAATTCGCGTGGGCTCGGCTTTTCTGAAAACGTCGTGCCGACCTGCAGCGCCGTCATGACCTTTTGCAATTCGGTCACGCGCTTCTCTTCGGGCTGGCCGTGAACGCGATACAGACTTCCGACCTTGGCGAGGCGCAGTGCCACTGCGGCCTCCACGTTGGCGGCGATCATGCACTCTTCGATCAGGCGATGCGCATCGTTGCGCACCACCGCATAGAATCCCTCGATCTTGCCGTCGCCACCGATCCGTGCTTTGACTTCGCCGGCGCGAAAATCGAGCGCGCCGCGCGCCTCACGCGCGGATTTCAAAGCGCCGTACACGGCGTAGAGATTTTGCAACGACGCGCGCACCTCCGGCGTGAACTCATCATCGGATGCCGCTTGCGGATTCTCGAGGAAGTTCCACGCCTGATCGTAGGTGAGCCGCGCATGCGAGCGGATCACGGCCTCGTAGAAGTGTGTGCGGCCCGGCTTGCCGGCCTTGCTCACCCGCATGTCGCAGACGAATGCCAGGCGCTCGACATGGGGCATCAGCGAGCACAAGTGATTGGACAAGTGTTCCGGCAGCATCGGCAGCACGCGATCGGGGAAATAGACCGACGTGGCTCGCGCGCGGGCTTCAATATCGATGGCGCTGCCAACGCGCACGTAGTGGCTCACATCGGCGATGGCCACCACGAGCCGCCAGCCGCCGCCGCGCACGCTTTCCGCAAACACCGCGTCATCGAAATCCTTGGCGTCCTCGCCGTCGATGGTGACCAGCGGCAGACCGCGCAGATCCTCACGACCGGCGCGATCCGCAGGCACCACGTCCGGTTCGAACAGATTCGCCGCATGCAGCACCGCGGGAGGGAATTCCTGCGGCAAATCGTGGCGTAGTATGGCAAAGCGCGCCGCAACGTCCGATGGCCGCGCGTCCTCGAGCACTTCGATGATACGGCCATGCGCCGGCGCGTTGCCCTGCGGTCGTTTGGTGATTTCGACGATGACATTGTCGCCGTCCGCGGCTCCATGGACGGAGCGCGCCGCCACCTCGACCGAATACCAATGGCCGGGATCCTCCGGTTCGACGCGACCGTGCCCTTGGCCGTGGCCGGCGTGCCAAACGCCGCCGATTCGCGTCGGCGCGTCGGCGGTGCGGCGTATCAAACGGGCGGTTCGTCGTCCGCGATCGTTGATCCCGACCGCCAACACTTCGACTCGATCGTTATGCATCAAAGTGGCTGTGTCGGCGCGCGCCAATACCAACGGCGCCGAACCGTCATCCGGTAGCACCAGAACATCGCCGTTGGATCGACCCCGCAAACGACCCGCCACCCGCTCGCCGTCGCCCGCGGTCGCAAAGCCGTTGGGACCTTCGATGGCCTGACCGTCGCGCACCATCGCAGCCAAGCGTTTCGACAAGGCATCGCGCTGCGCGTCCGTGTGCATTCCCAAACGTTTCGCGAGACGCGCCGCGCTCAACGGTTCCGGTGCTTCCGACAAATGCTTGAGCAACAGCTCGCGGCTCGCGATGGGATCCGCGTAGCGCAATTTTTCGAGTTCTAAATTCGGGTCCAGGGCGCGCCAGTCGTGCCCCTTGGCGGCGGCGACATCCTGCTTTTTCGCTCGGCGCGAGCCTGTGGGACCACGTCGTTTCATACGGTAACAGAGCCTTGAGCTGAATTATTGGCGCACGAGGTTAACAGCTTTGCGCCCCAAGGCGTGTATCGGTCAGCGAGAGGCGCCGCGAATCAGCGGTGCCTCGGCATGCAATTGCGACCTCTTGGCGAGCCAGTAGTACGCCGGCGAGGTCACCGCCAAGCCTACGACCCAGGACAAATCGATGCCGCCCATGGCGCGCGCAACCGGCCCCGCATACAGCGGCGAGGCGATGAACGGCAGCTGCACCAAGATTCCCAGCGCGTAGCAGGTCACCGCAGCCGCGTTGATGCGGCCATAAATGCCGCCATCCTGGCGATAAAAGGAGGCGACGTCGTATTCGCCGTGGCGCAGAAGATAATAGTCCACGAGGTTGATCGCGGTCCACGGCACCAGCACATACAGCAGCAGCAGAATGAAATCCTCGTAATTGACGAGGAACGATTCCTTACTCGCCAGCGCGCCGACCAGCGACAGCGCGAACAGCGCGAGAGCGATGGCGGTACGCGCTCGCGGCCCCGGCGACCAGCGGGGGAACAGCGTCTGGCCAAAGGTCAACGTCGACAGTGCACCGCAGTAAAGGTTCATGGCATTGGCGGCCGCGACCCCCACCGTGAACACGATCAGCACCAAGGGCGCAATGCCCCGCGTCACCGTCGCGAGGCCCACCATCAAGTTACCCTTCGGCGCGGCCAGGCCCACCATGGCGCCCAGCACCATGGGGAAAAACGAACCCAGCGTGCAGCCCCAATAGCTCGCCCAGAATGCCGGCCGCACGCCCGTGTCGCGCGGCATATAGCGCGAGTAGTCGGATACATAAGGCGCATACGCAATTTGCCAAAGAGCACCGGTGGAAATGATCCCGAGCAGTCCCGACAAATTGAAGGCATTGCGGGTCAAAAAGTCCGCAGGCAAGCCATGCACCCACACGATCCAAGCAGCCGTGAGCACCAGCACGGCGCCGGAGACATACGTCATCACCCGCGTGTAGGCGTGAATGAGATCATAGCCGTAGATGGCTGCAATGACGCTCAACGCCCCGACCCCTGCGATGCCCGGCGCATCCGACATGCCGGGCACCAAAGTCGCGAACGCCTCGCCGCCGAGAACCAAGTTGGAGGCCAAAAAGCCCACGTACATGACGATGACGATGCCGATGACGAGCAGCGAGCCCAACGAACCGAATTGACCACGGGTCTGAATCATTTGCGGCACACCGAGCGTCGGACCCTGTGCCGCGTGCAGCGCCATGAACACGGCGCCCACCAGATTCCCCACGGCCAGACCCACGACGGCCCATATGAACGGCAACGCGAACACCGTCACCGCCAGTCCGCCGGTGACGATGGTCAGCAGCATGAGGTTCGAACCGAACCAAACGGTGAAAAGATCGCCGTAGGTGCCGTGCCGCTGATCCAACGCAATCGGCTGGATGGTATTGAGCTCCAGCCGGGTCGCTTGTTCGCGGTCTGTCATCACGTGCCCCCACGTTGGCTCACAAATCGCCCGGCACGCCGAACGTGGGCGCCGCACGCGGATCGAGCGCACGCTGCACATAGTCATCGATCTGGGGCGCGTAGATATCCCAAATTGCCGCGAGCTCGCCGATCGGGTCGGCCTCGGCCCAGTCGACGCGCAAATCGACGATCGGCCACGTTACCTCGCGCACGATGAGAAGCCCGGCCGAGTGAATGGGTCCGGCCTCTCCGCCCCGATTCAAACCGGCACGCATGGCCGCCAGCAGTCGCGCGCCGAGATGGCCGCCGGCCGCCTCGAATGCCGCGAGCATGAGTGCCGGCACATCGCCATGTGCCAACAAGTTTCCGGCAGCCGCGCCGTGGGTACCGATTGCCGAGCCGACCAGCCCCAAAGCGTGCGCACCCGAATGCACGGCCGGCGGCCCGTCCGGTGCGATGACCAGCAACTGCCGATAGGCTCCAAATGGCGTGGATCGCAAGGCCTCATCGAGCGCCGTGTCCGATCGCGCGCCGTGCGCCAATGCAGCGAGAATACGCGGACCCAGTGCCGGATCGGTGATGTTTTGCGTCGCCACGGCGCCGGCGCCGGCACGCGCATGCGCGCAGCGCGCGGCGACCGCGGGCGATGAGGATGCGATCGCCACTCCGAACATCTGCCTATCGGCAGATCGCGCTACGATCGAGAAAGTCACCGTTCAATTCCCATCCGGTATCACCGCGATCACATCCACCTCGACGAGCCACTCAGGCCGCGCGAGGCCAGCCACCACGATTCCAGTGGATACCGGATACACGCCCTTCAACCAGCGGCCGACGGTCCGGTAGACGTTTTCTCGAAAGCGCGGGTCGGTGAGATAAATCGTGACCTTGCAGATGTGCTCGAGGCTCGCACCCGCTTCGCGGAGCAGCTGCTGGATATTCTGCATGGCGCGTTCTGCCTGCGCGCCCGCGTCCCCCACGCCCACATTGGCAGCCGTTTCGAGATCCTGTCCCACCTGGCCGCGGACGAATACCGTGCGCCCCCGCGCCACCACCACCTGGCACAAATCATTGTCGAGCTTCTGCTCGGGATAGGTGTCGCGCGTGTTGAACTTACGGATCCGAGTGTGCATGGCTGACTCCGAAAAACGAGCGACAGTGCTTCGCGAATTCTAGCGCCATTGCGCTCAAAGGGCGTGCGGTCACATGAGCAAGAACCAGGCGACTACCCGCGACCTGGGTGGACAGCGGCTGCGCCCGCGACTAGGGCTGCCCGCGATGACGATGAACAGCACCACATCGCGCAGCCAGAGCACCCGCTTCAGCCGCGGTAATTCCGCCCCTTAGGTCAATTTGTGAGGTGGGCGCGCGGTCGTCGGGAAGGCGGGCCACAGCGATCCAATGTCACCGTGACCCGCCTCCGCAGGAGCGTCGTTGGAGTTCCCAACTCGCACCCCGGGCTAACGGACCCACACAAAGACCGGGTCCGACGCAATGCCGTTGGCGACGACCTCCAACTTGCTGAACCCCGGCTCTTGTGCGGTCGAGACGTCGAAATGCGTGGACACCACCTCATTCGATGCAACCGCCATACTGCTGTGATCATGGGTGCGGGTGTAGAAAACATGAGAGGTTTCGAGATTAGTGATGCGCACCAGCGGAAAATTGGTCGCCGCCTGCACATCATCACCATAGAACGCTCCCTGAGTGACGCCGTTAAATCGAATACCGAAAATTTGATACGAACCTCCGCGATGGACCTCTTGCGGTGCGCCGAAAACCACCGGCGCAATCCATTGCGCACGCTCCACATCGCGGAAGGTCATCGTCGGCGTGTAGATTTCGATATCGTTGGAAAAATCCGTGAGCAGGATCTGTCCGGTGGGAAGCACCAACATGTTCCCATAGTAGGACCCATCGATCGGCGCATTCGGCGGCCCCGGGACCACGTTCAGGTTCTGCCCGTCCCACTCGAAGAAGACGGAAGGAGGGTTCCCATAGCCGGGACTTGCCATCATCAACACTTTATCGTTGGGCTCCCAGGATGCGGGCCCGTCGGCAATGTTGAGGTCGGTGATGCCGTCGACGACCGGAAAGACCGGACCCGGGGTCCAAGTCCCTCTATACGAATCGTAGATCGCGGTGTTTCCCGCGCCGTTGGGACAGGTATTCGAACCCGCATAAAAGACCGTTCCATCCGACCGCAGTACCGCGGGGCCCAACTCGAACGTCGCCACGCTCTCTCCGCCACAGCCGATCGCCGAATCCCACAGCTGCACAATCGTGCTGCCGGCGAACGTCCACGTACCCGTCCGGGGATCGTAGAGTTCCGAATTCATGCCCGTGGGCAGATATGGAAAGCCATCAATCGGGACATAGGCATCCACCGCCAGCACCTTGTTGTTGGGTAGCAGGTTCCACCCCTCCTCATCATTAGGGTCGTACTTGCCCGCCCCGGTCGGCGTCCACGTCAGGGTTTTGGCATCCAGCAACGCCGACTGGAAGGTGCAGCAGTCCGCCTGCATGTAGGTGCCGTCCGCCAGCACGACGCTCTGGGCATCGCCGATCGTTTGTCCGTAGAGTCCCGGAATGATTTCAATGACGCTAAAGAACGGGGGCGGCGCCACGGGCGTCCAGGTGTTGGCGAGCGGATCGTAGATCGCCCCCAGAGCAGACCATACCGCATTAAAAAAATTGTATTCACCGCCCTCGATGATCAGGCGACCATCCGGCAGCACCGCGGAGGAGTGGTACAGCGGGCTGTAGTCGGCGGGCAGTGAAGCCACCTGGGTCCAGGTGCCGTTGACGTAACTGCCGTGTTGGTCGGGAGTCAATCGCCACCAGTCCTGTTCGCCCGCGTCCTGTACGAGCACCGTGCCGTCGGTGAGCAGGATGGGGTTAGCGGCGCCATCAGCTAGAAAATTCGGCTGATTGGTCAGCGGTGTCCACGGCGAAGCCGGCGGTGGATTATTCGCATGGAAGTTGAATTGACGTGCCGCGCCGAGCGTCGGTGGAATCGGCTTGAGGTGCTGCGCCCCGGCATGCTGCGCCCACGCCAGCGAGGCGATCGCCGCCACGGCCGTTAGGTACGAGATCTTCATGTGCTTGCTTGTCATTTCCCCCCCTGCTCTTGTGCTATTTATTTGAAGTTGAGGCGAGCCTCCCGGTCCGCGAACCGGATGTCCGGTGTTGCGGCGGCGGCCGATCGGGAATAGCGAAGAGTGGGAATATAGCGAAGAGTGGTGAATTTTGCACTCACCACTCGACGCCTCAGGCTGGTCCACTTAATTGCCGCTGCAGGTTCCCGCGACACATTCGAACGCGTCAAGTAGATAGAAAGTCTCCTTGAGCCCAACATGCAAATTCTGAACCGCAGGCAACAGCAAGCTTCGGTCGGGAATGTTCGCCAAATCGGAGATCCACGTGTCCACCGTGTTGCTTTGCGCAGTCAACCGCTCCTGAATTGCCTGAATCGTACCCAGCTCCACCGCACCGCCACCGGAAATATTGCCGAATGTCGCGTGCAAGTCCGTCGCATCGCTTTGAATGATGTTGAGGGTGTTGCCGTTGGCGCTGCTGAGGATTTTGGCGGCTAACGCGCAGAGTGCCTCGCTCGGCGGCGCGGTGCCGACGGGAGTGCTGTTGCACTTATCCTGAATTCCCGTCGCTGCCGCCCGAACGCTCTGCACCGCCGGGAGCAGAAGTCCTATCAGAACACCAATGATGGCAATCACCACCAACAACTCGATGAGCGTAAATCCCGCTGCGCGTGGCATCCTGTGTTGTAGATTTTGCATCGTAATTCCCCTTGTTTCAGTCTGTGAATAACGGCCCTTGTTGTCGCACGAAACTTGCAAGCCGTGGAATCCTGGATATTCCATCACACTGCATGCCGTGCTTACAGACAGATGCGTAAACCGCGGGCAAAACCCTTCATGCGAATCGGCTTCGCACGAGATCTCAGATTATGTCAATACGGCCTCGGCCCGCCGGTCGCCCAATCGAGCAATTGCGCCAGATGCACCACGGGCACGCCGCAGGCGGCGCCGATTTGCACCATGCAGCCGATGTTGCCGGTCGCGATCACATCGGCCCCGAGCGCGCCGAGAGCCTCTGCCTTGCGCGCGCCCAGTTGCGCGGCGATGTCGGGTTGCAGGATGTTATAGACACCCGCCGATCCGCAGCATAGGTGCGCATCCTGCGGCAGGCGCACCTCGAACCCGGCGTGGGCGAGCAGCCGCGCCGGCGCACTCCCGACCCGCTGCCCATGCTGTAACGAACAGGCGGGGTGATATCCGACAATCGTCGGCGGCAAGCGGGTGAGCGGCGGCAGACCGATACGATCCAGCAATTCGCTCAGGTCGCAGGCGAGCGCCGCGACCCGGGCGGCCTTGGCGGCATATCGCGGATCGTCTCGCAACAGATGACCGTAGTCGCGGATGACCGGCCCGCAACCCGAGGCGGTCACCACGATGGCGGCCAGCGGCCCGGCCTCGAGTTCGCGATGCCAGGCATCGACGTTGGCGCGTGCCAGCCACAGAGCCTCATCGCTTCGCCCCAGGTGATGCGACAATGCGCCGCAACAGCCCTCGCGCGACGCGCGGATCATGTCGCATCCGGCACGCTGCAACAACCGCACGCTCGCCTCCTGAATGGCCGGATCGAGCACCGGCTCGACGCATCCGCGCGCCAGACCCACCCGCAAGGCGTTCGCCGAGGGTCGCTGCGCCCCCGACCGCGGTTGCCGCATGCGGGGCTGCGAGCCGGTGCCGCGGACCAACTTTGCGGCCTGGCTGAGACGCAGCAAGGTTGCGAGCGGGCGCAGCGTCGACGTGCGCTCGAACGCGCCGGCGAGGGGCCGCACCCACGCGGACAGGGCCAGCACCATACGAAAGCGGCCGCGATACGGCAGGATCTTTGCCAGCAGGGCACGCAAGATGCGCGCGCGAAGCGGCCGGCGATAGTGCTGCTCGACGTACGCACGGCCCTTATCGATGATCCGCCGATAGCTCACGCCGGAGGGACAATGCGTTTCGCACGCGAGACAGGACAGGCAGCGATCCAGATGCTTCACGACATGCGCCGACGGCAGCGCGGAAGCTTCCAACATCTCTTTGATGAGATAGATGCGGCCGCGAGGGCTGTCGAGTTCGTCACCGAGTAACACGTAGGTTGGACACGTCGCCGTGCAGAATCCACAGTGCACGCAACTGCGAATGGCGCCCGCGGCAGCGGCTGTGGTCGGGTCGGCGAGCTGCGCCGCGTCGAATTTCGTCTGCATGTCCGTGCTCAGGTAAAGAGATCTAGACCGGGATTCAAGATCTCGCGAGGATCGAACGCCGCCTTCAACCGCTGGTGCAATCGCTTGAGCCCGTGATCGCCGTCGGCATCGGCGGTTCGCGATTCGCGCAGCGCCAGCGGCGCGCGAATCAATAGGGCGTGGCCGCCCAGGGAGCGAGCGATGGCGGGGATCCGGCCGCCGCCGGCGTACGGCGCATCCTCGGGTACGGCCGCCCACACCAACGCGCCCGCCCAGTCGTACACACACTGCACGTCGCCCGGCGCCAGCAGCGACTTGACCTGCCAACCGCGGGCGGGCGGGACCGAGATTCGCCACAGCACGTGGTTCGTGCGCGGTAAGACATCGAGCGTGCGCACGCGCTGCCAAAACGCCCTGCTCTGTTCCGCCGCGATGGTGTCGCCGGTGCACAGCGGCTGTAGGACGCGGAGAAGTTCGCGGCCACGCACGTCGACCGACGGTCCGAAGCCCTCGAGGCGCAGTGCCGTCACGGCGCTCGGCGAGGGCATATGGGCCGCGGCCGACACGGCCGCCGGTGTTGCCATCGCCGTGCTCATCAGACGATGGGCCGCTTCGTCCGGCAGGCCCTTGAAGAGCAGCGTCGTCTCGGCGCGCGGTCGCGGCAGGACGCGCAGGGTGATCGAGGTGAGTACCGCCAGCGTGCCCCATGAGCCGGCCATCAGCTTGGGCAAATCAAAGCCGGTCACATTCTTGACGACCGCACCGCCGCCCTTGAGCGCCTCGCCTCGCCCCGAGACCGCCGCGAATCCGAGTATGTGATCCCGCGCTGCGCCGATCGAGAGGCGTCGTGAACCCGACACGTTGGCGGCAATGATGCCGCCGAGCGTCGCGCGCCCCGGCGTGTTGCCGAACAGCGGTGCGTGATCGAACGGCTCGAATGCCAGCATCTGCTGTCGCTCCGCGAGCGCGGCTTCGATCTCAACGAGCGGCGTGCCGGCGCGCGCGGTCACCACCAGCTCATCCGGATCGTAATCGGTGATACCGGCGATGGCGCTCATGTCGAGCAGGGCGGCCGACGCGAGCGGCATCCGCATGAGGCGCTTTGAGCCACCGCCGCACACTTCCAAGCTGCGCTTGTCGGCGACCGCCTCGGCAACGATATGGGCTACTTCGGTCGCAGTCGCGGGCGCATAGCGTATGGGTTGCGACATGGGTCAGAAGCGCGGAATTTCCGGGAATGCCACGACCCCATGATGCACGTGCATGCGTCCCAATTCGGCGCAGCGATGCAGATTGGGAAACACCTTTCCCGGATTGAGCAACATGGCGGGATCGAAGGCGCACTTGATGCGCTCCTGATGAGCCAAATCCACCTCATTGAACATCTCGCCCATGAGATCGCGCTTCTCAACGCCCACGCCGTGTTCACCGGTCAAGACGCCGCCCATGGCGACACACGTGCGCAATATCTCCGCGGCGAAAGCTTCCGCCCGATCGAGTTCACCCGGCACATTGGCGTCGTAGAGAATCAGCGGATGCAAGTTCCCATCGCCGGCGTGAAATACGTTGGCCACACGCAACCCATGACGCCGCGACATGCCCGTCATGCGCCCCAGCATCTCGGGCAGGCAGCGCCGCGGGATCGTGCCGTCGATACAATAGTAATCCGGCGAAATCCTGCCGATCGCGGGAAACGCCGCTTTGCGCCCGGCCCAGAAGCGCAGGCGTTCGTCTTCGTTCGCCGATACCCGAACCGTCGTGGCGCCGTTGCGGGCCGCGATCTCGGTCACCACTGCCATCAGGTGTCGACACTCCTCCGGCGGTCCGTCGACTTCCACGATGAGCAGTGCATCGACGTCGCGTGGATAGCCGACGCCGAGAAAATCCTCGGCGGCGTGAATCGCCGGCCGATCCATCATTTCCATGCCGGCGGGAATGATGCCGTGCGCGATGACGTCGGCGACACACTGTGCCGCGGACTCGACCGCCGTGAAGCCCAGCAGTACCGCCTGCGCCGCCTGCGGTTTGACCAGCAACCGCAGTGTGACTTCCGTCACCACGCCGAGCAACCCTTCAGAGCCGACGGCAAGGCCGAGCAAGTCGTACCCCGGCATATCGAGCGCCTTGCCGCCGAGTTCGATGACTTCACCGCTCATCAAAACGATCTTCAAGCCGAGTACGTTGTGCGCCGTCATGCCGTACTTCAGGCAGTGGACTCCGCCGGAATTCTCGGCCACATTGCCCCCGATGGTGCAGGCGATTTGACTGGAAGGATCCGGCGCGTAGTAAAAGCCGCGCGCCGCGACCGCCTGCGACACGGCGAGGTTGGTGACACCGGGCTGCACCACGGCCGTGCGATTGTCGTAGTCGATTTCCAGGATTCGGTGCAATCGGCTCAAGGCGAGCAAGATGCCGTCTTCCACCGGTAGCGCGCCGCCCGATAGCGACGTACCGGCGCCGCGCGGTACCACCCTGACCTGATGGTCATTGCACCATCGCAGGATGGCGCAGATCTGCGCGGTGTTCTGCGGCAGCACCACCAGCAATGGCCGTTGAGCGTAGGCGGTCAGCGCATCGGACTCATAGGGCGCCAGTTCCTCCAGCTGATCGATCACCCCCTCACCGGGCACGATGTCGCGCATGGCGTTCACGATATGTGCACGGCGCGCGAGGATCTGCGGATCGGGGGCCGGCATTTTTACCGGCATGCGCCACGCCAGCCACGTGAATTCATCGGCCACTCCAGGTACTCACTATTGCCAAGTATGCACGCTGCCACTCGTCCAGCAAGCGCGGCCGGGTCCAGCAAGCGCGGCCGGGTCCAGCAAGCGCGGCGCCGGGTCCAGCAAGCGCGGCCGATTCGATTGACAAGGCTCAAGCGGGTGCGTAGATTCCTGCGCCTCGCATCCGGCGGACCCATCTTGCCCAGGTGGCGGAACTGGTAGACGCGCTGGTTTCAGGTACCAGTGGAGCAATTCGTGGAGGTTCGAGTCCTCTCCTGGGCACCAGCACCCCTTCCGTAGCGTTTCGCCGCCGTTCGCGGCAGTCCGCTAAATGTTCGCACCCTGACGCCGGCAGGGAACCCTGGCCGATGCGGCCAGCGAGCCGCCGCAGAAGCGTGAATGGATCTCATGCGCAGGCATCGGCCGCGCGATCAGGAACCCCTGAGCCTCAGTGCACTGATGGTCCCGCAGCCAATCGAGCTGCGTCTGGCTCTCGACACCCTCGGCAGTCACCGTGAGCCCGACGCTGCGCGCCAATGCGAGGATCGCGCGGCAAATCTCCTCATCGACCGGATCGGAACCGAGATTGCGGACGAAAATCCGATCGATCTTCAATTCATCGACCGGCAGGCGCTTCAGATACGCCAGCGACGAGTATCCGGTGCCGAAGTCGTCGACGGCGATACGGCAGCCCAGTTCCCGAACAGCGACCATGCCGGCTCGGACTCCGGCAAAATCGCCGATCAGCGCCGATTCGGTGATCTCGGTGATGATGGACCCGGGATCGATGCCACAGCTCAGTGCAGCCTCCCGGATGATTTCGGCCGGCCTGTCGTGCACGAACTGACGTGCCGAGACGTTGATGGCGATGGTCGTGTCCAGCCCGGCTGCGCGCCAGTTCATCAATTGTCGGCACGCGGCCTGGATGACCCAGCGGCCGATTTCCAGTATCAGACCCGACTCTTCTGCAAGCGGAATGAATTGCCCCGGGGATACCTCGCCCAATACCGGATCGAACCAGCGCAGCAGCGCTTCCACGCCGACCAGCGACCCATCTCCTATACGGATCTTGGGTTGGAAATAGAGCGTGAGCTGCTCGGTCCTCACGGCGCCTCGCAAGGCGGCCTCGATCGCCAGCCGCCGCTCCGCCCTGTCGCCCAGTTCGGGGGCATATATTACAACCTCGGTTGCGCCCGACTGGAGTGCGTGATGCTTGGCCGCCGCAGCGTGCGTGATCAATGTACGTGCGTCCAGTCCATGCTCCGGGGTATGCGCAATGCCGACGGTGGGCGGCAGGAGGAAGTGATGTTCGCCGCACTGCACGGGTTCGTCGAGCGCTGTCGCGAGCTGCTGCGTGATCGCCAGCGCCCGGTATCGTATGTCGCTCGCTTCCACGCAGATGACGAACCGGTCGCCATCGATACGGGCGACAACGATTTGCTCGCTGTCGCCGCAGGATGCGGCAATGCACTGGGTCATTCGCTGCGAGAACGCCCGCAGCGCTTCGTCGCCCTCGTCGGAACCAAAGACCGAGCGGATCCGCGTGCATCCCGAAACGCCGATATACAGCAGCGCAACACCTCGTCTGCGGCCAGCAGCGTCGGCACGCGAGATGGCCGCCGCGACCAGGTCCTTGAGCGCCTGCGCATTGGGAAGACCCGTCAGCGGATCGTAGTATGCCAGGTGGCGGATGCGTCGGTCACGGTCTGCGTTTCTCAATATGTAGCGCAGCCGGTGCGGCAGCAGGGTCCAGTTGACTGGCTTGGCGATGAAATCCGTAGCCCCGGCGTCGTAGGCGCGAGCGATGGATTCGGCATCGTCCCGGCCCGTGATCATGACGATGGGCAGGTTATTGGCATCGTCCATCGCGCGCACCGATCGACAGACCTCATAGCCATTCAGCCGAGGCATGTCGACGTCCAGCAGCAGCAGGTCGAATACCTGCATTCGCAGCGCTTCCAGCGCCGCCGTCCCGTCCGCGACCGCGATGGTACGCAATCCAGCCAGCTCGAGTACTTCGACGAGGAATAGCCTGCTGACATCGTCATCGTCCGCGATCAGCACCAGCGGAAATTTCGCCGTGGCGCTCACGCGGCGTTCCTCGCGAGCTCCGCGTGCAGAGCCTCGACTGCAGCCGTCCGCGCCGCACCCAGGCCGTCGGCGAGCGTGACGACCTGCGCAACGTCGCCGCTGTTGGCAGCACGCTCCAAGTCGATTGCAAGCTGCGCGAGATGCTCGGCGCCGACGTGCGCGGCCGCGGACTTCAGCGTATGGCACTGTGCGCCTATGATGGACATGTCGCGTGCGGAGACGGCTGCAAGAATGGTCTCGACCTGACGACTGGAGGTATCGACGAACACGGTCGCGAGGCGCTTGAGGAATCCACCGCGGCCGTCGCGCTCCAAGCACCGGATCCTGGTCAGCGCCTCGGCATTCAGGGTCTGTTCGGGAACCTCAACCGGCAGCCATTCTACGAGCGCCGCATGCAGCGCGCGGAGCACGAGCGGCTTGGTCAGGAAGCTGTCCATGCCCGCCTTGAGGCAGCGCCGATGATGGACGTCACTCGGATCGGCGGTCAGGGCTATGATCGGTGTGTGGCGCATCGTGCCCTCGGCACGGCGGATCGCCTCGGTGGCCATCCAGCCATTCATGTCGGGCATGTGGATGTCCATCAGGATCGCCGCATACGCCTGGGAACTGGCCAACGAGACCGCCTCCCTGCCGGTCGTCACCGTCGTATGCGAACAGCCGATTTCTTCCAGCAGTCCCTCGAACACGGCCGCGTTCACGGCATTGTCCTCTACGATCAGCACGTGACCACGCAGCCGCACGAAGCGGCGGCCACCCGGCTTCATCGAAAAGTGGTTCGCGGTGTCACCATTGACTGCGTTCAGCACCTCGCCAAGTGTGGCCAGGCTGAGCGGCTTGGGCAGGATCCTGGCCGTCTCCGGATCCAGACCGAGGCCCTCGAGTGTCGCGGGGCGGCCCAGGAAGATGCAGCGGCTGCCGGCCTGCCTGTCCGTTCCGACCGTGACCGCATGCGTGGCCTCCGCCAGACAGCTGTCGACATCCAGGATCACCGCTTCGCGCCCCGCGGCGATCAGGGTCGCGACGGACGTTCCGGGCCCATCGGGCTGGATGGGGCGGCAGGCAACGCCCAACAGACGGCATAGACGCTGCACGGCGTCGGCCAGTGCCGGACGCCGCGTGACGATGAGCGCCGGGGACACGGACAGCGAGGCGTGCGGTATTGAAGCGTCCGTCAGGGCCAGCGGCACGGTGACCGTAAACGCAGATCCGACGTTCAATTCGCTGTGGGCGTGAATGGTTCCGCCCATGAGCGTAACGAGTTCCCGACAGATCGTGAGGCCGAGGCCGGTGCCGCCGAACCGCCGCGTCGTCGACTCGTCCGCCTGCGTAAACGGATCAAAGATTCTTGCCACAGCATCCGCGGTCATGCCGATGCCGGTGTCGCGGACGCGCAGCGTCAGCACGATACTCGTCGCCGTTCGATCCGAGATGTCCGCGAGCAGCGCTATTTCCCCGCCCTCAGTGAACTTCACCGCGTTGCCCAGCAGGTTGATCAGTACCTGCCGCAGCCTCAGCGCGTCGCCGATGACGAGCAGGTCCAGGTCGGGGGGTGGTGCCACGATCAACTCGATGCCATTCTGGTGCGCTAGTGCACCGAATAAATCCGCGACTTCACTCATGACGGCCGACACGTCGAAGGGCTCCGGAACCAGCGCGAGTCGACCCGCCTCGACCTTGGCGAGATCGAGCGTATCGTTCAGTATCTGCATCAGCGACTGGGCCGATTTGTTCGCATTGCTGGCAAGCCGCATCTGCTTGTCATTCAGCCCGGTGCACATCAGAAGCTCTCCCATGCCGATGATGCCGTTCATGGGGGTGCGAATCTCGTGACTCATTCGTGCCAGAAATTCGCTCTTGGCGCGGGTCAACCGGGCGAGTTCCACATTGCTCGCCTTCAGTTCCCGGGTCCGGTCCTCGACTTCGCGTTCCAGCCTGATGGCCTGGTCGGAAGCCGTGCGCAGCTTACGGTGCTGAGCGGCGACGAATACCCAGATCAGCAGGCCGGCGAGCACCACGTAGGTGACGTAGGCCGGGCCCGAGCGCCAGGGTGCCGGACGAATCGTCACCGGCAACTGCAGCGCCTGCGGCGTCCAGGCGCCGTCGGTCGTTGCGCCGCGAATTTCAAACACGTAGTCGCCGGCATCCAGGTTGGTAAAGGTCGCCCGCCTGGCTGTACCGGGCACGGTCCAATGATCGTCGAAGCCGAGCAGCCGGAACGAAAACTGATTCTTTTCGGGAGCTGCAAAATCCAGCGCGGCAAATTCAAATGTCGCGACGTCATCGCGATAACTCATGGTCAGGTGTGACAGGAAATTATACGGAGCGTCCAGTTCGGCCGCTTTGCCGCGCAGCTCGATCTTCGTCAGCTGCACGGGCGGCGCAGGCGGCGGCTTCGCCGTGACGCTCGTGGCATCGAACAGGTTGAAGCCGTTCGAACCGGCAAAGACGAGCCGGCCGTCTCGCATTCGATGGTGAGCGGCAAAGTTGAACTCCTCACCCTGCAGACCATGATCGCGGTGAAAGGAGCGGATCTCACCCGAGTCGGGCAGATAGCGGATCAGTCCGCGTGTACTGCTCAGCCACAGCGCACCTTGCCGGTCGTTCTCGATGCCGTAGATCGTGCCGCTGGGAAGGCCGTCGGTCGGCGATATGCTGCGAAATCGCACGGTGTCTGGCGTGTGCGCCGATCCCAGGACCTGCTCGAAGCCGTCGCTGTCCGTACCCAACCATACACGTCCCGTGTCATCGACGTGCACGGCGTACAGGTTGTCGGCCGCAAGGCTGCCGGGGTCGGAGTCCTGATGTCGCCATGCCGCGATAGTCGTGCCATCCGGACGCAGCGCCAGCAATCCGGCACCGTCGGTGCCGACCCAGACGACGCCGTCCTGACCCTGGGCTATGGCCGTCGCCGGCGCGTTGGGACCGCTGAGCCCACGCTGCGGATCGGTACCGATGCGCTTCACCCGGTAAGTCGCGGGATCGATGATCGCGATGCCGCCGCCGAATGTGCCAACCCAGACGTTTCCATCCACGGTTTGGCACAGTGACATCACGCCGTTCACGTCCGTGCCACCGGACCGGCTGCGGCCTCCGAATTGCGTCGTGCGCCCGTCAGGCGCAATGCGCACCAGGCCACCCGACATGGTGCCAACCCACAAATCGCCGCTCAGGGAGTGCAGCAGCGCCATGACCCGCAAGTCCGGCAGCAGATGCGCCGTATGAAATACCTGTTCGGCACGCGCAACCTCGCCAGAAAGTGGATTGAAGCGAAATAGGCCAGCCCCCTGTGTGCCGATCCAGAGACGCCCTTCGGCGTCATCCGCAAAGGCGATTGCGTAGGAATTGGCCAGCCACGAAGGACGCACATGGCCGAATCGCCAACTCTGCGGATTCCACCGGTTCACGCCGCCGCCACGCGTGCCAACCCACAACAGCCCGGCGCGATCCTGGTAAAGCGACATCAGGTAGTTATCGCTCAGCGACGACTGGTCAGTGGCGTCGTGTGTGAAGCGAGCGAACCGGCCCGTTTTCCGATCCAGCAGATTGAGACCGCCCCCGGTGGCGATCCAGAGCCGGTCTTCCGAATCTTCCAGTATGGCTCGCACGTCAGGATTGCTCAGGCTGGCCGGGTCCCTGGCGCTGGACGCGTAGGTCGTGAACCCCTGCAGCTCACGGTCAAGGCGATTCAAACCGGCATCGAAGGTGCCGACCCACAGCGTGCCCGAGCGATCCGTGTATAGCGCCGACACTTGATCGCTCGACAGTGAATGCTGGTTGCGGTCCGAGTGTCCGTAGTGCCTGAATTCACTGCTCGACGGCACCCACAGATCCAGACCCCGGTCCGTTCCAACCCAGATGCGCCCGTCCCGGTCCTGCGCCAGCGCAAAGACATTGTCGCTGCTCAGCGAAGTCGAGCGGCCCTCGTCGTGCCGGAGCCGAACCGCATGCCCCGTCCGCGGATCCAGGATATTCAGACCACCGCCCGTCGTGGCAACCCAGATTAGCCCGTTCTGATCGACCAGCAGTTGGCGGGCGGCGTCGCTGGAGATCGACGCGGCATCCTTATCATCGTGCCGATAGCTTGAAAAGCTCTCCGTCTTCACGTCGTAGCGCGCGACGCCGCCGTCCTTGATGGCAATCCAGATGTAACCCGAGCGATCCTCGCGCAGATCCCAGATGTAGTTGCCGGCCAGGCCCGCAGAGGATTGCCGCTGGTGCGCAAAGTGGCGCAGCGTGTAGCCGTCGTACCGGTCGAGGCCGTCTTCAGTCGCGAGCCACACGAACCCCTGGGAGTCCTGCAGCGTTGCCATCACGGTGTTCTGCGACAGGCCCTCATCGACCGTCAGGTGCCGGAACACCATGGGCGCGGTGGCCGTTGCGGCGCCAGCCGGTGCACAGGCTGCAAGCCACAGGGGCAGCAGCCAGCCGAACGTCTCATTCCCGCGCATGTCATTGTATCGACGGGGGTCTTCAGCCCTTTAGCAGGCCGGGAGACCGATATGGTGAAATCGGTCGCGAACCGGCGTGAACACCACCGCGGACAAGCATCCGGGCTGCCCGGCCGATCTGGCCGTAGCAACCCGGTTGCGCTGGGATCGCCGCCGCGACTATTCCTCCTGAGCCGGGAACGGCGCGCTGAGCGGCAGGGCCGACATCGTCGTCGCCGACGGCGTGCTGGCGGACCATGCCACGCTCTTCGACCAGGTGTAGGCCTGCGACCAGACTGCGGTCTTGCTCCACGTGTAGGCCTTCGACCAGGTGTAGGCCTTCGACCAGGTATACGCCTTCGACCAGGTGTAGGCCTGGGACCAGCTGTAGCCCTGGCCCAGCGGGAACGCCGTCGACCACGTGTAGCCGTCGCTCGGATCGGCGGCGAATGCGACGCTGCTCGTCATGTCCATGATGTAGAAATTGCCGCTCGAATCCTGATTCGCGGGGCCGCCGAAATGCGTGGTGCCCGCGAGATCCGCGCTGATGTCGAGTCCCTGGTTCGCGCAGCCGGTGGCGGTGGTATTCACGGCGCCGACGGCATTGATGAGGCCGGCGCCCTGCTGGAATACCGAGTAGGCGAGCGTCCCTGCGCTGGTCACGGCCGGCGCGGCGCTCGCCATCAGCTTGCACTTGACCTCGTCGGGCGTCAGCGCGGGTTGCTGTTGCAGCAGCAGCGCGACGACGCCGCTCGTGACCGCCGCCGCCTGCGATGTGCCGGACAGCGGGAACTCGGTATAGGGATCGGTGATCGCCCCAAAGATCTCAGTGGAGAGCGTTGACGTGTTAGGCATGGTTGCGAGCACGTGTCCGCCCGGAGCGACCACTTCAGGCTTCACGAATCCTTCGAACGTGGGACCCGTCGACGAAAACGACGCCAGGTGGTCGTCGGTCGGATCGTTCGGCGTGTGATTGTCCGACATCGCGCCGACCGTGATGACATAGGGGACATTGCCCGGCACATCGATGGTCTGCGCCGCCGGACCGTCGTTGCCCGCCGCGACGACGACCACGATGCCGGCCTGCCAGGCCTGCATCACGGCCTGGTTGAGCGGGTCATCCCAGTACGCGGACTGCGGAGTCGCACCCAGCGACAGATTAATGACGCGAATGTTGTACTTGGCCTGGTTGGCGACGATCCAGCCGAGTCCGCTGATGACGTTGCTGTAACTGCCGGCGCCGCTGCCATCAAAGGCGCGCACGATCACGAAATTGGCGCCGGGCGCCACGCCATAGTAGGTGCCGCCGGAGTCTTTCGCGGCACTGCCGGCGACCGTCGTGATCTGCGTGCCGTGACCATAGACGTCGGTGACGACGGTACCGCCCGAGTTCGCGACGAAGTCAACTTTCGCCAGGACCCGCGAACCCCATTTGTCGTACGAGAACGTCGGCTTGGTTTCAGGCGAGAAACCGGTATCGAGCATCGCGATCGTGACGCCCGTTCCGGTAGTACCCGCGGAGTGCAGCGCGGGTGCTCCGACGAGGGCTGGGGTCGTCGATGCCGGGTTCAAGGAAAGAAACTGCACGGGCGGACTATTCGTGGCTCCGGTGGCGAAACTCGATTGGGCCGCGGCAACGGTTGCCAGCATCGTGGCCGTCTGCTTCTTGGTCGCCGACGTCCGCACGTCACGGTCAACGTAAATGCGACCGTGCGCCATATGCTTGCAGCGCGCCACCTGGCGCGGCGTCAGCGTTGCGGCGACGGCGTTGATGATCGGCAGCTGCCTTGATACATGGCCACCGATGCTGCGCACCAGACGATCGGCTACCGCGGTGCTGTCTGCCTCGACGATGTAGCGCTCCCACACGGGCGTGGTCACCGAGGCCGTCCGGGCGCTCGCCGCCGTGGCCGTGAGCGCCAGCAGGCAGGCAACAGTGAAGTTCAGGCGATGCGCATTGGTGCGGTTCATAAAGTTCAACTTAAGATTGGCTATGACGATCGGCGGCGCACGGTGGGCTCTGCCGGGATCCATTGAGCCTGAACCACCGCTGAACGGGCCCGCCGGCCCTCACCGCAGTCACGCCGGGAAAGGTGACCGGAATCTCATAACGAACGTGTTAAATCGCGGGCAGGCTCAGCCCGGTCGGGCAATTCGGCCGCGGCTGGCATCGACTGACGCCGCATCCATGTTTGGCAGTTCCTTGAACGCGTCCCCGAGCCCCTGCGCGCAACCGATCGAGTGAAGGTACTGGCGCTGAGCGCTGTTGTCGATGCCTGCCGACATCGGTATCAGCTCGAGCGCCCTCGCGATCGCGAGGGCCGCGGCCGCGGCTCGGCGCGCAACCGGATCAGCGCCTGCGGCGAGTGCCAGACGCCGATCCAGCTGCAGGGCATGCACGGGCAATCGAGACAGTCGCGGCAGCGACGTGAAGCCCCGGCCGAATTCGTCAATCACGATGCTTATCCCCTGCTTGACCAGCGGACGCAGCAGAGCACCCGGATCGGCAAGCCCGGCCAGTGTTCGTTCCGCGATCCGCAGTTCAAGGTGCTCCGGGCGCAGTGCGCCATCGGCGAGCAGGGCCTCGACATCCGATTGGAATTCCGCAGAGGACAGGTGCGCTTTCAGCGCCCCGAATGAATAGCGGGTTCCAGGGTCGACGACCGCGCGTAACCTCGGCAGATCCCTCTGGAACCGCTGCAGCGCCCAGCGCGACAGCGCCACGGTCAGGCCGGTGTTTTCCGCGATCGGCAGGAATTCAGCAGCGGCGAACTGCCCGCGAACCGGGTGCGGCCAGCAAAGATAGGCGCACACGGCGATCCGCCGTCCGGATTCCAGGCAGTGACGCGGCGCGTAACGCAGCGCCAGACCGTCGTGCGCGATCGCATCCTGCAGTTCCTGCTGCAGATCCCAGCGTGCAATGCGCCGCAACTGCAGCGTGTCGGAATAGAACCGTGCGCAGGCGGTACCGTTGCGGCGCGCCTCCAGCAAGGCCGAGCGCGCGCCTTCGATGAGCTGGCGTGTGTCGTGACCATCTTCGCCCAGCACGGTGACGCCCGCGCTGGGCGTCGTGAAGAACGTGGCTCCGACGACGACGACCGGCTCACTGAGCAGTTGCAGCAGCCGCTCCACCAGCGCCCGGATCTGGTCCCGCTCGCCGCAGCGCTCGATGACCACGAGCAGCAGATTGTCGGCAATGCGGCCGGCATAGCCGATCTGTCCGTCGGCAAGCGCCCCGGATAGGCCCCGTAGCTGCGTCGTCGTAACCCGATCGACGACGTCGAAGTCGAGCGCCGCTCCGAGTTCCTGCATCCCCTGCAGATGAATCACGCTGACCGCCAGCATCCGACTGCGCAGGCGTGCCTCGGCGATCGATTGGCTCAACTGCGCAAATAAATCCCGGCGTTGCACGGCTGCGTCATCGCCACCGCGCACCTCTTCATGAGCGTCCGCCACAGCGGTAGGCAGGGGGTCACGAATCACGCACAGCGCCCAATCGGGACTGCTGGCCACAATTCGCGCTTCGTAGCGCCGGCCGCCGCACGAGAACGCGGCATCGCGGCTGCGCCGATCACGCAGTACGCGGCCTATCAGGCTCGTCAGCTGAGCCGGCCCGTCTCCCGGAAACACATCGCTCAACGCCTTCCCGGCCAGGCCGCCCTGAGCCTCAAGACCCAGTCCTCGGCCACCGCCCGCGCGCAGAATGGTGCCGTCACGGCGGACCATGGCAATAAGCTCAGGCAGCACCTCGATTAATGCATCGTCGGCCATCGCTCACGCTGGTTAGGGTAATCGGCCGTCGCACATGGCCTGTGTAGTGGGTGCTTCACGCCTGCGGTATCGGCCGCGGCCGCGCGTCCTGAAGCATTGCAGCAAACGAGCCGCTCACAGCGATTCGCCGGCATCTCTGGACTGATGATCAGCGCAAGGCAGCCACGGACGCCTGCACTGGAATTCGGCTATGGAAAGCCATCCTCGTTTCCTGGGGAATCGCGCTGCTCGAGTATTGCCTTGCCGGGTTCAAAGCGTGAGCCGTAGCGCGCGCCGTACGCCGGTGCTGGAGGTTTGCCAGTTGCCGCCGGCGACGCACACCTGGTCCCGTCCCTCATTCTTCGCCAAGTAGAGCGCCGCATCGGCACGGGCGATGAGATCATCCAGCGATCGCGTACTCTCGTCGTGGAGTGCGATGCCGGCACTCAAACTCACACGTAGCCCGCTGCCCGCCGCGGGCAGCCGGATCCCGCAAACCAGCGTGCGCAAGCGCTCCAGGCTCGCAAGAGCGAGCTCCACCGGCGTCTCCGGCATCACCAATAGGAATTCCTCTCCGCCCCATCGCCCGAGGATGTCCGAGTCGCGCAGCGCCTCGCGACCTGCCCGGGCGAATTCCCTCAAGACGTAGTCGCCGGTGGCATGCCCGCAGCGATCATTGATGGCTTTGAAGTGATCCATATCGATAAGGGCGAGCGTCAAGGGAGTTGAGGTGGCGCTTGCCGCCTGCAGTGCCGCCACCGCCAGCTCCGCGGTGCGCCGCCGATTCAGCAAGCCCGTCAAAGAATCCAGGCTCGCGAGTTTCACAAGCTGCTGCCGGTAACGGCGATTGGCGATCAAAAAATAGATCAGCAACGTGATGACCACGATACCCAACACCACCACCACGGCATTCCAGTGCAACTGCTGCGCCTGGCGGTGCGACTGCTCCTGGGACGACGTCAGCTCGCGCTGCAGCGATGCATTGCGTTCGATCTCCCGGTCCGTCTCGAAGCGCGCGCGCTGCGCATTCGCCTGCCGATTGCGCTCGGCGTCGTTGGCCGCCGTGTAGCGGTTCACGTACTCTTGCAGGTCGTTGTATGCGTCATGGTAATTGAGCAACATGGCGTTCGCGCGCGCGCGCGATTCGTATATGGAGGCGACGTGACGCGGCGGCATATCCGCGCCCTCGTGATCGAGCACCTTGTTCAAGGCTACGAGCGCGCGCTGCGCATGACCCGATCCTAAGTCGATGCGCGCCTGTAACGCCTGCGTTTCCTTGACTGAATCGGCGGATTCCGCGGCACTGAATGCGCGCAGCGCGCGTGCGCATTCGCGCTCTGCGGGCTCGAGCTGACCGAGCTCAATGTGCGCTTCACAGATTCGCTGATCGGCGAACGCGACGCCTTGCGAGTCGGCGAGCGACACGCTGAGCTTGCGGGCTTGCGTGAACTCAGTGATCGCTGCGTGGTAGTTACCCATCAACTTGAGGATCTGGCCGCGCATGAATCGCGAAACGGACAGGCTCGTGATGGCGTCATGCGAGGTGTCCCAGTCGATCTTCTCCTGATTCAGCGCCAGCGCTTGCGCATAATCACCCATGCTGCGCATGACGAGCGATAGGTAATCCGCGGACATGATGTGCGCCTCGGTCGCGACGGGAGCGAGGCTGGCGCGATACGCCTGCGTCAGGGTGACGATGGCCAAATCCTCCCGGTCCTGCCGATGTTCCAGCAAACCGCGAGCCATGAGCAGGCAGGTATCGGCAGATGATCCGCGAGGCTGCAACAGTCGCGCCGCCTCGATCGCCTCGATGGCGCCGGCAATGCCGGCTTCGTCATAGACGTTCTGCGCGTACGCCATCAGCAATTCGAGGTGGATTGGATCGTGCGCGCCGGGCGCGAGCGCGAGCCCTTTGGCGGCAATCGTGCGCGCGTTCGCATCCAATTCGAGGATACCGTAGGCCTGCGCCTGCACGACGTACAAGGCGGCGGTGCGCGTTGCGTTGTGGGACGAGTCCGGCAGCGGCGCGCGCTGCAGAGTATCCAGCAGACTCTGCGCTTCTTTGAGCGCTTTGCTGGCATCTGCGGCGACCAGTGCCTGCAGCTGATGAATGTCCGGGTCGGGATTGTCGAGGCAGCCCGCCATTGCGGCAGCGGGCAGCCATGGCGAGGCGAGCAGCACGACGATTGTCGCGACGCGCCTCCACCCACCTCGCGCCGTTTTCGCGGCAGGTCGGCCTGCATGCCTGAACTGGTTCATGAATAATGCAAAACTACGTCGTTGGCGACATTCAATCGACCCAGAGTGTCACGCTTTTCTAACTTGTGCCGAGTCGCAGCACGAAGCGGAATGGGAATGCACTTATGTGACAGGACTGTGACCCATGTCGCAGTGGCAAGTCGGCGAACGATGGTGCATATTTGTAGTCAATCAACAAAAACGACGGTGCCTGAGGAATCGCGTATGCCAGCATCTTTCCTGGACCGAGAAAGCACGGTTGCGCCTTTGGACTACGACCGCTTCTTGGTGCCTCCGGCGGCGCTGGCGGTGCATCTGTCCATCGGTCAGGCGTACGCGTTCTCGACCTTCAATTTACCGCTGACCAAACTCATCGGTATCAGCCATTCGGCGCCCGATGATTGGAAGCTGACCGACGTGGGCTGGACGTTTTCCATCGCCATCGCCATTCTCGGGCTTTCGGCCGCCGTGTTCGGACGCTGGGTCGAGCGAGTGGGTCCGCGCAAATCGATGTTCACCGCGGCCCTGTGCTTCGGTGGCGGGTTCATCGTGGCCGCCGTCGGTATTCATTTTCACGAGCTTTGGTTGCTTTACTTGGGCTACGGCGTGCTGGGAGGCTGCGGACTGGGCATCGGCTACATCTCGCCGGTTTCCACGTTGATCAAATGGTTTCCCGACCGACCGGGCATGGCGACCGGCATGGCCATCATGGGCTTCGGCGGAGGCGCGCTGATTGCCGCGCCCCTGTCGGTGCTGCTGATGGAGCACTTCAAGACGGCCACATCGAACGGGGTGCTCGAAACCTTCGTCACCATGGGCGTCATCTACTTCATGTTCATGATGATCGGGGTTTACGCGGTCCGTGTTCCCGCCACGGGTTGGAAACCGCCGGGCTGGATTGCCCCGGCGAAACCGCGGCCCTTGGTGACCGAAGCGCATGTAGCGGTTGATGTGGCTTGGCGCACCCCGCAATTCTGGCTGCTATGGGGCGTACTGTGCATGAACGTGACCGCGGGCATCGGCGTGTTGGGTCAGGCCTCACCGATGATTCAGGAGATCTTCAGCGGGCGGGTCACTGCCGCGGCGGCCGCGGGTTTCGTCGGCCTGATCAGTCTGTTCAACATGGGGGGCAGGTTCGTTTGGGCGACCATCTCCGACTACATCGGCCGACGCAATACCTATCTGGTGTTCTTCGGGCTCGGCATTCTTCTCTATTCATCCGTACCATCGCTCGGGCACCTCGGCTCGATCCCGCTGTTCGTCGCCGCATTTGCCGTCATTCTGTCCATGTACGGCGGCGGCTTCGCCACCATCCCGGCGTACTTGCGCGACATTTTCGGCACCATGCACGTCGGCGCCATTCACGGTCGGCTATTGACCGCCTGGTCGGTTGCGGGAGTCTTGGGCCCGGTGCTGGTGAATTACATTCGCCAGTACCAGATCGATAGCGGCGTCCCGAAGGCGCAAGCCTACTCGGTCACCATGTACATCATGTGCGCGCTGTTGCTCGTGGGTCTTCTCTGTAATCTCGGTATGCGCCCGGTCGGGGAAAAGCACCATCACCTCGCGGCGACACCCACCTCGTGAGGTCTGCATCATGAAAGCACGGTCGGTTGTTCTGTGGCTCGCGGTCGGAGTGCCGCTGTTATGGGGTGTCATGAAAACCCTGCAGAATGCTTTCAAATTGTTTCATTAGCGCTCAGGTATTCTCCGCTCGCGAAATTCGGCGGCCGGTCGTGCGCCTGCCCGTCGCCCCGGGGGCGGCGCCGGACTGCCGATCCAATTCGCCGCGCAATTGTGCCATCGCACCGTTCGAAATGGCGCCCAGTCTGGATTCGATGATCGCCAGATCCGGCATCGGTCCACGCACATGGGATTCGAGTGCCCGGCGCATGTGGCGCAAATGCTCGGGCGTCGTGCCGCAACAGCCACCGATGATCCGCGCTCCCGCATCCAAGGAAAGGCAGGCATATTGCGCCATCAACTCGGGTGTGCCGTTGAAGCGGATCGCGCCGTCGACGAATTGAGGTATGCCGCAGTTCGCTTTGGCAACCAGAACGGCCGAGGGGTCCGAGGCGGTCGCGAGATTGACGATGGAAGCGACGAGTTCCGACGGGCTGACGCCGCAATTGCTGCCGCATGCCGCGAGGTGGTGGCGGCGTTGCAGTCCGGCGAGATCGGACGGCGTGATGCCCATCATGGTTCGCCCATTGGTGTCGAAGCTCAACGTCGCCACGATCGGCAACTCGGTCGTCCGGGCACCGGCGACTGCCGCTTCGGTCTCCTCGACGGAGGACATCGTTTCGATCCAAAGAATGTCCGCGCCTGCACGCGCCAGCGCGGCCGCTTGCTCGGCAAAGGCATCCCGGGCGGCATCCAGGCTGAGTGGCCCCAGCGGCTCGAGAATTTCCCCCGTCGGGCCCATGCTGCCGCCGACGAGCACGACGCGTCCGGCGCGATCGGCTTCGGTGCGGGCAATTTGGGCCGCCTTCTCGTTCAGTTCCGCGACGCGCATTTCCGCTTTGTGAAGCTTCAACCGGTGTCGCGTACCACCGAACGTATTCGTCAGGATGATGTCCGCTCCGGCATCGATGAAGGCGCGCTGCAATTCGGCGATGCGCCGCGGATGATCGGAATTCCACAGTTCGGGCGCATCCCCGGACTGCAAGCCGCGCTCGAACAAATTGCTGCCGGTCGCGCCGTCGGCGAGCAGCCAAGGACGCTCAGCCAATAACGGTGTCAGTCGATCTTTCATTGCAATGTTTGACCCTGCGTAGTGCGTCGAGATCTTAGCATGCCCGCCACGATCGCTCGCCGGGCTGCGGCAGCTCGTGCCGCTACGCCGCGGTGGATTGCGCCTCACCGCCGATGTTGAGCGGGCGCCGCCGACTTCCACCCGGGCGCGGTGCAGTCTAGCACCGCGATGTGCGAGTTACGCGAACGGGTGCTGGCGCAAGATGGTCTGATCGCGATCGGGACCGGTCGAAATGATGTGGATCGGCACGCCGACCAAAGCTTGGAGCCGCTCGAGATAACTACGGGCATTTGCCGGCAAATCATCATATCGGGTGACGCCGACGCTGCTTTCCTTCCATCCGGGCAGATCTTCGTACACCGCTTGGGCACGGCCAAAATGCTCGGATAGCAGCGGCGGCGTGAGCATGACGGCGCCGTCGATCTGGTAGCCCACGCAGACACGGATGGTGTCGAGGCCATCGAGGACATCGAGCTTGGTGACGCACAGCGAGGAGCAGCTGCTGTGTACGATGGAGCGCCGCAACGCCACCGCGTCGAACCAGCCGCAACGGCGTTGCCGCCCGGTGACAGATCCAAATTCGTGACCGACCCGCGACAAGTGCTCGCCGAATTCATCGAACAGCTCGGTGGGGAACGGCCCGGCACCGACGCGCGTGGCATAGGCCTTGACGATGCCGAGCACCTCGTGGAACCGCCGCGGCCCCAATCCGGTGCCGGGGGCCGCGCCGCCGGCGCTCGTCGTCGAGGAAGTCACGTAAGGATAGGTGCCGAAATCCACGTCCAACATCGCGCCCTGCGCCCCTTCGAACAGTACGTTGCGGCCCTCGACGCTCAATTGCTCGAGGATGCCCGTGACGTCCGCCACCAGGGGCTTGAGACGCTCGCCGAGCTCGAGATTCGACTCGAGCACTTGTTGAAAATCGATCGGCGACGTTTGGAAATAGCGCTGCAAGATGAAGTTGTGGTAATCGAGGATCTCGCCCAATTTGGCGGCGAAGCGTTCGCGGTGGAACAAGTCGGCGACGCGCAGTGCGCGTCGCGCCACCTTGTCCTCGTATGCCGGCCCAATGCCGCGCCCGGTGGTGCCGATGGCGTTGGCACCCTGGGCCTTCTCGCGCGCGCGGTCGAGCGCCACATGAGAGGACAATATCAAGGGACACGCAGGGCTCACTCGTAGGCGTTCGAAGACCGGTACGCCCTGCCCGATCAGCATTTGTGCCTCTTTGAACAGCGCCTCCAACGAAAGGACCACGCCATTACCGATCAAGCACTGCACGTGAGCGTGCAGGATGCCCGAGGGTATCAACGACAAAACGGTTTTCTTGCCGCCGATGACCAAGGTGTGCCCGGCGTTGTGGCCGCCCTGAAACCGCACCACGGCCTGCGCGTGATCGGTGAGTAAATCGACGACTTTGCCTTTGCCCTCATCGCCCCACTGCAAACCGATCACGACCAGATTTTTACCCATTACGCGCCATCCACAGCAAGGCCAGCCCGATCACTCTGAAGATCAATCCACCCCAACGCAATTGCGTGGATTCGGTTTGCGCCAGCTTCGCCATGAGCCGCTTGGTAGCGGCGGGATTCACGAACGGCAAAATGCCCTCGAGCACCAAGTACAGCGCAAACGCACCGCTCAGATAGCGCCCCAATTCGGCCCAACCAATCTCCATCGCCAACCCCCCGGCAACTATCGCTGGGGCTGCGATTGCGGTTTGTTGAAATATTTGAAGTAGGCACTGTCGGGCGGAATCACCAACATATCACCTTGAGTGCCTACCGCGTCGCGGTACGACTGCATGCTGCGGTAGAAACTGTAGAATTCGGCGTTCTTCGAGTACGACTTCGCATACACCTCGCTCGCCGAGGCATCGCCCTGACCGCGGATCTGGCCCGCTTGTCGTGCCGCATCGGCCAGAATTTCCGTTTGCTCCTTGTTGGCTTCGCCGCGGATGCGATCCGACGCCTCGACACCTTCGGCGCGCAACTTCGCGGCCTGCGCCTTGAAAGTCGCACGCATTCGCTCGAAGACCGAATCCTGGACCTGTTGCGGCAGGTCGATTTTGGTGATCCGCACGTCGACGAGTTCGACGCCCAACTGCTCCGCGAAGGGCCGCGCGGTTTTCATCATGGCGTCGGTGAATTCGGCACGCTCGGCGGTGACGACCTGCTGTAAAGTGCGTTGAGTCACCACGGTCTTGATGCTGTCCCTGATCGTCTCGCCCAGCCGAGCGTTCGCGACATCTTCGCTCCCGCCGGTCGATTCGTAGTAGCGGCGCAAGTTATTGATGCGCCACTTCACGTAGAAATCGACGTTCAGCTGCTCTTGCTCGCGCGTCAAGAAGTGCTCCGATTGGTACATCTGGGTCAGGATGCGCCTGTCGAACCGACTGACTTCGTTCACCAACGGGATGCGGAAATGCAGCCCCGGCTGGAAGTTGGACTCGACGATTTCGCCGCCGGTCGATTTGATGGCGAGCTGCCCTTCGCTGACGGTGAAGACGCTCGCTCGCACCACCAGAATCACGGCGATCAGCCCCAACATCACATACAGAATCTTGCTTTGCATCAGCGCACTCCACGCGCACGCGCAGGATCTTCGGGAGGCGACACCTGCACTTCAGGCACACGCGCGGAAGGTACCGTCATCGTGTCGTTTGGCATGGTGATCGATTGCGGTCCCGCCGATATCAATTTATCGAGGGGCAGATACAGCATGTTGCCGCCGACCTTCGTATCGACGATGACCTTACGGGAATTTTTGTAGACATTTTCCATGGTCTCGAGATACATGCGCTCGCGAGTCACGGCCGGTGCGCGTTCGTACTGGGCCAACACCTGATCGAAGCGGGAGGTCTCGCCCTGCGCCAGCGCCAGCACTTGCAGCCGGTAGGCTGCCGCGTCGAGCAACTCCTTCGCCGCCGCGCCGCGCGCTCGCGGCACGACGTCATTGCGGTAGGTTTCCGCGTCCTGTTGATAACGCTGGCGGTCCTTATCCGCTTTGATGGCATCGCGCTGCGCGTCTTGTACGGGCTCCGGAACGACCACTTCCCCCAACGTGACACTGATGATGCGAATACCCATGTCGTAGTTGTCGAGCGTTCGCTGCAACAGCACCCTGGCACGATCGGTAATCGACGGATCAAAGGCGAGCGCCTTGTCGAGCGAAGCCTGCCCCACCGCCTCGCGCATGGCGCTCTCGCTGACTTGCGTCAAGGTCTCTTCCACGCCCTTGACTTTGAACAAGTACTTCAGCGGATCGGGTTGCGTGTATTGAACCGCGGATGTGACCTCGACCAAGTTGGTGTCGGCGGTGAGCATTCGCGCATCGTCCCGGACGCTGTACTGCTGCGATACATTCACGATGATTCTGCGCTCGATCGGCCACGGCAAATGCCAGTTGTAGCCGGGGCCCATCGTGTGTTCGTACTTCCCGAACCGCAGAATGACGGCGCGCTCCTGCGCATCGACGCGGTAGACGCCGCTGGCGATCCACACGGCGCCGATCAGGACGAGGATGCTGCCGAGACCCTTGCCGAAGTTGGGCGAGCTCTGACCAGCGCCACTACCGCCGCCCCGCCCGAAGAGCGCAGCGAGACGGCGCTGCAGATTGCGCAACACATCGTCCAAATCGTTCTGCGACTGTTGCGGGCGGTTCCAAGGATTGCGTTTCTCGCCGCCAGGTTCGTTCCAAGCCATGCGTGTGCCTAAGTTCAGTTGCGGACTGGTCGTTTCATTTATGAGGAGCCGCGCATTCTAGCAGCCGACCGGCCGCTCACAAGTCGGCTACGCCACGCGCTGTTCGCGCCGTGGGTCGCTATTATCCACCAGGTCCACACCCTGACCGCCCAGCAATTTGGCCATTTCGGTGGAATCCAGCTCAATATCGAGTTCCCAACTGCCATCGTCGCATTGCCGCTCGGCGCGCACGGCATTGCGCCGATACAGATCGGATCGGACCGCCGCAGCCAGCATCTC